>Ga0126373_10002262_pt1 | contig 14163 bp, 11 predicted proteins | sample PanSoiMetPlot_11_FD_92545 | JGI IMG/M metagenome (GOLD analysis project Ga0126373, IMG submission 92545) | Tropical forest soil microbial communities from Panama - MetaG Plot_11 | ecosystem: Environmental > Terrestrial > Soil > Tropical forest > Bulk soil | place: Panama | collected 2016-02-17 | reverse complement strand
GGCCGACTCCTACGCCGGGTAGTGAGTTCACGCTGAGTTGGTAATCAATTCCGGCCCGGTCTCGTTCGTCTGGTACTTCACCGGCGGCAACGCGGGGTACTCCTTCCCGTAGACCCGCTACGACCAAAGCCTTGGCTGCGTCGAACTTCCCTACAACGAGGCGGAGCAGGCCTACCCGTACCTGACCTACGGCAGCCTGGTGACCGTCCAGGGATAACCGCGCCGGTTGGGACTGCCGCCCGGCACTGCGAGGACGCTGTGCCGGGCGATTGCCATGTTCGGTGCACGGAACCACACCGCCCAGTGCCGACGCGCAGGTAACGTCACGAGCGTGCCGTTAACCTCCGCAGGCCTGGCTCCGTCAGGATCTCGCATGGCGGTCGGCAAGCCCGTATTGAGCCCATCGCGACGGTTCAGCACCTGTTTCCGATTTTTTACCTTGTACTCGGGCGAGATGCCCGTGACGGCATCTAGAGTCGCTGCCAAGGATGTCCTGATATGCAGCCAGCGATCTGGTATGCCCGCCCGTAGCGATCAGCTGGGCAATGACGGGGAGCGAGGGAGTCTTCGTTGCCATTTCTGACGAACCTGCGCGGGCGAGTCGCAGCCATCGGCACCGTCATCGTGTTGTTGCTGATCGCGGGCATCTGGATCACGTTCACCCACGCCTCGGCGCAGTCGTCTGACGCCGGGCAGAAGTCCAAGTCCGGGCGCGGCGCCAGCCCGTCGGCGTCCGCGGTAACAGCTCCGCTCCAGCTAGTGTCCGAGACTCCGGCCGCCGGCGCTCGGGGCGTTAACGGCGTCACCACCATCAAGATCCACTTCTCGGCTCCGGTTGCCCCGAACTCGGCCATGCCAACGATCACGCCCAGACTGTCGGGCAGCTGGCAAGGCGCGGGCACGAGCACGTTGGAGTTCGTGCCAACGGCGGGGTTCCGCCAGTACGCGCGCGTCAGAGTGACGATTCCCGGCGGCTCGACGGGCGTCAAGTCCGCTCAAGGCGGCGTCCTCGCCAGTTCGGTCAGCATTCGGTTCCACATCGGCAGCTACCAGAGTGCTCGGCTTGACCAGGTGCTGGCCCAGCTCGGCTACCTGCCGCTGACCTGGATTCCGGCTGCGGGCGCGACGGTGCCAGCTGCGACCGACGCGGGTCAGCTTGCCGCCGCCTATAGCCCGCCCGCCGGGTCGTACGCCTGGAAGTCGGGTTATCCGAGCGAACTGCAGAACTTCTGGCAGGACGGCTCGCTGAGCGGCCTAATCATGAAGGGTGCGGTCATGGCGTTCGAGTCCGATCACGGACTCGCGATCGACGGTGTCGCCGGCCCGCAGGTCTGGGCCACGGCGCTGCATGCGATCGCCGCCGGGCAGAACAACACTCACGGCTACACGTACGCGATCGCACATGAAGCCAACCCCGAGACGCTGACGATCTGGCACGACGGCCAGATCGTGCTGCACACGCTCGCTAACACCGGGATCCAGGCGGCGCCGACGACGATCGGCACCGCGCCGGTGTACCTGCGGTACTACTTCCAGATCATGAAGGGCAAGAACCCGGACGGGACCAAGTACGCAGACCCGGTCTACTACGTGTCGTACTTCCGGTCGGGCGAGGCCGTGCACTACTTCAACCGGGGCTCGTATGGCTGGCCTCAGAGCCTCGGCTGCGTCGAGCTGCCCTTGTCAGACGCCAAGGCGGCCTATCCGTACCTGACGTACGGCAGCCTGGTGACGGTTTCTCCTGGCTCCCTGACGCCGGCTGGCAGCCCCGTCGCGAACTAGCAGCGGCACCGCGCCGGCGACGACCGACTCGCACTCGCGCTGGGCAGGCAGGCGTGCTAAGGGCCGGCTGGCCGACGGCTCAAGCCCGGCGTCGATAGCATCGAGCCACCGGGGCGATCACGCCCGGTGAGTCCAGCACCTCCACCTAGAAACTGAGGAGCCAGCCGTGCCTGCCGACAAGCTTCACATCACACTCGCCGGAAGCGAGCATGTGGTGGAAGAGGGCACGACGGCCGGCCGGGCACTGGCCGACCGGGACCCCGACAGCAAGCCGATCGCCGCGAGAGTCAATGGGGAACTCCGCGACCTCGCCTGCCCGCTGGCCGACGGGGACCGGGTCGAGCCTGTCTTCATCGATTCACCGGACGGCCTCAACATCCTGCGCCACTCGACTGCGCATGTCATGGCGCAGGCGGTGCAAGGCGTCTTTGCGCAAGCGAAGCTCGGGATCGGGCCGCCGATTGAGAACGGCTTCTACTACGACTTCGATGTGCCGACGGCATTCACTCCTGACGACCTGAAGAAGATCGAGCAGCAGATGCGGCAGATCGTCAAGCAGGGCCAGCTGTTCAGCCGCCGGGTCGTCACCGACGACGATGCGCGCAGCGAACTGGCGGACGAGCCGTACAAGCTCGAGCTCGTCGGCCTTAAAAGCAGCGCGGGGCCATCGGGTGACGGGGTGCCAGGTGATTCCGGTGAGTCCGTCGAGGTCGGCGGCGCCGAGCTGACGATCTACGACAACCTCGACGCTGCCAGCGGCGAGCTGCGCTGGAAGGACCTCTGCCGCGGGCCGCACCTGCCTACGACGAGGCACATCCCGGCGTTCAAGCTGATGCGCACCGGCGGCGCCTACTGGCGAGGCAGCGAGAGCAACCCGCAGCTGCAGCGCATATACGGCACCGCCTGGCCATCGCGTGACGAGCAGGACGCCTACCTTCAGCTCCTGGAGGAAGCCGAGAAGCGCGACCATCGCAAGCTAGGTGCCGAGCTCGACCTCTTCTCCTTCCCGGCCGAAGTCGGCAGCGGGCTGGTCGTCTTCCATCCCAAGGGCGGTGTGATCCGCAAGGCCCTCGAGGACTACTCGCGCGCACGGCACGAGCAGGCCGGCTACCAGTTCGTGAACACGCCGCACATCACCAAGTCGAATTTGTTCGAGACCTCCGGTCACCTCGGGTGGTATGCCGAGGGGATGTACCCGCCCATGGAGCTCGAGGGCGCCAAGTACTACCTCAAGCCGATGAACTGCCCGATGCACATCCTGATCTATTCATCGCGCGGCCGCTCCTACCGTGAGCTTCCCCTGCGCCTATTCGAGTTCGGCACCGTCTACCGGTATGAGAAGTCGGGTGTTGTGCACGGGCTCACCAGGGCCCGCGGCTTCACCCAGGACGATGCGCACATCTTCTGCGCGCCCGATCAGCTCCAGGATGAGCTCGCGGGCCTGCTCGACTTCGTCGTCGGGCTGCTCCGCGACTACGGCCTGACCGAGTTCGAGGCCGAACTGTCAACCCGGCCCGACAAGTTCGTCGGCGAGATTGCCGACTGGGATAAGGCCGAGGCCGCGCTTAAGTACGCGATCGACAAGTCCGGGCTGCCGTATGTCATCGCGGCGGGCGAGGGGGCGTTCTACGCCCCCAAAATCGACGTGCACGTCAAGGACGCGATCGGCCGGCGCTGGCAGCTGTCGACGCTCCAGGTCGACTTCCAGGAGCCGGGCCGGTTCGGTATCGAGTACCAGGCACCCGACGGCACCAGGCAGCGGCCATACATGATCCACCGGGCCCTGTTCGGCTCGATAGAGCGGTTCTTTGGCATCCTTACCGAGCACTACGCGGGCGCTTTCCCGCCCTGGCTCGCGCCGGTGCAGGTGGTCGGGATCCCGATCTCCGACGCCCACGTCGATTATCTGGAGAACGTCGCGACCCGCCTGCGCGAGCACGGCATCCGGGTCGAGGTAGACAGCAGTGACGACCGGATGCAGAAAAAGATCCGGAACGCCCAGCGCCACAAGGTGCCATACATGCTGCTGGCCGGGGACGACGATGTTTCGGCCGGTGCCGTCTCGTTCCGCTATCGAAGCGGCGAGCAGAAGAACGGCGTGCCCGTCGTTGACGCGATCACGGAGATCACCGGGGCCATCGCCAGCCGGATTCAGGTCTGAGCCAGTGCCGGATCGCCGGGCACCTGGTGCCGTCGACGACGGCCAGGAAGTCGACGACGGCCATGAAGTCGGCCAGGGCCAGGAAGTAGGCCACGGCCAGGAAGTCGACCAGGGCCAGGAAGTCGGCCAGGGCCAGGAAACTGCCGAGCCGCCGTTCGACGCCGAAGCCGACATGGGCGCGATTGCGACCGAGATCGCGCCGGACGGGCTCATGCGCCTGTGGATGCCGCATCGGCTCGCCTACATCAAAGGCGAGAACAAGCCGCCCGACGGCGGCGTCACGAGCTGCCCGTTCTGCGAGATCCCGAAGATGAGCGACGAAGACGGCCTGATCACGGCGCGCGGTCAGGAGACGTACGCGGTGCTGAACCTGTACCCGTACAACAGCGGCCACCTCATGGTCGTGCCGTACCGGCACGTGGCGGATTACACCGATCTGACCGAGGCCGAGACCGCCGAGCTGGCCGAGTTCACTAAGCGCTCGATGACGGCGCTACGCAACGCTTTGCAGGCTCAGGGCTTCAACATCGGCATGAACATGGGCGGCGTTGCCGGCGCAGGTATCGCGGCGCACCTGCATCAGCACGTCGTTCCCCGGTGGGGCGGGGACGCCAACTTCATGCCGATCGTCGGCCACACGAAAGTGCTGCCACAGCTACTGGCGGACACGCGGGTTCTGCTCGCGGATGCCTGGCCGTCGTGAAGGCGCTAGAGCCAGGGGACATCGAGCAGCCAGAGCCGAGAAAATGGCTGCTCGACGTCCCCCGGCTCTAGCCTGCGCGGTCATAGCAAGACGAGAAGAACCCGACTGGCCGGCGGCATTCAGGCGCACCCCCGCCTGAAGCCTCCTTTTGATCACGTCGCGGGCTGGGGGTGAATGGACCCGAGGCAGCCGTTTCTGTGTGGCTGCATCGGCCTCCGCCCAACCCCGGCCTACGCGGCGCCAGGAGGCTAGAAACGAAGACGGTCAGGACTTCTCGGCGGCGGCCACTTTCTCGGCCAGGTGTGACGGCAGCGGCTCGTAACGCAGGTAGGACCGCGTGAAAGAGCCGGTGCCGTGCGACATGGAGCGCAGGTCGATGGCGTAGCGGGTGACCTCCAGTTCCGGGATCTCCGCCTTGACCAGCGTGCGACCACCGGCCACGGCCTCGGTCCCGAGGACACGGCCACGCCGCGACGACAGGTCGGACATGACCGCGCCGACGTAGTCGTCGGGGATCAGGACGGAGACCTCGTCTACCGGCTCCAGCAGGAGGACCTGGGCCTTCGCGGCGGCGTCTCGTAGCGCGGCGCGGCCGGCCTTCTGAAACGCCATGTCCGAGGAGTCGACCGAGTGGGCCTTGCCGTCGAAGAGCGTGACCCTGATGTCGACCATCGGATAGCCCGCCAGGACACCTTGCTCGAGCTGAGCCCGGACGCCCTTTTCTACTGACGGGATGAACTGCCGAGGAACCACGCCACCGACGATCTTGTCCACAAACTGGAAGCCTTCACCAGAGCCAAGCGGCTCGACCTCGACGCTGCAGATCCCGTACTCGCCGTGGCCGCCGGACTGCTTGACGTTGCGCCCGAGGCCCTGGGCCTTGCCCGCGACCGTCTCGCGCAGGGGCACACGTAGCTCGGCTGTCTCGACTGCGACTCCGTACCGGGTCGACAGCCGGTCGAGCAGCAGATCGACGTGGGCCTCGCCCATGCACCACAGGACTAGCTGGTGCGTCTCGGCGTTGTTCTCCAGCCGGAGCGTCGGGTCCTCTGCCACAAGCCTCGCGAGGGTCTGCGACATCTTGTCCTCGTCGGCCTTTGACTTGGCCTGGATCGCCACCGGCAGGAGCGGCTCGGGCATTGTCCAGGACTCCATCAGCAGTGGCTTGTCCTTGTCTGACAGCGTGTCGCCGGTCTCCGCCGTGCTCAGCTTCGCGACTGCGCAGATGTCGCCGGCCACGCAGCTAGCCATGGGCCGCTGCTGCTTGCCGAGCGGCGACGTGATCGCGCCGACGCGCTCGTCTTCGTCATGGTCGGCGTGCCCGCGGGCAGCCCGCCCGTGTCCAGATACGTGCACGATGGCGTCCGGCCGCAGGGTCCCGGAAAAGACGCGGACCAGGCTGACCCGGCCAACGTAGGGGTCGGACGTCGTCTTGACGACCTCGGCCAGCAGCGGCCCGCCGGAATCAGATGACAGGCTGCCCGCGGGCTTGCCATCCGGCGTCGTAACGGTGGGCAGCGGGTGCTCCGCCGGTGACGGGAATGCCTGGGTGATGACTTCGAGCAGCTCCTCCATGCCAATGTGGTGCGGCGCCGAGGACACCAGCACCGGGTAGAAGCTGCCGCGCGCGACCGCCTTCTCCAGATCCTCGATGAGCCCCTTGACCTCGATCTCTTCGCCGGAGAGATACGAGTCCATCAAGGTCTCGTCCTCGCTCTCCTGGATGATCGCCTCGATGAGCGACCCGCGGGCTTCCTCGACGCGGTCCGCCTGGTCACCGGGAATGTCGGTCTCGGTTCGCTGCCCGCCGCTGTAGTCGTAGAAGCGCTGGGACAGGAGGCCGATCAGGCCGTTCACCCCGCCCTGGCCGTCGGTTACCGGGAGATACAGCGGCGCTACCGAATCGCCGAACGCGGCCCGGCAGGCCCCCAGCGCCTCTTCGAAATCGCCGCGGTGGTGGTCGATCTTGGTGATCACGACGGCGCGCGGTGTGCCGACGGCCGCGCACTCGTCCCAGAGCATCTGGGTCAGCCCATCGACCCCATCGGCCGCGGAGACGGTAAATAGCGCGGCGTCGGCGGCTCGCAGGCCGGCTCGCAGGTCGCCGGTGAAGTCGGCGTAGCCGGGTGTATCGAGCAGGTTCACCTTGACGCCATCGTGCACGAACGGAACGAGCGTCAGGTTCACCGAGCGCTGTTGACGTACCTCGACCTCATCGAAATCGCTGGCGGTGCTTCCGTCCTCGACTCTGCCTTCACGCTGGATTGTGCCGGTCGTGACCAGGAGGGCCTCGGCCAGCGTCGTCTTCCCTGCTCCCGAGTGGCCGACCAGCACCACGTTGCGCACGCTTTCGGGCTGGCCGGCCGCTGATGTCCGGCCGGCGGCCCCTGTTGCATGAGATTTGTCCGCCATCCGCTTCGCCTCCTGAAACGCTGAGCTAGGTTCCTACCCTGATCCGCCGTTGGATGTTGTCGGTAGCCGCACACTAGGCCGTTGCCGCGCGGTCCACTGCTGCACGCCCAGCCTTTACCTGCACGTCTGCGATCACAAGCCCCTGACCGGAATCATTGCGCGTGATCCGTCCACTCCCTCCGGGACTGCGCCGCGAACGAGGAAACCTCGCACCTACAGGACGGACACCACGTGACTTCCCTCGCCAGTAGGATCAACCCGCCATGCTCAAAGTCCTGCGGCCTGCGCTCGCTCGCGTTCTGAATCCGGTTGGGGAAGTCCTTGCCCGCACCCCGGTGACTCCGAACGCGCTCACGATCATCGGCACGATCGGCATGTCGGCGGGCGCGCTCTGGCTGTTCCCGACGGGACATCTGTTCGCGGGCGTTATGGTCTGCACTGGCTTCGTGCTGACCGACATGCTCGACGGCACACTGGCCAGGATCAAGGGCACGACCGGCAAGTTCGGCGCTTTCCTTGACTCCACGATGGACCGGGTGGCGGACGCTGCCGTCTTCGCCGGGATCGCGGCCTGGTTCGTCCTCGGAGGGCACTCCAAGCTGCTGGCTGGCGTTTCTATTTTTTGCCTGGTGGCCGGCGCGCTGGTGTCGTACGCGAAGGCCAGGGCCGAGAGCCTGGGGCTGAAATGCGACGTCGGATTCGCCGAACGCACGGAGCGACTCCTCATTGGGCTTGTCGCTATCGGACTGTCCGGCCTTGGCGTACCGTATGTCCTTCCTATCGGGCTGTGGATTCTCGCTGCAGTCAGCCTGTTCACGTTCGGGCAGCGGGTGTGGGCGGCTCGCCAGTCAGCGGCCGCCGCCGCGGACGCGGCTGGCCCCGGTGGGGACCAGCCCGATCCGAGGTCGGGAGGATAAGGACATGCCGGGACTGAAGGACAAGCTCGCCGACGCTGGCTACGCGGCCGGTTGGAGCATCGTCTGCAGGCTGCCCGAGAGCTGGATGCAGGCGGCCTTCAGGTTCGTTGCGGACATCTCCTGGCGCCGGCAAGGTCCGCGGATCCAGGTCCTCGAGGCCAACCTGGTGCGCGTCCTCGGGCCGGAGGCCGACGGCGCAGCCGTACGCGCTGCGTCGCGCGAGGTCATGCGCCGGTACGCCAGGTACTGGCTGGAGATTTTCCGGCTCCCCGTCATGCCAATCCAGCGGCTCGTTGACGGCATGGAGGACATCGGTCACCGGCAGCTGATCTTTGATGGCCTCGAGTCGAAGCGTGGCGTGGTCTTGGGCCTGCCGCACATGGGCAACTGGGATCAGGCCGCTACCTGGATCATCAATATGGGGGCAGGTTCCTTTACGACGGTGGTGGAGCGCCTCAAGCCCGAAAGCGTCTACGAACGTTTCGTTACATTCCGTGAAGGTCTGGGCATGGAGGTGCTACCTGCGAGCGGGGGAGCCCGGCCATTCGGGATACTGGCTCAGAGGCTGCGGGCCGGAAAGATGGTCGTCCTGCCTTGTGACCGAGACGTCACCGGCAGCGGCATCGAGGTGGAGTTCTTTGGGGAGAAGGCCAAGATGATGGCGGGCCCAGCTGCACTTGCCGTGCAGACGGGCGCCGCCCTGATTCCGGTCGTCCTCTGGTTCACCGAGGACGGCTGGGGTGCCCACATCGGCCCGGAGATTCCGCAGCCGACCGACGGCACGAGGGCGCAGAAGGTCGCCGCGATGATGCAGCAGATGGCGAAGTTCTTCGAGGACGGCATTAGGGCGCATCCCTACGACTGGCTGATGCTCCAGAAGGTTTTCGTCGCGGACCTTGATCCGGAGCGCCAAGCGCGCGCGGCGGCCCGCGCGGCCGCCAACGGCCGCCTCGAGCATGACCTCGCTGGGCGGGATGTGCTATGAGAGTCGGCCTGGTCTGCCCGTATACGTGGGAGGTTCCGGGCGGCGTCCGCGAGCACGTCAGTGGCCTTGCGGAAGCACTCATGGACCTCGGTCACGAGGTGTCGGTGATCGCACCAGCAGACGATGACGCCATCCTGCCGCAGTACGTAGTGCCGGCCGGCCGAGCTGTCCCCGTTCCCTATAACGGGTCGGTCGCCCGCCTCGCGTTCGGCTTCTTGTCGGCCAGCCGGGTGCGTCGCTGGCTCAAGGATGGCGACTTCGACGTCCTGCACGTGCACGAGCCCGCTGCCCCCAGCCTGTCGCTGCTGGCTTGCTGGGTTGCTGACGGGCCGATCGTCGCGACCATGCACGCAGCAATGCCGCGTTCGCGTGCCCTGCATGCGGCGCAGCCGATCCTGGCGTCCGCGCTCGAGAAGATCAGCGGCCGGATCGCTGTGGCCGAGGCGGCCAGGAACACCCTGGTCGAGCACCTGGGCGGCGATGCAGTCCTGATCCCCAACGGCGTCAACGTGCGCCGGTTTGAGAAGGCCGAGCCCTTGCCGGGCTTTCCCGGAACGGGCGGCACGCTTGGCTTCCTTGGCCGGATGGACGAACCGCGCAAGGGCCTTGACGTCCTGCTTGCCGCGTTCGCGCAGATGGCCGCCGAGCGGCCCCAGCTGCGGCTCCTGATCGCAGGGCGCGGCGACCCGGATGAAGTGCTGGAGCAAGTGCCCGACGCCTGCCAAGACCGGGTCGTGCTGCTGGGGCAGGTAAGCGACGCCGATCGAGTCCGCATGCTGCACTCGGTCGACGTTTTCTGCGCCCCTAACACCGGCGGCGAGAGCTTCGGTTACGTGCTCGTCGAAGCGATGGCGGCGGGAGCGCCGATCGCGGCCAGCGACATCGATGCGTTCCGGCAGGTCCTGCGTGGCGGTGAGGCCGGCGAGCTGTTCAGCGTCGGCAGCCCGGACGGGCTGGCCGAGGCAGCCGGGCGAATGCTCGACGACCCGGCGCACCGGGCCAGGCTCGCGGCGACCGCTTCTGCCGTCGTTCGTGAATTCGACTGGTCGGTCATCGCGCGCGATATCGTCCGCGTCTACGAGGCGGTCGCGCCGGCGACCGGTAGGGTCGCAGTCGCGCTATGACACCGATGACAAGCATCATCGTCATCGCCGTTCTGGCAATAATCGGCGTTTACATCTCCTGGCGTGCTGGCCGCCTGGACCGGCTGCACGCACGCCTGGAGGGGGCCAAATTTGCGCTGGACGCGGCCCTTGTCCGACGTAGCTCGATCGCGCTCGAGCTCGCCTCCTCTGGCCTGCTCGACCCGGCGACCAGCGTGCTGCTCGCTGGCGCGGCCCACGATGCCAGGTCCGCCGAGCAAGCCAGGGAAATGCCCGAAAGCGACCTGACCAGGGCGCTGCGCGCCGTCTTTAGCCAGCCCGACTTCCGCACGCTGCTCGCCGGCCGGGAGGGCGCGGAGGAACTCCTCACCGAACTTGAGAGCGCTTCTCATCAGGTGTTCCTGGCCCGCAAGTTCTACAACGACGCGGTGGCCGCCACGCAGGCTGCCCGTCAGCGGTGGCTCGCTCGGGTGCTCCGGCTGGCAGGCCGGGCGCCTAATCCCGAGTTCTTCGAGATCGATGACTCCCTGGTGCCCGCCGGAGACGCGGGCACGGGGCCGGCGGCCGATATCCCGCACCTGACGACGTAGCGGAGTCCCGCACCTGACGGCGTAGCGGAGTCCGGCACCATACGGCTCAGCGGAACAACTGCTATCGTGTTTTGTGGGTGATATCAGAAGCACTTCTCCGTATCTGCGGGAAGCGCTACCTCCACGTGGCACATCGCCCGGGCGGGCTCGTCGGCGGCTGCCACCTACCATGGAAGCATCGTCCCCAGCTAACGAGTGAGGTTTGTCGTGTCCGCACACAATGCGCCCCAGGCGGCCAGTAGTCGGAGCAGCCAGCCGGCGGCCGAGAAGGGGACGAGCCGCGTCAAGCGCGGCATGGCCGACATGCTCAAGGGCGGCGTCATCATGGATGTCGTCACGCCCGAGCAGGCGAAGATCGCCGAGGACGCCGGCGCCGTGGCTGTCATGGCGCTCGAGCGGGTGCCCGCCGACATCCGCGCCCAGGGTGGCGTCGCCAGGATGAGCGACCCAGACATGATCGACGGGATCATCGCCGCCGTCTCCATCCCGGTCATGGCCAAGTGCCGGATCGGCCACTTCGTGGAGGCCCAGGTCCTGCAGGCCATCGGCGTCGACTACATCGACGAGTCCGAGGTTCTGACGCCGGCCGACGAGGCGCACCACGTCGACAAGTGGGAGTTCACCGTTCCGTTCGTGTGCGGCGCGACCAACCTGGGCGAGGCGCTGCGGCGGATCGCCGAAGGGGCCGCGATGATCCGGTCGAAGGGTGAGGCTGGCACCGGGAACGTGGTTGAGGCGACCCGGCACATGCGAGCGATCCGGGCCGAGATTCGCAAGCTGTCCACGCTCTCGCCGGAGGAGCTGTACACGGCCGCCAAGGAGCTCGCGGCGCCCTACGAGCTGGTCGCCGAGGTGGCGGCCGCCGGGAAACTGCCTGTGGTCCTGTTCACGGCCGGCGGCCTGGCCACGCCCGCCGACGCGGCCATGATGATGCAGCTCGGGGCCGACGGCGTGTTCGTCGGCTCGGGCATCTTCAAGTCAGGCGATCCGGCCGCCAGGGCCGCGGCGATCGTACGGGCCACCACGTTCCACGATGACCCGGACGTCATCGCCAAGGTCTCCCGCGGGCTTGGCGAGCCAATGGTCGGCATCAACCTGGACACGCTGGCGCCGGAGCAGCGATACGCCGGCCGCGGCTGGTGACGGCCGAAGGCCTGGCGGCGCAAGCGGCCGCGCCTGCAGTCGGCGTCCTCGCCCTCCAAGGCGACGTCGCCGAGCACGTGCGCGCGGTGCGCGAGTCCGGTGCCGAGCCGCTGGCCGTCCGTCGGCCCGAGGAGCTGGACCAGGTCGAAGGGCTGATCATCCCGGGCGGCGAGTCCACGACGATCTGGAAGCTGATCGACATCTTCGGCCTGGCCGAGCAGCTGCGGAAGCGCATCACTGGTGGCATGCCCGTCTTCGGGTCCTGCGCCGGCATGATCATGCTGGCCGACCGGCTGCCCGATCCCGCGTCCGGTCAGGAAACGCTGGGCGGCATCGACATGACAGTCCGGCGGAACGCGTTCGGGCGCCAGGTGGACTCCTTCGAACGGGACCTGACCATCAAGGGCATGAAGGGGCAGCCGTACCGCGCAGTGTTCATCCGGGCTCCGTGGGTGGAGGAAGTCGGCCCGGACGTCGAGATACTCGCCACCGACCCCGGCACGAGTAGGATCGTCGCCGTTCGCCAGGGCCGGGCACTCGCTACGTCGTTTCATCCGGAGCTCACCCGCGACTGGCGCATCCACCGGATGTTCATCGACATGGTGAGGGAACCGGCATGAGCGGCCACTCAAAGTGGGCGACCACCAAGCACAAGAAGGCGGTGGTAGACGCCCGGCGAGGCAAGCTATTCGCGAAGCTGATCAAGAACGTCGAAGTGGCGGCCCGCAGCGGTGGCCCCGACCCCGCCGGCAACCCGACGCTGTATGACGCCGTCCAGAAGGCCAAGAAGAGTTCGGTACCAAACGACAACATCGACCGTGCGATCCGGCGTGGCGGCGGCCTGGAGGCCGGCGGTGCAAGCTACGAGTCGATCACTTACGAGGGCTACGCGCCCGGCGGCGTGGCCGTCCTTGTCGAGTGCCTCACCGACAACCGGAACCGGGCCGCGTCCGACGTCCGCGTCGCGTTCACCCGCAACGGCGGCTCGATGGCCGACCCCGGCTCGGTCTCGTACCTGTTCAGCCGTCGCGGAGTCGTGATCGTCCCCAAGGCCGGCGGCGTGACCGAGGACGATGTTCTGGCGGCAGTCCTGGACGCGGACGCCGAGGAAGTCAACGACCTCGGCGAGTCGTTCGAGGTGATCAGCGAGCCGGGCGACCTGGTCGGCGTGCGCACGGCGCTCCAGAACGCGGGCCTCGACTACGAGTCGGCCGAGCGCCCCTTCCTGCCGTCGGTCGAGGTCGAGCTCGATGAGGACAACGCGCGGAAGGTGTTCCGCTTGGTCGAGGCCCTCGAAGACTCCGACGACGTGCAGGACGTCTACGCCAACTACTCAGTATCCGACGACATCATGGAAAAGCTCGGGTGACATTCTGAGCGGCGTAGAGGTCAGGCAGTTCGGCCCTGACGACGACATCGAGGCGGAACTCGACCTGCGCCGGCGCGCCTTCGGCCCCCTGCGGCCGGGCCGACGGCAAGCCTGGGTGGCCGGCCTTCAGGCGAGTATCGACGCCGGCGTGCTGTACGGGGCTTTCGACGGCGGCCGCCTGATCGGCAGCGCGCGTTACCACATCATGCGGCAATGGTGGCACGGCCGGTCGTTGCCGATGGCTGGCGTCGCGGGCGTCAAGGTAGCGCCGGAAGAGCGCGGCCGAGGAGTCGGGACGGCGATGATGGCCGCGCTGCTCGACGACATAGCCGACCGGGGATATCCCCTCTCTGTTCTATTTCCGGCTACCGCGCAGCTCTACCGCACATTCGGCTGGGAGATCGGCGGCCGCCGCTATGAGACGGTGCTGCCAGCTGGCGCCCTGATGGCCTTGCTAGACCCGGATCTGCGAGCGACACCAACCTCGGAAGCGCCCACCGTGCGCCGGGCAACCCCGGCCGACGCGGCGGCGATCGTGGACGTCATGGGTCTCGTCCACGGCCAGCTGCTGCACTGCGGGCCCGACACCCGAGAGCCTTCGGTGCTCCACGACTGGCTCGACAACGAAGACCATTTCGCCTATCTCGCCGACGACGGTTTTCTCAGCTATCGGTGGTCCGGCGACATGGAAGAGCTGGAGGTCGAGGAGCTGATCGCCGCGTCCGCTGCGACGGCGCGCGAGTTGTGGCGGATCCTGGCCTTCAACGCGAACATGGCCAGCCGAGTCCGGGCCTGTCTCGCCCCGGACGATCCGGTGACGTGGCTGACCAGGGATCCGGCCGCCGAACTGCACCAGGTGGACCCCTGGATGCTGCGGGTCGTGGACGCACCGGCGGCGATCGCCGGGCGCGGCTTCCCCGTGGGGGCCAGTGCGTCCGTCGTGCTGGATATTGCCGACCCAATGCGGCCGGTCAACTCCGGCCGCTGGTCGCTGGACG
>Ga0126373_10002259_pt1 | contig 14167 bp, 11 predicted proteins | sample PanSoiMetPlot_11_FD_92545 | JGI IMG/M metagenome (GOLD analysis project Ga0126373, IMG submission 92545) | Tropical forest soil microbial communities from Panama - MetaG Plot_11 | ecosystem: Environmental > Terrestrial > Soil > Tropical forest > Bulk soil | place: Panama | collected 2016-02-17 | reverse complement strand
ATGGCCAATAGTGAGTCCTCTTCTTCCCTCGGCGCTGGACTTTATCGTTCGCGAATGAACTTTGAGCCCAGCGCCACCTTTGTTCTTGCGAAGCCCCTGACCCTGACGGTCGGGATGAGCTTCGAGCAAATGCAGCCCGATCTTCCGGCCGCGCGTGCGGAATCCGCCAATGCGGTGGTAAATACTCTGCGCTACCACCAAAGTTGGGAAGATCCCGACGCCACCATTCAGGAGTTGGATGCAGGCTACAACCTGCGCGCGGCCACCAGAGTTCTTTCGAGCAGTCTCGGCTACTCCCGGCATGCCGTCAATGCCCGTTACCGCTATAAACACGCCGAGCAATCGGTTGAAATAAAACTCGCCCTTGGCGTCATTTATGGAAATGCGCCCCTGTTCGAACGATTCGTGCTCGGCGACAGTAACATGTTGAGAGGATGGAACAAATACGAGTTGGATCCCCTCGGAGGAAACCGACTTGCATATGGGTCCGTCACTTATGGTTACCATATTATGCGGGTGTTCTATGATGCGGGAGCGGCTTGGGATCAGCGCAATCCAGCCCCTTTCAAACAGTCCATCGGCGTAGGAATTGCGAGCGGTCTCGGCCGGTTCCAGCGGGGTGCTTTTCTGCTGGCCCTAGCCTTTCCCCTCAGGCAGGATCACGTCCAACCGGTGTTTATCGCGGGAATGAATTTTTGACGTTTTGGCGCAGAGCAAGACAATTTAGCCGAATCCGGCCTGCGGCGGCTGCCTTGGCCGCTACCGGCCTGTTTGCACTCACGGTCGCCAGCGACGATCTCTTCATCCGCCGCTCTCTGAACGATCTGCATGTTGTCGCTCCGCGCCTCCACTTTCTCACTGGTAAAACGTTGCAGCGCCTCCACGACGGCGCCCCCGCACCCTTCGATTTTCAGCTCACCGTTTCGGCTGGATCGAAGAACAATGTGATCGCGCGGGCCGTGGAACGCTTCGTCGTCAGCTACGACGTCTGGCAGGAGAAATTTGCCGTAGTCCGCATGAGCGATTTTAGGAAATCGGCGATGAACGCGTCGTCTAACGCCGCCGAGACCTGGTGCGTCGATAACATTTTCGTGCCGGCGTTGAAGCTGCCCGCCGGGCAAGACCTTTGGGCACGCCTGGAAATCCGCAGTGTCGATCCGAAGAGCCAATCTTCGCCCGTCTCCGATTCCGGCATCAGCATCATCAGCCTGGTGGAGCTTTTTAGCCGTCCGCCGCGGCCTCAACAGGACCGTTGGACACTCGAAACCGCCGCATTTCATGTCGACGCACTCAAGCAGCAGTAAGTTGAAGCCATGAATCGCCTCCGCAACCGGCTGATCGTCATTTTCGCGCTCGCGACCCTGGCGCCGCTTGCGGTCACTGCCTGGATCTTCGCATCAGTCGCATCGAACGCCGTCACGCGTTGGACATCGACCGCCGAAGTCGATCAACTCTCGCGCTCCTTGCAGCAGACTGGTCTCGAGCTTTACCAACGGGCCTGTCAATCTCTGAAGGATGACGTTGCCGCGGGACGTCTTTCGCCGCATCACTATCTTGCCGCCGATCGCAGCCAGTGGCCCCCGGCCGCGGAAGACTTTTCCACGGCCGGGGTGGAATCCTGCGCCTATTCCGGCGATCGGCTAAACTACTTCGTCCGGCACGGCGACGATGTGTGGGCTTACTCCACTTCCCTGCACGGCGTCGGGCTGGCCGAGCTCTCGGCGCAATATTCACAGGCTCGCGCCTTGGTCGCCGACGGGAGCGCGCGCGATTTGAGGCGCGGCTTTACCTATACTTTTCTCGTCCTAACCGGCGCGATCTGGATCGTCGCGTTCCTCGCTTTGATCTACTTCGCGCACCGCATCAGCCGGCCCATCCAATATCTGACCACCGGCCTTTCGCAAGTCGCCGCCGGAAACATGGACTATCGGGTCGCGGCCGAGCGCAACGACGAGATCGGGACGGCCATGCATGCCTTCAACAACATGGCTGAGGAGCTGAAACAGTCGCAGGAGCGCCTGGTTTATGTGACGCGCCTCGAAAGCTGGCAGGCGTTGGCTCGCAAGATGGCGCACGAGATCAAGAATTCGCTCACACCGATTCGCTTGACCATGGAAGAAATCGCCGCGCGGCAGTCCGGCGCGGGCGGCGAATTCTACCAGCAAGCCGCGCAAATCGTCGTGGATGAAGTGGTGAGCCTGGAGCGCCGGGTCCGCGCGTTCTCGGAGTTTTCGAGCGAGCCTCCCATCGCGCCGCGCACGCTGGACGTCAATGCTCTGCTCGAAGAACGCATCGCCCTTCTGCGAGCCGCGCATCCGGAAGTGGTCTACAGCACGCGTCTCGCGCCCGATTCGCCGCGAGTTTTTGCCGATGAGGACCTGATCAAGGGCGTTCTCACCAATCTGCTCGAAAACGCCGCGCAGGCCGTAAAGCCCGGCGGCGTCGTGCTCGGCGTGATCACCGCCGACAGCGGCAAAGTCGCAATCGAAGTTCACGATTCGGGCCCGGGTGTGAGCGCGCAAGCTCGCAGCACGCTCTTCGAGCCGAGCATTTCGTTCAAACGGGGCGGCATGGGCCTGGGACTTTCGATCGCTCGCAAGAGCGCGTTGCTCGCCGGCGGTGACATCCTGCTGGTCCAGGGCGAATTAGGGGGAGCTGCCTTTCGTGTCTTGTTACCCGCTGCCTAGCCGGCAGCCGAATCGAATGCCGTCAAAGCGCATCCTCGTTTTGGACGACGAACCCAACATCGGCAGTTCTCTAAGAATGATTCTGGAGCGGGAAGGATATTCGGTCACCATCGCCCGGTCAATCGCCGAAGCGAAGACCACCGCGCTCGCGGCCGATGCCTTGGTTCTCGATGTCCGCCTCCCGGACGGAAGCGGCATCGATCTTTTGCGCTACTTGCGCGAACGCGATTGCGCCGCGCCCGCCATCATGATTTCAGGCCACGGCACGATCGCTGAAGCCGTGGAAGCTACGCGCGCGGGTGCATTCGATTTCCTCGAAAAACCGCTCGGCCGCGACCGCGTGCTGCTCTCTCTCAAGAACGCGCTCGAACAGGCCACGCTTCGCCGCGAAAACGAGACGCTGCGCGAGTTGGTCGGCGCCGGCACAAAGATGATCGGTTCGAGCCCGACCTTCGCACGCGTGGTCGAGCAGGCTACCATGGCCGCGCGTTCCGACGCTCGCATTCTGATCTCGGGCGAGTCGGGCACGGGCAAGGAACTCCTGGCCGCGCACATTCATCGCGAAAGTCCGTTCGCCAACGGATCCTTCGTCAAAGTAAACTGCGCCGCCATCCCGTCAGAGCTGCTCGAAAGCGAGCTGTTCGGCCACGAGAAAGGCGCATTCACGGGCGCAGTCGCGGTACGCAAAGGCAAGTTCGAGCTCGCCGACGGGGGAACTATTTTCCTCGACGAAGTCGGTGACATGCACTCCGGCTCCCAAGCCAAGCTCCTGCGTGTTTTGCAGGAGGGCGAGTTCCATCGCGTCGGAGGCGAGCAGCCCATTCGCGTTTCGGTGCGCGTGGTGTCGGCCACCAATCGCAATCTCGCCGATCTGGTCGCGCAGCAGAAGTTTCGCGAGGATCTTTACTACCGGCTGTGCGTAGTGCCCATCCGGGTTCCGGCCCTGCGCGAGCGTCCGCAGGATATTCACGCCATGGCGGATTATTTCCTCGAAGATTTTTGCACCCGCAACAATTTTCACTTCAAGAAGATCGATCCACTGACTTACGAAACGTTGGAAGCCTATTCCTGGCCTGGAAACGCCCGCGAGCTGCGTAACATCGTAGAGCGCATGGCCATCTTGACGCCCGGCAACCTCCTCACTCCGGATTCGATTCCCGTTGAGCTGCGCCTGGCGCAAGGCTCTCCGGTCCGGTCCAATTTAAAAGAGGCTCGGGAGTCTGCCGAGCGCGATCACATCCTCCGCGCACTGGAAGAATCCGCCTGGAACGTTTCTGGCGCCGCTCGCGCGTTGGGAATGGAGCGGACCAATCTCCATAAACGCATCCGCGCGCTGGGCCTCAGCCGCAAGCACTGATATTTATGGTCGCTCGCCACTGGCGCGGCTGGACGAAGCCGGAGAACGCCGACGATTACGAAAGACACTTGCGTACTACAGTATTGCCACGACTCAATGCCATCATCGGCTACCAAGGGGGCTATGTTCTGCGTCACGACCGGCCTGATGAAGTCGAATTCGTAGTTGTGAACTTTTTCGAATCCCTCGAGGCCGTCAAGCGCTTCGCGGGCAGCGACTATACGACACCGGTTTTCGAGCCGGAGGCGAAACAACTTCTATGTCGCATCGAAAACTTCGCAACCCACTACGATGTTCGCGCCAAAATTGTCTAAGTTTTCGATCGCCAGGTCAGCACGCCGAGAATCAGAAAGCCCGCCGCGATGCCGAATCGGAGGACAATCAACGTCATACGTTCGCCGAGCATCCAGCGGTTGATCCCGAGCAGCGCAAATCCGGCAGAGATGGCAAAGTACCACCAGGCGAACAGGCGCGTGCGAAGGCTTTTATTCACGAAGCACGATCATGGTATCGCACCGATCGCCTTGAGATTTCGGTACACCAACGCGACCGGCAACCCGACCACATTGAAGTAGCAGCCCTCGACGCGCTCAACAAACTTGGACGCCAACCCCTGGATCGCATACGCCCCTGCCTTGCCCATCGGCTCGCCGCTGGCGATGTACTCGGCGATCTCGGCGTCGCTCAGCTTTGCGAACTGAACGCGCGTGACCGTCGCATCCACCATCGTTCGTTCACCGTGCAGCAGACAGATTCCCGTGATCACGTCGTGCGTCGCGTCCGACAAAAGCAGCAGCATCCGCGTTGCATCCCAAGCATCGCGTGGTTTCTCGAGCAGCTCTTCGCCAATCACCACGGTGGTGTCGGCGGCCAGAATTGTCTCGCCCGGATTCATCGGAACCGCGCGCGCTTTCTCGTATGCCAGCCGCCGCACATAGTCGACGGGCGATTCGGGGGCGCGGCGTACCTCCGGAATCTCCGGCGCGCGCACGATGAAGTCGAATCCCGCAGCTGTCAAGATCTCGCGGCGCCGAGGCGAACTCGAAGCCAGAACCAGCACGCTACTTGCGCGCCATGGCCGGTTGCGGACCTTGCGGAGCCGGCACAACGGGCGGCGGTGGAACTTTCTTCGGACGCGCGTCCAGCTTGGTGAGAATCAGCTCTTCACGAACTTTCTGGAATTTTGGTGTTCCCGGTTTCGCGCCCGCGGCGATCACGTCCGCCTCGGTGACCTCCTGTGCCGACGGCAGATATTTCTGCAAGTAGTTCTTGATGCGGTCGTGCACCAGGCGCTCAGAAGAATGCGCCAGCAAGAACAGCATCTGATCCCCCGCCGACTTCGAAAGCAAGGAATACACCAGCGACGGCTTCTGCAGCTTCGCCGATTTCAAATCCTTTTCGAGCTTCTTCGACCGCGCTTCCAGCTTCTGCCACTGCTCGATGTCCTTCTTCGTCAGTCCCACGCGTTTGACGAACGCGGCGCTCTCTTTCGCCGGCAGCTTTTCCGTCAGGAAGTACAGAAAGAGCCCCATCGGCTCGAGATGGATGTCGACGCCGAACGGCACCAGTTGCCGCGCCTTTTGCAATTTCTGAAGACCCGCGGCATTCAGTTTGGCGCCGTCCAGAGCTGGCGAATACAGAGGCAGCAGCTTCTCCTGCTCGAGCAGTTGCACCAGGTCGCCGGCATTCGGCTCATTGGCGATGTGCCGCAATTCCTCGAGTAGACCCTCGCGGGGAATCTTGGTTTCGAGCTGCGCCTCGCGCGCATTATCGTACTGCATCTTAGTGCGCTCATCGATATTGAAACCGAGCCGCACCTTCAATCGCAGCAGCCGCAGCAGGCGAATGGGATCGTCGTATAGAGTGTAGTTGCTGACCGCGCGCAGTTCCTTGCGCTCCAGGTCGCCGACACCATTGTTAGGATCGAGCAGCAGCCCACGCGACGCCGGATTCAACGACAACGCAATGGAATTTATCGTGAAGTCTCGCCCGCGCAGATCCTCGTGAATCGAAGCCGGCTTGACGGAAGGCTTCGCACCCGGCTGCGCGTACTTTTCCTGCCGAGCCATCCCGATAGTGGCATGCACGCCGCTCGGGAACGCCAGTGCCGCCAGCTTCCGGTTGTCGTCTTCCCACAAAATCTTGGCGCCGGTCTTCTTCACGATCGCCGGAAGAAGCTTGAGCGCATTGCCCTCGATCGTGAAATCCAGATCCATGATCGGAAAGCTGCCCAGCATGTCGCGCATGGCGCCGCCGGTGAGAAACACATTCATGTTGGCATGCGCCGCGGCGGCCTGAATCTCGGAAACCACGCGCGCCTGATCGGCACTCAGGTGGCTTTCGAGCATAAACATGTAATCGCTCATCGCATCTCTCTATGCTCTTCATTGGCATCGCGCACAACGCAGCGGATCGCGATTGGTTACTTTCCTGCGTGCGAGCGCGCCCCGCGCTGTGCGCTAATTCGGAGCAGTCTGGCCTCCATCAAGCCCTAGGGTGGTGCTCATCGACGGTCTTCCGCAATCGGGACCGCATCACATGGGTATAAATTTGGGTGGTCGAGATGTCGGCGTGCCCCAGCATGGTTTGCACGCTGCGCAAATCGGCTCCCCCTTCTAATAAATGCGTCGCGAACGAATGCCGAATGACGTGCGGCGTCAGGCCGTGGAAGATGCCCGCTTTCTTCCCATACGCGCCAAGCAGCTTCCAAAAAGACTGCCGCAACATCGCGCCGCCCCGGTTGCTTACAAAAAGATACGGGCTCGCTCGGCCTTTCAACAAGCGCGGCCGGCCGCTGTCAAGGTAATGTTCGATCGCCCGAAGCGCCGCTTTTCCGACTGGAACGATGCGCTGCTTATTCCCCTTGCCAAGGACTCGCACATAACCAAGGTTCCGTTCCACATCCGACACTCTCACGCGACAGAGCTCGGAAACCCGCAGACCTGTGGCATACAGGAACTCGAGCATCGCCCGATCGCGGAGACCTTGCGGTTTGGCGGCATCCGGCGACGCGATCAGGCCTTCCAACTGCTTCTCATTAAGATACTTAGGAAGACTCTGCCATTGCTTGGGCGAAGACAACAGCTCGGTCGGATCGCGCTCTATGGCGCCGGTTTCTACCAGGAATCGGAAGAAGTTGCGAATCGTGGCGATGTGCCGCGCAATCGACCGGCTGGCCATTCGCGCCTTATAAAGCGAATCCACATGGCGGCGCAAAACGTCCGCATCGGCGAACGCGTCGGCCGGCTGGAGAGACTGCGCAAATCGTTCTAAATCAAGGCGATACGACTCCACCGTGGTCCGCGCCAGGCCCTTCTCGATCCTGCAGAATTCAAGAAAACGCTGGACTTGGGCCGAAATCACGGGAACGGGCCGCATTCTGCCAATGATACAATATTCGCAAATTTGTTTGAAAGGAAATTGCAGCAATTGAGGCGCTTCGGCGGGCCGAGGGTATAATTTGGCGGGATCCACCACCAAGAAAGTGCTGGTCACGCGGTTCGACCGCGAACCATTGGCCGGCTTCGTGAATCCGCAAAGCTACCTTCAGCCCGAGGGACTCGAACTGCTCAGCCAGGCTGGGGCGGTCAACGTAGTTCCTTATGGCGAGGTGAAGCTGGTCTGCTTTGTCCGCGATTTCCAGCAGGGCGAGCCACGCAAGGAGCTGCGCCTGTTCACCACGCGGCCCAAGATGGAAGGCCTGTGGGTACGAATGCATTTCCGCGACGGCGACGCGATGGACGGGATGCTCGCGAATAATTTGCTGCAGCTCGATCCGTACGGGGTTTCGGTGATCCCGCCCGATCCCGGTTTTCAAAACCAGCGCGTGTTCGTGCCGAAAGCGGCGTTGTCGACCGTGCAAGTTTTAGGCGTGGTGGGGAGTCCGCTGCGGATGCGTAAGCCGAAGCCGGCGGCAAAAGAGCAGATGGAGATGTTCGACAAGCAGGGTGGCTAGCGGTCGCGATTGATGCCCCTCGCGGAGACGGCCGGAGAGTAATAATCTATTGCCGGGTTGCGCTCCACTGGCCTTGATCGACCGCTGAGCCGTCGGCTACAACCTTAGTCTCGTACGTCCCCTCGAGTTTGTCGCCCTTGAGTTCACCGGTCGCGGCGGATTCGAGCCTTGCGTCTTGAAAATCGAATTGATAGACGACCTTTACTTTGGCGCCGTCCACCTCGACCGACATGGTCTTCGCTTTCACCACATCCCCGAGACGGAAGCTGACATCGGCATTCCACTGGCCGCCGGATTGGCTCAGCGTGATCATGAAATCACCGCTCGCGCCGGCGGATCCATCGTAGCTTCCTTTGTATGTTCCGGTGAGATCCGCGGCGGAGAGCACCGCGGCCATAAGAAACGCGGCCCAAACAATCCAGCGATGCATGCGCTCAAGATATCACAGCTTCCTGGCTGCTTCTTCTACTTGTCGGGCCTGTGCGAGATAGTCCGTTCCCGTCAGATGCAGCGCCCGACCGAACTTCACTCGAACGCGGCCCATGCGAGCCATTTTCCATTGAGTGTTCAGAACTCGATCCAAACCGATGATCCGCACCGGGACCACGGGCTCTTGCAGTTTGGATGCGATCATCGCGACGCCGGGCTGGAACGGCGCGATCTCGCCGGTCGCACTCATGCGGCCTTCGGGGAAGATCAGGACGCACCAGCCTTCGCTCGCCATTTCGCCCATGTAGCGCAGCGTGCTCAGCGCCCCTGGCTCGCGCTGCGGGATCGGAAATGCGTTGAAGAAAAGCGAGGCCAAGTAGTAATTCAGGCTGTTAGTAAAGCTGCGGCCGTGGAAATGTTCTTCGAAGAATTCCTTGCGCATCGCCGGCGCCACGCGATAGCGCCACTTTGCCGGAAGCGAGGCCATGATCACGGGCGCGTCCATATAGCTTTGATGATTCGACGCGAAGATCACGGGCGGGTCAAGCCCGCGCAGGTTGTCGAGGCCGTCGGTACGAATGTGGGCGAAAACACGAGTGAGCGGGAGCAGGAAGCCGGGCAGAAAAATCCTGCGGGCGATGCGTGCCGGAAGACTTCGGTTCCAGGAAGGAAAATCGGCCGACGAGACATCGGCGGTGTAGTCCGGTGCGCCGCTAGTCTCCGCTTCATCCAGCCCGAGCGCCACCATGCGCTCCACCCGTTCGAGCGACGTCAACGACTCAAGAGGAACGTTCATGTCGATGCGCGAGTGCCTCACTGGCGGTGGCGTGCCACGCGCGATGTCGAGACGCTTCAGCTTGCCAGTGCCTTCGGTTCGCGGGAACTCATCGTACGGCCAAACACTCACTGTACGGACGCGCTGGTAGTCGGCCAGCTTCTGATTGGCCCACGCAACGATCGCGTTCGGGTCGGCGCCGTTATCGATGATAAGCACCGCATGAACGCGATCGGTCCCCACGACGGCCGCGTCGCGCACGCCCGACTGCTGCTTGAGCACTGCTTCGACGTCTTCCGGAAAGACGTTGAGGCCTTCAGGCGTGACGATCATTTCCTTCTTGCGGCCGAGGATCGTCAGCGCGCCGTCCTTGTCCAGCTCGCCGATATCGCCGGTATGAAACCAGCCGTCTTCGAAGGCGCGCGACGTTTCCTCCGGCCTCTGAAAATAGCCGGAGGCCACGTTGTCGCCCCGCACCAGGATTTCGCCGTCGGGCGCAATCTTTACTTCTACGCCTGCGATCGGAGTGCCGACGCTGCCCTTGTGCGCATGGAACGGATGATTCAACGTCACAATGGGCGCGGTTTCCGTGAGGCCGTAGCCTTGGACGACGAGAAAGCCAAGTTCGCTGAAGAATTGCTCGAGCTCGGCCGAGAGCGGCGCCGCGCCAACGATGAACTTCCAGAATTTCCAGCCGAACAGACGATGTACCCGGCGATATCGCCACCAGCGCAGCAGCCAGTGGCCTTTCGTCGCGCGTGGCTGTTTCAGCTCGGGGAACGTCTGTTGCAGGTGCTCCCTTAGGATTTCGAGGATCTGCGGAACCGAGACGAGCACGGAAATCCGACGTGAACGGACCTGGCGCACGATCTCATTCGGATTGAACCCGCGCATGAACACCACCACGCCCGGCAGCATGGGCGGAATGAATGTCGCCATGGCTTGTCCGAACATGTGGCTGAGTGGCAGCAGGTTCAGAAATCGGATCGGATGAAACGGCCGCGCGTAGCGGATATACTTCTTGACCTCGGTCTCGACCGGAACAATATTGGCGAGGATGTTGCGGTGCGTGATCAGCACGCCCTTCGGTTCGGCCGTCGCTCCGGAGGTAAACAGGATTTCGGCGAGCTGGTCTTTCGTGACGGACGCGGCGGCAGACGTCTCGCCGTGCCCCTCCGTCAGCTTCGCGAGCTTCCAGGTTTTCGGATTCTCGGGTAGCGTAACCTCGTCGCCCGCGAGGATCGCGCGAGCGTGAACGATCCCATCGATGCGCTCGACAAACTCAGGCGCCGAGCGGTAGTCGATCGGCACGGCGACCACGCCTTCGAACAGGCAACCCCACAGCGCGATAATCCATTCCGGCCGATTCTCGCCGTAGAGGATGAGCTTCTCGTCTTTACCAATGCCCTGCTTACGCAGCCGCGCCGCAAAATCCCGTGCCAGGCGCGCGACTTCGTCGTAGCGAAAATGGCGCGACCGAAACCCGTCGTCGTGGATCAGAAATTCGTCAGCGAGGCCGGCAAAGTCGTGGAAAAAATCGAGCAGCGTCTCGCGGGCCATCTCATCCATTGTGGCGCACGCAGTCGTGCGCGCCGTGTTCACACTCTGTGTGAACACTCTCTAGCAAGCGACCACGGTGTCGACATGAGTGTCGACACGGCACGCACGACTGCGTGCGCCACACGCTACTAGAAATTAATCCGGCCCTGCAGCACCATGATGCGTTGGGTGCCCGTGACGATTGTCGTGATTCGCCCGAACGTCGTGCTATTGATGTTCAGGTTCGCGGCTGACGGCGGGGAGAATTCGGGATGATTCAACGCATTGGTCGCGGTGGCGCGGAGCTGGAAATTGAAGCGCTCCGTGATCCGGAATTGCTTCTGCAGATTCAAATCCAGCTGATTCCCCGGGGGCGCGGCGAGCGTGGTCAGCGGATAATTTCCCAAAACTCCCGCGGGCGCATTCACTAGGATCGGCGTACCGCTCGCTGAGGCGATCGCCAGTAGGCTCGAGCGTGTGTTCAGTCCGCCGACCGTGGTGAGGCTCGCTCGCCCGGGATCGGGGATTTGAGTGAGGCCCGGAAAGATGGTGACGTAGCCCCCCAGCTCCGTTGCACTTGCGCCCGGTAATTGGCCCACCTGCATGGGAGTAAATCCTGGCGTAGCCACTGTCGCGCCCGCGTTGCCGAAATTGTTGATCGTGTTCTGAGCTGTGATGGTAATCGGCGCGCCGGTGAAGTAGTTGTAGATCCACCCCATCTGCCAGCCACCGATCACACCATCGAGAAACGCATTCATGTTCCGGCCGAACCTTCTGCCGCGCCCCACAGGCAGCTCGTAGATGCCATTCAGTTTGAACACCTGCCGGTGATCGAAGCCCAGCAGCCGCTTATCGAGTCCCAAGTCGCGAAGCGTCCGATAGGCGCTTTGGTAAGTCGAGCTGTCTCCCTCATCTTCGCCGAGCGCCTTGCTCCACACGTAGCTGCCTTGCAGCGAGAATCCCCCGCTGAATCGGCGGGTGCCCTGAATCTGCAGCGAATTGTAAGTCGAGTTCCCGAGATTTCCCGTCAGGTACGTGCTTAGGAATTGCGGGTTGGCGACGAAGAAGTTCGAAGGCAGCCCGGCGTGAGGCACCAGCCCGCCCACCTGGTTAGTGCCAAATGTCGTCGTGTTGACCGCATTCGCAAGCCCGCCCGGGTTGTTGTTGGCCAGGAAAGTAAAGAACGAGCTGTTGGTACGGATGTAATTCGATCCGTTACCAGCAGCAGCAACCGCCGCGGCCGCCGATGCCACGGGAAGATTCGCGAAAATCTTGTCGATCAAAGGCGAGTCGCCGCCGGCCGCCACCGTTTGGAAGGCCTGCAAGAATGCATTGTTGTAAATATCGAGTTCGTTCGTGTCGATGGACCGGATCAGCTTGGTGCCTTTGCTGCCAACGAAGCTGACGGTGATCGAAGTGTTGGGAGTCACGGCGCGCTGGATCGAGAAATTGTAGTTCTGCACGTAAGGCACGCGCAGATTCTGATCGTAAGCCAGCAGCGACTGGGTGTGCGACCCCGGCCCTGCAGAAGGAATCGGAGCGAGAGGTGTCGAGACCGGCGCCACCGGCAACACCAAATTCGACAGGTTCGTAGCCGTAGTCTCGGTGTCGCCTTCCGCAAGTCCCGGCTCAAACCCTGAGTTGTAGTGGGTCAGGTAAATCGGGAGGCGCTGATAGCCGATGCCGTACCCGGCGCGAACGGAAGTCTGGTCTTGTCCGCCGGTCAGCCATTTCAGATGATCACTGTGGACCGCCCACGCTACACCGACGCCGGGAGCGAAGTTGTTGAGATCGGTGTGATAGAAAGGAACGTTGGGATGCGCGGTACCCGGACCGATGTTTTGAATGATGGTCGGCGTTCCGTTGAACACTCCGGGTTGAAACTCGCCGTTGGCAAAACTGGTTCCCGATATACCAAAGACCGCGCCCGCTCCACCCACCGGAGCCAAGCCCTTTCCCTGCGCTTCATACGGAGCGAGGTATAGCTCGTAGCGAATGCCGAAATTCAGCGTCAGATTCGGCCGGAGTTTGAAATCGTCTTTAAAATACAAGCTCATTTCGTTCTGGTGCCATTCGCGATAGCGAGTGAGTCCGGGGGTAAACACCGGATTCGCACCGCCCGATGAAAAGTTCGTCATGTTCGCGCTCACCACGGAACCGCTGAGATCGGTTAGAAGATTTTGCGCCAGCGTCAGGTTGGAACCGATACCAGGAAACGCGCTGATTCCCGTCACGGGCACCGATCCGTTTGCTCCGAGCACCACGTTGGGGACCACGCCGTTCGCGTCGTAACCCGAGTCAGAAATCAGGCGGACCTCGACGCCGCCCTTGAACGAATGCCGTCCCCGGATCCACGTTAAGGCATCGCCATACTGGTACACCGGCGCGATGTAGTTACTCGCATTTCCGGAAACCGGATCCGTGACGCCCAGCGTAGCCGATGGCGATGCGCAGGATGTATTCGTAGGCGCCGCGAGCGATCCCGAATAGCAGAGCACGAACGGTACTCCGTCGACAACCGGGAGCAGCCCTTTGTTGCTGACCGGTCCAATGGGCGGTGTTTGCGTAAACGGCGTCTGCACCGTAGTGCGCGGCCGGAAAACCCCGATCCTGACTTCGTTGATGAGCGTCGGGCTCAATATGCTGGTCAAAGCCACGCTATATTGCGTCGTCTCGGTGGGATCGGCCTGCCACGGAATGCTCGGATAAGGCGGCGGAGCGGCGACGTTGATGCTGTGGTAGGACTGCTGATTCAGCGTGATCGAAATGCGCTCCTTTTCGTTGAACAGGTGATCAATTCGCCCTTCGTACAACTCGAAATTTACAGGGATCGGACGGTTCCACGTGTACCCGGCCACGTTGAGCCCATCGCCAACCTGGTAGTGATTGGGCAGCGGCATTAGCGACAGATACTTGCCGACAATACCTGTCGGATCCATCACCAGCCGGTTCGGATCGACCCCCAGCACGTTGACGCTCTGCAGCGGCCCGGTGGCGCCCGCCGGGATCACGGGCTGGCCGGTGAAATTTACGCTTGGATTCGCCGAAGCCGCGTTGCCGTTCAGCGCACCGGGGTAATAGCGGAAAATACCATTGCGCGCGCTTTGCGTGTAGACGTTGGCTGTGAACGTCGGCGACTGGCGCTGTTTGTACGGATCGTAAATGCCGTTGAAGAACGTCTTATTCTTTCTGATCGGCCCGCCGAACCGGATGCCGTAGTTGTTCTGCACCAGAACCTGCCGCGGTGAAATGGGCTGGTGAGTGTTCGGGTCTACTCCACGCGCGTTGTTGAAAAAATCGTTAGCATTCAAGGCCGTGTTGCGAAATTCTTCCCATGCGCTCCCCACGAAGCGGTTCGATCCGGCGCGCGTGATCATCTGCACTTGCCCCCCCCCGCGGCCATATTCGACATCAGCGGGCGAAGT
>Ga0126373_10002258_pt1 | contig 14169 bp, 10 predicted proteins | sample PanSoiMetPlot_11_FD_92545 | JGI IMG/M metagenome (GOLD analysis project Ga0126373, IMG submission 92545) | Tropical forest soil microbial communities from Panama - MetaG Plot_11 | ecosystem: Environmental > Terrestrial > Soil > Tropical forest > Bulk soil | place: Panama | collected 2016-02-17 | reverse complement strand
GTCCAAAATTCTCCGAATACTCAAAGCTGTATTGCAGCACTTTCAAGCATTGTTAAGAAGTGCGGAGCGACAACGACTACGCGGCTTTTGACGGCGCCCTAATTCCTTCCCCTTGACGGGGAAGGACAAAGGTAGGGGTGATTGGTTTAGTCGGCTCCCGAGCACCCTATCCCGGCCTTTCCCCGTCAAGGGGAAGGAATTAGGGCGCCGTCAAAAGCTGCGTAGTCGTTGTCGCTCCGCACTTCCTAACAATGCTTGAAAGTGCTGCAATAAAGTTTTGAGTACTCGGAGAATTTTGGACCAATCTTTTCCGGGTCGACCGGCAAGTATTGGCTTGCTTGGAGTTCGGGAAATTTATCTTTGAGTCCCTGACGCGGGACGTTTCGACCCAGTGTTTCAGTAAAAATTTTCATTCCGCCGTCGCGGGAGAGGACCCAGTCGAGATAGAGAGCGGCAGCGTGAGGGTGCGGCGCGTTTTTCGCGAAGAGCATATAGTTGGCGGCGGAAAGAAATGGTTCCAGTACAACGATCGCGAGAGGAGCGCCCCTTTGTATCATAGTGAGGGGCCGGTAACCGAAGAGCCATGGCGAGACACGAACCTCGCCTGCCGCAAGAAACTGAGCCTGAAAAGTATGCCCCTGCCTCATTGAAGGTTCGTTCTCGGCGAGCTTCTTAAAATAAGCTATACCTTTTTCTCTGCCCCAGTACTCGATCAAGGTTCCCATCATGTCAGCGTCCTCGATATCAAGCGACATCCTACGCTTCCATTTCGGGTCGAGCAGATCGTTATAGTTTTTTGGGGCCTCGTTCTTTTTCACGAAGTTTGTATTGTAGGCGAGCACCATGGGGGAATGAAAAGGGGCCGTCCAATAGCCCTTGTCGTCCATAAATTCCTTCATGATCCCGATCCTGCTGGGGGACAAGTAGGGTTCCACGAGGCCGTCCTTGACCAGAGCGTAAGTTTCGCCGGCTCTGAGGTCGATCACGTCCACAATATAGTTATTTCCTCCGGCTTCGGTCTTGATTTTGTTGTAGACGTTAATGTTCCCGCTCCGATAGTAATCGGTTTTCAAGAAGGGATACTGGTTTCTAAATGCATCGAGTAACGGCGTGCTTTGGTCGATGGCGATGGTACCGTAGTAGACGACTTTGCCTTCGCGCTTGGCTCCTTCGATCAACTTGGCCTCTCTCTCTTTGGCCGGGAGTTTTTCATAAGCCTTAAGGACGTCGCCAGCGCCCCCGTGGACGCCGCTCGGTAAAAATAAGAACGCTCCGATAAATAGGAACTGAATAACTTTTGCAGCCCAGCCTGATGCGACAATCTGTTCCCGCATTGTCTTTTACCTCACGCGACTTTTAGGAGGGCTGGATTGTCCCATGGTGCAATCGCGATTGTCAATTAAAGATTGTTCATGCTTGACAGATTTCGGATATTACGCGAAGTATTTTCTTACCAAAATGGATTTCAAGTAAAAGCTTCGTTCCGAGGAGGATCAATTAATGATTACCGATAAAGCGGGCCGCTCGCACTTCGTCTTCGATCAGCATGTACACGTCGGGCTGAGGCCTGCTCGTTCGACCACCGCATCGAGCTCATACTTACCGGACGAACTGATCGCCAATATGAACGCAAACGGAGTGGACATGGTAGTTGGCTTCCCCAAGGCGAATCCGCATACCGACTACCGGGTCGAAAATGAGCGGATTATCGCGGCAATGAAAGAGCAGCCAACACGGATCACCGCTTTTGCGCGGATCAATCCATATTTCGGTGCTAAAGCGGTGGCCGATGTTAAGGACTACGCAGCGAAGGGAGTGAAAGGTCTCAAGATCCACCCGATTCGAGACTTCTCCGGGAACCGGGTGAACGACCCCGAAATCATGTTCCCAATAATGGAGGCAGCGCAGCAGGCGAATTTATTGGTGCTCATCCACAGCGGTGAATGGTGGAACTGTTCGCCGGCGCTGATCGCCGATCTGGCCAGAAATTTTCCTAAGACTAATTTTGTGATGGCGCACTCCGCCGGGTTTGGAGGACACCAGGAGGCGATTGCCGTTGGTCGTCATCAAGACAACCTGTATGTCGATACCGCCTCGAACGGTTATCCCGACATAACTTGGAACGTCGTCCGCGGGCTCGGACCCGAGCGCGTCTTGTATGGATCCGATCATCCAACGCAACCGTTCGGCTTCGAGCTCGGAAAAATCGTTAAGTACGCGAATCTGAATTCGGATCAGCTTGATCTGATTCTTGGACGGAACTTAGCGCGACTACTGAACATCGAGCCGAAGCAATCGGCGCCCACCACCATGGATATTATGCAGATTTGATTCATTCAGGAATCCAGTCGCTGGATTAAAACGATACCGCGCCAGACTTGCTTAACGACGGTTGCGTTAATCGAGCTCTCGACTCCGATTTCGGTTTGGTCTAGAAACCTACTGCCTGCCCGTCACGGCGCGGATCGCTGGCCGTGAAGTAGCCGCCGTCGAGCTTCCAGATCATCTGGCCGCAGCCGAACTGGTTGTAATCGTCCAGCGCCACGATGCGATGTCCGCGGCGGTTCAACTCCTCGAGCGAGCTCACGGGGAAGCCGTCCTCAACGCTCACGTCCATGCCCTTTACGACGCGGAAGCGCGGGCCGTCGCAGGCAGCCTGCGGGCTCTGGTCGTAGTCGGCGATGCGCACCATCACCTGCGCATGGCCCTGCGGCTGCATGGTGCCGCCCATCACGCCGAAGCTCATCACCGGCCGGCCGTCTTTTGTGACGAAGCCGGGAATGATGGTCTGGTACGGGCGTTTGCCGGGGCCGACGCAGTTGGGATGGCCCGGCTGGAGCACGAAGGTGCTGCCGCGGTTCTGCAGCGAGATGCCGTACACCACCACGCCCGAGCCGAAGCCCATGTAGTTCGACTGGATGAAGGAAACCATCATACCAGAGGCGTCGGCCGCAGTGAGGTACACAGTGTCGCCCTGCGGCGGGTTGCCATGGCCGAAATTTTGCGCGCGCTTCGGATCAATGAGCTTCGACCTAGACTTCAGGTATTCCTTGTCGAGTAGCGCGTGCGGGCGTACGTCCATGTGGTCGATGTCGCCTATGTAGCGCCAGCCGTCGGCGAAGGCGAGCTTGACCGCCTCGATCTGCAGGTGCAGGCTGTCCGCGCCGTCCACCGGGTACGAGCGTAAGTCGAAGTTGTCGAGAATGCCGAGCACGATCAGCGCCACGATGCCCTGGCCATTAGGCGGGATTTCGTGCAAGGTGTAGCCGCGGTAGTTCATCTCGAGGGGCTTCACCCAGTCGGGCCGGTGTGCTTCCAAATCGGACGCGCGCAACGCGCCGCCCTGCTTCTTCGCGGCCGCTTCGAGCTTTGCAGCAAGCTCGCCGCGATAGAAGGCCTTTCCCTTCGTATCTGCGATTTTTTCCAGGGTCGCGGCATGTTTCTTGAAAACGAATTTTTCTCCGGCGCGGGGCGCGCGGCCTCCCGGCAGGAATGCCTGGGCGAAGCCCGGCAGGTCCTTGAGCTTGTCGACCTGGGCCTGCCACTGCCCCGCGATGGTCGGCGAGACGAGAAAGCCCTCGCGGCCGTAGCGGATCGCAGGCTCGAAGAGCTTGCGGAACGCCAACTTGCCGAACTTTCCGTGTAACTCGACCCACGCTGAGACACAGCCCGGCACGGTGACCGCGTCCCAGCCGCGCGTCGGCATGGCTGCCTTGCCACGGAAATAGTCGGGCGTCCACGCGGCCGGCGAACGCCCCGAGGCATTCAGGCCGTGAAGCTTGCGCCCGTCCCAGACGAGCGCGTAGGCATCCGAGCCGATGCCGTTCGACACAGGCTCGACGAGTGTCAGCGTAATCGCGGTGGCGAGGATCGCATCCACCGCGCTGCCGCCTGCGGCGAGCATCTTTAGCCCCGCCTGCGCGGCAAGCGGCTGGGAGGTGGCGACGACGTTCTGCGCGAGCAACGGCTTGCGCGGCCAGGCGTAGGGATTGTTCCAGGAAAAAGGGGTCATTGAAATGTTTCGAAGTTGAGCACGACGGCGCCTCTTTGGTACCGGCAGAGTCCTGCCCTACCTTTCATTACCTCCTTTTGACTGTCCGGTTTGTTGCCCTGAGATTCGGGTCAGTGACCGCGTTTATATCCTGCGCGCATCGAGGTTTCCAGTCTGATTGATGTTACCTTCGGGCACGTAAGTAAAAGCAAACGACTCAGTGCTTAAAAACCCCGTTGACACTTCGACTAGGGCTGCCTCATGACTTGGGACATTCGATTAGCATAATTTGCCGTAGTCGGTTACTCTTGAGGCAAAATGCGGGATAGTCGTCCAATCTGTCTTTGCGGCGGCCTTTCAGGTTTTTTCAGGGACGGTGACGCGCCGCTGTCTTCATATTTTTTGGCATTCCTCTGGCTGCGTACCTGGCTATGAAGACTGATGATCTACGTATAGTCAAAACTCGGCCGCTGCTCTCGCCGGCCATACTCGCCGAGGAGATCCCTCTCACAGACACCGCGTCAACGAGAGTTTACCAGGCGCGCCAAGCGATCGAGGCGATTCTTGACGGCGAGGATGCGCGGCTCCTGGTGATAGTAGGGCCTTGCTCCATACATGACACCAAAGCCGCGCTCGAATACGCAACCAAACTCAGGCCGATCGCAAACGCTCTATCCGATGCGCTTCTCATTGTTATGCGCGTCTATTTCGAAAAGCCGCGAACGGTCGTGGGCTGGAAGGGGCTCATCAACGACCCTGATCTAGACGAGTCCTACCACATCAACAAGGGCTTGCGCCGGGCGCGGCAACTGCTCGCCGACATTCTGGAGCTGGGGATCCCCGCCGGAACCGAGTTTCTCGATACGACCTTTGGCCAGTTCTATACCGACCTCATTAGTTGGGGCGCGATCGGAGCCCGCACCGCGGAGAGCCAAATACACCGAGAGCTGGCGTCGGGTTTGTCGATGCCGGTCGGTATCAAGAACCGCACCGATGGCAACGTTCAGGTAGCCGTGGACGCGATACGGGCTGCGCGCAGCCGACACCTGTTCCCATCTCTTACCAAGGAAGGCGCACCCGCCATCCTGGAAACCACCGGTAATCCTTACGCTCACCTCGTGCTTCGCGGTGGTAGTGAGACCGGGCCCAACTACGATCCTGCCTCCATCGAAAGCGCAGTTCGACTGCTTCGCGCCGCAGAGCTTCCCGAAGTCCTCATGGTGGACTGCAGCCACGGCAATAGCGAGAAGGATGCGGCCCGGCAGATCGACGTGGCGGACGCTATCATGCAGAACCTCAAAGCTTTGCCCGTGCGAGCGCTGATGCTCGAGAGTCACCTTGTCGCTGGGCGTCAGGATGCACCCATAACATACGGTCAGAGTATCACCGACGCATGCCTTGGGTTCGAGGAAACGGAAGCCTTACTATACCGCCTCGCAGACGCCGTTTAGAGTTTGCAATTTGCAAACGCTGAGCCTGTTCTATCCGTAGCCTGTTTCGATTCTGCTAGCGCAGCCGCGGTTTGAGATCCCAACCGTAGACGTCCTCTCCAGGATTCGCCTTGAAGTCGAACTTGTTACTTACTCCCTGCAGGCCCTGATATTGGTAAAGCCAGGCCACTGGCGCTTCATCCATCAGCACTGACATGGCCTTCTGCAGTAGCTTCACTCGCTGGGCAGGATCGAAGCTTGCCTGTTCCGCTTCAAGCGCCGCGTCCACCGCCGGATTGGAGAATTCTAACCGCTTGGTAACTCCCGTGCGGAAATATTGATGCAGGTACTCACTGGGATCGATGACTGCGCCGCGTCCAAAAATATACATGCCGACTTTGCCATTTTGGATCGCGGCAAATCCGGTATCTTGGTCCTGCGTGTGCAGCTTGGTGCGGATACCGACCTGATTGAGCATGGCACCGATCACCTCTGCCACCTCTTTGACCTTGTTGTATTGACCAACCGGAACCAGAAAATCGACCTCAAAGCCGTCAGGGTAGCCGGCTTGGGCCAGTAACTTTTTCGCCTTAGCCGGGTCGTGTGTGTATTTGGGACGGATCTCGCGGCTGTAGCCGTACTGGTCCGGTCCGACAGGCGCGTCCATAGGATAGGCGTAGCCCTTGAGCACGTTCTTGGCGAGCGCGTTTCGATCGATCGCATAGTTTACCGCCTGACGAACGAGTTTATTATTGAACTGCGGCACCGAGGTATGCATGCCTAGGAACATGATGTTGATCGTGCGGGCGCTCTCGATGCGCGCTACGCCTGTCACCCGCGCGGCGCTTTCGGGCGGGACGTTGGAGATGACGTCCACTTCCCTGTTTAAAAGCGAGGTGATCGCCGTCTCCGATTCGGCTATGTTACGGAACACAATTTCGTCCACCGTCGGTTTGTGATCGCTGTGAGCATAGCCAGGGTTTTTCTCCACAACGAACCACTGACCCCGTACCCAGTCTTTGAACTTATAGGGCCCTGTCCCGAGCGCAAGCTTATCGGCCGCGGCCGCGCCCAAACGATCGTAGGCGGCTTTGTTGGTGATGAAGCGCTGCGCCAAGCGGAACAGCAGCGCCGCATCCGGACTCTTCGTGCGCAATCGGACCGTAACGGGGTCCAGCGCCTCGATGGCGATCACGTGGGCGATGGAACTTGCCTGTTTGCTGTCGGGGTCCTTCTGAATACGGGTGAATGAGTGTACGACATCGGCCGACGTGAACTCGCTGCCGTCGTGGAACTTGATGCCCTTCTTAAGCTTGAACACCCAAGTATTGTGGTCCGGATTGCTCCACGACTCAGCGAGAATAGGAACAAGTTGTTTCTTACTCCAGCTCCATTCAACCAGCGGCTCGATCACATGTTTCCAGGTCGGATAGATCTGCGTGGTCGAATGACCGTAGGGGTTCAAGGTCTCCACTTGCACGCCCGGCAAGGCAATCGTAGCAGTAACCTTCTGCTCCTTCCTCGCAGCACTCTGTGCTAGCGCGTCAGAGGTTAGCAAAGCCGGGCCAATAGCTGACGGAACGAATATCCGGTGCGCGCTGAGAACCAGCGCAAGCAAGACAGAAAAAGCCACAACGCGGAACTTGAGCATGGCAGTTCTTCCCCCTCCCCTTGAACTATCAAACCGAATCGGGTTTGAACTAAACGTATGACCGCGGTAGCAGCCGATGTCAATCTGAAGCATGTACCGCCTAGTCTGTTAATCTTAACTTTGTCCAGTGAGGACACGGCGTCCTCTACGTCCGCGCGTTAACAAGTTAATCATCACGGTCTGGCCCACTAACAAAATGACTGCCGAGCGGTATTTCGCACAACACTTGACGTACCTCTTGCGATAGATTAGTGTACACTAATCAATAACTAGGTTCCTACAGGCGAACTATTTTAGTGAGAGACGCATTTATGTCACGAGGCGGGAAACGAAAAGGGGCCGGTCGCCCCCCCGGCAAAGGCCCTTGGAAGGAGGCGACGAAACCCTTGCGTATCCCCGTCTCGCTTCTTAATGCCGTGACGGAATTTATGGAGACAAGCGGCTATAGATTACCGGTCTACGCGTCGCGCGTACCGGCAGGAACACCTGAAGACGCAGACGATCAAGTGGAAAAGACGACTGACCTAAATTCTCTGCTGCTAAGAAATCCTAAAGATACTTTCCTGCTGCGGGTCGCGGGTGATTCAATGATCGATGCCGGCATTTACGAGAATGATATGTTGACCGTGGACCGCAAACTGGAAGCACGCAACGGTCAGATCGTCGTCGCGCTAGTTGATGGACGCTCGACGGTAAAAACTTTCCGGAAGGATCGCAAAGGCATTACACTCGTGCCAGAGAATAAAAGATTTATGCCATTAAAAATTCTGCCTGAAAATGATTTTCAGATTCTTGGCGTGGTGACGAATGTGATTCGGAAGGTAACTTGACAATGGCGCTTGATTATAGCGTTCACATTTTACCGTACCTATACGATGCCCCGAGCTATGATTTTCAAATGAAGCATTATCTTTATCATTCGCGAGCTGGACAGGTTTAATTATGGCCGACAAAAGTACTATCGAGTGGACGGATGCAACTTGGAATCCGGTTACCGGCTGCACAAAAATCAGTGCAGGCTGTGATAATTGTTACGCGTTCAGATTTTCAGAGCGGTTTCGCGGCGTGCCCGGACATCCGTTCGAAAGTGGGTTTGATCTAAGTCTGCGGCCTGAAAGACTGCTTCAGCCGTTTGACTGGAAGAGACCGCGGATGATCTTTGTAAATTCCATGAGTGACCTCTTTCACCGAGAAGTGCCCAAAGATTACATCTCGAAAGTGTTCACTACAATGGAAAGAGCCAATTGGCATATATATCAAGTGCTGACAAAACGGAGTTCTTTGATGCAGAAATTTATCAATATACGATATCAAAACAAAAAAGCACCTGTACATATGTGGTTTGGAGTTTCCATTGAGAATCACAGGGCTGTGTCCCGCCTCGTGCATCTTCAAAATACAAATGCAGGTATTCGATTTCTTTCTATCGAACCGCTAATCGCTCCAGTGGGCAAACTCGATCTTAGAGGCATCGATTGGGTAATTACCGGGGGAGAAAGCGGCCCAGGTGCGCGGCCGATCGATCCAAAATGGGTTATTGATATTCGCAATCAGTGCGTCAGAGCGAATGTAGCTTTCTTTTTCAAACAATGGGGAGGCCGGAACCCCAAGTCTGGCGGCAGACTTCTGGAAGGCAAGGAATGGAATCAATTTCCGATGGAACTTCCTATCTCAGCACGTCAGTATGAATTGCAGGCTAGCGCATGACTGTTGTTCCATTTAAGTTTGACGAGATCGGTTACTGGTCTGAGTTGAAACTCGAAATTGTAGAAAAGTACGGGTCCGCCTATACAACCGCGTTTAAAAACACCCGTTTGAAGAAATATTACATTGACGGCCTTTGCGGCGCCGGCGTTCATTTGTCAAAAAAAACAGCAACTCAGGTTGAAGGCAGTCCTTCACGAGCATTAAAAATCTTACCACCTTTTGATGAGTACTATTTTATTGACATAGACGAAGAAAAAATCTCGTACCTTCAGAAAATCTGCGGCAATAGAAGCGATGTGCATATACATGCAGGCGATTCCACGGAATACCTGACGAAGGAACTGTTGCCGAAAATTCAATTTAAAAATTATGAACGCGCCTTGTGCCTGCTCGATCCTTACGGATTGCATATCGACTGGGAAGTGATGTATCAGGCTGGGCAATCCAAAGCCATCGATATATTCCTTAACTTTCCTGTCATGGACATGAACCGAAATGCGATCTGGAAAAACCCAGAAAGAGTTCCTCGAAATGGGATCGAACGAATGACGAAGTTTTGGGGAGACGAGTCCTGGAAACGGGCTGCATATGCCGAAAACCCACAGGCTAGTTTTTTTGGGCCTGAAATGGTGAAGCAGGGCAATAGTGAAATTGTCGCCGCTTTCCAACAGAGGCTAAAAAAAGTTGCTGGGTTTAAATTTGTTCCAAAGCCGTTACCTATGAGAAACAGCACCAATGCTGTGGTGTACTACCTATTTTTTGCATCGCAGAAACCGGTGGCAGAAAAAATTATTAGTGACATTTTCCGCAAGTATAGATAGCGAGCGACGGCGAGTTCCGCTGAATTCGCTCTTTTCCAAGTCAGTCGCAATTGGGTCGTAGCGTGAGTATTGATTTTATTTCCTTTTGGATTATCCCGCGACCGAGGTTGAATTGGTTGAACGCCGTTTATGTGTTGCACGGGCATCCGTGCGGGAGTAGAGTCTGCGAAAAGGCCGGAAAGTCGGACGGCCCAATTAGGAGGATCACGCTATGGCTAAGAATGCATCGCTGGACGAGCGCGCAGATGCCCTTGAGCGCAAGATGAGCGACGAGCTCGATGTACTCATTTCAAAATCGGCCCTGTTCAATTCGGCGGACGGCAAGCTCGGCGCGTCCAACACGGGCTCTGAGCTCACGGCTAAACACGGCAAATATTACCTGATGGACGACGATCCGCGGCTGCCGAAAATGCCGGCGCAGCCGACGCTCCGCGACTTTTTCGAGTACCGCGCCAAGGGCATCAACCATATGCTGCAAAGCGCGACCCATGCACTTAAGGCGTCCATGCCGGAGAAAACAACTCTCGCCTGCCTTCTGCACGATATCGCCAATGCCATCTTCATCAAGAGCGATCACGGCTACTGGGGCGCGCAGCTGATCGAGCCCTACGTCGACGAGGAGGTAAGCTGGGCGGTGCGTGCGCACCAGGCGCTGCGTTTCTTCCCAGACGAATCGGTGGGCTACGCGTATCCGGAAATGTACGTCAAAAATTTCGGGCCGGACTACGAGCCCGACGATTACATCAAAGAAGCATACAAGCGCGCCCGAAATCACAAGTGGTACATGACCGCGCGCATGATCACCGTCCACGACATCTACTCCTTCGACCCCAATGCAGTGGTGAGTTGGGAACCATTCGCCGACATCGTCGGGCGTCACTTCAAGCAGCCGGCAGAGGGCTTGGGCTTCGACAACAGCCCGACCTCGCACATGTGGCGCACCATCCGGCGTCCAACAAAGTATCTTTGAGACGGGAATCTAAGCACGCAGGCGGCTTCGTTGGATTGAACAGATTTCCGGGTCCGAGAAGTGATGAGCTGCCAGAGTCCTTCGCGGGGGTGCGCGTATAGCGCAAGCCGCGCACAATCAATTTCCGATTATTTGACAAAGCAAGAGACTATTTTCCCAGCGGCGGTCCTTACACTTTGCCCACGAGCGTTCATCCTCGCGTTAGAGAATACCCTTTCTTCGATCCCTTGGTAGAAATCGAAGCAGCTAACAAATGATGTATGTGCCCCCGCAGCATTTAAAGCATGTAACCGTGCCCGCCGCTCAATCGTCCTACCGGATCCAGAGCGCGGGGCTGTGGAGTGGTTCATGTTGAGATTTCTAAGAATTTTTCTTTTTGCTTGCGTCGTTCTTTTTCCCTGTGCAGTTTTGGTTACCGAAATTGTTCTTTATTCACAAAATTCCTTATACCTGAACGATCACTGGATCGTTCAGAAGCGCATGCTGAAAATGGGAGTGCTCAGAGCGGATGAATTTTTGCTAACGCGGACCCCACTTGCGCAGAATTCGCTGAACCTGGGAAGTTACCATGGCTACCAGGAAGTCATATATCGGCAACCCATGACTCTCGGCCTACTCGAATTTCGATTCCAGGTCGATGATGGTTCTTATCTTGATCTGACCTACAATCGGAATGGGAACGGGTACTCGGGAGTTCGGCTGAGCAGGCGTGCGGGTATGCCGTCGATCGCTTTTGAAAGCACCGAAGAGGGGCGTTTTCGGTCGAAGGATTCAATTCCGATCCCAATCATCGGACCAGGTTGGCACAACGCTTCTGTCCAAAGTTCCTCATCCGGGCTAATCGTTAAAATCGACAGCGAGACGAGCGCGATCCCCACCGCCTCTCGTTTCATCGCTGGCCTCGTCGGTTTTAGAGCGGGAATGAAAGGAGCGAGGATCGATGAGGTGGTACTTCGGCCGACAAAGGGTCCATCGTTTGCGGAGAGTTTTCACAACTCGAAGAACTGGCTAGTGACTTTTGTCTGCAACATTGGACTCTTGGTCCTTCTCGGAGCTCTGTTCTCGAAGATGACTCTTGGGAAATTCTGGGTTGTCACAAAGGAAGGCTTCTATTATTGGACGGTGGTCTCTGTCGTTGGTTGCCTCTGTGTCGGATGCTGGTACCTGTTTGATTATTACTTCTACTCCAAACTGATTCCCCGCGATTCCGGAATAACACGCCCGCTGTTTCGTGAGGTGGGTTTCAGCCCACCCAGTTTTGAACGTCTGCGCTTTATTACTTTCGCGGCATGGTATGGGCTTTTAGGTGGAGAAACGATATCCCACCAGGGGGTGGATGCCCGTGGATATCCCGCCCGCCGGATATTCCATGGCCCAATCTATTGCGGGCCTACAAAGGAGGCTTGCGTTGAGGGGATGCCTCCACCAACGAATGTCGGAAAATCCGGCAATTCACCGGGGTTTCGAGTCTTGTTTATCGGGAGCTCTCAGACAGTGGGCGCTGGCGCAATGGGTCTGCAGGACACCTTCTTTGTTCGGGTGCATCGTTACCTGAGCGAAGCCATTGCACCGAAGTTGCGCCTGGAGTCACTCAACTTGTCGATCTCGGGATACCGTGCCGCGGACCTGCTTAGCGAATACAAATCCCGTTATCGTGATTTCCAGCCCGATTTGGTGGTTATCAATCTGTCAAACAACGACGGGCGTTCCCCTGAAAATTTTGCTAGTGCGATTACTGGATTTCTGGATTTCAATGCGGCAGCCGGAATCAAAACCATACTTGTCGAAGAGGCTAATAGTTCGGAGATGGCCCCCGGAAAAAATCTCCTCGCTAACCATCAAGTGCTGAGGCGATTGGGCGAAAAGTACGGTGTGCCGGTTCTCCCCTTGCATGGATTTTTAAGCGAATCAGCTAAGCTCGGAAACGGAACACTCTGGTGGGACCAAGTCCATTTGACGTCCTATGGACAGGAAGTGACTGCGGCCTGGCTTGCGCCTCAGGTACTCAAAATTCTTCTGGCATCCCGCTAGGCACGTTAAACCAGTGTATTCTCCCAGCGCAGTTGGTATGAAAAAGAAACGTTCATACTCTTAATCGATTTACCGCACGAACATTCTTTGAAACTCCTTTCGCTTTTCCGCATAGCCGCTTGCGCCAAAATCTGCATCGAAACGAATGGAATCTTATCCGCGTCAGCCAGCTGCGGTAAATTCCTTTCCGGTTCACAAATTCACCCAAGAAAAAAAGCTTTGCCACCATTCGACGGGGCGAAATGGTAGCAAAGGCTCCTTTACCTGATGGAGCTGTGGTGGTAGCGTAAACACCGGCTATGGGTCCGTGCTACAACGCTATCGTTGAACAAAGGATCGTCTAAATTACTGCTAACCGACCGGCGTACGGGGTACTGAACTGAAACATATCGGAGCCAGCGTCATCAATTTGACGGACGTAGGAGCAAACTTTGTTGGCGTTTTCGATTGGAGGAGCGAATCATGGCGAAAAACGGCTTCAAGATCATAGACAGCGACATGCATATCATGGAGCCACCGGATCTGTGGGAACGGTATATTGACGCGAGATTTAGAGCGCTGGCCCCCCGTGGTGTCACCAGCGACAACGTGCGAGATCTCCGCCTGGTGCATCCTGACGGGACGGAATGGGCGCACAAATCCACGCCGCAGAACAATACCGCGAGGGGTAAAAACTTCGAAGAAAAACAAGATATCTTCGGGCGCGACGCGGCCCGCGGCTGGACATCCGAAGTCCAGCTCGAAGCGATGGACGCCGAAGGTATCGACATCGCCGTCCTTTATCCCACCCGCGGTTTAAGGGCGCTCGTCCTTCCGAATATGGATGCCGATTTCGCCGCTGCCATGGCCCGCGCTTACAACGACTGGCTTTACGATTTTTGTCAGAAGGATCCCCACCGTTTGATCGGCGCGGGCATGATTTCCACCTACAGCATGGATGATGCGGTGAGTGAAGCGCGCCGGTGTGCCGAGCAACTGGGATTCCGGGCCATTTTTCTGCGTGCCAATCCTCTCGTCGATCATCAGTGGCAGAGCAGCTACTACGATCCTCTGTGGGATGCTTTGGAAGCGCTGAATCTGTCGCTCGGTTTTCACGAATCCACCGGCACGGGGAAAAACCCCATCGGCGCGCGGTTGGAACCCAACTTCATGCTGCGCCGGGTTTTTTCCCAGCCCATGGAGCAGATGTTGGCCCTCGGATGCTTTTGCGGCGGCGGGGTCTTGGCGCGCCACCCGACAATGAGGGTGGCATTTTTGGAAGCCAATTGCAGTTGGCTGCCTTGGCTTTTGTGGCGGCTCGATGAGGCCTGGGAACTCGACGGCGACGTCTTCGCGCCTGAGTTAAAGCAAAAGCCCAGTGATTATTTCAAACGGCAATGCCGAGTGTCCATTGAACCCGATGAAGTCGTCGCGAACAACGTCATCGAGCAGGTCGGCAACGACTATCTGGTTTTTTCCACGGACTATCCACACGTGGATTCGCGATATCCGGAAGCCGTCAATCATTTTCTCAGACTGCCGCTGACCGAGGACGACAAGCGCAAGATTCTGTGGGACAACTGCATGTC
>Ga0126373_10002257_pt1 | contig 14171 bp, 11 predicted proteins | sample PanSoiMetPlot_11_FD_92545 | JGI IMG/M metagenome (GOLD analysis project Ga0126373, IMG submission 92545) | Tropical forest soil microbial communities from Panama - MetaG Plot_11 | ecosystem: Environmental > Terrestrial > Soil > Tropical forest > Bulk soil | place: Panama | collected 2016-02-17 | reverse complement strand
TCTCGTCGCCAGCTGTAGCTCGCCGCTGGCCAGGAACCGGTCTTTCGGCGAAAAGCTCGGCCGCGGTATCCCGCTGGCCGAGGTGCTTGCCACCACCACGCAGACGGTGGAAGGCGTCAAGTCGTCGGAGTCAGTGCTGCAGCTAGCTCGCGAGCATGGCGTCGAAATGCCGATAACCCAGGTAATCGAGGGCGTCATGCATCGCGGCCTGGAGATCGGGGAGGCTGTGCTGTTGCTAGCAAGCAGATCGGCTAAACCGGAGCGTTACGGCATCTAAATCAGGTCGCTGAACTCGGCAGTCACTGTCGCCGGCAAGGAAAGGCGGGGCCAGGAACGGGCTGTGTTGGCAAGGTATGACCGGCAGTAAGCGGAGTGGAGGACAAGTGAGCGAGCAGCGGAAGATCAAGGTCGCCGTCGTGTTCGGCGGCCGGGGCCCGGAGCACCAGGTGTCTTGCATGGGCGGTGGCAACATGCTCGGGGCTATCGACCGGTCCCGGTACGAGGTCATCCCGGTGGGGATCACCACCGACGGGAACTGGGTGCAGGTGGCCGATGCCCCGGAACGGCTCGCGGTGACTGACGGTCAGCTCCCCACTGTCGAGGCGGTGGCCGAGCCTGGGTCAGCGGTGGTGCCGTGGTCCGGCGGCGTGGTGGCCAGCGCGCCGTCGCAGATACCCCACCTGTTCGGCGAAGTTGACGTCGTGCTGCCCGTGCTGCACGGCCCCTATGGCGAAGACGGCACCATCCAGGGACTGCTGGAGATGGCCGGCGTGCCGTACGTCGGTGCCGGGGTTCTTGCCAGCGCGGTGAGCATGGACAAGGAGTACATGAACCTGGTCTTCACGGCGAAGGGCCTCCCGGTCGGCCCCTACGTCGTGGTCAAGGAACGGGACTGGCCAGGTCTCACCGCGAGTGAACTCGCCGCGGCTGCCGCATCCGTCGAGGCAAAGCGGGTGCTCGACGACATTGCCGAGCTCGGCTGGCCGTTGTTCGTGAAGCCAGCCAGGGGCGGCTCCAGCATCGGCACGTCCAAGGCTCACGACACGGCACAGTTGCACGATGCGATCGCCACTGCGCGGCGTTACGACCCCAAGGTGCTGGTCGAGGCCGCCATTGACGGGGTCGAGGTGGAGGTCTCGGTGCTAGAGGGCATCGACGGTGCGGCACCGGACACCAGCGTTCCTGGCCAGTTGCTCGTCGATGGCGGCGAAGAGTTCTGGGACTTCGAGGCAAAATACCTGGACCCGGCGAGCGGGATGGCGATCCCGGCCCGGATTCCCGACAGCGCTATAGCCGAAATCCGCCGGCTCGCAGCGGCCGCGTTCGACGCGGTCTCCTGCGAAGGTCTAGCGAGGGTCGACTTCTTCTACACCAGCGACGGGCGGATCATAGTCAACGAGATAAACACGATTCCGGGTCTGTCTCCCGCCTCGTACTTCCAGAAGATGTGGGAAGCAAGCGGGATGCCGTTCCCCCAGCTGATCGACAGGCTGCTGCAGACCGCTTTGAAGAAGGGCACCGGACTGCACTAGCCCGCCCGCTGGACATTGGTGGCGGCGAGTTTAGTTCGGCGCTCGAACAGTGCCCTGAGCGCTGGTTACGCGACGTCAGTGAGCGCGGCCACAGCCTTCAGCGCGGTGATTCGCCGCTTTTGCCCCGCGCACCGCTGACGTTTCACGGATTTTGGCGCCAGGATGACGCGATTTGTACCTGTTCGTAACCGCCAAAATCCGTGAAAGGTGAATGTCGCAGCGACGCGCCCGGCTGTGTACGCGCGAACTTCCGTCGCGCAGCGTCTGCGTGGCCGGCACCGAACAGGACATAGCGCGCTTATCGGAAAACTCGGTCAGCTCGACACGGCCCGCCAGCTTGCGGAGGTGCCAAGCCCGCCCCGCCCGCGCGCTCATCGGCAAGCGCGACGCGCCCGCCGGCCAGCCACCTCAGCCGAGGGCGCCAGGCCGGCGGGCCGTCCGCACGATCCGGGTTACCGCGCCCGCGCCCGGCCCCTTTTTGCGTTAACCATGGCCTTGAAGTCCGCTCCGGCCCTGAATTTGGGTACCGATGTCTTCGGCACCTTGACGGCAGCGCCGGTAGCCGGGTTACGCGCAGTGCGCGCAGGCCGGACCTGCTTTTCGAATACCCCGAATCCTGAAATGGCTACCTTGTCCCCGCTGGCGACTGTTTCCTGAATAGTGCCGAGTACGGCATTGACCGCCTCAGTTGCCGTCTTCTTGTCACCCATTCGATCGGAAATCGCGTCGATCAGGTCTCGCTTGTTCATGTCCCCCCACCCCTGGCCGCCGACAATCACTTAAGGCGAAAATATAGACTACGAATTGTCCTTGGTATTTCCGCGCCGGCCTCTCTTGGCGCTGGCTTGCTCTAGCGCAACCAGGAATGCCGATAGCCGGCGCTCGCCGGTCTCCTCATCCGCTCCGGCCGCCTTGACCGCGTCACAGACCGCGATGAACTGCCGATGCAAGCGGGCTGCGAGCGGACCCGGCAGGTCAAGTGCGGCCATCCGCCGACGGGCCTCTGCCAGCCTCACTGCCAGCGCGCGCTCGTCTGGTGGCGGCGAGAAATCAGGCATCGCCCTCCCCCGGCTGGGTGCTGTCTCCCCGCACTAGTGATGCGTACTTCTGGTCATGCACAGCGCAGCACACCCTACGCCACGCAGCTTGCACAGCCGACCGCAGGCCAGCCTGCGCCTGATCGGCGTGAGGCTGACGGGCGAGCCATCCGTATTTCGCTGCCGATCGTTTCGTATACCACCGCCGCGCGGGCCGCTTGCCGGTACGGTCCATACTTGACACTGCGGCCTAGCGGCGGGCCGTTTGAGCGGGCCGGCGACCGAGCGAGGTCTGTGCATGAAGGTATCCGTGGTCAAGGAGACCGCACCCGGCGAGCGGCGAGTCGCCCTCGTGCCGGAAGCGGTGGTCAAGCTGCGCTCGGCTGGCGCGGAAGTACTCGTCCAGTCCGGAGCTGGCGACGGCGCGTGGCATACCGATGACAGCTATGCGGACGCGGGAGCCACGGTCGTCAGCCGTGCCGATGCGCTGGCAGCCGACGTCGTGCTCCTGGTCGGCAAGCCCGACACCGCTGCGGTATCTGCCATGCGGCCAGGCCAGGTTGTCATCGGGCTGCTCGCACCGCTCACCGACCCGGACCTGACTGCCGCCCTGGCCGCGGCCGGGGTGACAGCGATCAGCATGGACATGATCCCGCGGACGCTTCCCAGAGCCCAGCCGATGGATGCGCTGTCCTCCCAGGCCAACATTGCCGGTTACAAGGCCGCGCTACTCGGCGCCACCCAGTTCGGCCGGTTCTTCCCGTTGCTGATCACCGCGGCTGGCACCGCCAGGCCAGCAAAAGTGCTGGTGCTCGGGACCGGCGTGGCCGGCCTGCAAGCTATTGGCACTGCCAGGCGGCTCGGCGCCGTTGTGAGCGCTTACGACGTGCGGCCTGAGACGAGAACCGAGGCAGAGTCGGTTGGCGCCACCTTCATCGAGCTCACGTCTGTGGGCCCTGCCTCAGGCGAGGGAGGTTACGCGCGCGCGCTGACCGAGGACGAGCGGATGGCTCAGCAGCAGGAGCTAGCCGGCCATATAGCCCGGCACGACGTTGTCATCACCACGGCCCAGGTACCGGGCAGGCGTCCCCCGCTGCTGGTCACCGAAGACGCCCTCAAGTCAATGGCGCCCGGTTCGGTAATCGTAGACATGGGTGCCAGCACCCTGGGGGGGAACGTGGCCGGATCTGTTCCCGGCGAGACCGTCCTGACTGAGAACGGGGTCGCTGTGATCGGCGCATCCGGCTTGCCGTCCAGCATGGCCGCGGCCGCATCCGCGATGTACGCGCGCAACATCAGCGCGCTGCTGCTGTACCTAGTGAAGGACGGCGAGCTAGTGCTGGACCGCGATGACGAGTTGCAGGCCGGCGTGATTATCACCAGCGGCGGAGCGATAGTTCATCCCGCGCTGACGGCAACGGACAGCCAACCACCGCAAGCCGATACCGCGTCCTCCCGAAGTTCCCCCGACCAACCCAGCGACCAAACCCCCGACCAACCCGATGAAGGGGCCACGCGTGCCGTACCCGGCTCTCCTCGTTGACATAACCATTTTCGTGCTCAGCCTCTGGGTGGGCTTCGAGGTGATCAGCAAGGTCCCGGCAACCTTGCACACGCCGCTGATGTCGGCCGCCAACTCAATTCACGGCATAGTGCTGGCCGGCGCGCTCATCATCGCCCTTTCCGCGAACAACGCGGTCGGCTACGTGATCTTGTTCCTGGCCGCCGCGTTCGCCGCAGCAAACGTCGTCGGCGGGTACGCGGTGACTGGCCGGATGCTGAAAATGTTCAGGAAACGGCCGGCTGTCCCAGCAGGACCGGGTCCGGCTGCCGTGGAAACGGCCGCGAACAGATCCCCGGCAGCCGCGAACGGCTCGGCACCGGCCGGCAACGCTGGCCGCCACGCCGCCGCGGGCCGGCAGGACCACTCCAGATGAGCGCGTTCGACTGGATCATCCAGCTGATCTATGTCCTGGCGGCGTCGTGCTTCGTGCTCGGCCTGCACCTGATGAACACCCCGGCCACCGCGCGGCGCGGCAACCAGGTGTCGACCGCGGGCATGGGCATCGCGGTCGCGGCGACGCTGGCGCTGATCATCCACAGCGGCGGGGTCACGGTTACCGGCTGGATAGTGCTGATAGCCGGCGCACTCGTGGGCGGCGCGGCAGGGCTGTACTCCGCCCGAAACGTTCAGATGACTGCGATGCCGCAGCTAGTGAGCATGTTCAACGCGGTCGGCGGCGGGGCCGCGACCCTGATCGGCATTCACGACTACACGGCTGCCGGAGCTTCGGTCACACCGACCACGTCAGTCACCACCTTGCTCGACGTGATCATCGGCGGCGTTACGTTCTCCGGGTCGATCATCGCGGCCGGCAAGCTGCAGGGCGTCATCACCTCCGCGCCGGTCACGTTCCCCGGCGCCCGTGTGGTGAACGGCCTGCTCGCCGTCATCGGGGTCGGCTTCAGCGCGTACCTCATCGCGGCGCCGAACGCTGGCCTGCTGAGCGTCGTGATCGTCGCTGCCCTGGCGTTCGGCGTCTCGATGGTGATGCCGATCGGCGGGGCCGACATGCCGGTGGTCATCTCGCTGCTGAACGCGTTCACCGGAACCGCGGTGGCGATGGCTGGTTTCGTCATCGGCAACTGGGCCATGATCATCGCAGGCGCGCTGGTAGGGGCGTCGGGTGGCATCCTGACCAAGCTGATGGCCGACGCCATGAACCGCTCGATCCGCAACATCATCGTTGGCGGCTTCGGCACCGGCGACGGCGTCGCGGCAGTAACCGGGCCTGCCGGCAGCGTGCACTCGATTGCCGCCGATGATGCGGCGATCCAGCTCGCGTACGCCTCCAAGGTCATCATCGTGCCCGGTTACGGACTCGCGGCGGCCCAGGCTCAGCACGAGGTCGCCGGCCTGGCCGACGTCCTGGAGTCGCGGGGCGTCGAGGTCAGCTACGCGATTCACCCGGTCGCCGGCCGCATGCCTGGCCACATGAATGTGCTGCTAGCCGAGGCGAACGTGCCCTACCCGCAGCTCAGGGAGATGGACGAGATCAACCCGGAGTTCGCCAGGGCTGATGTCGCGCTGGTCATCGGGGCCAACGACGTGACCAACCCGGCTGCTCGCCGGGCGGGTACTGCGATCTCCGGCATGCCGATCCTGGATGTCGACCAGGCCAAGAGCATCATCGTGATCAAGCGGTCGATGGGCCATGGCTACGCCGGCATCGACAACGAGCTTTACGTCGATCCGAAGACCAGCATGTACTTCTCAGACGCCAAGAAGGCACTCGCCGAGATGACGAGCGCGGTCAAGACGCTGGTTGGCTGACGGCCGACCCGGATCCGGCCGGCTGCGCAATAGCGGGCAGCCGCCGCAAATCATCGCCGGTAAGCTCGCCGGTCGAGATCAGCAGTGCGGCGAGTTCCTCGAGCGCGCGCGGGCCGCGAAGGCCGGGAACGCCGATCCTGACGTAGCGATTGCGGATGTTCTCGCATCGCTTTGCCACCGCGTGGGGCCGCCAGCCGATGCGTTCAGCCGCATCCCTGGCGCTGCGCGGCGCCGCCGCCCGTGAGTGCTTCCAGGTCAGGTAGTCCTCGAACCGTGCCGCGAGCACAAGCCGGTCGTCATCGTTGAGCGGGGCCCGCAACTTGGTGCTGGTGATCCTTCGCTCCGGCGCTGCCTCGGCGACGGCCCCAGCCTGTCCGGGCTCTTCCTCAGGGTCGGGTTCTTCGTCGAGATCCGGCAGCCGCACCCTGAGCGTGTAGCTGTCGAGGACGCCGTCAACCCGGACCTTGGCGTGCCACTGCTGCAGCGGCATTGCCATTCCCGGCGGGATGTCCGCCTTGAACCCGAGATCGCCGGTGAGGTAGAGCATCGACGACGCACTTGCGTTCGTCAGCCACCAGAGGCCGACGCGCCAGTCAAAGCTCCCCGCATTGCGCGAAACACCACGGTCGGTGCCTGGCAGCACGAGTCTGCAGGTGTTCGCTCGGCCGAAGGTGAGCTGCTCACCCGGCTTCACCCGCCAGGTACCCGACTCAAACATCACGATCAGCAGCATCCCAGTCCCATCCCGCCCACTTCGTCACTGGCTACCGGGACCATAAGGGAGCCCATCCGGACCGTCAATCGCCTGACCACCATTCCGGGGAGGCCTCCCCAACAGGGCAGGCTTCATGATCGGAGAGACTTACTCTGCAGGACGCGCGCAACTCTGGCAAAGATCATGGCGGATGATGCGTCACACCAGACCAACCGAAGGGAGTACTCCCGTGAGCACTGTCGAGGCGAACGTGGAGGTGGCGGGCAACCCCGTTCCCGAAGGAAATGATCTTGAAATAACTGAGGCGCGCAACGCCCGCGTCGGTGACATCACGGTGCGCCGCATGCTCCCGCTCCGGCTGCGCCGCAGCGTCGGCGCCTGGTGCTTCATTGATCATTACGGCCCGATGGACGTCGACGGCGTGGCCGGGATGAACGTGCCGCCGCACCCGCACATCGGGCTCCAGACCGTCACCTGGCTGCTGTCCGGGAACGTCTTGCATCGGGACAGCCTGGGATCCGAGCAGCTGATCCGGCCTGGCCAGTTGAACCTCATGACATCCGGCCGCGGCATCGCGCATGCCGAGGAATCACCGGCTGAGCATGACCCGACGCTGCACGGCGTCCAGCTCTGGGTCGCGCTGCCTGACGCGAGCCGCCACGTCGATCCGGCTTTCGAGCACCACGGCGAGCTTCCCGCAACCGGCCTCGGCGGGTTCGTGATTACCGTCCTGGTCGGCGAGCTGGCCGGCGCGGCGTCACCGGCAACCACGTTTTCGCCGATTGTCGGCGCGCAGCTGTCGGCAACGGGCCGGCCTGCGAGCTGCCCGCTGCCGCTACGGCCCGATTACGAGCACGTCCTGTTCGTGGTGACCGGGCAGGCCAGCGCGAACGGCGTCCAGCTCGCGCCAGGGCACCTGCTGTACTCACCCGCCGGGCGGCATGAACTCGCTCTGGCCGCACCGTCCGGCAGCACGCTCATCCTGCTTGGCGGGGAGCCACTCCGCGAGCAACTGCTCATGTGGTGGAACTTCGTCGCCCGCACGCCAGCGGAAATCGGCGCCGCAGCTGCGGCCTGGCGGGCGGGCGACTTCGGCTCGGTCGGCGGTTACCGCGGTGATCCGCTGCCCGCCCCGCCACTCGACGTCGCCCGCCTCAAACGGCCGCGCTAGCTGACTCGCCACCTGGTACCGAGGTCGGTGGCCTGGCATGGCTCTAGCGTCAGAGCCGTACCTGCCGCCGCACGGTCGCCAGGATCCGCCAGGCAGAGCCCGGCAGCCGGAGCGAGCAGCTGCACTCCGATAGGCCCGCCGACCAGCTGCCAGACCTGACTCGCAGAGCCCGGCGCGCAGGGCACCAGGCGCACCAGCGAGCCGGGCAGCGCCGTGCCCGTTACCGTGCGCACGCACTTGCCGCCCGCGCTGAGCGCGCCGTCGGGCTCCAGCGTCCAGTTCTGCGTTGCCGACGTCGCGCATAGGCGCAGCGTGACTCCGTTCGACGGGCCTGCCGACGGGTGCAGGGTGCTGGCGCAGTACCCGGCGATATCCGAGGTCAGCGGACCGGCCGGCAACGTCCATTGCTGGCTTTGACTTGGCGTGCTGGCGCTGCCGGTGTTATTCGGGGTGGCCTGGCAGACGGCCGCGACGGCGCGCGAGCCATTCGTGCTCCCGGTATCGGCCAGGCAGCGGCCACTGCTGACGTAGGTCAGCACGGCGTTCGAGCTAAGGTGCCAGCGCTGCGCACCCGTGCACGACGTGAGGTCCAGTGCGGCGGACGCTGTCGAACTCGCCGACTTGGCCGCCAGGCACTTGCCGCCGATCCGGACCGTGTCGTCAGCGGCGATTGTCCATCGCTGCGCGGCAGACCCGCTGTTGCACGTCTCGATAGCGATGTCGGTCGCGCTCAGCTCGTCCAGGCATTTGCCGTCCCGGCGCAGGACGAGAAGCCCGGCCGGCCCGCGCCCGCTCGCCCTGTTCACCTTCCAGGCGACTGAGCCGCGCGCCACGGTGCCACCCGAGCTGTCTGTCGCATGTACAGCGACCGAGTAGCTTCCGCTGCGTGTCGGCCAGCCCGAGATCATCCCGCAGCTGCTGATGGCCAGGCCGGGCGGTAGCGCCGATGCCGAGAACTGGAGGTTGCAGCCGCTGACCCCGTCCCGCGCCTTGATCTGATATCGGACTGGCGCGCCGATCGACCCGGTCTGGCTGGCCAGATTGGACAGCGTGACACTGTGGTGCACAGACCAGCTGAACTTTTGCGTCGCGCTTGTGCCACCTTGGGTCGCCGTTATTGCCACCGGGAACGTGGCAGGCGCGGCTGGCAGCGTCCCGCTGACGGCTCCGGTTGTGGCGTCGATCTGAGTGCCGGTTGGCAGGCCAGTCGCTGTGTAGGTGGCAGCCGCACTGCCGGAGAGCGCATTGAGCTGCAGCTTCGCCTGGCCGCCGATGCGGTTGCTCCGATTGCCCGGCGCGGCAAGTTCGAGCGCAGTGCTGCTCAGCCAGCTGGCATCGGTGCCCGTGCACGAGCTGGTGACCGGGGAAGTGACCCCAGGCACTTTTGCTGAGCATGTGTACTGCCAGTAGTTCCAGTTGTTCCACGCGGCCGGCATCGTCGGTCCGGACGTGCTCCCGCCCGCTATCCACAGCGGGTCTGCGGCGAAGGCGGTGCTGTCGCCCGTGCAGGTGTTCCACCAGTCGGCCGTCGAGTAGATCACGGGACTCTGCCCGGTTCGCCGCTGGATCTCGGCTGTGAATGCGCTGATCCACGCCACCATCTGACTGGATGTGAGGCCGTAACAGTTATTCGTCCCGTCCCCGGCTTTGTACGGGTCGTACTCGATGTCGAGGACGGGCGGCAGGAGGTGTCCGTCCGGCACGTAGTCCGCGTTGTCCAGCATGTAATCGGCCTGCAAGGCGCCGCCGGAATAGTTCGGAATTGCGAAGGCGTACGGCGCGACGAACATGCCTGCGGCCTGAGCCCCGGCGATGTCGGCGGCGGAGTACGGGTTGACGTAATAGGAGCCCTCGGAAACCTTGACGAAGGCGAACTTGTAGCCGGCCGATGCGACGCCGTTCTGGCTACTCCAGTTGATGGCGGCACCGCCAGGGTGCTGGAAGGACGAAACGTCGATGCCCTGTACGGTCGACGCCGCTGCGGGGAGCGCGGCCGCCCGGACCCCTGCCTTGGGCGCAACGGCGGCCTTGCCGGACAGCACCTGATCGAGCTGCGGCGAGTGCGCTGCTGCGACGTTGGAGCGGACAATCGAGCCGGTCCGGACGACAGTTGAACCTGTGGCGGCGAGCGTGTGCGCGTGGGTGGGCCCGCCCGGGCTAGTGATGGCAGCTCCAACCACGCCTGCCAGCGTTAGCGCGATGACGGTGCCTAGTACGGCAAGCACTCGGTGCTTCACGACCACTTGGTGCATGGAGGCCACTGGGTGCATGGCGGCCACTCTGTGCTTGGCGCCCACTCTGTGCTTGGCGACTCCTTGGGGCATGACCCTCCTATCGCTAGCCCCCCGGCTGATAGCCGCTGCACCGCGAGCCGCAGCGACGACAAAACCCGCATACTATCGCGATCCTTGCCTACCCGCCGACACTCTCAAAGCATGACAAGCATTCGGGCGCTGGCTGGGTAACACGGGCTGCTGACCATGTTCTGCACGTCGCAGTCCGGGTACGGGACTCTTTGGCTAGTTCGCTCTGACATGGCAGAGCGGCTGAGATTGCGGGCCGGACGGCGCGTCGCCCGGCACCTGCAGGGGGTGCGGAATGACGGGTTACGTGGCACCGACGACGATGGACCTCGCCTCGCTCGATGAGTTGCACGAGCTTGGTCAGCAATTGAGGGTCGACTCAATCCGAAGCAGCACTGCCGCGGGCTCAGGCCATCCCACGTCCAGCATGTCGGCTGCGGACCTGCTGGCTGTGCTGATCGGCCGGCATCTGCGCTATGACTGGGACCGGCCGGACGAGTCTGCTAATGATCACCTGATCTTCTCCAAGGGTCATGCTTCGCCCTTGCTGTACTCGGTCTTCAAAGCGGCCGGCGCCATATCGGATGAAGAGCTGATGACCGGTTACCGCCGGTTCGGGTCACGGCTCGAGGGTCACCCGACGCCTGTGCTGCCGTGGGTAGACGTGGCGACCGGCTCGCTCGGGCAGGGATTGCCGTATGGCGTCGGAGTCGCCCTGGCCGGGAGGTACCTCGACAAGCTGCCGTACCACGTCTGGGTGCTGTGCGGTGACAGCGAGCTGGCTGAGGGCTCAATATGGGAGGCCTTCGACAAAGCCGCGTATTACCACTTGTCAAACCTGATCGTGATGATCGACGTGAACCGGCTCGGGCAGCGCGGACCGACGGAGCTGTCTTGGGATCTTGCCGCCTACACGCGCCGGCTCGAGGCCTTCGGAGCGCGCGTTCTTCAGGTCAACGGGCACGACATTGCTGCCATCGACGCGGTTATGACAGATGCGACCAGCATGAATGGCGAACAGCCCGTCGTAATCCTGGCCCGCACCGAGAAGGGCCGCGGCTTCAGCGAAGTGCAGGACAAGGAGAACTGGCACGGCAAGCCGCTACCCGCCGAGATGGCGGAGCGGGCGATCCTCGAGCTGGGCGGCGAGCGTAACCTGCGCGTGCGCGGCCCGCTGCCGGAGCCCTCTGGACACCCGGACCGCCCAGAGCCGGGAACCGCTAAGGTGACGATGCCGACTTACGACGTCGGGGCCAAAGTGGCCACCAGGAAGGCGTACGGCGACGCGCTGGCGGCCATTGGCGCACGACTCGACGTGGTCGCGATGGACGGCGAGGTCAGTAACTCGACCTTCGCGGTGGAGTTCGCTGAGGCCCATCCAGCGCGGTACTTCGAGATGTTCATCGCCGAGCAGCAGATGGTCGCGGCCGCGGTCGGCATGAGTGTCCGCGGTTACCGCCCGTTCGCATCCACGTTTGCAGCGTTCATGACGCGCGCGCATGACTTCGTCCGGATGGCAGCGATCTCGGCAGCCAACATCAGCCTCGTAGGCTCGCACGCTGGTATCGAGATAGGCGCGGACGGACCCTCGCAGATGGGGTTGGAAGATCTTGCGATGATGCGAGCTATCCACGGCTCCACGGTCTTGTACCCGAGCGATGCCACCTGCGCTGCTGCGCTGGTCGCGGAGATGGCCGATCGTCCCGGCGTCAAGTACATGCGGACAACCCGCGGCGGGTATCCGGTTCTGTACCCGCCCAGCGAGAAGTTCGCTATCGGCGGCTCCAAGGTGCTGAAGGAGTCTGCGAACGACCAGGTCACCCTGATAGGCGCTGGCGTCACCTTGCACAATTGCCTTGCCGCCGCCCAGCTACTCAGCGACGAGGGAATCGCAGCTCGCGTCATCGACCTGTACTGCATCAAGCCGATCGATGCTGCCACCGTGGGGGACGCGGCTCTCGATACCGGAAGGCTGGTCCTGGCCGAGGATCACCATCCCGAGGGCGGGCTCGGCGAAGCCGTGCTTGAGGTGCTCGCGGAGCGCGGGCTTGGCGGCGCTGCGGTGACCCACCTCGCCGTCCGTGAAATGCCCGGCTCTGGAACGACGGAGGAACTGCTCGGGGCAGCCGGGCTGTCCGCCGCAGACATTGCCGGCGCGGCCCGCGTGCTCATCAGCGCCTGATGCCGCCGGTGCCGCGCTTGTGTGGAGCTGGCACGGTGTGAACCATGACATGTCTACTCGTGTGCCAGTACAGCCGCTGAATGCGCGGACGTTGCCCTACTGGAGTCAGAGGCTCCCGGTTCCGGCCTATGACCGCGATCTCGTGACACCGGGGGTTGTCCACTTCGGCGTAGGCGGATTCCATCGCGCGCATCTGGCGATGTACCACGACCGCCTCATGACCGCGAGCCCGGTAGCCGCGAGCACCGCGCTGGACTGGGGCATCTGCGGCGTCGGGGTGATGCCGCAGGACCGGAGAATGCAGGAGGTCCTTCAGGCGCAGGACTGCCTTTACACGCTGGTTCTCAAGCACAGCGACGGGCGGTACGAACCGCGGGTGATCGGATCCATCGTGGAGTACCTGTTCGCGCCGGACGATCCGGAGGCAGTCATAAAGAAGCTCGCGGCGGAGTCGACCCGCATCGTGTCGCTGACTGTCACCGAGGGCGGCTACAACATCGACGACGTCACCGGCGCGTTCGACATGTCCAACCCGGCGGTGCTACGCGACCTCGAGCCGGGCGCGGCACCGCAGACAGTCTTCGGCCTCATTACCGAGGCGCTGTCGCGGCGCCGGGACCAAGGCGTCCACCCGTTCACCGTCATGTCCTGCGACAACCTGCAGGGCAACGGTCAGATAGCCAGGCGCGCGTTCACCGCCTTCGCCAGGCTGAAGCGGCCGGAACTGGGCGACTGGATCGAGCACGAGGTGCGCTTCCCGAACTCGATGGTCGACCGAATTACGCCGGTGACCACTGATCATGACCGGGCTGAGATCAGGGACCGGTTCGGGCTCGATGACAAGTGGCCGGTCGTCTGCGAGCCGTACACGCAATGGGTGCTTGAGGACGCATTCACAGCGGGCCGCCCGGCTTATGAGGATGCCGGAGTGCAACTCGTCGACCTGGTGGAGCCGTACGAGCTCATGAAGCTGCGTTTGCTCAATGGCAGCCACCAGGCCGTGTGCTACTTCGCCTACCTGACCGGATACCGGCTGGTGCACGAGGCCGCTCAGGACCCGTTGTTCCGCGCGTTCCTACTCGGCTACATGGAACATGAGGCTGCCCCGACGCTGCCGCCGGTACCAGGGGTTGACCTTGACGCGTACCAGCACCTGCTAATTGAGCGGTTCGCCAACCCGCAGGTCCGGGACACCATCGCCCGGCTGTGCGCGCAGAGCTCAGACCGGATCCCGAAATGGCTGCTGCCCGTCATCCGTCAGCAACTGGCGACGGGCGGTCAGATCAAGCGCTCGGCTGCCGTAGTCGCGAGCTGGGCTCGCTATGCGGAGGCTGTAGACGAGCACGGGGAGCCGATCGAAGTCGTCGACCGGCTTGCGGACACGCTCACCCGGCTCGCCCGGCGCCAGCGCGACAACCCGGACGCGTTCATCGCCAACCGTGACCTGTTCGGGTCACTCGCCGACGACCAGCGCTTCGCCACTGCCTACCGGTCCGCGCTGGCCTCGCTGCACCAGCGCGGGGCGCGCGCGACGCTCGAAGCACTCGCCGACGCAGGGACCTGAATCAGTCAGCGACACCACCGGCGGCATATGCGCTACTCGCCGCGACGCGGCCGATGACCTGCCGCTCAGGCTTGCGGGAGGTTCCGTCGCAGGAAGTCGCGCATCAGCCCGGCGATCTCGGCTCCCTTGTCCTCGAGGGCGAAATGCCCGGTGTCGAGTGCGTGATATTCGGCGGCGGGATGGTCAGCCAGGATTTGCCGGACGACTGGCTCGGGGAAGATCTCGTCGTTCGCGCCGGTCGCCACCAGCGTGGGTGGCCTGCGCTCCCTGATGAACTGCTGCATTGCCTCGAACGTCGGGACGTTGTTCCGGATGTCATACAGCAGATCGAGC
>Ga0126373_10002256_pt1 | contig 14175 bp, 12 predicted proteins | sample PanSoiMetPlot_11_FD_92545 | JGI IMG/M metagenome (GOLD analysis project Ga0126373, IMG submission 92545) | Tropical forest soil microbial communities from Panama - MetaG Plot_11 | ecosystem: Environmental > Terrestrial > Soil > Tropical forest > Bulk soil | place: Panama | collected 2016-02-17 | reverse complement strand
GGTTAGGGTGTTGATCTCCCGTTCGCAGCTGGCTTTAGCCCGGTAGTGTTTCGCGGCCGATCCGTGCGCTCACGGCTGACTCTTGCTGAGGGGCCCCGCCTGCGAAGGGAGCCGGGACGCGGCAGAGGCAGGTTACGCGTGGGCGGTTGCAGTTCTGGTTGCAGTTCACGCTCGCCCAGCGCTGTCCACTGACGTTCAGGGCTGGTACTGACCTGCGCCGATCGACATCGGTGAACACCGGTAGATGAAGGATTCCGAGCTCTTAATCCGCGGTTCGGGATTCAAGTCCCTGGCGGCGCACCCGTCCTGGCCTTGTGTTTCCCCGTTTCCGTCGCCTGCGTGCACGGGCCGGTAGGGCCGTGGGTTGGCCGTGGTATCGGCGAGCGCAGGAGCAGCGATCGCGTCCTGGTCCTGCGGCCGCGGCGGTCAAGGCCGGACATCCGGACCGCTGTCCAAGAATGCGTTGCCGCGCCTACAGACGCTCAGCACAATGCGCAAAAGCATCACAATGTAAATTACGAAAGTATTCTTCACAATAGAGACGTAATCGCTACGGGCAATTACGGTCACGATCCGTGAGCGATATCACGAAGTCACCCGTTGAGTCCGCCGGGATCGAGCTATCAGGTGTAACGAAACGCTTCCTGACGCCTTCCGGCTCTGTCTATACCGCGATAACCGACGTCAACCTCCTCGTCCGGCCCGGTCAGTTCTGCGCGGTCGTCGGGCCGACCGGCTGCGGCAAATCAACGACGCTGACGCTGGCAGCTGGCCTCGACCGCGCCAGCACAGGTGTGGTCCAGGTCGGCGGCCGCGAGGTCAGTGGCATCACCGAAGGCACCGGGTTCATGTTCCAGTCCGACGCCTTGCTGCCGTGGAAGACCGTCCTCGGCAACGTCGCGCTCGGGCCGGGATTCCGTGGGATCAACAAGCAGCAGGCCAAAGCCAGCGCCATGGAGTGGCTCCGGGTAGTAGGCCTGGCGGGCTTCGAGAACCATCACCCGCACCAGCTCTCCGGCGGCATGCGCAAGCGCGTCAGCCTGGCGGCCGCGCTGATCAACGAGCCGTCGATCCTCCTGATGGACGAGCCGTTCGGCGCTCTGGATGTGCAGACGAAGGCGATCATGTCCGACGAGCTGCTCGCGCTCTGGGAGCGCACCAGGCCGTCGGTGATCTTCGTTACCCATGACCTCGAAGAGGCCATTGCGCTCGCGGACCGGGTGGTCGTGATGACCGCCGCGCCCGGCACGGTCAAAGCCATATATGACATCGATCTACCCCGGCCACGCGGCGCGGTGCAAGAGGTCCGGTTCGATCCACGCTTCGTCGAGCTGCACCAGCAGATCTGGGCCGAGCTGCGCGAGGAGGTACGGGCCGCCTACGCGCGGACTGCGGCGCCCCCGGCCGCGACCGAAACGGTCAGCGCCAACAGCGCATCAGCAATTGCTCCGGCGAGAGGGGACGTCTAATGACGGGCGGCGAAGGCAACCGCAAGCTGGCGGCGCTGGCCGCGATACGGTCGGCGATCGAGCCCGAGGTGGCTGCAGAGAACGCGGCAAAGGTCACGGACGGACCAGAGACCAGCATCGAGAGCCGCGCCCACCGCCGGCGCCTCTGGATGTACGCCGCTCGGGTGGCCACACTCGTCATAGTCATCGGCGGCTGGCAGCTTTGCACCAAGCTGAAGATCGTTGATCCATTCTTCTATGGCCAGCCCAGCGGCATCGTCCTGAAGTTCCGGGACTGGATCGATCATGGCACGGCCTTCGGGTCAATCTGGACCCAGATCTGGGTCACGATGAAGGAAGCGCTGCTGGGCTTCGTCTTCGGGGTTACCGGCGGTGTCATCTTCGGGATCCTGTTTGGCCAGATCCCCTTCCTGGCCGACGTCCTCGGGCCGTACATCAAGGCGCTGAACGCGCTGCCGAGGATTGTGCTCGGGTCGATCTTCATCGTGGCACTCGGTCTCGGTACCGCGTCGAAGGTCGTTCTCGCGGCGGTGCTCGTCTTCTTCGTAGTGTTTTTCAACGCCTTCCAGGGCGTTCGCGAGGTGGACCGAAACCTGATCGCTAATGTGCGGGTGCTCGGGGCGTCCAGGTTCCAGATCATCCGGCACGTAGTGCTGCCCTCGGCGCTGACCTGGATCATCGCGAGCCTCCACGTCGCCTTCGGCTTCGCCATCATCGGCGCCATCGTGGGCGAGGTCCTCGGCGCCCAGCAGGGACTGGGCCTAGTGATCTACAACGCGCAGGGCAACTTCGACGCCAACGGCATTTTCGCCGCGATGGTGATCATCGCCGTCATCGCCCTTACTGCCGAATGGCTGATCGGCCGGCTGGAGCGCCGACTGCTCCGCTGGCGACCGCCCGCGCTAACCGACGTACCAGGCATCTGACCCGGGCTGTCTCTCGCAAATAGCAACTAACTCAAGGAGGAAAGCAGTGTTTCGCAGCCGAATTCTCGCCGCCACGGCCGTGGCGGCGGCCGCGGCGGCCACCGTTAGCCTGGCCGCATGCGGCTCTAGCAGCGCCGCTGGCTCCGGTGGTGCCGGTACTGCCGCGATGCCGACTGTCACTTTGATGGTTGGCGGTATCGACAAGCAGATCTACCTGCCGTATCAGCTCGCCCAGGGCCTTGGCTATTACCACAAGTACGGCGTCAACGTGCAGCTCAGCACCGAGTCCAATGGCGGTGTCGGCGCGGAGACGGCCATGGCGTCCGGGCAGGTGGACATGGCCGGCGCCTGGTACGTGCACACGATCAACTTCCAGCTGCAGGGCAAGAACGTGGTCGACGTCGTGCAGTTGTCAGGCGCCCCCGGCGAGCGCGAGATGTGCGCCACGGGCACGCACATCACCTCGCCGGCCCAGTGGAAGGGCCAGAACATCGGGGTCACAGACCTTGGGTCGGGTACCGACCAGCTGACTCTGTACATGGCAGCCCGTGCACACCTCTCCACTAGCGACTTCCACCGGCTAGGTGTCGGAGCCGGGAGCACCTTCGTTGCCGCGCTGCAGCAGCACCGGATTGTCTGCGGCATGACCACCCAGCCGACCGTCGCTGCGGTCGAGAAGCTCGGCATCGGCTACTCGGCGTTCGACCTTGCGAGCCCGGCGGGCGTCAAGCAGTGGCTGGGTGGCTTCTGGCCGACTGCGGCTGTGCTGGCCAGGTCCGATTGGGTCGCCTCGCACAAGGCTGTTGTGCAGAAGGTTGTCGACGCGCTCGTGGCGACCATGCACTACATCGCCACCCACAGCGCGGTCGACATCGCCGCGCACATGCCGCCGGCTTTCGTCTCGAACTCGCTGATCACGAAGGACGAGTACGTCAAGGCGCTGGCCGCGGACAAGAGCCAGTTCCTGACAGACGGGATGATGCCGTCGAACGGCCCGGCGACGGTGCTTGCAGTCGAGAAGATGGCCGGCGTGATCACCGGTCCGGTCAACCTGGCCACCACGTACACCAACTCGTTTGCGGTCGCGGCGAACAGGCTGGAGGGCACCAAATAGCAGATCAACTCCGCATGGGGCGGGCCCGGCTGACAAGCCGCGCCCGCCCCATGCGCTGTGGCGAGACTAGGGTCAGTGCGATGTGCTCATATTGCTCATTTTGCGTACAGTATTAAGACTTCTAGCGAAGTCTCGCCGTTGTTACACTGCGGTAAATTCGCGCGAGCTTTCTCGTTTGCCCAGCTCAAGTGCTACGTGAACGGGCCGGAGCGGGACGGGAGAATAGATGCGGCACTGGCCCTGGCAGCGGCTGTCCACCCAGGTGGTGATCACGCAGGTCCTGGTCCTGATTTTCATCACCCTGGCTGGCTTCGTGGTTATGCGCTGGAATCTCCAGAATCAGCTCAACCGGCAATACGAGAACCGAGCGCTCGCGATTGCCGAGACGCTGGCTAGCCAGCAGACGGTCATCAAAGGTGTCGAGTCCGGTCCGCCGAGTCCGGCCGGCCCCGTACAGCGGCTCGCGATGGCGGCTAGGGAGCAGACCCACGCCCTGTTCGTGGTGATCACGAACGCCAACGGCATCAGGTACTCCCACCCTGATCCACAGCTGATCGGCAAGCCCGTTTACGACGACCCCGAACCGCCTGGCTCTGAGCCTTACCGCACTGGCAAGCCGTGGACCGGACTGCAGACCGGAACCCTCGCCCTGAGCCACGCCTACCGGGCACCCACGCTGACCGCCAGAGGCAAGGCGCCGATATTCGACCACGGCATGCTGGTGGGCCAGGTCTCAGTCGGCTTCCCGACGGCCACCACCGTCAGCCAGCAGCTGGCCGGGGCGCTGCCGAGCCTCGGCCTGCTGCTGCTCGCGGTGCTCGCGGTGGGAATCCTCGCGGCGCTCGGCCTGTCCCGTCGGCTCAAGCGCCAGACGTTCGGCCTTGAGCTGCGAGAGTTCGCCGCGCTGCTACAGGAGCGGGAGGCCATGCTGCACGGGATCCGCGAGGGTGTGCTCGGATACGACACCAGCGAACGGGTCGTGCTCGCCAACGACGCCGCGCGCAGGTTGCTCCACCTCCCACCGGTTTTCCTTGGCCGACCGCTGCGCGAGCTGCTCCCGGCGGGACGCCTCGGCAACATCGCAAGCGGCGAGATCGTCGGCACCGACCTGCCAGTCCTGGCCGAGGGACGGGTGCTAACCGTTAACCGGATGCCGATCCGGCACAAGAACTCGCGCCAGCTGGGCTGGGTCGTCACGTTCCACGACCGGACCGAGTCGGAGACGTTGCGGCGCGAGCTGGACGAGGCCATTGGCCTGACCGAGGCGTTGCGGGCTCAGTCGCATGAATTCTCCAACCGGCTTCATACTCTTGTCGGGCTCGTCGAGCTCGGGCAGTACGACGAGGCGATCCGGTTCGTGACCGACGTGTCGGCCGCTAGGGATGCGCTCACCGAGCAGCTCAAGAACGCCATCGGAGACCCGAAGCTAGTCGCCCTGATCCTGGCGAAATCCGCGCTTGCCGACGAGCGCGCGGTGCAGCTGCGGATTGCCGACGACTGCTTGGTGACCGGGCAGATCACTGGCATCAGCGAAGTACTGACGGTTGCTGGCAACCTGATCGACAACGCGATCGAGGCGACCGCGCAGGTTACTGGCGAGCGCTGGGTCGAGCTGACCATTGTGTCGGCGGGATCCGACCTACTCGTGCGGGTGCGTGACTCGGGGCCGGGAGTCCCGGAAGAGATCAGGGAGGAGATCTTCACCGACGGATTCACTAGCAAATCTTCTCCGGCAGGAGCCCGCCGAGGCATCGGGCTAGCCCTGGTCCGGCAGATCACTCAGCGCCGGGGCGGGATGATCAGCGTTGGCCGGGACAGGGGTGCGGTGTTCACTGCAGTGCTGCCTGGCTGCATCCGGGTGGAGGACGCCTCTATGCCCGCAGGTTCGGGGGCCGCTCTCGGACCTATAGCCCCGCCGCTACCAGGCCGGTCGCCGGCTCGTGCGGGTACCGGCGACGCGAGCGGCACCGCGCCGTCGGCGCCTGCCGGGACTGCGGACGTCGGCAGTGAGCCCGGCCAGGAACTGGTGCGGTCGTGATCCGCGTCGTGGTCGTTGACGACGACTACCGGGTCGCCGGCATTCACGCCGCATACGTGAACAGGATCGAGGGGTTCACCACGATCGCGCAAGCGCATACCGGTGCTGAGGCGACCGCCGCCGTCGAGCGGCTCCGGCCCGACCTGCTGTTGCTCGACTTGTACCTACCGGATGAGCACGGCCTGGATCTTGCCGCCCGGCTCCGCCGAGAAGATCACCCCCCGGTCGACGTGATCGTGATCACTGCCGCCAAGGACGCTGACAGCGTTCGTGCGGCGATGCAGAACGGAGCCATGGCGTACCTGCTCAAGCCGTTCAGCTTCCCCGCGCTGCGGGAGAAGCTGATCAGCTACGCGCAGATGAGGTCCCGGCTCAGCCGAGGCGCCCCGCTGGACCAGCGCAGCGTGGACCGCGCCTTCGGCGCGCTGCGCGGCTCCGGCCAGCTGGCCGACACGAAGGGCCGGTCCGATCTCACGCTCGATGCCGTCGAACAGGTGCTGGCCTCCGCGAACCAGGAACTCTCAGCAGCGGAGGTAGCGCAGCTGACCGGGATGAGCCGCGCCACAGCGCAGCGTTACCTGACGCACCTGCACGATATTGGCCGGTGCGCGGTCCGCCTCCGGTACGGTTCGGCTGGCCGCCCGGAGCACGGGTACAGATGGACGGCGACCGGACTGATCTGACGAGCCCGTGTGCTTCGCGTGCCAGGCAATTGGGTGAGCGCGGCCATCTCGCCCGGCGCGAGGCCTCACCACCACTGCGCTCGCCATGGTTGTGCCCCGGCTAACCGGACGAACTAACTTCCTCCTCCCTGGCCGGAGCGGTCCTGAGCTGCGGCTTCTGCTGAAACCACTGGCCCTGCGCCAGTCGCTCGAGGTGTCTGATAATGCGGAAAAAGCTCGGTCTGGTCGGCCAGGTACGTGGCTGCCCCGGTGCGAGGCGGGCGGCATGGAGGGGTTGGCGGCCCGGCCCACGTGCCCGGCGAGCCAACCTGATTTCTTCCCCTGCTCGCAAGGACGCGCGTCAGCGCCGGGCGCGGTATAACGAGCCTCCGCGTCGTGCAGGACTGCCGGCAGAGCCCGCCGCGGCGCCGCTTACCGGGCGAGGCGAAGGTCGACCTCGCGTTCGACGTAGGCCCATTCTTCGGTCTCCCGCAGCCGACGTACAAGTACTTCAAAAGCCGCTGCATCTTCGGGAGCGAACTCGAACCAGGTCAGGAAGTCGAAGGGCTCTCCCAAATCGCGCCCGTGGTGGAGCCTCCGTGCGACTGCAGGGAGGTATTCCAGACCGGTGGCGATGTGATGGGAGCTCTCCTCGAAGATCCGCCGACGTTCGTCTTGGGCCAGGTCCCACCACGCCTCGGACTTCGTGACCGGAATTAGCGCTGCCCGGGTTGACCCCGCGCGGCCAAGCGGCTCCTGCCGAGCGTCCAACTCGCTGTGTTCGCCACTTGTGGCGTACCGCTCGTTGCTGGTGACTCCGCGGAGTACCCAGACGGCGTCTCCTCCGAGGCCCGCGGCGCCGGGGCCTTCGACGACCTCCAGCCGCGGAGCGCGGGCCAGCGGGCTGCCCGCGACCGTTTCCAGCCGCTCAATGCTCCACGTGCCTGTGCTGCCGCCCACAAACGCGACTGGCAACGGTGGCATGAAAACGACAGTACAGCGCAGCGACACCATCGCTCGCACCTGGGTCTTGCGTCACGCCGCGGACCTGCGCACCTGCTTCCCGTACTGAAATCATCGTGCGCGTATCTCTTTGCTAAGCCGCAATAACCGGCTGGCAACACACTTGCTGGGCGGCGCTGCAGCGGGCAGCCTGGTCCGGGTCCGAAGGCGGGGGTCCAGCGCCGAATGGCGACGTTGCGATGCTTGCCGCGCAGTTCCTTGCCGAACGCATACCCTCTCGCTGGCTGAAGGCACCGGGCCGAGGGCCGCTGGCCAGCGGCCGAGCTAGCCTGGTGTTGGCCGATTAGTGGTCGTGGCAGCGATCAGCCGGCACTATGGGGGTCTGCCATGTCCGATATCCGGGAGAAGAGTCAGCTGGCGCCCGGGTTGCGTGGACTGGGCACAAGGTACGCGGGGTCGACGCGGGGTAGGGTCCCGCCGAACCGGTTCGGCATCCCCCTTGGGCTGGCCGGACTAGCCACGGCGTGGCACGCCGCCGGAGCGAAACTCGGCACGTCTCCCGCGGTTCCGGACGCCATCGACATCCTGGCTGCCGTGGTGCTGCTCATCGTGGGCTGGATTTACGTCGCTCAGGGCGCGCGGCGGGTGCTGGCCGACTTGCGGGATCCTGTGCAGTCGCCGTTCGTCGCCGTGCCCGCGATCACCGCGATGATGCTCGCTGCTGCGCTGGCCAGCGTGGCCTTCACGGCGGGGCGCGTCCTGGTCATCGTCTTCCTGGCGATCACAATCGCCATCGGGGGCTGGCTGACAGGCCAGTGGATCACCGGCGGTATTGACCAGGTATCCGTGCACCCGGGTTACTACCTGCCGACCGTTGCCGGCGGCCTAGTGGGCGTGATTACCCTGATGCAGGTTAATCTGCGCGGACTGGCCGAGGCTGCCTTCGGGCTGGGCGTCCTGTCGTGGCTGCTGCTGGGTTCGGTCGTGCTGAGCCGGCTTATCACCGCGAAATCCCTGCCAGCTGCGCTGCAACCGGTCGCCGCGATCGAACTGGCACCACCGGCGCTCGCGGGGGTTGCCTGGTTCGCGCTGGCGGGCCGCGGCGTCAACCTCATCGCATATGCCATCGGCGGGTACCTGGTCCTAATGGCCCTGGTTCAGCTGCGCCTCGCGCCCGTCTACCTGAAACTGCGGTTCTCGCCCGGATTCTGGGCCTTCACGTTCTCGTACGCCATCGCCATCACGTGCGCGCTGGAGTGGATCACCAGAACAAATCCTCCCGGCGCCGCCGCCTATGCCATCGCTGCGATCACGGCGCTCACCGTCTTCATCGGCGTAATCGCCGCCCGCACCGTGGTCGCTCTGGCTCGCGGCCAGTTCCTGGCACAACCAAACGACGTCGCGCCAAGCCCGCGGAGACCCATGCCGGATGAATCGCCAAATACGTCCCCGGGTGATGTTTAGTCGGTCGTGACGCACAGCTGCTGCGGCCGCCCACGACGCCTTTTTCTCGGGGCAAGCGAGCGGCCACTAGGCTCCTGGATCATGCGCTTCGCCGACCGTAGAGAGCGCGAACGCCGAGTTGATAAGCCCTACATGAGAGAACGCCTGCGGGAAATTGCCGACAAGGCGCTGGCGGACCGGGTCGTATTCCTCCGACAGCAGTCCGACGTCGTTGCGCAGACCCACAAGCCGCTCGAACAGCCGTATCGCCTCGTCCCGGCGGCCGATCAGAGCCAGGTTGTCGACCATCCAGAAACTGCACGCCAGGAACACGCCTTCGGATCCGGTCAGACCGTCGGCAGCGCCCCGGTTGCCGGTGCGGTACCGGCGCACCAACCCGTCCTCGCAGAGCTCGTCCCTGACCGCATCGATTGTCCGGATCACCCGCTGGTCGCGCGGCGGGAGAAACCCCACCAGCGGCAGCAGAAGAAGACTGGCGTCGACGTCCGCAGAATCGTAGGCCCTGGTGAAGCAGCCGCGCTGCGGATCGACGGCGCGGCTGCAGATCTCCTGGTGGATCTGGCCGCGCAGCGCCCGCCACTTGGTCGCGGGGCCTCGCAGCCCGAACCGCTCTACCGACGCAATCGCCCGGTCCAAGGCCACCCACGCCATGACCTTCGAGTGGGTGAAGTGCCGTCCGCCCGAGCGCACCTCCCAGATTCCCTGGTCGGGTTGCGCCCATATACGTTCCACGTGCCCGGCCAGCGTTCGCTGCAGCTCCCATGTCGTTGGGTCCGGCGGCATGCCGGCCAGGCGTGCCTCGTGCAGCACGTCCATCAGCTCGCCGTAGACGTCAAGCTGAACTTGAGCGGACGCCGCGTTGCCGATCCGGACAGGTCGTGAGCCCGCGTAGCCGGGCAGCCAGTCGAGCACAAGCTCCGTCAGTCGCCGCTCTCCCGCCGGGCCATACATGATCTGCAGCTGCGCGGGATCGCCCGCCACAACACGCAGCAGCCAGTCGCGCCACGCGCGGGCTTCCTCGCGATAGCCGGCCTGCAGCATCGCGTCGAGGGCGAAGGCAGCGTCACGAAGCCAGCAGTACCGGTAATCCCAGTTGCGTTCACCGCCGAATTCCTCGGGTAGCGACGTGGTCGCGGCAGCGACGATGCCTCCGGTGGGCTCGTAGGTCAGCGCCTTCAAGGTGATCAGGGACCGCACCACCGCATCGCGCCACGGCCCTTTATAGCTGCACTTCGCGCTCCAGTTCCGCCACCAGGCCTCGGTTTCCGTGATAGCCGCCAGAGCATCATCACCGCAACCGCCCCCGGCGAACTGGGTATGCCACGACAACACGAATGGGACCCGATCGCCGGGGCCCACGCTGAAGTCGCAGATCGTGCGGAGGTTCTCCCCGCGCGTGCGAGCCGGCGTGGCCAAGCAGACCGAGTCGGGCCCGGCGATGCCGTGCAGGTGATCGCCGACCTGCAACATCCACGGCACCACCCAGCCGTAATCAAAACGGACGACCAGGTCCATGTGCAGCGCGACCTGGCCCGCGACTCCCTCGACAAGCCGTACCACGCTGGCATGATCGGACCGCCTGGGCATGCAATCGACCAGGCGGACCACGCCCTGGCCCGTGTGGAACTCGGTTTCCAGCGCCAGCGTTTCGCCCCGGTAGCGGCGCGTGACCCGATCAAAGCCGCCCACGGGGGCAATGCGCCAGAAACCATTCTCCTCTCCGCCGAGTAGCGCGGCGAAGCACGCGCCCGAGTCGAAGCGCGGCAGGCACAGCCAGTCGATCGACCCGTTCCGTCCGACCAACGCGGCCGTGTGACCATCGCCGATCAGCGCGTAGTCCTCGACCTGCGACGGGATATCGCTGTCGCACGCCACGTGGTTCGCCGACCCCATCTCAGCGTGATGCCGGGACATCCCATCCATATTCCCCGCCGGCACTGTGCCGGCCCATCTGCTCACGCTGCGCCAGCAGCTGTTTCCCAGACCCTGGCTTGGCGGCCGACATTACCCAAGTCATGGACGTTCACGCACGAAGTGTCCCTTACCCGGCACACTCACGATGAGGCCCTCGCCCTTGAGGACGGATAGTGCGCGTGCTGCCACGCGATGAGATACGCGGTGATGCTCACTGATCTCATGAACTGAAGAGACCTTTCCGGCGAGGAATCCCTGGGCGATCTCGTCCCGCAAGATGACAGCCAGCTGCTCGTACGGCGGTAGCTCAGAATCAGGGTCGATCACGGTGCCTAGCATTCCCCAGCCCTGCCGTCAGCGATCTGCGGTGGGCGTGCGGGAACAAAGAGTTTTGTTGGAGGTCCTGGCGCCTGAGGCGCATATGGAGGATCAAATCGTGCTAACCGGGTGCGCGTTGGCAATCGCCAGGCGCACCTGGTGGATGGCGTTGTTGGCGTAGCCAAGCGCGTTCCATTCCGGCTGGTCCGGCTGGGTCTGCCCGGCCAGGTCGGTGGCCCTGGCCTGGATGGTGACGGTGCCGGGCCGAGTAAGGCGGACCGGAAGCTCCCATCGCTGCCAGCAGTGCCGGTGGTGTTCACCGGCCAGCCAGGCCGGCTGCCAAGGGTCATCAGCGCAGCGCACCTCGACCCGGGCGATGGGCGCGGCCCCCGACCAGGCCAGGCCTCGGATCACGATGCTGCCAGGCTCGATTGCCTTGCCCAGGGCTGGCTCGGTGATGAGCGACCGTACCCGTTGCAGGGACAGTGGACTGCCGCCGATGTGGTACCGGTCAGCCTGGAAGTGCCCACGGAAAAGGCGATCGGTCAGCTCGATGCTGGTCAGCCATTTCACCGAGGCGACGGCATACCAGCCGGGCACGACCAGCCGCAGCGGGTACCCGTGATGCGCGGGAAGCTCCTCGCCGTTCATGGCATAGGCCAACAGCGCGCCACGCTGCCCGAGCTCGGCGACGGGCAGGCTGCGCTCGAAATGCACCTGGCCGCTGTGCCCGCCCACATGGCCGCAGTCCGCCCCGCGGAATATCACCTCGTGTGCCGCGGGCCGCGCCCCGGCCCGGTCCAGTACCTCGGTTAGCGGCACGCCGGTCCATTCGGCGGTGCTCACCGCGCCGAGGCCCCATTGTTCACCGGGGGCTGGCGGCCAAAGCCCGGCGCGCCCATTGCCCGCGCACTCCAGCGTGACCACTGCGCTCGCCGATGGCATGGCCCGCAACCGGTCGACGTCGAGCGACAGGCGCCGCCCGACTAGCCCGCCCACTTCCAGCCGCCAGCTTGCGGGGTCGAGGTGGGGGATGCCGAAATGGTTCCGGACGTAAAACCGGGCGTTGGGCACCACCAGACCGCGGGTCAAGGCGGGTAGCGGAGTCTCGCAGTTCAGCGGCTTGAGACTGCGGACGAGCAGGTCGGCATCGAGCGTGCCCTGCTGAGCCTCGGGATAATTGAGCGTGTGCACTTCCAGGCGCTCCCTTGTCTGGCGGCGGTTGCCCAGTTTGCGCGATGTCCGCCCTGCATACCAGTCGTATGCAGGGCTTCTCACACCTGCCGATGTGAGAAGCTCCCACGCGATCCCGGGCTGTCTTTCGTCGGTTTCTGTCAGCCGGTTAACCCGGCGAGCACAGGCACGTCGTAGATTCGGCGGACGCTGCTGCCCATCCGGCTGATGTCGGTGCCGTAGATGTGCAGCGAGATGGCGGTCTGCGGGCCGGCGTTGAACACGCGGTGGATGTCGCCGGGGGGCGCCATGCCAGTCACGTCTCCGGTGGCATTCACCGCCGTCCCGGACTCTTCGAGCCGACCGTCGCGCAGGACATACCGTTCTTCGTGCTCGGTGCCCTGGATGACGCCGAAGACGCACCAGGTGACGTGATCGTGGATCGGCGTCGCCTGGCCAGGCCGCCAGCCAGCGCCACGACAGAGAAGGCGCCGTCCGGCTCGGCATGCAGCAGGTGACAGCGGTACCCGGCCGGGTCTCCATACAGCTGCTCTGCAGTCAGGATCTCCGAGCCAGGCCTGTGCAGCCGTAGCACGTCGGCGACTAGGTCCGCCGTCTCTGCCCAGCTGGCCCCGGTACGCGTCGCGGTCCGCACGGCGCTGATCAGGCTGCCGAGACGCAGCCCAGTCTGGGCCTGGTAGATATGACTAGTTTTCATATCAGCATTATATGGAATTCTTATGCCTGCGCCTAGGCGTCGGGCCCAGATGCGTAAGACTGCCTCCCGGTAGCCCGTTTAGTACCCGGCACGGTGGTACTACCTAGGGAGTGGTGGCGCATCCGCACGAGGTGCGTCGTCCGGGATGATGCGGTGAGATGGATCAAGCACAAGGCCGTCACGCCCGTGACGGCTGCGGTTGTGCTGGCTGGCCTGGTAAGTGCGCTGCTGGCGGCCTGCGCACATGCGCCGGCACCGTCAGACGCACGCCAGATCCGATCGCCGTTCACCGGCGAGTCGGTACCGTCGCTGAACCGGGTGCTAGCGATGAAGATCGACAACATCGTGTATGCCAGGCCGCAGACCGGCCTGACCCACGCTGACATCGTCTACGTGTTCCCGGTCGAAGGGGGACTGAGCCGGTTCCTGGCGATCTTCTCCTCCGACTACCCGCCGGTGCTCGGGCCGGTGCGCAGCGCGCGGGAGGACGACCTGGAGCTGCTGCGCCAGTTCGGTCGGCCTGCCTTCGCCTACTCGGGTGCGACGGCCACGCTGCTGCCGTACATCCACCGGACTGCCCGGATCGTGGACCTCTACGACGGCATCGCGAGCGGGTACTACCGCGACAACAAGCGGATCGCGCCGTACAACCTGTACGCCAACGCGCGGCAACTGCTCAAGCAGGCTCCGCACGCGAGCAAGGCACACGACATCGGGTTCCGGTTCGGCCCGCCGCCGCCCGGCGGGAGGGTCACCCGGTCGGTATCGGTCTCCTACCCGGCGGCCTCCTTCACCTTCACCTGGTCGGCGACCAGGAACCAGTGGCTTGTGTCGATGGACGGCAGGCCGGCGATGACTACTGACGGCGGGCGTTTGTCGCCGTCCACCGTGGTGATCCAGCACACCACGGTGCGCACCTCCCGGTTCCTGGAATACGGTAAGCCACCGCCGTACGCGGAGAGCGTCGGGTCGGGCACCGCCCTGGTCTTGCGCGACGGCAAGACCTGGAATACGCACTGGTCCCGGTCAAACGAGAACGGCGGCACTACCTTCACTACTGCGGCCGGACAGCGGATGACTTTCGGACCGGGCCAGGTCTGGATCGTCCTCGCCTATCGATAAAGCATCAGGTACGGGACGCTCATCTTGTCGGTCACACCGCCGGCGGTGCTTAGCCGCTAACGCCATGGAAGGCTCCGCCGTGGGCGCGCTGACTGCGGTGGCTCGCTCGGCCAGTTGGCCCGACTTCGAGTCCGGCTAGGCGTTCTCCTCCACGGCGTCGGTGCCGGTTTCCGAGCCAGCAGAGATGGCGGCCGCGGTCGCATTCCTGGCTTCAGCGGACGCTTCTTACATCACCGGGCAGACGCTGGTGGTCGACGGCGGGCTTCTCTGCCATTTCTGACCGGGATATGACGG
>Ga0126373_10002255_pt1 | contig 14177 bp, 13 predicted proteins | sample PanSoiMetPlot_11_FD_92545 | JGI IMG/M metagenome (GOLD analysis project Ga0126373, IMG submission 92545) | Tropical forest soil microbial communities from Panama - MetaG Plot_11 | ecosystem: Environmental > Terrestrial > Soil > Tropical forest > Bulk soil | place: Panama | collected 2016-02-17 | reverse complement strand
ATTACGAGGGAAGCATGATAGTCAGGCATGGACGGCGCGGTCGCCCTCCGCTATGAGCCCATCAGCCGTGCACAACGAATGTGCGCCGCCCTCCACTGACGCACAATTCTCATGAACTCACAATTCACCAAAGCCACTGTGCTCTCCACTTTCACGCCGTACACTCTCGTGTTTCTCGACTTCGCGGTGTTCGCCGGAGTAAAGGGCCTTAGGGCTCTCCTTCTAGTCTTCCTCGGCGCGATCGTGGAGGGCGTGGGGGCCTGGTGCTCCTCATTCCGTTTTTTTCTGTCTCCGTCTTGCAAAATTAAGCCTGCTCGTTTCCTTCTTCGCGGTACTGATGATCGCGAGAGCCATCATTATCACCTTGCGCGACGTGACTGTGGCGGAGTTGGAAGTCGGCTTCGTCCAGCAGATTCGCTCGCGCATCACTCGCCAACTCGCGGCTGCACGATGGGACATCATCTCGCGCTTGCGTCACAGTCGCATTACGCATGTGATGGGCACGGACATCGTCCAGATTAGCAGTGCGACGAACATCCTTTTGCGCGACACGGTTGTCATAATCTTGCTCGGAAGCCAGATAGTCCTCACCTTTTTGCTGGCGCCTTTGCTAGCGATATTCGTGTTGGGCGTCGTACTCGTTGGCGCCGCAATACTCCTGCCGATGGTGAAGCGTGCGCGTGCGATCGGAGTTTTCCAAACCAATGCTAATTTGTCACTCATCGATAATATGACGCACCTGGGGCCTTGAAGCTCGCGATTAGCCAAAATCTTCAGGAAAGCTTTACTCGCGAGTTCGAAGCAACTCTCAGTCAGCTAGGAGCGCAGCAGATCCATTATGTCCGCAAGCAGACGATAACCAGACTGGCGGTGACAACAATCTCTGGTCTGGTCGGTGCCGTCGCCATGGCATTAAGCATTATCTTCTTCGATACTTCCGCATCGGTGCTTATCACTCTGCTTCTGATTTTCTCACGGATGAGCGGGCCCGTCATGCAACTTCAACTGGACGCACAGCATTTGGCGCGCACATTGCCTGCTTACGAGAAGATTCGAGAGCTCGAAAACGACCTCGCTGTGGCCGAAGCGACAACGGTAGCCTACCCTAATCACGCTCGTGTCGTTCCGGATGGTCCGATCGTCTTTAGAGGGTCTCGTTCTCGCACTATGAGGACGCGGGTTTATCCGACTCAACCGGAGGTGTGCGCGATCTCAATCTGGTCATCGAGCCCGGAAGCATCGTTGGTATCACCGGGCCATCGGGTGCCGGAAAGAGACGTTTGCCGACCTTCTCGTTGGTCTCTATTCGCCGCAGTCCGGCGAAATCTGCGTCGGCGGCGTTCCATTACACGGACCATCAGTGATGGTGTGGCGAAACGCGGTTAGCTACGTCGCGCAAGACCCATACCTTTTCCACGATACGCCGGAACCTCCTGTGGGCCGCTCCGGAGGCTAACGAGGCAGCGATATAGCACGTGCTTTGCATGGTCGGTGCGGAAAACGTCGTCCGCAACGTGTCACAGGGACTCGAGGTGGGCGAACGCGGAGGCCTATTGTCAGGCGGCGAGCGACAGCGGCTATGTCTTGCCCGCGCGATGCTTCGTCGTCCGCATCTCCTGGTGCTCGATGAAGCGACCAGCGCTATCGACATCGAAGGCGAGAACGCGCTACTCGATCGGCTACTGCGGGCCACGCCGCGCCCGACGATCGTCATGATCGCACACCGCATTGAAAGTCTGCGCCATTGTCAACGCGTCCTGCTGTTCGATAGGGGCACGGTGGTTTCGGAAGGCCGCAGCAACAAGGCCTTTCCGGTCTATAATTTCAAAGATTACCAGAGAGCAGAGGCGACGGCTCGATGAAGTGACTTGCGAGACAATCAGACGTGCCGTCGATTCGGAAAGAACAACTACTTGCGATGGAGGCACTCGCGTAACCAAAATTTTGCTACGATGTCGAACCCTGAATCAGAGATGGCTCTGACGGTGAAAGAGCTCACAAAATTCAGTCAGCTAACGTATCGAGATCAAGTGTTGCTGCTACGGGCGTTTTTTGCCCTGGCGGTATGCCGAGTTAGATTGCACGCTTGGGGCTTTCAAAAGCTTCAGCGCTGGGCTACTCGGCCTGCCAACGGAGACACCGCAGTGGATCGCCTTATTTGGGCGATTGAGGTAGCTTCAAAAAAGACGCTAGGAGCCTCGTGCCTGTGCCGTGCGCTCGCATTGCAGCGATTGCTGTCAAGGAACGGGCATGAGTCGGAACTGCGAATTGGTGTCGAGAAGAATGATAACCGGTTCGGCGCCCATGCTTGGCTGGTCTATCGTGATAAAGTCGTGATTGGTTCCGTACAATTGGAAAAATACGAGTTGCTCACTGCGTGGCGAACCAAGATTAGTAAGGGCAGCTAGAGGCGTATGCCGATATGAGTTTTCTCGTTGTGTTTAATGCGGACGGGGCCGCTATTGATCCGAACCAACTTGCGCGGATGAATCTAAAAGTCGCGACGCAGCACGTCAAACTTTTGGGGGGTAGGCAACAAGTAGCGTTTGTGGAGCATCAAGATGACTTGTCTCTGTCCGCGGAGGATCTGGCCCATTGGGTCACCGTTAGCGGCGGTTTTTCGCTGATCGGGCGCGTTCGCTTAGATGCGCGTGAAGAAATCTGTTCAGTATTCCCCGAGTTATTCGCAACTAAGTCTGATGCGTTCATTTGCCTGCACGCATACGTGCGTTGGGGCGATCGGTGTGTTGACCGTTTGCGTGGGGATTTTTGCTTTGTTGTGTGGGATGAGCATCGACAGCGGCTGTTTTGCGCGCGCGATCAGATCGGAGTTAGGCCACTTTTCTATGCACAGCTAAACAATAGCTGGTTAATAAGCGATTCTCTCGAATTGCTGGCCGGAGCTCGGTCTACATACGCTGAACTGGATGAGTATTGGATCGCGGATTTCCTCATCTTTGGATATCCCAATGACATGGACAGGACCGTATACAAACAAATCAGGCGGGTAGCGCCGGCTCACGTTCTTACCATAAGTGATGATGGTGGTGTCATCCAGCAATACTGGAAACTCGAAATCGGAGACCCACTATATTATTCCGATTCGAGGAACTACATTGAGCACTTTCGAGAAGTTCTTACGTCAGCGATAAAGGACCGCCTCCCGAAAGACCGCGTCGGTATTGCGATGAGCGGCGGTTTGGATTCGTCTACTTTGGCGGCGCAGGCCGTAAAGGTCGCTGGAGATCCCGCAAAAGTCGTGGCGCATACCTTCTATTTCGAGCACCTCGTGCCACACGAGGAAAAGCACTTCAGCTCCCTCGTCGCGAGTAAATTAGGAATATCGCTAAAGCTACGAGCCGTTGATGAACACCGCTATGATCCTCGTTGGTACGAACTTGGACTGCGCACACCAGAACCAAATCCAGTCATCATCCGGGCCGCTCCGGCGCGGATTATTGCCGCCGAAATGGCAAAGGAGGCCGAAGTATGGTTGTGGGGAGAAGGTCCTGATAACGCCCTCATTTTCGAATGGGAGACCTATCTGCGATGGCTTGCGAGGAGGAATTGGCTTCGTCTCAGTGCTGCTGCAATCCAATACATCCAAAGCAAGCAAGCGCGGGAGTGGCTGGCTACAATGAGTAAATATACACACCCGCGTACAATTGAAACGAATTCATCATTAGGGTTGCCTGAGTGGATAAATGCGGACTTCGTCAGAGAACTCCGGCTTACTGCGAGAGCGCAGCAGGCAGCGGAATCTGGTAAGAACAAGCATCCCTGGCACCCACGTGCTATCGCGAGCTTCACTAGCGCCATTTGGCCAGCCTTCCTTGAGCAATTCGATAGGTCGATTTCTGGGACACCGTTATGCTGGAGGCACCCCTATCTTGATCTTCGAGTGTTGAGCTTTCTACTGTCAGTTCCCCCAATTCCATGGGCAAGACGGAAACGATTGATCCGCAAAACTATGCGAGGCTTGCTCCCGAACGAGGTCTTGTCTCGGGACAAGGCCTCGGTAGGAAATCCTGAGGCGGCTCTGCTGGGAAAGTATGGCCTTCCCCCATTGTCACGAGATGGACCGATTCTTCGTTACATAGACCACACCAAAGTTCCAGCGACCCTACCCCTTGAAAAAGCGACAGATTTGCTGGTCAACGTTTTTGTACTCGACTATTGGTTGAGATCTCGTCACGCAAGGAGGACATCTTATGAGGTCGCCCTGGGGGATGGTCTAAGGGGCCTTCCGGCACCTAGCTGGATGACCGACTATCGTTTATCATGGACTCTACCCGCTTAGGCCAGCCGACCAATTGTCAAGCGAAAAATAGGTGGCTAAGGGAGCTAAGCAATGCCGATGAATCCATCGACCATAGTTAAGCAGTCCAAGGACCAAGCCTCTTGCTGCCTAAATGATGAAGTTGCTATTTTGAATCTGCAGAGTGCGATGTATTTTGGCCTAGATGAGGTAGGAGCTTTTATTTGGCAAGCGCTAAATGAGCCACGTCCACTGAGCGAAATTTGTAGCATGGTTCTTGACAGTTTCGAGGTTGATGCCGAACGGTGTAGGACAGATGTCTTTAACTTTATCACAAAGCTTGAAAAGGAACGACTCGTAGAACTCGAGGAGGCAAGCGGGGGAGTGCGCACTCCGGTGTTGCCCCCTCATACTTGATGAGGTTACGAGCGCCCTTGACAACCCGACAGAACGCGCAGCTTGACCCACTGTACTCGCCGTGCGTCAGGGAACTTGGTTATTACGAGTTTTTTGACTGAAGCTAGTACCCCAAGTAGATAGAGATGAAGATCGCGGCCGACCCAGGAGGAGAGATAATGACCAGTGAAGAGAATACAGCCCTTCGTCCAAAGCAGATAAAAAGACCTTACCGCGCTCCTGACCTGCACGAATACGGCAATATCCAGGAGATCACTCAAACCGTTGGCAGGACTGGAGGCAACGATAACGGGGTAGGCGTTGGAAAAGACCACAGTCAACTACCATAAATGACGTAGTCTAAAGCATTCAAAGCATATCCCATTTACACCAGTGCACATATAGCCTTTGGACTCCGCTGGCTGTCTGATATCGATTTGCCGGAGTTCCCCAGAGTAAAGGATGCTGCGTCTCCCGATGTTCAATTCCGGGTCAAAACGTGGCCTGCTGCTCTGAGCGAGAGTGCTGATTGGGTCCCGTGGTACCAATCTCCGAGCCAGTCGCTGAAGATTTTTCTTCTTTCACAAGGTGAATTGTTCCTCATTCGTTATATCGATGGGACAGACTTTCTCATCCATCGCTCCGGTTCCCAACTCTGGTGTCGATGGGATCGAAGGTTTTCTTTCGATTACGTGAGGGACTATTTAAATGGGCCCATCATGGGCTTTTTGCTGCGACTGCGTGGGCGGATTTGCCTGCACGCCAGTGTTGTTGGCATGAGTGATTGGGCGGTTGCCTTCGTGGGTCCGGCAGAGGCCGGTAAGTCCACGCTCGCCGCGGCCATGGCGAAAGAAGGATACCCTGTTATGTCGGATGATATTCTCACTCTAACCGAATTGGATGGTGCCTTCAGCGCCGTGCCTGCATATCCACGGGTCCGACTCTGGCCAGAATCGGTCGACGCATTGTGGGGCTCATCGGAAGCTCTGCCGCGGATAAGCGACGGTTGGGAAAAGCGCTACCTTGCTTTGCCTGCCGATCGGTTCGAGACTAGACATCAAACCCTCGGCGCAATTTATCTCCTTGGTGGACGAAGTGACGATTGCGATGGTCCGCGGATTGAAGCGCTCGAGGGTGCCGCGGCATTAAGGTCTTTGATAGCCAACACATACGCATGCAGGATCTTTGATAAAGAGATGCGCGTATACGAATTCGAGCTGCTATCGCGATTAGCCAACCAAGTACCCTTGAGGTCAGTAACTCCATTTTCTGATATAAGCCGCATCGGACATCTTTGCGAGCTTATTATCAGCGATTTTCAGACGCTTCACCGGCCGCACGCCCCACCAATGCCGGTTAGCTAGCTTAATGTATAACTTACAGGTCTACGCAGGCATGATTTACGACACTCGTCGTGTCGAAGCGTACCGGCGCGCTCTCCAATTGGTCATCAACCCGAACTCGGTGGTGGTGGATATCGGGACGGGACTGGGCATTCTTGCATTTTTGGCATCTCAGGCCGGTGCGCGGAAAGTATACGCCATCGAGCCTTGCGAAGTAATTGCCGTAGCCCGCGAGTTGGCGCAAATTAATGGTCTGGAGCGCATTGAGTTTATTGAAAACATTTCCAGGCGTGTAACGTTGCCGGAACCAGCCGACGTGATTGTGCATGATTTGGCCGGGGCCATTCCACTCTATGCGCAGAGTCTGCCATCAGTTGTGGACGCCCGCAAACGTTTGCTGAAGCCGCATGGTGTACTCATTCCCAAGCGCGACATTTTGTGGGCGGGGGTGGTGAATGCGGCGGCGTTTCACGCCAGGATCGCGCCGCGCACTGACCGAGCTTTCGGGCTGGACATGCGGCTAGCTTGGGACATGGCTGCTAACATATGTTGCAACAAGCGCTTTGCGGAATTGCTCACTGCACCGCAACGAATAACGATCCTAGACTACTCCGAAGTGGAAGATCCGAATGTTCATAAACAAATCACATGGCACGTGGCGCATGCCGGGATCGGACATGGAATTAGTGTCTGGTTCGATCGGATACTAGCGGATGGGGTGCATTTCTCGACTGCGCCGAGCGAGCCCGATATGATATATGGCCGCTTGTTTTTCCCTTGGCCCGAGCCTGTTGAACTTGACGAGAAGGATACGATTCTTCTGGATCTTCGTGCGGATTCTTTGAGGAACGACTATATCTGGAGCTGGAACACGACAGTTTCAAATGGAACTCGGGAAAAGCGCAAGTTCAGGCAATCCACCTTCTTTGGAGAACCGCGTTCTCCGGTACGAATGCGCAAGAGACGCGCCACACATATTCCAAGACTGAATGAAGACGGAGAAAGCGATCGCTTAGTTCTCCATCTGATGAATGGAAAGAATGCCATTCGGGACATTGCGAGTGAGCTACAACAGCGCTTTCCTGTGCAGTTTCCATCTATGGAAGACGCCATTGGGCATGTTGCAGAGCTATCGGTCAAATATAGTCTCTGAGGGCAGAGAGTGGCGATTCAAGCGACACCGAGCCAGATCTTCGCGGCGCGTGCCCTCCACCCGGTTTGGATGCCGAGTGCCTTCAGAGTCGTTTTCAAGCTGAGAACTCCGCTTTGAGCAACACGAGGAAACTGCATCCATGCCGGAGGTGCCACATGTTTTCCTCTTAGAAAACCATGATGAAGCGTTTTATGTTTGGCAAAATAACAAGGTGACGCAACGAATATTAGTTCATGTCGATGCACACCACGACATGTGGTGGATTAGTGATCGGGCCAATATAACTATTGCCAATTTTATCTGTCCCGCTCTCAAGCAAGATTTTGTTAAGGAGGTCATTTGGGTGGTACCTGACGCAACCTTCGCGAATTCCATAAACAGGAAGTCAATCCTTGCGCATGTGACCGCACTTTTGAAAGACTATCCAGTGAAGTCGCGGAAACTCGTGCTGACAAACGAGTGTCTCATCGCATCGGTATTGGGAAAAACACTGAATGTATGCACGTTGCGATCAATTCCGACTCGTCGGGAGAACGTGCTGCTCGACGTCGACGTTGATTATCTGATTATTCCACGTGTCACATACCGGGAAAGCGATCACCATTTGTTGCTGCCCTGGTGCTGGCCTTGCGAACTAGTCAACCACTTGCGGGGCATGCAAAGCGACTTGATCACTGTGGCATATTCCGTACAAGGCGGCTATACACCGCTTCAATGGAAGTACTTGGGCGATGAACTGGTCTTACGGCTAAAACAGGCAAACGAGAGCGGAAGCCGCTTGGAAGGGATGGAGCAAATCCGGCAAGGAGCCGAGGCCGAGGTACGTGGTGAGGCGACTCAGGCTGAGGTGAAATACCGGGTTGCAATGGACCTGCTTCCAGAATCTGCGGCCCCATCATATCGACTAGCGCGACTTTTGACGAAGCTGAGCCGAGTGCAGGAAGCCCGACCGTTTTACGAAAGGGCTGTGGCTCAGGATAGCTCGTATCGAGGCGCTTACAGCAGCGCGGGATTCCACTTTTACTGGAGCCGACAATTCAATGCCGCCGAGACGGAATTCCGCGAAATGCAAGCGCTGAATCCGGAGGACCCGTATGCTCACCTTGGCCTGGGGCTCTTAGCGAAAAAGCGGCAACGATGGGATGACGCGGAACGATATTTACAAGCCGCCCTCGCGATGGATGAAAGTTTGATAGATGCACAGCACGCCTTAGCCGACGTCCTTGTAAAAAAGGGCAAAAAAGAGGGCGCCGTGAAAGCTTATGAGCGGGCTTTGAAATTGGGCTTAACGGGACGCAAGCCACTCTCTGGGCCGATTCTGACGAACATCGGAGTAAACCGGATTCTGGATCCATGGCACAGCAAGGCGTACGCACGATTATCTGCGCTCTATGAGCAGAGTGGGTCTATTGAGAAAGCAGTGAATGCTCTTCGGATCTCGATTGCCGGCAGTGTGGACGGTGTCATGAGTCGCTTGCGGCTTGCTCGTCTCTACCTCAAACAGCGCTGTTGGCGAAACGCGGCCTTGGAGATTTGGCAAGCGCTGAGGGCTTTGCCAAAGGATGTGCGTAAGCGGTGGGTGCTGCTACGTCATTGGCTGAGCACAACTCGTACAGCAAGCCATCAACGTTCAGTTTTCGTCCAGATTAAGGCGTTGGTTTTCCCGTATCGGTCGCTTTAAGACGTAGATTGAAAGCGATGGAAACACGGAGGACGTTGTCAACTGTGGGGCCTGAGCCACGGTGTAATATATTAGAATCAAAGACTACAAGCCTATTTTTCTTATATTGTATTTCATTTTCGCAGTTACCAATTTTAAAGTAAGTGGAGCCGCCCCAGTCAGGTTTCCATTCTATTGGGAAATAGAGCACGGTTTTATCGCCGTGATCCGTATGCCATTTGATATTTTGGCCCTTAACTTGACCGTTCGCAATTATACGCCAGCAATAGCAGTCTTGGAGACTCGGAAATTCTTTCTGTATCATTGTCCATAGCATATAGAAAAAATTGTTTTCAGATGACTGAGTCCAAAGGAAGCTAACAAAAGATTTGTTATTGGCGGGATCATCCATAACTGTTTGCCAGTAACGCCAGAGGTAGACTTCCGTGCCTCTTGCAATGAAGCTAGAAACATCGGAATTGAAGAACTCATCTTTGACAATAAACATTTCAAAAACTCTCTGTGCGACGGGAATCACTCGGGAGTGAAAGTCCTCTATGGCTTGAACTGCCTGAGCCAATGGCAGACCCCGGAATCACACTATATCCTCAGTAGGTGGTGCGTGAAATCGCTATTCACGATGTCGAGGGCCGGACTGAGGCTCATTATGCCCCCCGGTACCCGGTCCAGCAATCCTGGGCTTCGGCGCTCTGACCGCTCAGGCTCTTGATCGCGAGCAACAGCTTCTGGCCATCGACGCACGCCCACGACAATGAGCAGCGAGATCGAGAGTCGCCTTAGGGGCGAGTCGTACGCGCACTACCATACCATCAAGGATGAACCGCACGATCGGTTTGCTGGCAAGTGACCGAGCATTTCATGCGTCCCAGTCGCCCTTGGTACCTCCAGTGGGCGACGACGGCGCTCGCTAGACGCGATCGTCCTCCTGCGGCCAGCTGATCAAGCGAAATCTTCCGCTCGGTTTTGAGGAATACGCCGCAGCGTGACGTGCAATCGCAAGTGGACAGTAGGTTTCGAAGTCGCTTGGTGGGCGCCGGGACGTTGCAACGTCAGTATGGCCTTCGAGAGCACACTCGGGCTTGCCAGAACCACCGAACCGCCGCACATTTGGGCTGGACCGGCCGCGATGTGGTGACGCTCGGTAAGGCTCTTGAGCTACCCGTCGCCAGACCGCTGTTCGCAGGACGGTATGCGCATGCTGAAAAATAAACTGGACAGCCTTCGAACAGGAAACGGAAACTCTTGATATGAATCAGCTATCAGCGAGCAACATTATTGTTAAAAGAGCGGGGGACATCGAGTTTTGGCGATCGATCTGTCCACACCTATCGATCAGCGAAAGCCCTCTTAGCTCAAACATGGAGCCCTACGCGGTGTGCGCACATGATGTTCAGAAGGTGGGAAAGCAGGTCCTTGAGGAAGGGTATTTCCAGGTTGGCCCAGTTGTGCCGCGACAGCAAACCAAATTGATGGCGGATTCCGTCCGTACTGTGGTCGACCATGGTTTTCCAGCAACATTTGTCCTTGTTTATGATCAAGCGTGGCAAATGCTCTTGCGTTTGGAAAACCTTCTTTCGCCCGTTCTCGGCGCTTTTTACATGACGCTCGATGCCTGGATTTATTACATTCGCGGCGTCAACGAAGACCGTGCTGAGCCGAAAGAGGACAGTGGTTGGTCGCCGCACCGTGATGGTAAGCCAGTCATCAATACTTTGCGAGACGATGGTCGTCCGCAACTCTTGACTGTCTGGATTCCGTTTACAGATACGACAGTCGAGCATTCATGCATGTATGTGCTGCCGACCCATCTTGATCCAAACTACCCCAATAATCTCCTGGAATACTCGGTTCCACGCAAATCTCTACAGGACATCAGAGCTTTGCCGGCAGAGGCCGGGGCTGTGCTTGGCTGGAATGATTATGCACTTCACTGGGGCTCAAGGAGCAGCCGTTGGGCGGACGGCCCCCGCATTAGCCTGGGGGCTCGTTTTCAAAGCCGAGACCTCGATGGGTCTAACTTCCTGACGCTCGACCCGAACTCGTCGTTCAATTTTCAGGCCCGCTTGGCAACTATCGGTGCCTTGTTCAATAGATATAGTCGGCGCACGAAATGCCCTGAAGCATTGGTGAATTTCTGCCGTAGTCAAGCATTGCTTTATAATGCCATCAACCAGATTCGCGTGTTCAAGGAACGAAGTGCGGTTGAAAGCACTCTCTGAATTCTGATGCGAGGTGCAAAACCACCTTGCAGATTTGCTACGCCATACGCTGCGCCGAGGACACAAATCTGGCACACCGGCCATTCCGAGGAGATCCATTCGCCGGACGAATGGGCAGCGGGGCATAGCGGAACGTGCGGTCGCATTCACGAGAGAAGCCGGAGCGGATGGTGTTCACGGAACTGCACTAGCTGATCTGGTAGAATTTTTACTACAAATAACTCCGCCGCAGGTACTCGCGAGGCATCGTGGATATCGAGTTTGAAGAACAATACCAGATCGCTCAAGCATACTGGAGCGCGGGCGACTTTGAAGCCACCGCCGCAGCAGCGTGGAGAGCGCATGACGCAGTACCGCACGATCGTCGGGGGAAAGCTTTATTAGCAGAACTCCTATGCTATGTACCTGGTACGATCACTGCCGACAGAGCAGCGGCGCTACTTCGCCTTTTGACTGATCCCGAAATTGAGCCGGAGTGCATCAGCAATGCAGGATGGATTTTACTCCACCGCACCGCTGAGTTACCGGAAGTTGCCACGAGCGATCTTGAATTCAAAAACCTTGCCGCACGTCTCGAAAATCTCGATTTGGCTTTGACATTACTGCGCGAGTCTATTGTTTGGAATCATGCGGCTGAGCAATCTTTGACTCGGCTGCGCCGATGGCTGCTAACGGCTAGGCAATGGGGGCGCTATCCGCACCTTGTCGATGCGCTGGCGGCTCAAGCAACTCTAAACGGTGGAGCTTGGCCGTTCGACGACAGAGAGTGCGCGCTCCTCGGTGCATCCCAAGGCAGCCCCATAAGCGCGGCGTACCTTCCTATCCGAGCAGATGCCCCAGCATGTTCTACCGTCAAGTCGACGAACGCGGTTACCCGCGCAGTGGCTCAACAATACGAACGCTGGCCCTATCCGGACTGGCGGCGGCTAACGGTCTGGGGCCGCGAATGCCTGCCCAAGGTGATCCGCAAGAGAGATCCCGATTCTGTCGAATACCCTCCCGTGGATGCCGACATTCTCGTAGCGGGGTGCGGTACCGGGCGCGATGCTGCCGCAGTCGCCCTCACCTATCCGGATGCGAGAGTCACTGCGATCGACGTCAGCGAAGCCAGCTTGCGTTACGCTCGAGAGCAATGTGCTGTGGTGGGGGCACCGAATATCCAATTTGCACAATTGGACCTCCATAATGTTGCTGAGCTCGGGCAAAAGTTTGATTTCATTCAATGTAGTGGCGTATTACATCATCTTCCTGATCCGGAGCAAGGTTGGTCAACGCTAACGGCCGTGCTTCGTGCAGGTGGCGTCATGAGGATTCACGTCTATAGCCGGCTAGGACGGCTTCCTATTCTTGGAGCGCGGACTCTTATCCGCGACTTCCTCGATGAGCCGATCAGCGACGACCTGTTGCGACGTGTACGCCAGCGCCTACTGAACCACCCGATCTCTAAATGGGCTCTTCGGTCCAGAGATTTTTTCTCGCTCACCGGTGTCCACGATCAGTTGCTCCACCGTCATGAGGATCCATTTGACATTCCTCGTATCAACCGGGCGCTAAACCAACTGGGTTTACGCTTACTGTGTTTTGTGCTACCCACGCCTGATGCGACTGCACGCTACAATAAACAGTTCCCCGATGATCTGTTGCATCGCGATGTCAAATCCTGGTTGCAGTTCGAGAAGAGTGAGCCTTTAGTTTTCTCTGGTATGTACGGGTTCTGGTGCCGCAAGCCTTTGTAAGTGTCGGACATACTTCATAAGCTTCCCGCCAGTCCATCGGCATTTTTGGAACCAGTCCTGGCTTGCCAGAACTGTCCAGCGCAACAGCGCGCTTCCAGCGATCCTTCCTCCCGGTGCCTGATGATTCCGTCGATCCGAGATTGGCGGGAAATAGCCCCGACGAGGTGGGTTCAAGCGTTCAAGAGCCTTGAACTGGAATACGACCGCTTGGGGCAGCGGAGCGAGCCCTTCGGCGATTTCGAACAGGATCGTCCGTCCCGACGCCTGAGGCATCTCGCTTACACAGGAGCTGCAGCGGAGTCTCGCAGTCGAAGCTGATCCATCATCGGGTTCGCCAAGCTTCGAGTTCACCTGGCCGGCAAAAGCCCACCTGCCAGTTATCATTCGTCCAGGAGCCAATGGCGAACTTCAGTTCTGCGCCATGGAATGCCACTTCCTGTGCCGGCTCGAACTTGAACGCCAGATTCCATTTCGCTCCCGGAAACTCCAGCTCAGCGGCGACCACTTTCACTTTCGCTCCCGGCTGCGCGTCCACTTCCTTGCCAGAACCGTCCAGCGCAACAATGCGCTTCCAGCGCGGCGGTCCTTGCGGCGATACCCAGTTGCCGGGCACTGAGAAGTAAGCCGTTTCGAACTGCGTCCAGCCCGGATCCATTCGGATGAGGATGCGGTCATTGAAATAGAGTACCTGCCAGCGCGCCCGGTCCTCGGCGTGGGCCGCGATGCTGGCCGGAGACTCTTCGGGCCAAGTGAAGGCATTGGCCGTCTTCTCGGACATGAGCTCCGTGCTACCATCGGAGAACGTAAAGAGCGGGTTGCCGTTCAAGCGCACGGTGTCGTCGTCATCGGCCAAAAATCGGTGCAAACCATTGAACATGTCCGCGCGCACGGTATAGGCAGGCGAATGGATCAAGTAATAGGGCCGCGGATATTCGTAGACATGCTGCAACGTTGGCCCCGTCATCACCGTGAGCGGCAGCGCCGCAGTGCGGATTTCCTTGCCGTTGTTCCCAATCCGGTAAGAGATGTGATAGGGCACTGTATGCCGCCCAGCCGCTGGGTTACTGCTCACCACGGATAGGCCGACCGTTGCTGATGCCTTGGGCTGGATCGGTCCAAACTTCGGTTGGATCGGTGCAAACAATGCCCTTTTGGGCTCGACCGCGAGGCCGCCCGGCAAGTCGAATTGCAACGAGCCCGACACCGGCTCATCCAGTGTGTTATCCAAAGTGAATGTCACGCTCCGGCGGTCGCGAGCCGGCACTCTCACCACTGCAGGAGTGGTTTTAACGGTGATCGGAACCTCCGGAACATGTGCCTCGGAGCGGTTCTCAAGCGCGGTTGGCGGCGCTCTGCCGAGAAGCAGAACCCCCTCCTTAGTGGTTGCTCTT
>Ga0126373_10002254_pt1 | contig 14177 bp, 13 predicted proteins | sample PanSoiMetPlot_11_FD_92545 | JGI IMG/M metagenome (GOLD analysis project Ga0126373, IMG submission 92545) | Tropical forest soil microbial communities from Panama - MetaG Plot_11 | ecosystem: Environmental > Terrestrial > Soil > Tropical forest > Bulk soil | place: Panama | collected 2016-02-17 | reverse complement strand
GTGCGCAAGCGCATGGGCTGGAAGTTTCCTTGGGTCTCCTCCTATCGCTCCGACTTCAATTACGATTTCGACGTTTCTTTCACGCCGGACCATGTCGCCTCCGGCCGCGCGATCTACAATTTCGGATCCGCGCCCGAGTGGGCGGCGGGCATCGAGGATCTGTCCCGACAAAGCGTGTTCTTCAAGGATGACGACGGGAATATCTACCTCACCTACGCGAGTTTCGGGGCGCGGCGGCGAAGAGTTCCTCACCACCTACCGAATCCTCGATGTGATGCCGAAGGGGCGCGAGGAGAACGGCCCTTATCACAGTCTTGCCGACTGGGTGCGGCCCCGCAACATGTACGGCCAAAGCGGCACGGTCGAGCCGAACGGCCGGTATCATTACCCGAGTTGTGGTTGCGGTGTTCACGAGCAAGGTTGAGCACAACTGCAGACATGTCCAATGGCAGCCGAGATCTGGTTTGCCCATAGCGCGTGAATTTCCGCCCGGAAGACATCGCGGGCTCACGGTTGCATCCGATCAAATAAGTTGATATCAACTTATTTGATCGGGAACTCGCGGTCAAGCCGGTTCAGAGGCCGCATCACGCGTGACCCGAGACCCAATGATGTTGCACAGACGCAAGAAGGGAGTAGCTCAATGACGACACAATCCGACTCCACAATCGAGATCACCGCGTTTAATTGGGTGCCGCCGTTCGCCGCCGGCTTGGTCCGCGATCTGCGCGTCCGCTGGGCGCTCGAAGAAGCCGGTCTAAGCTACCGAGCGCGTCTGCTCGATGTAGGCAGCGAGCGTCCGGCAGATTATTACCGCGAGCAGCCGTTCGGTCAGGTGCCCTGCTATCGCGAGGGCGATCTGCGGCTGTTCGAGACCGGCGCAATCGTCCAGCACATCGGGGAAAAGGACGAGCGCCTGCTGCCGCGCGACCCCGTCGGCCGCGCGCGCGCCATCCAGTGGAGCTACGCTGCGCTGAACAGCGTCGAGCCCGCGCTTCAGAACCTCACATTGATCGATGTTTTCTACGCCGATCAGGAATGGGCGAAACTCCGGCGGCCCGGGGCAGCGGATTTCGCCAGGCTGAAACTCCAGCGCGTGGCTGACTGGCTTGGCGACAGTGAGTGGCTCGAGGATCGCTTCACCATCGGCGACCTGATGATGGTCACGGTGCTGCGCATTCTGCGTCATACGGAGCTTGTGGGGGAACGCCGCAACCTTGCCGGCTATCTCGCCCGTGGCGAGGCGCGGCCGGCGTTCCAGCGCGCGCTAGCCGCGCAACTCCGCGATTTCGAAAATCGGGACGCCGCCTGATAACGAAAGAGGGAGGTCGACGATGAGACTGTATGGATTTGGTCCCACGCGCTCGTTGCGGGCACTCTGGGCGCTCAAGGAGCTCGATGTCGATTTCGAGTTTGTCCCGGTCAATCTGTTGGCTGGCGAGCAGAAGCATCCTGACTTCTTACACCTCAATCCAGCGGGCAAGGTCCCAGTACTGGTTGACGGCGACATCATCATTCCGGAATCAGCCGCGATTGTGTTGTATCTCGCCGACAAATATCGCGAGAAGGGGCTATTGCCGTCGGGCATCCAAGAAAGGGCCGAAACCTATCGCTGGATGATGTTCGCAGCTACCGAGCTTGAACAGCCGCTCTGGCGAATCACCAAGCACACGCATCTCTACCCAGAGGAGAAACGGCTTCCCGCAGATATCACACTCGCGCAGGAAGAATTCCGCGCCATGGCGACAGTGCTCGACCGCCATCTGGAAGGACGGCAATTCATTGTCGGCGACCACATCACAGTCGCCGATTGCGTGACGGCCTATCTCGTCGATTGGGCCGACTTGCTGAAGCTGCTTGACGGTTTTGCAAGTTTGCGTGCCTATCTGGAGCACATGTATGCGCGGCCCAGGGCGCCGAAACGCATTGCCGATGCCTTCGCCGCAATTCGTGCAGCGTAAAACCGTTCGTCTCCTTGCCAGGCGAGCGGCAGGCCCGATCCGCAGAGGCGATCCGGTCGTGCCCGCCATCAGGAATCGCCGGCTGCCTGGTCCAGGCGATGACGGTATCTTGAGCCAGCGGGTCGGCGCGCGTGCAGTTCTGACACCGCGAGGCGGTGGCACAGAGCGTACGCGAGCGCGCAGCCAAACTGGTGCTGGCGCGCGCCGATCTGGTTGGCCTCGGCGCGACCGCGGCGCTGGTGAGCGATCGCCCGCGTAAAGGCGAGCTTCGATCTCACATCGCCTTCGCCAGCGCTGCCGGCCCCAACTCCATCGGCCATCTCCATCGGGGCGCACTGCACTTGCGTGATGGCCAAGGGCTTGCGCGACCGCGCCTCAGAAGAAGACCTCGTCTCGCGCGCGATCGTCCTCATGCTGGCCCGCGCCTGCGGGGTTGCAGCACCCTCGCCGCAGGCCTCATTGAGGAATCGCCAGTTCCGGCGGCAGGTTTCTCGTGTCAGTGCGCCTCGACGCAGCGGGGCGCGTACGCGCGCTCAATGATGTCGTCGTGCCCCGGCGCTACGCCGATCTCTCCACCGAAATCCCCGAGCACCGCTTCCGCCTCGACGCCTCCTCATCCGAGATTCGCGCACGGCGGCGTTAGTTGGTAATTCATAGCGCGCCAGCACCTCCTCGCGGAATTGCCGGCCCGCGTCAACGGAAGGAATCTCGTTTTGGTCACAGCAAACGCCAGCACCCCTATGGCCGGCGCCGAGCCGACACGCGACATGATCTGGGTGGCGGGGGCGAGTTCCGTATGGGCTCCGACGCGCGCTATCCCGAAGAGGCCGGCGCACCGCGTGGTTCATGTTTTTTCTCGGATGCCCTGGCTTATGCGCAGTGGGCGGGCAAGGATCTGCCGACCGAAGCTGAATGGGAATTTGCCGCGCACGGTGGGCTGGACGGAGCCAAATTTGCCTGGGGCGACGAGTTCACGCCTGGCGGCAAATATCTTGCCAATACCTGGCAGGGCAACTTCCTGTATGAAAACCCTTGCTAGGACGGTTTTGCGCGCACCTCACCCGTCGCCGCCTTCCTGCCGAACGGCTGCGGCCTCTATGTCATGATCGGCAATGTGTGGGAGTGGACCAGCGACTGGTAAACCGCCAGCCACGCCGAGCCGGTCGACACCTCGACCAGCCATGTCGGCTTCCGCTGCGTCATCCGTGAGGGGAGAAAGTTATGAGCAGCAAGAACGATCGTGAAACCGGATCCGCGAACAAACGCGAAGGACTGAGACGCCGCACGCTGCTGCTCAGCACCACGTCCCTCGTCGCGGCGTCCGGGATCTCGGCGACTGCACCGACGGTGCGGGCGCAGCAGCCGCAGGAGATCCTGCCCAAGCCCGAGCCATCGTTCCAGGGTAAGATGGGCCGCACGGTCAAGGACTCGACACCTGACTTCCCCAAGAGTGTCGAGGCGCCCGCTGGCGCGCCAAACGTTCTGCTGATCCTGACAGACGACGTGGGTTTTGGCGCCAGCAGCACCTTTGGCGGGCCAATCCAGACTCCCACTTTCCAGCGGCTCGCCGACAGCGGACTGCGCTACAACATGTACCACACGACGGCGCTCTGCTCGCCGACGAGGGCGGCGCTGATCACCGGACGAAACCACCATTCGGTTGCCAGTGGGGTCATCACCGAGTTCGCGACCGGTTACCCGGGCTACAATTCGCTGGTGCCAAAGAGCGCCGGTTCCGTCGGGTCCGTCCTCAAGGACAATGGCTATAACACATCATGGTTCGGCAAGATGCACAATGTGCCGGACTGGATGTCGAGCCAGGCAGGCCCGTTCGATCTGTGGCCGACCGGCCTGGGCTTCGAGCACTTTTATGGGTTCCTCGGCGGTGACAGCGATCAATGGCACCCGGCGTTATATGACGGCACCAATCCGATCGAGCCGTATCTGGGCGACCCGACCTACATTCTCGACCGCGACCTCGCCGACAAGGCGATCGACTGGATGCGAATGCAGCACGCGCTCGCGCCCAACAAGCCGTGGCTGCTGTATTATGCGACCGGCACCGCGCACGCGCCGCACCACGCACCCAAAGATTGGATCGCGAAGTACAAAGGACAATTCGATCAAGGCTGGGACAAGGTGCGCGAGGAGACGCTGGCGCGACAGATCAAGCTCGGCATCGTTCCGCCCAATACTCAATTGACCAAGCGCCCAGAGCAGATCCCAGCGTGGGATTCCTTATCGGCGGACCAAAAGCGCCTCTACGCGCGGATGATGGAAGTGTATGCGGGCGCCCTGTCGCACGCCGACTATCATATTGGGCGGCTGCTCGACGCCGTCGAACAGTCGGGCCAACTGGACAACACGCTGGTTATTTTCATGATGGGAGATAACGGCGCGAGTGCCGAGGGAACCCTGCAGGGCACGACAAACGAAGTCGGCACTGCCGCCAATGGCGTCAAAGAGAGCATACCGTTTCTGCTCTCGATGATCGACGAGCTGGGCGGCCCGCGCACCTACAACCATTATCCAGTCGGTTGGGCGCATGCGATGGATACGCCGATGCAATGGACAAAACAGATTGCATCGCATTTCGGCGGCACCCGCAATGGCCTGGTGATATCGTGGCCGGCCCGCATCAAGGACAAAGGCGGCCTGCGGTCGCAGTTCTGTCACGTGATCGATATCGTGCCGACGATCTACGAGGCCGCCAAGATCACCCCGCCGAAAGTGCTGGAGGGGGTAGAGCAGAAGCCGCTGGACGGCGTCAGCCTCGTCTACACCTTCGATAGCGCCACGGCGGCGACACAGCACGGCACGCAATATTTCGAGATGTTCGGGAACCGGGCGATCTACAAGGACGGCTGGATGGCCAGCACGACGCCACTTCGCCTGCCGTGGGTGACGATCGGATCAGAGCCCAACCCCGACGACTTCAAATGGGAGCTCTATAACATCAACGAGGATTTCAGCCAGGCGAACAACCTGGTCGAAAAGAACCCCGAGAAGCTCAAAGAGCTTCAGGATGCCTTCGATGTCGAGGCGAAGAAGTACAATGTCTACCCGCTCGACTCGAGCTTTGCGTCACGAGCCGATCCGGCAATTCGGCCGAGCCTGACCCGGGGCCGCAGCGAGTTCGTCTACTTCCCGGGAATGATCCGCATTCCGGAGGGATCGGCACCGGACTTCAAAAACAAATCTTGGACGATCGCCGCGGAGGTGGCGATCCCACAGGGCGGCGCTAATGGCGTGTTGGCGACAATGGGCGGGCGCTACGGCGGCTGGGCCCTGCTGATGCAGGATGGTAAGCCGGAATTCGCCTACGCCTATTCCAACCAGCCGGAGCACAAGTACCGAGTTGTTTCCGATCAGCCGCTGGCGCCCGGCAATCACATCGTCCGCGTCAAGTTCGACTACGCCGGCGGTGGCATCGGCAAGGCGGCCGCCGCGACATTGCTGGTCGACGAAAAGCAGGTCGGACAAGGGCAGATACCGCAGACGGTAGGGGTGCGTTTTTCGCTCGATGAAACCTTCGACATCGGCGAGGACACCGGAACCCCGGTACTCGAGACGTACGAGACAAAAATGCCGTTCCGGTTTACCGGCACACTGAAGAAATTTGTAGCGGTTCTCGAACCCTCAAAGCTCAGCGCCGAAGAACAGCAACGGCTGCGCGAGCAGCTGGCCAACGCAATGGCGGCGGTTCACTGATCGCGATTAGTAAAGGATCTTGACCGCCCAGCCCGTTACTTCGACCGTTGGTAACGTCCGACGATCTTAGCCGAGGCCAATGTGTTGGAACGCAACTCGGAGCTGACCGCGGCACCCGATGCGGAGTTATCCAGCGGCAATCGGGAGACTTTGACTGCGTACACGGTGATCTCGTAATGATGCGCGTGGTCGCCGGCTGGCGGGCACGGACCGCTATATTGCGAAAGCCCGAAATCATTACGCCCTTGGCCCGCGCCTGCCGGTAAATCCCTCGAGCCGTTGCCGCCGGCGCCAGCCGCCAAGCTGTGCACCGTTGCCGGGATATTGAACACCGTCCAATGCCACCAGCCACCGCCCCCGCGCGCATCCGGATCGTAAATCGTCACTGCAAAGCTTTGCGTGCCGCTCGGCTCGCCCGACCAGGAGAGCGCCGGCGAGATGTTTTGCCCTTTGCAGTCGCTCAAAACCTGAGCGAGCCCCATCGGACTGCCGCTCTTGACCTCCGTCGAAGCCAGCATGAACTCCGCGGCAAGAGCCGGCGCCGCCACGGCCGACAACGCGGCTCCCAAAATGATCCAGCGCATTCCTCCTCCCTTTGTTTATCCGTCACCACAAGGCCGCTAAACCGACCGCAATGAGGCTCGCCGTGCGCCGACGAAGTCCGCGGTATTAACCGCATCGTCTACGACACCACGTCCAACCTCGGGACAATCGGTTGGGAGTGACAGGCGGCCAAAGCATTTACTGGGCAAATCTTATCATCGCCGAGATCGCAGCGGCGCAAATGACGCCACCTGCGAAGTACAGCGCGAGGATCTCATGGGCAGACCTTCACATCGGTCTTCGTGAAATCGTCGCCCTTGAACAGCAATGGCTCGCCATGCGTGGCCGCCAGCGCATAGGAGAAGCAATCGCCGTAATTGAGTCCGGCCGAATGCCTGCCCCTGCCAAAACGCCGCCAGGTACGGCGCGCCATGTCAACCTGCTCGGCGTCCACCGGGAGTATCTCGACTTCGGCCCGGTGCAGCCACAGATCGAATTCTCGTCCTCCGGGATCACCAAGGCGCGCCTCGATGACGATGACCGCCTCCAGCCATGTGGCCGCTGACATGAGCCGTACCGGATCATTGACGATCTTGCCTTCCAATGCTGATGCGTCCGGCTCATCGAACAAAATGGCAGCGATCGCCGAGGTGTCGATCACCATCACTGCGGCAGCCCACGCTCGTCATAGCCGATGATCTCTTCCGGTGTCCTCGGATCGAGCACCGGCAGTTCAGCGCAGCGGCGCCGGATCTCGGCCAGGTCCGCCAGAAGATGGGTCTTTCGCGACGCGCCTCTCACCCGGCGCAGGCGTTCTTGCAGCGCCTTGCGCGTGGCAACCGTGATGCTCTCGCCGGTGCGCCGGGCAAGGTCGCGGGCGAGTCGCTCGGTCTCGGGGTCTTTGATGCTGAGAGGCATTGGTGTTGGTTTCTAGGTAGACCCATAGGTATAATATACCTGATCACTGATCAAGCGCTGCTGGGCCGAGGATATCTATCCAACGGCGCCTGACACTCCCGCGTCCTTTAGGTAACGATCCCGCAATTGCCGTAATCTCATCGTAGTGTCAGGATCGGCGGGGCAGCGGTCAGCGGATTAGGAAGTTTGGGTGAGGGAATTGGTGACGCCTGATCTCGACCTGATAAAACAGGCGGAACAGGATGCGGGGCGGCCCCGCAACGGCGATCCTTCGATCTCGAGCGGGGTCAACAACAACCAATAGAAAGAAAAACTGTGCCCGCATCCCCGACAGTCATAGAGACTAACATTCCCGCTCGGCTCGACCGCCTGCCGTGGACGAGGTTTCACACACTCGTCGTCGTGGCGCTCGGCATCACCTGGGTGCTCGACGGGCTCGAGGTGACCGTAGCCGGTTCGATCGCCGGGGCCCTGCAGGAGAGCCCGGTGCTGAGGTTTACCCCGACCGAGGTCGGGCAGGTCGGCAGCGCCTATCTGTTCGGCGCGATCACCGGCGCGGTCCTGTTCGGCTATTTGACCGACCGCTTTGGGCGCAAAAAGCTGTTCATGGTCACATTGGGGCTCTATCTGACCGCCACGGCGGCGACCGCGCTGTCGTGGAATTTCTGGAGCTTTGCGGTGTTCCGCGCTCTGACCGGCGCCGGCATCGGCGGCGAATATACGGCGATCAACTCGGCGATCCAGGAGCTGATACCGGCTCGGTTTCGCGGGCGCACCGATCTTGCGATCAACGGTAGCTTCTGGATCGGCGCGGCCTTGGGCGCTGGCGGCGCGATCGTATTTCTGCACCCCGGCCTGGTGCCGCCGGATTGGGGCTGGCGCGCCGCCTTTGGCATCGGCTCGGTTCTGGGCCTGATCATTATTGGCTTGCGCCGATACATACCAGAAAGCCCGCGCTGGCTGATCCTGCATTCCCGGCCCGGCGAGGCGGACGACGTGGTCGAGGACATCGAGCGCCGGGCCGCGCGAGCCGCGGGGACGGCGTTGCCGGAACCTCGGGGCGGGCGCATCCGGATCGCCGCGAGCTCGCGCACGCCGATGGCGCGCATGGTGCTGGCGATTGTGCGCGACTATCCGCAGCGGGCCATTCTTGGCCTCGTGCTGATGAGCTCGCAGGCGTTTTTCTACAACGCAATCTTTTTCACCTATGCGCTCGTTCTGACGCAATTCTACGGCGTGCCGTCGGCCTCCATCGGCTGGTATGTGCTGCCCTTCGCACTCGGCAACTTTTGCGGCCCACTGCTGCTCGGCCCGCTGTTCGACAGCATTGGGCGCAAGCCGATGATTGCCTCGACTTATGCTCTTTCCGGCGTGCTGCTGGCGATCGTCGGGTATCTCTTCCGCGAAGGTCTTGTCGATGCCCGTCAGCTGACCTTGTGCTGGACGGGGATCTTCTTTTTTGCCTCGGCAGCGGCGAGCGCCGCCTATCTGACGGTCAGCGAGAGCTTTCCGATCGAAGCCCGCGCGCTCGCGATCGCGTTCTTTTATGCGGTCGGCACTGCGCTCGGCGGCTTCGCCTCGCCGTGGCTCTTCGGAGCGCTTGTCGGCTCGGGAGAGCGCGGCGCGGTTTTTGGCGGCTATCTGTTCGGAGCTGGATTGATGATTGCGGCGGCGCTGACCGAGCTGGCCATCGGCATCAAGGCCGAGCGCCAGCCGCTCGAGAGCGTGGCGCGGCCGCTTTCTGCCCTGCCCGACTAGGCAAAGGCCGGCGCGACCTCAGCCATAAACCGCGCCATCTCGTCCTTGACCTGTGCGTGCGCTTTCAGCCCGACATTGAAATAAAGGATGACCTCGTCGAAACCGGCGGCCTCGACGTGTTTCAGGGTATCTGCGATTTGGGCCGGCGCGCCGAGCAGCACGGAGTTCTCGGTCAGGTCAGCGGGTCGCACATTGCGCAGCCGTTCGACCATTGCGATGAAATAGCGATAGCTCGGCGGCGCGGTCTTCGGGTCGCCCGGAAAAGCGGCGATCACGCATTCCTTGTAGTAGCGGATCTGGCGCGCTCGCGCCGCTTCTTCTTCAGCTTTTGTGTCGGCGAAATGAATGAAATAGCTGCACATGAGGCCGGCGGGCTGCTGGCCGTGCTTCGCGCAAGTCGCGCGATACAGGTCCGATACCTGCCGCAGCCCGCCATAGGTCATCGCGGCTGCGAAAGGCGCAACGATCAGCCCACAACCGAGCCTTCCGGCGAGCTCGATCGAAGGCTGCGAAAAAGAGGCGACATAAGCGGGTATTGGCCGTTGAACCGGTTTCGGCGTGATCGCGACGTCGTCGAAACAGTAGTGCTTGCCGTGATGGGAAATGGGTTCGTCGGTCGCCCACAGGCGCCGGACGACCTCCATACCCTCCTCGAAGATCGCCTGATTGTCCTCGAATGAAACATCGAGGGGGAGATACTCGCGGCGGTCGTAGCCGCGGCCGGCGGCGAAATCGACACGCCCGCCGGAGAGCAGGTCCAATGTCGCCCATTGCTCGGCAACCCGGATCGGATGATGCAGCGGCAATACTGTAACTGCAGGAGCGAGGCGGATGCGTTTGGTGCGAGCCGCGACAGTGGCCAGCACCAGGTCGGGACAGGACAAGACGCCGAGCGTGCTGAAATGATGCTCGCCGATCCAGGCCGAGTTGAGGCCCACCTCCTCGGCATAAACCGCCTCGTCGAGGATGTCGGCGACAAACTCATTCGCGCCGCGGCGATTGTCCCGGTAATGGTTGTCGCTCAGCGTGAAGTAACCGAACCGCATTCGCATCTCCCGCTGTCGGCGACCATGCGCCAGCCGATGAGCCTGCGCAAGGACGGGGCGGGCAACGCGCGCGGCAGTCGAACGGCGCCAATCCGCTTTTCGTGTGGCGAGAGGGCGACCTGCGTACTAATCTTCGAAAGGCAGGGATAGAACAACCTTAAGTGGGTTGAGCTGATGGCTGCGCCCGCCCGGCCGTATCGCCTTGATCCTCGGCTTGGGGGTCCTATCGACCCCGGTCGCGCCGAGGCACCAGAAAGGCCGGACAGTTGGAGTCTTGGCGGCCTGCAGCTCCCCAGCGAAGGGGAAAAGATCTTCCTGTCGGAACGCGGTGCGGAAAGCGAGCTGCAGCTCTCTGCGTCGCCGCAACGTGATCATATGCTGCGCTTGCTTCACGATTACGGAGCGGCAGGCGTCCGTCTCGATCCCGATCCTCGCCTGATCATGTCTGGCGGCGGCGGATCGGGATTTTCCTTGCGTGACCTCAAAACACCACTGACGAGCGAGCCGCTGCCCGCGCCGCGAGACCCACCGCCGACGGCGGCGCGCAGCGGCCTTGACGGGCACGAGCACGCCGCTCCAATCGCTCCAGGTCGGGTGCCCGTCATGCCCCTTGACGACCAACAGAGCTGCCGATGACCGAGGCGGCCTGCGCGCACCTCACCTGCGGCGTCACACCACTGACCATCTCCTATCGCTGTCAGCCATCAGCTATCACAAAGCGGCGTTGCGAGCCGGTCGCGCTTGACGTGCGGCGATCGGACTCGGCAAGGTAAATCTCTTTTCGCTTGCTCCCGTTATTGCGACCACCTGAGAGGTATTGAGCCAGTGTCTCCGTTTGCGTGGTTCATGGCAGTGAACCGGCGGGCGGCGGCGGCCATCGAGGTCAGGTTGCCGGAAGTGTTCCGGCGGCATCTTCACACTGTCTACAAATACGAAGCCGCCGCTCGGCTCAATCCGCGGGCTGGGCAGGTCGTAATCGACATCGGCTGTGGGCGGGAATGCCCCTTTCTGCCCTTTGTTCACGAGCCAAGTACCCATCTTATCCTGGGGATCGACCGCTCGAGTTACGAACTGCACCTCAACCGTGATCTCAGCACAAAGATCGTCGCCGACGCGGCAGTGGACGCGTTTCCCCTTCGCGACGCCTCAGTGGACCTCGTCGTGTCGCGCTCGGTAGTCGAGCATTTGAGCGACAACGATGTGTTTCTTGCAAATTGTGCACGGGTATTGCGGCCGGGCGGGGTCGTGGTTCACACATTCGCGTGCAAGTTCGCTCCTTTTGCGGTGATAAATCAGCTTATGCCGAACGCTGTAGCCCGCCGTTTACTGGCATGGTTTCAACCGCAATGGAGCGAGGAATGCGGATTTCCCGCGCATTACAACAATTGTTATTTCTCGGCGATGAGGCGGTTGCTCGATCGCCACGGTTTCCAAAACGCCCAGTTCTCGTTTCGCTTTTACCAGGGCATTTATTTTAACTTCTTTTTACCGTTGTACCTGCCGATGCTTTTTTACGATCTGATCATATGGAGATTGGGGATACGGAATCTCGCTTGCGCGATATTGGTGACGGCAGAGAAAGCGCAGGCGGAAGCAGAGAGCGCTCACTCCTCCGGCGGTTGCCGCGGCACAGCCGGCTAGCTGTCCGTTCGTCTTTTCTCTTGCCCGCACCGGCGCAAAGAATTTATCCGGTGCTGCCCGCCACGTCTCGTCAGCCACATTCCGGCAAATTCATGAAAGTCGTCCCGATCATCGCCGGGTTGTTGGGGTTGGCCATGATCGGCGCGCTCGTCGGATATTTCGGCGCTGGAACCGTGATCCGCTCGCTACGAGCGATCGGCTGGCTCGGGTTTTTGGCGATTTGTGCAATCCATCTGGCGGTGATCTCGCTCGAAGGCGTCGCCTGGCGGCTCCTCGTTCCCCACGGCCCGGTCTGGGCGTTCGTGTGGGGGCGTCTCGTTCGCGACGCTGGGTCCGAGGTGCTGCCTGTGTCGCAAATGGGAGGCTGCGTGCTCGGAGCGCGGGCGGTGAGCTTGGCTGGGATACCGGGTACCGTCGCCGCGGCCACGACCATGGTCGACCTGACGCTCGAATTTGTCGCCAAGCTCGCCTACATGGCCATTGGCCTTGTCGTGCTGCTCCATTTGCGGCCCGGTATTACGGTATCTTTGCCGGTGGCGTTCGGCCTCGGCGTCACCGGCTTGTTCGCGATCGCGTTTGTCGTTGTCCAGCGGCACGGTTTTGCTTTTTTCGACCGGTTCGCGCGTATGTTGGGGCGGGGCTGGGCAGACCGGTCGGTCGCGGGGTCGGCTGCTGTACATTCGGCGCTCTCCGATGCCTATCGGCACACAGAGAGGTTGTGGGGCGGGTTCGCGCTGCACCTCGCCTGCTGGATCATCAGCGCCGTCGAGGTCTGGATTGCCCTTTGCCTCGCCGGCGCTCCACTGGGCTTTCCGGCCGTGCTGGTCATCGAAAGCCTGCTCTACGCGATCCGCACGGTGGCGTTTGCGATCCCCAACGCGGTGGGTGTGCAGGAGGGCGCCTACGTGCTGATCGGCGCCGCGTTTGGTTTGACCCCGGAATTGGCGCTCGCCGTCTCGCTGCTGAAGCGGGCGCGCGATCTCGTAATCGGACTTCCCGCGCTAGCGACGTGGCAAGCGATAGAGGGCGGCCGCCTTTGGCGCCGCGGCAACGCGCCGCCGCCGGACCCCGCCGGGCCCGCATGAAGCTTGGGTTTTCGGCGGGCAGATGACAGCCGGCCGGCCGCCGAGGTAAATTTGACTGGTCTGCGCGATGCAGGAGCAACTCGTGAGCGAACCGCTGCCATCCGTCTATCTGGCCAGGCATGGCGAAACGGCCTGGACCCTTTCCGGCCAGCACACCGGCCGCACCGATCTGCCGTTAACCGAGAAAGGCGAAGCCCAGGCGCGGTCGCTCGGGCCTCGGCTTCAGGGTATAAATTTTGCCAAGGCGTTGACCAGCCCGTCTCAGCGGGCGAGGCGGACCGCGGAATTGGCAGGTTTCGGCACCCGGACGGAAACAGATCCGGACCTCGCCGAATGGGATTATGGCCAGTATGAGGGCCGCCGGACTGCCGACATCCTCGCGGAGCGGCCGGGGTGGTTTATCTTCCGGGACGGCTGCCCTGGAGGCGAAATGCCGGACCAGGTCGCGGAGCGGGCGGACCGGGTGATCGAGCGCATCCGCGCAACTCATGGCAATGTCCTGGTTTTTTCGAGCGCGCATATCTTGCGGGTGCTGGCGGCGCGCTGGCTTGGCTTCGAACCAGCTGCCGGGCGCTATTTTTTGCTCGGCACCTCGAGCCTCAGCATCCTCGGCTATGAACACAACAATCTCGCAGAACCGGCGATCCGGCTATGGAACGAACCCCATCAGCCCGAGTGAAGGGGTGCGGTAAGCTTGCTACATCAGGCGGCTCTCGATAACTCGACCCGCCAAACTGAGGGACTTGCTTCTATGCCGGCTCCGAATTCGACTGTCTTCCTCGTCGATGTCGACAACACGCTCCTCAACAACGACCGCATTCAAGCCGATCTGAAGCTGCATCTCGAACGCGAATTCGGTGCGGCGTGCCGCGACCGTTATTGGACGATCCTCGAAGAGCTGTTCACGGAGCTGGGCTACCGCGACTACCTCGGTGCGTTGCAGCGCTATCGTGCCGAACGGCCGCGGGAAATTCACCTCTTGTCGATGTCGTCCTATCTGGTGGACTACCCTTTCGCCAACCGGCTCTACCCACAGGCGCTAGATGTTCTCGAACGCTTCCGTGGCTGGGGCCGCACAGCCGTCCTGTCCGACGGCGATGTCGTCTTTCAGCCGCGCAAGGTCGAGCGCGCCGGCATTGCAGAAGCCGTCGACGGCCATGTGCTGATCTACATTCACAAGGAGCAGGAGTTGGAGGATGTGGAGCAGCGCTACCCAGCGCGCCACTACGTCCTCGTCGACGACAAGCCGAAGATCCTGGCGGCGGTCAAAAGGATCTGGGGTGATCGGGTCACGACCGTGCTGCCCCGCCAGGGACAATATGCCAACGACGCTCGGGTCGTTGCCTCGCTGCCGCCGGCCGACCTCACGGTCGAGCGGATCGGCGAACTGCTCGACTATGATTTTTCCGATCTGGTCAGGAAATCCTCGTAACCCTGCTGTTGGAGGAGGCTCGCATGCAACTCGGAATGGTCGGTCTCGGCCGGATGGGCGCCAACATGGTCCGCCGCCTTCT
>Ga0126373_10002253_pt1 | contig 14178 bp, 11 predicted proteins | sample PanSoiMetPlot_11_FD_92545 | JGI IMG/M metagenome (GOLD analysis project Ga0126373, IMG submission 92545) | Tropical forest soil microbial communities from Panama - MetaG Plot_11 | ecosystem: Environmental > Terrestrial > Soil > Tropical forest > Bulk soil | place: Panama | collected 2016-02-17 | reverse complement strand
TGCTCCCTTGCGGCCAGTACATTGTAGCCCTCATGACGGATGACGACATGTACTCATCCAGCCGTGCTCAATCGCAGGATTACCTGAAAATTCAGCTTGTCCAGGCGCCGCGGACGCGCGAGCGGATTGAGACAGCGCCCGAGCGCGCCGTACTTTTCTCGGCTGTAACGTCGATCCGCGAGCCGTCTAAGCACTCCAACTGGCTGGCGGTGGGAGATGCGGCTATGAGCTACGATCCACTGTCCGGACAGGGATTATGGGGTGCCATGAGAATGGCCCAAAGAGCCGCTTCAGCTATTGTGACCGCCCTTGAGGGCAGTCACGATCACGCGAGCTTAACCGCGTATGAGCGCGAGAACCGCGAACGCTTTGCAAATTACGTCCACGCGCATACCGGGTACTATCGCTCAGAGCGTAGATGGCCAGAATCCGCGTTTTGGAAGCGGCGACTTGAAGCGCCGGTCGTTAGCCTGCCTTCGCTGCTGCAAAGAAGTTCGCGGGCGTGAAAGGGACTCTTCTTGAGCGCACCCCGGTTGCGTTATAAACCGCATTTCGCAGCGCCGCCGCAACTGGTGCGCACGCAGACTCGCCATGTCCTCTGCCTTGACTTCCACATTCCCACCAACGGCTTTACGCCGGTCAGGGCGTTCGTACCGGCCTCTTGACGTCGCAACAACGGGAACTGCCTCAAAAGGGCGAAGCCGGGGTCACTTGTCCGGCGAGACGATCTCACGTTCAGACTCCGAACATTAATGTGTGTCTGAAACGCCACACACACGATGGCGGATTTGAAGCCGCGCGGGGACAGCCGTCACCTGAGATTTTCAGCCCTACAACTTTGATTCCGGCGGCTTCTCCCGCGCGTGCTCGTCGACTCGAAGCGCCCGCATCACGTTCTCAATCTGTTCCTCGCATTTGTCGTGGCTCGTCTCCCAGCCTCGAAAGTCAGCGGCCAGCCGGGATTTGACCTGCGACGCTTTGCCGTTCTCCCATCCGTCCAGAAGATACCCGTCAATGTTCAGGGGGATGAGCGCGAGCACTTTCCTCTTCCGCTCTTTCATCAGTGCCTGTTCTTTCTGGAAAGTCCTTTCGATTTCGCCGTCCACCCAGCAGCTTGTGAGGGAATGCGTAGAACAGCAAAGGAGTACTTTGTCCCCTAGGCGGATACCCCGGTCTATCTGCTCATGAATGTCATCGCCGGGCAGAAGCTGTTTCTCATCCAGCCAGCATCGAATACCACGCCCCTGAAGAGCATCATGCAGCCGCCGCGCGAAAGGCTTGTCTTCGTGGCTGTACCTGATGAAACAGGAGCAGAACTCTACCGCTTGGTTGAGGATCGACGGCAGATATTAAATCAAGCTCTCGGGAAGGCCGCAGCCTCGAAGAAATGAAATCGGTAGTTGGCCGGATTTGGCCAACGTCCGATGGTCGAGAGTACTTGGTGCGAGACGAATGCACGTTTCGAGTCCTTTAACGTTTGTAAGGTTCGAATCAACGAGAACAGTCTCATCGAATCCTGCCTCGGTAAGGTTTGCCCCGCACAGGTTCGCGCGGTTGAGGTTCGCCCGGATGAGACAGGTCGCTGTCAGGGATACACCGGGGCGGCCGCGTTCTGCACTGAGAGCAGCGAAGCCGCGGAATGAGATCGAGGAAGGCGCGATCACCGTGTTTCTGTATCAGCAGTTTCACTGGCGACACGACCGAGCGGCCATTGCACTTCCTGCAGCGCATCTCCAGCCAGCAGCCGGGCCAGTCGGAGAGCTTATGGTCGTACCGGAAAGTGGGAGGGTGCAAGTCACCATTTTCTCCTTTTGTTCGCCTCTGGATTTAATGCCCGGTCTGTCTCGATGCGCGATGGGTGTGCGAGGATCATCCTGACCGGCCGAGGGGTGGCGCGAGCGACAGCCCAATGGCCTGTAACTGCGGAGGTGCGGCCACGCCGTGCCCGGAGTGCAACAGCAGCGTCGGCAAGCCCGATTTGCCGGAAGGGTACGTGAGCTTTATACGCCACGAGGAATAGGGGAAGGCCCAAACCAGCGACATGTCTTCTCCCCCGGCTGCGGACCCTGAAGCGCGAAGGAAAGTTTAATTTGGTGTCGGCCGTTCCACGTGATCGATGACAAAAATCTCGTTCGCACCCCTTTTTAGCTCAAGCTTAAGACCAAGCCGATCAAAGATCTGAAACAATGTCGGACGACCAGCGTCCATGGTCGGCCGCTCTTGCTCCGGTGGCGGAGCCTTGGGCCGCAGCAACTCCCAACCTTCTGTTTCGATATCGAAGAGACCCCGGAGTCCTGTTTTGTCGATAACGGGGTGGTCAGTCCAGTTTGACATCCAGGACACGAGGTCAGACATGCTTGCAGCTTGTGCACGCACACCTTGAACGGCTCCTCCGGAGAACGTGTGGCAGGCCGCGGGGTCCCCGGGCGCTGGGCTCGTGGGGCTGTTGGCACAGTCGTCTTCGGTAAGAGCCGACTTCTTTAGTTTCGGCCCGCCGTTCTTCGTTGTGATTTCGTAAACCGGCCCCTCCTTGATTTCTCGGTGAATACGCAAATTGAAACGATCGGCCAGTAGTGTCTGAAGCATCAGTCGGACTTTTTCGTTTCGTGAGTTAAACGTGGTTCCGGAAGTGAACGCGCTCTTTTGAGCAGCGGCCTCGATGTTGTATATGGCACCTTTAATCCACGGCGGTCCCCCGGTCAGACGGTCCGACTGAAGTGGAAGGCCGTAGGCGATGGCGATGATGACGGTCAGCGGAAGGCCCTCTGCGATAAACCTCCCATTCGGAGCGAACTCAACCTTTGTCGGAACTTTCCGCGAGCGATCTTCCTTCACCGAAGCTACTTCAAACGCGGGTCGTTCCGTGGACTGAGCTCGGATTGTAGGCACACGCAGGATACCAACTATAATCGGCGCTGCGACCGCCAATGCTCCAGCTATGGCCAAGGCCGCCTTCCTGGTGAAGTCCAGCCTTCGCACACCGCGGTTTTTCATGATTGCCTCGATTCGTCTTTTCAGCTTCGCCGGATAGATATTGACCTTCCCTTGTGACTTCAATCTCTTCGGCCGCCAAGCCGCGCGTACAGTGCACGCGCTTGGGCGCGCCGATTCATAAACCGGCACCCGTGCTCCGGTTGTTCCGGCGTCCATCTCGCCAGCTGCTCGGGTGTCCACTTTTCAAGTTGATCCGGCAGCCGGATTTCAAGTTGCTCCGGCACCCCGCGGTTCTCCGCGCACCCATCTGTAGGGTCCGGCTGCTGAGGGGTTGCTCATTCTCCGATTGTCTCCGTTCCCCGAAGCCTCGAGATCGTGCTATGGCTGACGTTGTAGCTGCGCGCGATTTCGGTCAGGGCTTCGCCGCGGTCGCGCCGCTCTAACGCTTCACGCTGCTGATGAACCGTGAGCTTGAACTTCCGGCCCAGCTTCACACCCCTTGCCTTCGCTCTTTCGCGGCCTTCTGAAGTACGCGCGCAGATCAGCTCGCGTTCAAACTCCGCAAGGCCGGCGAGCACCGTCAGCATCAATCGTCCGTGGGCCGTGGTGGTATCCGCCCACGCATCGCTCAGCGACCGGAAGCCCGCTTGCTTCTGGGCGATAACGGCCAGCGTATTAAGTAGATCGCGCGTGCTGCGCGCCAGACGGTCCAGTCGGGTCACAAGCAGCACGTCGCCCTCCCCGAGGGCATCGACCGCCCGCTTCAGCTGCTGGCGATGGGTGATGGCCCCGCTCACCTTTTCCTTGAAAACTCTACGTGGTCCCGCATGTCGGCCGAGTTCAAGGCCGAGCGGATTGTCGGCCACTCCTACAACGCGAAGCGAACCGAATTACCACTTACGACCTCCAGCTTGGCGACGACCGGAGTTGCGGCCTCAAAAGGGCCGGCGGCGACAGCGAGATTCCGGCTGGTTCGGATATTATCCGTACCGGGAGACGGCTTCAATGTCAGAATCCGCGAGCGGCAGATTCAAAGCGACCCCGGATATCCATGAGCAAATGGATACATCCCGGACTGCCGTCCGCAAGGTTGCGGAAATCCTTGAAGCCATTGTGCTCGCCATCGTGGCCGTCGCGACCGCGTGGAGCGGATATCAGGCGGCCCTCTGGAACGGACATCAGGCGGAACTGTACGGAGTGGCCAGCAAGCTCCGCATCCAGGCAGACGGAGCCACGACCATCGCCAACCAGGAGCGTTTGTACAACGCCTCCACGGTTGTGGAGTGGCTAAAGGCCGAAGCAATTGGGCAAGACAGACTCGCCGGTATCTTCGAGCGACGGATCCTTCCCGAGTTTCGTCCCGCATTCGAGGCGTGGAAAAGGACGGATCCGCTCCACAATCCCGCAGCTCCGGCAGGTCCTTTCTTTATCGGTGAATACCGCAGCGCCAGGGCGGATGAAGCTGCCAGACTGAATAAACAAGCGGCGGAAACCTTCGAGACGGGTAATGTATCACGTAAACACGCGGACGACTACGTACAGGTGACCGTAGCGCTAGCGACGGTGTTGCTGTTGATGTCGATCAGTCAGCGCTTCACGTTGCATGCCGTCAGAGTCGGACTGGTTGTGACGGCGGCGTTGCTTCTGTGTCTCCCCCTGTACCGCATCCTTACGCTGCCGCGAGCCTAGGAGGTGTCACCGCGAGAGCAAAATAAAATCTGCACGCTCCGGCCCTCGACCCGCACCCTTTGGCCCTCGATCGGGGCCTGATGGGCAGCCTCGACGATGTCCTCGGGCGACGGCCGGGCGGTATCGACGATCCGATACCACCGCCGCCCCAAGACGGTGGGTATCTCAAAGTCAAGAGCATCCCAGTACATGTTGAACATGGCATGGACGTCGGGCATCCCGTCGAAACCACCAAGGGTGTATGCCAGACAGCGGGCGTTGGGATCGTTCCATCCCGGGTCATTGAGCCTGACGCCGTGCCAGACAACGTCCAGCAGACCGCGCTCGTTCACCTCCCCTTTGAAGAAGCGGCCGGGACGTCCGGCCCGGAAATAGGGGCGCGCGGCGATGAGCAGCTTCCAGAATCGCAGGAGCGAGTCGTTTTTTTCCACGAGACGCCAGTCGAACCAGCTGATCTCATTGTTCTGGCAGTAAGCGTTGTTGTTGCCGCGCTGTGTGCGGCGAACCTCGTCGCCGGCCACAAACATCGGTACGCCGCGGGACAGCATGAGGATAGTTGCAAAGTTCTTGACTTGCCGTTCCCGCAACGCCTCGATGGCCGGGTCATCGGTCGCGCCTTCCGAGCCGCAATTCCAGCTCGAATTGTCGTTAACGCCGTCTCGGTTGCCCTCGCCGTTGCCCTCGTTGTGCTTGTTGTTGTAGCTCACCAGGTCGTTGAGGGTGAAGCCATCGTGGCAAGTAACGAAGTTGACGCTATTGATGGGTAGATGGCCGCTGGCTTGGTAGATATCGGCGCTGCCAGAGAGACGGGCAGCGACGGCGCCGACCATGTCCGGGTCGCCTCTCACGAAACGGCGAATGTCATCGCGAAAGCGCCCGTTCCACTCGGCCCAGCGGAAGCCCGGGAAATAGCCGATCTGGTAGAGACCGGCTGCATCCCAGGCCTCGGCAACGATCACGCTGTCCGCCAGGCATTCGGACAGCTCGATGCTCCACACCACCGGCGGATAGGCCAATGGAACACCGTCCTGCCCTCGGGCCAGGATCGACCCCTCGTCAAAGCGGAAACCGTCCACGTGCATTTCCCGGACCCAGAACTCCAGGCACTCGACAATGAACTTCTCCACAATCGGGTGGTTGCAGTTCATGGTGTTACCGCACCCTGAATAGTCCATGTAATACTGCCGGTCCTGTTGAACGAGATGGTAGTAGATTTCGTTGCCAAAGCCCTTGAAGTTCAATGTGGGACCCAGGTGGTTGCCCTCGCCGGTGTGGTTGAACACCACGTCGAGGATGACGGAAATGTTCGCCCGGTGCAGGGCCTTAACCATGTTGCGGAAATTATGGAGGTGCTCCCCCTCTTCTGGGTTAACGCAGTAACTCTCTTCGGGAGCAAAGAAATTGACAGTGCTGTAGCCCCAATAGTTATGCAGCGGTTCGGAACCGACCGTGCGTAACACCTCTTTGTCGTCGTACTGCATTACGGGCAGAAGCTCAACAGCGGTGATTCCCAGTTCCTTCAGGTAAGGAATCTTCTCTATGACTCCAGAAAAGGTCCCACGGTGCTTCACTCCTGAGGAAGGATGCCTGGTGAAGCCAGCAACGTGCATCTCGTAGATGATCATGTCCTTCATCTGCCGGCGAAGAGGTTGATCTCCCTCCCAGTCGTAGTCATGAACGTCGATGACGACGCTGCGCATGGAAGTTGTCAAATTATCGGCCGGTCCGACGGCGTCGTCGCTTGTAAAACGGGCCGTGGTATTGCCCGGGGAATACGGGTCGACCAGCACCTTGTTGCGGTTGAAGCGAAAGCCTCTGCCGTGGAGGTCCTGTGGTCCGTCGACACGGTACGCGTAATGGGCGCCTGGTTTAAGGCCTTTGACATAAACGTGCCAGAAAAAGAACGTCTGATTAACGGGGGACTCCAGCTCGATGATCTGGATCGGCCTGACGTCGTCATGCGGGTCGAAGAGAAGGAGTTCGATGCTGGTGGCATGCCGGGAAAAGATCGAGAAATTAACCCCCTCCTTGTCGACGGTGGCGCCGAGTGGGTGTGCTCGGCCTGGCCCTGTCTGGTAAGGAGCCTGCGATGTCGTTGGCCGAACATCGGATTGACGCGGGGGCACTACGGGGGTCGCTGTCATGGCGGATGTCTCCAGCTATCACGGGAAGCAGCTAAAGCCAAAAACCCTAGGGCCCGGAATGCATTCGGCGCTACTTCCCGTTGCTACTTCAGCCACTATGGACGCATCGATGCGCGGTGGCGATCTATTCTATTAGCGCGGTCAGTATCCATCTGTGCGTGCCGGCAGGACATCGGATGCCGTCCGATATTGATGCCCGTGCCTTCGAAGCCAGTGAGCAGGCGTTCCTCGGCCGTCCTTCTCCTTCCATCTCGTACAAAGCTCGGTCTTCAGTTGTGCACAAATCTTAATTTGTGCACAAACGGCGGGACTATGGCAGCGCCTCAGAGGAATCGAATGGGACGATTGCGGCGTTCAAGGTAGCCTTTATAACGGTTCCCGTTCTGTGAGGCCCTCCGGCGGAGCGACGCTTATGTCGTCTCACCATAACGCCGTGCCCGCCGGAAAAATACTCCCTTCAGCAGCCCGAAGCAAGACAGGCGCACTGACCACGCCGACGCAGTAAACTCAACGGCAGCACCGTCATCACAGACGACGACATTCGTTCAACGAGGCTTCACCGCCTCGATCCGCACCCGATTCAGCGCGGGCGTGTCGCCGGGCAGTTCCGTCGTACCCGCGGGGAACTGATTCACGCTGAGCATATAAGCGGTGATATCCGCGTTCACGTCGCGACCCAGGCTTCCTGGCCTGTCTTTCGGCATGGTGGCCCGGATGCGTTCGAACAAGTCACCCAAACTCTGGCCCGCCCATCTGTCGATGAAGTCGCCGCCCGCGAGGGCCGGCGCCATCTCAATACCCTCCAGGCTCTGGCCGTGGCATGCGGAGCAGTGCTGGTTGTACAGAACCTTGCCACGAGCGGCCTGCGCCGCCGTGTAAAGCGGCCCACCGGTGTCGACGGCATGCGCACCGGGAGGCCGAGGCTGCGCCCGGGCCGAAGGCTGCGGCGCGCCGCCGGACGCCGGCAGTCGGAAGGCAACCAACTCGCCCGGGAAGTTCGGCCCGCTGATAGCGAGCACAAGATACTGGCGCCCGTTCAGCAGGTAAGTCATAGGTGAGCCACTCTGTGGGGCCGGCATGTAAACCGCGCCGGCCTCTTTTCCCGTCGCTTTATCGTAAGCACGAAGCATGGCGCCACGCTCACCCGACGGCGTAGTAAAGACGCCGGCCTCCCCGATGATCACAAGCGACTTCGTGACGAGCGGTCCCAGGATGCCTGGGCGGCCCGTGCGCGGAATCGTGAGGCCCTTCAGCGCGGGATTATTACGAACGTTATCGGGTGTTTCGCCGTGGGCGATCTGCCAGGCGATGTCGCCTTTATTCAGGTCGATGGCGGAAAGGATACCGTAAGGCGGTTTCAGGAGGGGCAGGCCCTGCACTGTAAGCGCAGTAACACCGGCGCCGCCGCCAACCGGGGCGGCCGCCGCGCCCGCGGGTCTCGAGGGACGAACCTCAACACCCGCTCGTCCGGCGACGTATCTCATGTCCGAAATTTTTGGATCCGGTGGTACGAGCCCGCTGAGAGCCGTTGTGGATTGCGAGAACACATACAGGATGTGGGTATCGGGATCGTACGCCCCGCCCGGCCAGTTCGTGCCGCCGAGATTTCCCGGCGATTGAATGGTGGCGATGGGGCCATCCGCTTTACTGACAACCGGTGGCGTAAATAGCGGGCCGATTTTGTAAAGCGTGACGAGCTTTTCCGCTTCAGCCCGGAGCGCGGGGGTGAAGTCGATCAGGTCGTCAATCGTGACGCCCTGATGGCCGTAAGCGGGCGGTTTGGTAGGAAACGGCTGCGTGGGCGAATACCACTCGCCCGGCGTATCACCCTGCGGTACGGGCCGCTCCTCCATCGGCCAGATCGGCGTGCCGGTCTGGCGGTCGAATACATAAAGGAAGCTCTGTTTGGTGGGCTGCGCCACCGCTTTTACGACCTTGCCGTTCAACACGAAATCGACAAGCATGGGAGCGCACGGAATGTCCATGTCCCACAATCCGTGGTGAACCAGCTGATAGTGCCAGATCCTTTGGCCGGTCTGCAAATCCACTGCGACGAGAGTTTCGCCAAAAAGCCCGGCCCCGGGGCGATGCCCGCCGTAGTTGTCGCCAGTGGGCAGTTCGACGGGCAAGTACGCGATTCCGAGTTCCTCATCCACCGAGATCTGCCCCCACACGCCGGTATTGCCGGTATAGGCCCAGGCATCCTTCTCCCAGGTGTCGATGCCGAACTCGCCGGGCCGCGGTATGGTGTGGAAGATCCAGAGCCGTCTCCCGGTGCGCACATCGAATCCCCGAACATAGCCTTTGACGTTTTTCCTGCTTTTGGGCACGCTGCCTGAGAGGTGCGCGGCGCCGACGATCACAACATTTTTGGCAACGATGGGAGTGGCGTGGAGACCGACCTCTCCGGTTACGGGGTCTATCTCCTGATCGTCGTTCTGCTTCAGATCGACAATACCGCCGGTGCCGAAGCCGGCTATCGGGATCCCGGTTTTGGCGTCAAGAGAAATGAGCCTGTAGCCAGTTGTCACATAGAATATCCGTTCTTCCTTCCCGTCGGTCCAGTAAGCCAGCCCACGGCCCGAAAGCTGCCGTGGCGCGGTTTCGGTGCGTGCGCCTTCATTCTCGCTGTGCATCCAGAGCATCTCACCCGTGCCGGCGTCGAGGCACACCACATCACGGCGAGATCCGGCGGTGACATAAAGCCTGCCGTGGATCATCAGCGGGGTCCCTTCGTATTGATATTCCGGCCGCGGACCGAGCGAGTCTGTTCTGAAGCGCCACGCGACTTCCAGCGTGTTGAAGTTGGAGCTGTCGATCTGGTCGAGCTGCGAGTATCGCGTGTTCCCGAGATCTGCGCCATACGAGCGCCACTCACCGTCCCTCGCTCCGGACTGAGGTTGGGCCGGCAGTGCGACCCCCAGCAGACAGAATGCGGCGGGAATGAATAATCTGGACAAAACGTTGGTCTCCGAGTGTTTTCTCATCAGGCGATAACCCTTCCAGGCGGTGTTGTTAACCAGTTAATGTGTCCGCTGTGATTAACACGTGATCTGTCCGCTTTTGGAAGTCTCGGACGGACCCTTGGTGTGAAGTGTGCAGGAGCGCGTAGTGCGCGAAATCCGCACGCTGCGTGCGATGTGGCGGGACTGGAAACCGGCTCACGGTTCGGATAGTGAGGCATTCCCAACGGAAACGGGGAGCAACAGATAGGCCGGACCCGCGGAGCAATGGCACCAGTCCTCGACTCTACCGCTATCCTCCAACACCCGGATTGCGGTGGGTTTGAACACATCCCGACGCCCCGCTGGGCTCACGCGGTGTGCCTCCATTAGCCGGGCGGCGGCAGCCGCACGCCCAGAACGTCGCGCAGATAGTTGATGTTATGCGCGATGTAATCATCGACGGCGACTTCCATGTTTCCGCCGATCGAGTCGAAGCCGTCATCGCCCTTCCTCGGGCCGTCAACATCGAAGATCGCCCAGCCTTTGAAGTGGCGGTCGCGTAGCACCTTGAAAACGGCCGGGAAGTCGACGCCGCCGCCGCCCAGATTGTGATAAACGCTCGCCCGCGCGTGCTCCTCCTGTGTCGGCGTGGATTTGTTGCCGCGGTATTTGGCATACGTGTCCTTGAGATGCACTTCGGCAATGCGAGGGAAATAATCGATGATGATTTTCACCGGATCTCCGCCGCCCAACACCAGGTGTCCGGTGTCCGCCGTCAACCAGACGTATTTCGGATCGGTGAGTTCCATGGCACGGCGCATGTCTTCTTCCCGTTCCATGGGCCCCCAGATATGGGGATGCGGAGCCAGCCGGATTCCCATGGCAATCGTTTGGCGCCCGAGTTCGTTGAGAGTATTGGCAAGTCTCTTGAGCTGATCGTCGGTAGGCCCCCCGGGCGGACGCTGGCCCATGTTGACCTTCCAGTGATCGGCGCCGAGAGGTTGGAGAAAATCGCGCGCGAAGGCCACATGATCAGCTATTGTTTTGGGGATCTTGTCGGGATCGATGAAGTTTGTCGACTGGCCTGTTTCGCCGTTGGACGCGTCTATGAAGGTGATGCCCGCGTCTTCGAAAATCTTCTTGAGCTCCAGCGGATTTTTGCGATACATCTCAATGCCGTCTCCGTAAGGCTCAATCCCCTGCAATCCCAGGGCTGCCATCCTCTTGACGGCCCACACCGTATCGTGCACCCCGCGCCAGATCGAGCTGGTAGTCCCGTAAAGAATCTCCGGATTGACCGGATCGAGCGGCTTATGGGTAATTGTTCCCCAGGCTTTGGATGGCGGCGCCACAGTCGCGGCGGCCGTGATGCCGGACAATGCCAGAGCGGATGACAAAAAGTTCCGCCTATTGACCCCGCATTCGCGAATCTGTGGATACATGGCTGCCCTGCTTTCTTGAAACCTGTTTCTTGTTCCACACAAAATCGTAATCCGCGGATCGGACTGCGGCAACCCCTGGGTTTTCCTGTCAAGGCACCCGGAGATGTGGCAAGCCCTACTGAACCGGCGGTCTGGCATTGCCCTCGTTGCCACGGTGTTATGCGGGTTGTCGAGTTCCTTACAGCCATTCTTGATACCTCGTGAGTTGCACGCCAAGTCGGACCAACACGCTTGCCTAACGGCACGCCCCCGGCACTTTCGCCCTCATGATCGAAACCGTCGTTTGTGTGTCACCTGCCCGCCTGCTTCGATGACTTCTTTCCGCTTCAACCTACGCGCACACACATCCCGACCGATCGGATGCTCTCTTGTTTCCGACACGGATCGTTTTCCCGGCGTTCAAAACCCATAGATTGAGACATCTCGGCACACGCGCCAGTGGCTCACTTCTTACGACTTTATCGAAAGTGCCCGGCGGTCAACTCTGGCCTTCACCCCCCTGCATCCCGCAGGCACCTCCAATAAAGATCTAGCGTCATCCATTCGCACCCGCATCCAACGCCCTCGCACGGTAAAATCGACAGACGCTGCAGGAACAACTGCTCAATGACTACACTCTCCAGAAGAACGGTATTCATGACTTCCGTGGCTCTGACCGGCGCGCCGGTCCTTCCCGCAACTCGAAAGGCGATGATACTAGCGATGCACCAGACCACGTCCGCCGGGGCAGGCTACCGCAAGTCTCTCGAAGGCTGGTCTCGTGCGGGGATCAAATACGTGGAACTTTCTGATGTTCTGCTGGATGAGTTTTTAAAAACCGAGGATCTGGCAGCGGCGCGCCGCGTACTCACAGACCTCGGACTGACACCCGTTCAGGGAGCCACTGGAGTGACGGGTTTATGGGAGCCGAATCCTAATCGCTATGCTTCGATCGAGAAGCTTAAGAACCGTTGCGAGACTTACGCAACCCTGGGCCTAAGGAACGTCTACGCGACCACGATTACCACGCAGAAAGTCCTGCCGGACGACTACAAAACGGGGGCGGACAACATGCGTGAGGCAGGGGACATTGCCAGGCAGTTCAACCTGTCGCTCAGGATCGAATTTGTACGCACATCGACGTTCATCTCGACGTTGCCCACTCTCCTCAAGATGACGCGTGCGGCGGCGCATCCGAATCTGGCGCCCATGTTCGACTTCTATCACTTCTGGTCGGGCCTCAACAAGCTGGAGGATATGGATCTGATATGGCCCGGGGAAATTGGTCATGCGCATTTTCAGGACGTACCCGACATTCCGCGAGAGCTTTTGGATAGCTCAACGCGAGTCATCCCCGGCGATGGAGTCAGTCCACTCACGCGGATTCTCGAGAAGCTCGCCGACAAGGAATACGCCGGTCCGCTCTCAGTGGAGCTCTTTCTGCCAAAGTTCCAACAAGCCGCCCCATTTGAGGTCGCTCGCGAGACCAGGGGAAAAGCTGAAGCGGTCATGCGCCGTGCCGGCGTGATGTGAACCACATGTCCATCCTGTAATCTCGGTAATGTCCGGATAGCGTCACTCGCCCTGAATGCGCCTGCATCTTCCCACGCCGTATCTGGACCGCGTACCTGAATCCCTCTCTATTGCGCTCCACCTTGTACGAGTAGCCGACGATAGACTTCGCGGCGACCGTAAGCGCTACGCCGTATGGTGCGAATAATCGAGCTGGTACATCCACAGCAGTTTGCCGCTCAAACCGGATGCATTGATAATGGCCAGATGCCAGGCTTTGATCCATTCCGGTTTGTGCTGATCTCTGTAGCCGGATGGATGAATCAGCGCCAGCTGCAAATGATCGAGTACCTGCGCGAAGAAAACCACGTTCTTCGTGAGCAGCTCGGCAGCCGCCGTTTGCGGCTGAACGATGACCAGCGGCGTCGATTAGCCGCGCAAATGCGAAAGGAATCGGACGGAAGCTTCTGGCTGACATTGCCACGATCGTCACGCCGGAGACATTGTTGCGGTGGCACAGCCGACTGATCGCTCAGAAGTACGATGGCAGTGCAAAGCGAAGTCCTGCCGACCTCGTATAGTCAAAATATCCGAAAGCAATCGAGAAAGCACAGTATTATAAGCGCTCGATATGAGAGAGAACCCTTGGGCGCGGCTGCTGGCGTATGTTACCGGTCTGATCAATCAGGAACTGCTCCTGAAGAACGAGTATCTGGCGACCGAGAACCGAATTTTGCGGGCACACCTGCCGACAAGGCACGGCTGTCCGATCCGGAAAGGTCTACGCTCGCCGAGATTGGAAAGCGCCTCGGTCGGAAGGTACTCGGGCAAGTAGCCTGCGTTGCAAAACCGGACACGATTCTGGCGTGGTACCGGAAGCTCATTGCAAAGAAGTTCGATGGATCCGACACCGCAGCTATCCGGGCAGACCGCCGATCAAGCCTGAGCTTCAGGAGTTGATCATCAAAATGGCGCGAGAGAATTCCGGGTGGGGCTACGACCGGATTGTTGGAGCATTGTCCAATCTCGGCCACACCGTCACGGATCAGACCGTTGGGAACGTGTTGAAGCGACATGGCATCGCTCCCGCACCGAAACGAAGCCAAACCACCACCTGGAAGCAATTCATTCAATCGCATCTGGCCGTAATGGCCGGGACGGACTTCTTTACAGTTGAGGTCCTCACCTGGCGGGGTCTGGTCACTTATTACGTGTTGTTCTTCATTCATCTTGAAAGCCGACGTGTGAGCCTGGCCGGGATCGCGAGGCGCCCGGATCAGGCATGGATGCAGCAGATGGCGCGGAATGCTACCGGTGAGTCGTGGGGATTTCTGGATCAGCGTCGGTACGTCCTGCATGACCATGACACGAAGTTCTGTTCGCTGTTCCGGGAGACATTGACCACTGGCGGTATCGAACCGATTCAACTCCCGCCGCGGAGCCCGAATCTGAATGCTCATGCCGAGCGCTGGGTGCGGTCCGTAAAGGGTGAGTGCTTATCGAAACTGATCCTGTTTGGAGAAGCCTCTCTGC
>Ga0126373_10002252_pt1 | contig 14181 bp, 14 predicted proteins | sample PanSoiMetPlot_11_FD_92545 | JGI IMG/M metagenome (GOLD analysis project Ga0126373, IMG submission 92545) | Tropical forest soil microbial communities from Panama - MetaG Plot_11 | ecosystem: Environmental > Terrestrial > Soil > Tropical forest > Bulk soil | place: Panama | collected 2016-02-17 | reverse complement strand
CGAATCATGTCGAGCGGCTGGCGGCTTGCGCCCGGCACATTAGCGTCCCAGCCGGTACCAGGCTGTTCGACGAGGGCTCGCAAGCGCGCGCATTCTGGCTGATCGATGCGGGCCAGGTCGCGCTGGACTCCCTGGTGCCCGGTGACGGCCGGATGATCATCGAAAAGCTGGGCCGCTGTGACGTGGTCGGCCTCTCGTGGCTGGCGCCGCCGTACGAGTTCAGGTACGGAGCTGTGGCCACGCAGCCGCTACAGGCGTTCGAGTTCGATGCACGGGCTGTGCGAGCGGCCTGCGATGCCGACCCCGCACTCGGATATGCGCTGCTCGATCGGTTCCTCGCGGTTGCGGCGCATCGCCTCCAAGTGGCCAGAGCCCGCCTTACCGGCGGCCACCTGCAGCCGAGCGTGGCCTGACTGCGCCAGCCGTCACTCGTGACGTGGATCTGGCCGATCGATGTTCCAGTGCCGGACGACAGATGCCAGCCACGGGCCTTCTTCGTCAGGCCGGAGGGGCACCTCTGGCTTCCGCAGCATGAACCTGCTGATCGCGCGCTGACCGCCCTCATGATCGCCGTACATCACGTCGACGGTGAGAGCCTCTCTCGCCCGAATGGCGCCGATGGCATCGTCGTACTGCGGGTCGGCTGGGTCACGGAAAGCAGCCTGCCAGAACCCGACGTCGTTCGGCGCGATGAAGATGTCGCGGCCGTGCGGCCGGAATGAGTCCAGCGGCGGCCGTGACTGGTCGGACACCATGCCGGCCGTGAAGCGCCAGCCGTGCAGCACCGCGATGCCCCGGCCCGCGTTGCGGACCGAAATGCCCAGGTAGACATTGCCATGTTCGACACCGGCGGCACCGCGCCCGCCTTCCAGGCGCTCGACGTGGCCGTCACCGTAGAACACCTTTTGCGTCACGTCGTCCAGGCGCGACGGCACGAGCAGCGGCCGCAGGCCCACCGACAATGCCTCTTCCGCCACCCGGGCTGCGCGATTGGCCGATCGGACCGCGGCGAAAGTGGCGAACGCGAGGACGAGCGTGCCCGCGCCGGTCGTCAGCGAGGCGATTGTCGTTGTCCAGTCAGTCACCTTGCGCCCGCCCTTCCGCCATGATCTTGTCCACGCTATCGGATCGATCAGAGCCCTAGCCGTCAGCTGAGCTCGTGACCGGACCGTTATGCCGCTGCTAAACTAGGTAAACGGTGTCTTAACGTTGGATGTCTGTTTATTCTTAATCCCCACAAAGACGGCATCCCGGTTGTGAATGAGGTTCTGCTGTGCCCGTTGCTTCGCGCGAGTTCGTGCTCCACGACAGCGCGGGCACCGGGCCAGATCTCCTCCGCGCCGTGGCGGGCGCTGCCAGCGACAGCATCGCGTGGGCCAACGGCGGGCCGGTCAGTACCTACCGCCGCACTTGGCTCGACACCTTCGACTGGCGGCTCTACCGAGCCGGCCTGACGCTCGAGCAGGTGACAGCGTCGGCCGGGGCGATCCTCACGCTCACAGGCCGTGACGGCGAGGTGCTGGCATCCGAGCGACTCCAGCGCGGCGCGGCAACCTGGCCGAGCCTGCTGACGGCGCTGCCCGACGGCCCGCTGCGGGAGTTGCTGGAGCCTGTCGCCGGAGTGCGCGCGCTGTCGCCAGTTGCCAAAGCCGCCAGCAGCGTGGCCGAGTTGCGCGCCCTGAATGCCGATGCGAAGACGATCGCGCGGCTTGCCGTGGACCGGATGTCGGTGACTTTTCCGGCGCACGCCATAGCTCCCGCGCGCCTCAGCCTGTCGCCAGTTCGCGGCTACGTGGGCCAGACCGAGAAGGCTGCCCGCGCGCTCGCCGCCTTGCCCGGCGTCGGCCGGGGCCGCGGATCGGCGCTGGAGACCGCGCTGGCCGCGGCGGGCCGCCGTCCTGGCGAGCTGCCCGGCAAAGCGGCCGCCATCGCGCTTACCCCGGCCATGCCCGCCCGGGCCGCCATGGCGGCGATCCTGGCCGAACTGCTGGGCTCGCTCGAGGCGAACGTCCCTGGCACAGTGAAGGACGTCGACACCGAGTTTCTGCACGATTTGCGCATCGCGGTCCGCCGGACCAGGTCGGCGCTGAAGCTGTGCTGCAACGCGCTTCCTGACGGGCTAGCAGCGCGTTTCGCGCCCGAATTCCGCTGGCTTGGCGAGCTGACGACGCCGACCCGTGATCTCGATGTGTACCTTCTGGGATTCGACAGCATGGCGGCCGGGCTGGTTAGTGCTACCGAGATCGAGCTTGCCCCGTTCCGTGATTATCTGCTGAAGTCGCGCGCCGTCGCCCATCGCCACCTGGTCAGGGGCCTGCGGTCAGCCCGATTCCGGCGGCTCACGGCCGACTGGCGAGCAGCGTTGGAAGGCGTAGGGGCGCCGAGCAAGCGTACGACCGTGGCGCAGCTCGCCGATACGAAGATCGGGATAGCGCATCGCCGGGCGCTGCGCGCCGGGCAGAACCTCACCGCGTCGTCGCCGTCCGAGAGCCTGCACGACTTGCGCAAGCGCTGCAAAGAACTGCGCTACGTTGTGGAGATGTTCGGGTCCCTGCACGACCCGGCGCAGCGGTGGCAGGCCGTCCGGGAGCTCAAGGCGCTGCAGGACTGCCTCGGTGAGTTCCAGGATGCCGAGGTCCAGCGCGATGAGATCCGCGCGTTTGCGGCGCAGATGCTGGCGGACCGCACCGCTCCGGCGGAGACGCTGCTGGCGATGGGCGAAATCGCGGCCGGCCTGGCGCTGCGGCAGCGGGCGGCGCGGGCTAGGTTCGACCATGCGTTCGCCAACTTCGCAAGCCCGCCGAGTAAGGCCCGCTTGGCGGCGCTTGCCCGGATGTCGGCCGCATGAAGATCTTTGCTACGTACAACATCAAGGGCGGCGTAGGCAAGACGGCCACTGCGGTAAACCTGAGCTATCTCGCGGCCATGGAGGGCTACCGGGTGCTTCTGTGGGACCTGGACCCGCAGGCGGCTGCGAGCTATCTGTTCCGGATCAAGCCGCGCGTCAAGGGCGGCGGCAAGGCGCTGATTCAGGGTCGGCGGCCGGTCGACGACGCGATCAAGGGTACTGATTTCGATGGCCTGGACCTGCTCCCGGCGGACTTCACCTATCGCAACCTCGATCTGATGCTGGACTCGGCCAAGCAGCCGGCCCGACGCCTGGCCGGGCTGCTCGCGCCGTTGAAGAAGGAATACGACCTCGTCGTCCTCGATTGCCCGCCAAGCATCTCGCTGCTCTCGGAGAGCGTGCTGCACGCAGCCGACTTGCTACTGGTGCCGCTGATCCCGACGACGCTCTCAGTCCGCACGCTGGACCAGCTCACGGATTTCGTCAGCGGATTCAACGGTCACAAGCCGGCGGTCCTGGCTTTCTTCTCGATGATCGACCGCCGCAAGCGGCTGCACATACAGATTGCCGCCGATCTGCCTGCCGAGCGGTCCGACTTTGCCACAGCCGTCATCCCGGCCGTGTCTGTCATCGAGCAGATGTCGGTGCACCGCGCCCCGGTGACGGCGTTCGCGCCGCGTACTATGGCCGCGCGGCAGTACCGGGAGCTCTGGCACGAAGCGCGTGACCGGGCCGGTCTGACTACGGGATAACGGCGATCTTGCCGCGCACGTGCCCGCTCGCGAGCAGCCGGTAGGCGTCCCGGACATGGTCAAGCGGGAACGTCGCCGCCATCGGCACTTCCAGATCGCCGGTACCGATGAGTCCCGCGAGCTTGGCCAGCGTGCCAGCGCTCGCTCCCACGGCGTTGCCGTCGGCCTTCACGCCGTACTGCGCGACCGCCGCGAAGTTCGCGATGGTGTCGATCCGGTCCGGGCTAACACCGAGCTCGAGTGCGAGCTGCACGTAGCCCTCGCCGTGGGTGTCGATGAAGGCATCAACCTTGGGGGCCGCTTGCCGGATCCGGTCTGCCACGCCGTCGCCGTAACTGACGGGAGTGACGCCGCGGGCCGAGAGCCAGTCGTGGTTCCCCTCGCTGGCCAGGCCGATGACGGTAGCACCGGTCAGGCGGGCTAGCTGGACCGCGAGCGACCCGACTCCGCCCGCGGCGCCGGCTACGACGACGGTGTCGCGAGGACCGGGGGCGACCGCCCGCACCGCCGCGTAGGCGGTCGCGCCGACCACGCAGAGCGCTCCCGCGATCTCCCACGGCACCCCGTCCGGCTTCGGCGTCAGATGCTCGGACTCGACCAGCACGTATTCGGCCTGGCTCGCCCTGTTGTCGGTGTAACCGATGACGTTCTCGCCGACTGCGACGCCGACTGCTCCGGTCCCGAGCGCCGTCACCACCCCGGCCAGGTCGCTGCCCTGGCCGGACGGGAACGTCGCTGGCCACCGCTCGTGCATGAGGCCCTCGCGGATCTTGGCCTCACCGGGATTGATGCCAGCGGCCTTGACCTGCACCAGAACCTGTCCCGGTGCCGGGACCGGAGTCGGCACCTCCGTCACGGTGAGGACGTCGACCCCGCCGTATCCGTCGAACCGCACCGCCCGCATCCCGGTACCTCCGTTCCTGGCGCCAGACTCACAGCATGCGTCAACCGCTGGCCTGATCCTGTTATGCCGCAGACTGGTGAGATGCATGTAGTGGGCATAGTGCTGCATCCGCGGCGTGACTCAGCCGATGCTGTCTCCGCTGTGCTGGACTGGGCCACCCGCCGTGGCATCGAGGTCGTCGGGATTGCTGCCGAGATCAAGCGGCTCAACTGCGCCGCCGTCGCGGTATCCGATACCGAGATCGGCCGCCGCTCGGATCTGCTGGTGAGCCTCGGCGGCGACGGCACGATGCTGCGGGCCATGCGGCTGGCTGATCGGCACACCTGCCCGGTCCTCGGGGTCAACCTCGGGAAGCTCGGGTTCTTGGCTGAGGTCGACGTGCCGGACCTGCGCGACGCTCTGTCAGCCGTCGACGCGCACGACTACGTCGTGGAGCCGCGGCTGGCTGTCGACGCCATGGCGGGCGATCGGCTCCTCACCGCCTTCAACGACGTGGCGCTAGTTCGGTTCCCCGGCCAGCCGACGGCTCGCGTCGCCGTGCGCGCTAGCGGTCATCCGTTCGTGAGCTACGCGGCTGACGCTATCGTCGTTGCGACGCCGGCTGGCTCGACCGCGTACAGTTTCTCGGCGGGTGGCCCGATCGTCAGCCCGGCTGTCGACGCACTCCTCGTCACTCCGGCTGCGCCCCATTCCGCTTACAACCGCGGACTCGTGCTTTCGGTCCGCGACAGCCTGGCGCTAGAGATTTTGCCTGACAGTGGCAACCTCGCCGTCGAGGTCGACGGCCAGCTTGCCCTGGAGGTCGGGCCCGGCGATGTGATTGAGGTGCAGCCGCGCCCCGGCGCCGCTCACGTGGTCCGGTTCGGACGCACGACGTTCTACGAGCGGGCCCGGCGCAAACTGCGGCTCGCGGACTCGGCCGAGATTTCCGTTGACTGACGCCGCACGGAGGCGGCGGGGCGAGGGCGAACCTGCCGTGCGCAGGCTCGGCAAGCAAGACGCCGTCGAGCTGCTTGCGGATCCCGATCGGCCGGGAGCGTGGACGCTGCTAGTGGGGAGCACTCCGCAGTCCTATGTCGACCTGGACGACCCGCTCTATCTCGACTTCGAGTACATGCGGCGGATCGGCCACGTGGTCGACGCTGCTGCACCCGGTGGCGAGCCGCTGCGCGTGCTGCACCTGGGCGGGGGCGCGCTGAGCCTGGCGCGATATGTCGCAGCCAGTCGGCCCGGCTCCCGGCAGGTCGCCGTCGAAGCGGACGCGGCGGTAGTCGAGCTGGTGCGCGAGAGGCTGCCGCTGCGCCAGCCCGCGCGCCGCGCGGCGAGCCGGACAAGCGCCAGCCGAGGCCGCGTAACGGTCCGGGTCGGCGACGCGCGTGCCACTCTGGCGGACCTGCGGCCTGCGTCGTTCGACGTCGTGATCTCGGACGTGTTCGCGGGGGCTCGCACTCCCGCCCACCTGACCTCGGTTGAGTATGCTGCCGCGGCGCGCGCCGTGCTGACGCCGGACGGGATCTTCGTCGCCAATATGGGCGACGGCCCACCGCTTGCACACGCGCGCGCAAGAGCGGCGACCGCCCTGTCCGTGTTCGCTGATGTCTGCGTGATGGCAGACGCGCCGGTGCTGCGCGGCCGCCGGTTCGGCAATCTGGTGCTCGTCGCGGCCGATGTAGGGCTGCCAGTCACGGTCCTGACCAGGTGCATCGCTGCCGATCCGTTCCCGGCCCGACTGCTGCACGGCACCGACTTGGACCGGTTTGTCGGCGGGGCGAAGCCGATCACGGATGCGACCGCTGAGCTGTCGCCGCAGCCGCCACCGGAGGCGTTTGCGCCCGGCTAGCCGAGCGCGCGCAGGAACGCGATGATGGCGTCGCTCACCTCGGCAGGCCGCTCCTGCTGCGTCCAGTGCCCGCATCCGGCCAGGATGACGGATCTGGTGAGTCTCGGCGCCACGGCCTCGAGGTCGTCAGTCTTGACGAAGCTGAGCACCGGGTCGCGGTCACCGGCTATGAACAGCGCGGGGACCAGGACCGGTGCGTGCTGCCAGGCGCCCGTGAGTGCCCAGTTGCGGTCCATGTTGCGATACCAGTTGAGCGGGCCTGTGAAGCCCGATGTTGCGTACTCGCCCACGTACGTGTCGATGTCCTCCTGGGTTAGCCAGGGCGGCAGCTCGGCTGGTTCCTGCGCGGCGTCCAGGAAGCCACCGCCGGGCGGGATGAGCGTCATCTGCGGACCCTCGCCAGCCAGGCTCGTCAGGACCTTCCGGAACGTCGTCTGCGGATCGCGGCTCAGCTCGGCCTCGGCCACGCCCGCTCGCTGGAAGTAGACCATGTAGAAGCTTTCGCCGAGTGCCTGCCGCAGGGTCGCGATCGGCGCGGCGCTCCCCCGCGGCCGGTACGGCACGCTCAGCCCGACAACGCCGCGGATCCTGTCCGGCCGGAACAGAGCTGTGTGCCAGGCCACGGGTGCGCCCCAGTCGTGGCCGGCTACCACAGCCTGTTCGGCGCCGAGTGCGTCCATGAGCGCCATCACGTCGCCAGTCAGGTGCATGATCGTGTACTCGTCGACGCCAGCTGCGTGGCCGGGGCCGCCCGGCGGCCCGGTCGCGCAGTAGCCGCGCTGATCGGGTGCGACCGCGTGGAAGCCCGCTGCCGCAAGCGCGATCAGCTGATGGCGCCAGGAGTACCAGCTCTCCGGGAAACCGTGCAGAAGGAGCACCAGCGGTCCCTGGCCAGCCTCGGCGATGTGCATCGTCAACTCGCCCGCTTGGATATGGCGGTGGGTGACTCCGGGAACACGGGCAGCCGGCAAGCTCATGGGCGGAGGATAACCGTCGACGCCCGGGCCTGGCTAACATCCCGCCATACCAGTCTTTCTGGCCGATTGGGTACGCAAGTGTCCCCGGTTCGGAGCATTCTTTAGGGCAGGAAAGCTGTCCGCGTACGGCGTATGCAGGACAGACGGCGATAGCCCAGAGGGGGGCCAGTGAGCCGCAGGCTGCTTCGGCTGGAGATCCCGGTCTTCCCCGAGCGGCTGATGTTCCGCGTCCACGACCCCGCGGCCGAGCGCGACGCCCCGAACGCGCCGACTGCCCCGGTGAACTCGCTCATCAGCACGTGCCGCGATCAGCTCATCATCTCCACCGCGCAGGAGCACCTCGGCGTGCAACTGACCGTCGAGGAATGGGACGACGCGCCGCCGCCGTTCAGCGACGGTTACGAGGACGAGGCCAAGTGCGTGCTGTACTTGCGTGGTCAGGTCAGCGTGGACATGGGACCAGCCGGCGCGGCCGTGCACGCGCTGCGCCTTTCCGGCGGTGTTGGCGACTACGGAGTGCGCATTTACACGAGGAACCGGGCTGCGGCCTTGCGCAGCTATGCCGAGCTGTACCAGCAGTTTGCCGACCCGCTCAGCGATGAGTTCCAGCAAGCGCGCAAGCAGCTTGAAGGCATGGAGCAATATCTGCTTCAGCTCTGGCGCGAGTCCTGACGAGAGGCCGTCATACCGCTGCCGCTAGCTAGCTCCGGTGGCTAACCATGCGTATTCGAGCTCGAGCCCGTGGACTTCGCCACGGCTGAAGGCGTCCCTCTCGGTGGAGTGTTGGAGTGATGACGAGCGTAGGGACTCAGCGCGAACATCATGACTGTGACCGCGGCGATGAGCGCGAGGGCGAGCAGGCCGCTGATCGTCTTGGCTCGCGGCGAGGAGAACAAGCCCGGCAGGTGCTGCTGCCCGAATGCATTGAGCCGTGCGGCAAGCCGCGGGTCTTCGGCGGCCAGCGCCCGTTCCATCTCATCAAGCATGCGCTGCTCTTCCATTGACAAGGCCACAGCGCCACCTCCGGCCGGACACCAGTGCTGCACGGGCGGCTACTGGCAGCCGCCGCTATGCCATCGATTCTTTACCAGCGCTTTGCGGCCGGCAAGAGGAAGTCGATAAGCGAATGTCGTGCGGCGACACGAACAGGGCGCGAGCAACCCCGCTCACCGGCTGGGATCTGGAAAGCGGACTGTCGTGCACGCGCGTCGAAACTACATTTGAACGAATCGAATATGTATTCTAGAATCTGGCAGCATGCGCTGGGACTCACTACGCCTCGCCGGTGATGCGGGGCTCGCTAGTGACGGGGATCAAGCGGGCGAGGCGGGTCAGCAGGCGCTGTTCGGCCGGGCTGCCGTCGTCACGCGGACATTTGACACTCCAGGCTTCCGCGGCATCACCTTTCACGAGATCCATGCCCGCAGCATCATCAGCAAGGTGCCGGAGGCATCGAGGGTCCCGTTCCGCTGGACGATCAACCCCTACCGTGGCTGCAGCCACGCGTGCGTGTACTGCTTCGCGCGCAACACGCACACGTACCTGGACTTCGATTCAGGCCACGACTTCGACAGCCAGATCGTGGTTAAGGTCAACGCGCCCGAGCTGCTGCGCCGCGAGCTGAAGGCGCCGCGCTGGGCAGGCGAGCACATCGCGATGGGCACGAATGTCGACTGCTATCAGCGCGCCGAGGGCAAGTACCGCCTCATGCCGGGGATCATCAACGCGCTGACCGAGGCTGCAAACCCCTTCTCGATCCTCACCAAGGGCACGCTGGTGCTACGGGATCTCGACCTGCTGGTCAGGGCCGCCGCCGTCACGGACGTCGGCATGAACGTATCCGTCGGAATTATCGATAAATCGCTATCCCGATCTATCGAGCCTGGTGCGCCCGGTCCGGAGCGGCGCCTTGGCGTCTGCGCCGCGCTTAGCGATCATGGGCTGCGGTGCGGTGTGCTCATGGGGCCGGTGGTTCCGTTCTTGTCGGACTCCCCCGAGCAGCTCGATGCCGCCGTTCGCAAGATCGCCAAGGCAGGCGCGGCTCATGTGAGCCCGATCGTGCTGCACCTGCGGCCCGGCGCCAGGGAGTGGTTCCTCAAGTGGCTACGACGCGAGCACCCAGAGCTGATCGATGCTTACCGCGGGCTGTACGGCGATCGCGCCTATGCGCCGGCTAGCTATCAGCGCCGGATCGCTGAGCAGGTGGCGGCGCTGGCCCTCGAGCACGGCGTGGGCCGGGCCACACCGGCGGCGGCCCGCCGCGTTGAGCGTCCGACGGCAGGTGACAAGGATGTTGCGGCGGCCCGAGGGCCGGCTGATTCGGAGTCGGGTGATGTGCGATCGGCCGATCCGGACGCGGTTGATTCGGGCGGTGTGCAGCTATCCCTGCTGTAGCCGCAGATGCATGCGTCACCGGCAGGCCGGCCGCCTGCCATGCGCGCGGCCTTCGCGCTGCTCGGCACCGGCTTGTGCGGCCTGACGACGTTCTCAACGTTCGGGTACGAGACGTTGCGGCTGCTGGAAGACGGCGCGCTCGGCGAAGCCGGCCTCAACGTGATCGGCAGCCTCGTGGCCGCGGTGCTAGTGGCGTGGCTCGGCTACCGGCTCGCGCCTGCAGTTTTGGGTCGATGGCCGAGCTGGCCCCTCGATCGGTTTCCGCCCTCAAGATTTAACTGCGTCTTCTGCTTGGCTGATTGCATCATCCCCCCACGATCGTGATGGCAGTCCACGCACCGACGCAGATCACGTCGCCCGCACGCAGCGGCACCACCTCACCGATTGCGACCTCGGCGCCGTTGACAGCCGTGCCGTTCTCGGAGCCCGGGTCGATGACCGCCCAGGACCCGTCCGGCTGGGCGACGAGGACGGCATGGAGCCGCGAGATGGCCGGGTCAGCGGGCGGGCCAGTCAAATCGATCTCTGGAGTTACCTCTCTGGACACGCTGCGCCGGCCGATCCGCAACTTGTTGCCAGTGAGCGGAATCCTGCACTCCGGGTACTCATTGGGAAACGGGACCTGGTTCTCGTCGATATCGCCGCCCGCAAGCACTGTCTCGTAATAAGCACGGCTTGCCGAGATGACTGCCGTCCAGGCGTCGTCTGTCGGCGCCTCGCTTGTACCCGGCGGTGCTTGATGCGTAGCCACGGAGCGCGCCGCAGGTTGTGACTCGGCGGCAAGCCCGCATGACTCGCAGAATCGACTGAGCCCTGGGGTTCCACAGCGCGGGCACGGCGCGAGCACCTGGACAGGCGAGTCGGAGGGCGGGCTGGCCGCGCTTGCGTTCGCGCCCAGATCCGGAGCCTCCATGCGCATGCCGCACACGTCGCAGTAGTCAGTCGCGACGGACTCGTGTCCCTCGGGGCATGCAGGCACCGGAGCCATCCAAGTTATTTCTTGACCCGGACGGTCTTGGTCGACTGAGTGTCAAGCTTCATCGCGTCAGCATCTGCGACCTTCGCCTTGAGACGCACCACGCCGGTGCCCGGATCGACGTCTACGATCTTCGAAAGGAGGCCAGCGGCATCGACGTTGCCGGACTCGTTCGCTATCTCTACCGCGCGGCCGAACTTGTCTTCGGCTGCGCTCGTATCGCCGTGACTGCGGGCCTCCAGTCCTTCCTGGATGACCTGGGCCAGCTCGGCCTGACCTGTGTAGTGCGCAACCTGCCTGCTTATCTTCGTCGACAACGCCTCATCGTCAGTCCAGATCGCCCGGACGTTGCCTTGGCCGAGGGTGTGCGGACCGTCAGGTGTGGTGTAGACGAGACTGACCCGCGCCGCCAGCATCTCGGGCCCTCCGACCGAACCGGGCTGCACCTCGATGCACACGTGATAGTCACGGCTCTCGCTCGGCCCCCACGCACCGGTCGGGTAATCGCCCTTCTGCGGCGTGAGTTGCGTGCGGCGTGCAGTCAGGTCCTCCACCGTCGGCGCGACCTGCTTGACGAACCTGATCGTCGCGTGCTGCGGCGTCCACACCTGCAGTGCGACATCGGCGACCTGCTTGGCCATCGACTCTTGCATCATGGCCTGGAAATCGGCCGCGAGCCCGGCCGGATCGGGCACGATGTCCACAGTTCCCAGCAGCGCCGTCGAGATCTGCCGGAGCTCGTCGACCTTCCAGTCCGTGCCGACCCCCCGGCAGTCACAGCGGAACACCCCCTCGCACCACGCAATGGCCGCGGTGAGGTCATCGGCCGACTCGTGTTCGTTTCTACCGTCAGTCAGCAAGATGGCGTGCCGCAGGCCGTCGTCGCGGGTTTCGAACAGGCTGCGCGCTAGTTGGAGCCATTGACCGATGGCGGTGCCGCCGGTCGCGCGCAGGCGGCGCAGTTGACCCTTGGCCGCGTCCCTCGTGGCGGCGCTGGCCACCGCCAGGCTGCCATCGGCCGGGTAGAAGGGAGTGGCGACGTTGCTGCCGGCGATCACGGCGAATGCGACTCCGTCGCGGATCGCGTGGATGGCCGCAGCCGTGGCTTCGCGCGCCTGGATCAGCTTCGTGATAGGCGCGGCCATCGATCCGGAGCAGTCGACGATGATGATCTCAGCAGCGCCTGCCGGCTGCTTGCCCCCAACCGAATCCGCCGACGTCACCGTGACGATCGCATTGACCTCGCGGGCGCCAGCTGGCAGGAATTCGTTCTGGTCGATCTCGACCGAGAAATCCGCTGCACTCATCGACGTCGGCTCCTAACGCTGGGGTGGTGACGGGGTTCCGTTCGGCGGGAAGGACGCGAGCACGGCGGTGATGTTGTCCTCTCCGCCGCGGTCGAGGGCGAACTCAACCAGTTGGGCAGCCGCTTCGGCCAGGTTTGCCAATGCCGTTGATGGCATCAGCTCGGCAAGCCCGCTCGCGCTCGGCTGGTAGTTCCACAGGCCGTCCGAGCAGAGCAGCACCGCACCTAGTCCGTGTGGCTCAAACGAGGCCGAGTGAGGTTCGCTGTGCTCGGCGTCGGCACCGAGCCAGCGGGTCAGCACGTGCTCATGCGACGATCCGGCGACCTCGGCCTCGGTAAGCATGCCAACCGCGACCAGTTCAGCTCCGACCGAGTCATCCCGCGTTAGCAGCCGGGCACCCAAATCGTCTGCGGGCAGCCAGTACGCCCTGCTGTCACCTACCCAGCCGATGGTGACCGTGTCGGCCGTGACACACGCGCAGACGATGGTGGTCGCGGGTGCGTCGTCGGACTCTTGGGCTAGGTCACCGACAGCACGCTGTGCCGCGTTGGTCGCGGTGGTCACTGCGTCGAGACTTGAGGTGCCGACTCGTACTTCGGCTGTTAGCACGCGCAGTGCTTCCTCAGCCGCAGTAAGCGACGCTTCATCCGGTCGGTGCGAGGTGGAAACCCCGTCACACACCACGGCCAACGCCACGGGGCCAGCCCGCGTTTGGGTACACAAGAGCGCCATCGCGTCCTCGTTGCGATGGTGCCGTCGCCCGCGATCGGTAACCCCGGCGACCACGCCCAGATCGATCTCTACGTGGTCGCGGCCAGCTGGCGCTTTGTGCCCGCACTGCTCGCAGTAACCGTCTGCGGTCCAGGCCGATGACCCGCAGCCTCGGCATGTGACGGCGACGGTCGAGTCGGCGCTGACCTGTGCGGCCGCTAGTTGCCGGCCGCACAGTTCGCAGAAGTTGTCCTTCGCGGCGACGGTCGCGCCGCAGCCCGGGCACACGTCTGCAGATGCCGGCATCACGTCAGCGTCCGTGGTCGGATCTCGTTGGCGAGGTCGACGAGCGCGATGCGGTCGGACCGCGATCCGGCGAGCCTGGCCAATGCGCGATAGCTGCGTTCCATGCCAAGCCTCAGACCGCGGTCGGTCAGTTCGCAATCCAGCAGCTGGCCGGCGCCGCTGAGGCTTCCGCCTTGCATGACGCCGAGTGCGGCGCGCAGTACCTCGGTCTGAAGTGAATGCCGCAGTCTCGCGTCGAGCTGGAGTCGCTCGAGTCGTCGTCCGGCGTCGGTCACGTCGGCGATCGAAAGTCCGGCCGGATCGCCGGGTGCGATGCGCGCCCGGATGGCTGCGACCTGAGCGGCGACGTGGTGCGTCGAAGTCTCTGGCACAAGACTTAGCACTGAGACCGCCTCAGCGCGATCCCCAGTCACCAGCCGGATCCGGGCCAGGCCGAAAGCCGAGCCCACGAAGCTACGGTCGGTTGCCCAAACCACGCCGAAGTAACGAGCAGCACTGGCAGTGTCGCCCGTTGCCTCGGCGGCGAACCCCAGCGCGAGCTTCGGCGCGAGCTCGCCCGGCAATACGTCATATACCGAGTCGAAGGCGGTGCGAGCCTGGTCCGGTCGGCCCGCGAGCAGGTCGGCGAGACCCTCGTGCCAGGAGACACGCCAGTCCGCGAAACCGCGTGATGTCACCAGCGCAAGCGCCCCACGGGCCGCCGCGATGTCGCCCAGCGCGAGCCTGGCTCGCGTCAGCGCGAGGTAAGCCTCGACGCCATCAGCGACGCCGCCAGCCGCGTCCGGCGAGGAGATGGCCTGCTGCAGCGCTTCCGCTTGCTCCGCCGGCCCCAGCGTGCTGAGGGTGACCAGATAACCCGCTGCGGGATCGGTGCTGTCAGCGACCGGCACCGGCAGGCCTGCCACGATCTCCGCGGGGTCCGGGACGGCCGAACTTGCCACAGCAGTGAGGATCGCGCCCACGGCATGAAGTTCGGCGGTGAACCTGGCGCTGAAGGCTGGCCGCGGGGAGCCATCTGCGGCTGAAAGCACCTCTCGCAGGACACCGGTCAGCTGCTCGGCCATGTCGGTCGCCGAGGTGAACCGGCCACGCGGATCGACGCCGGTGGCCCGGCGAAGCAGCCGGTAGTACGACTCGTGCTGAGCCAGCACAGGGACTGTCGCCGG
>Ga0126373_10002249_pt1 | contig 14188 bp, 17 predicted proteins | sample PanSoiMetPlot_11_FD_92545 | JGI IMG/M metagenome (GOLD analysis project Ga0126373, IMG submission 92545) | Tropical forest soil microbial communities from Panama - MetaG Plot_11 | ecosystem: Environmental > Terrestrial > Soil > Tropical forest > Bulk soil | place: Panama | collected 2016-02-17 | reverse complement strand
TCTTTCCGCAGGCCTCTTTAGCCCTGCCGCCGAGGTTCCCCATGAATCGGCTCCGAGAACCGCAATATGCAAAAAATCAGAAAGGCCAGACTTTCCATCTGGCGTCCATTTGTGTGGTGGACTGCATAGGCCTGTAATAGACTGTGATTTCAGCGACTTCTAAAAACACCTCATCAGGATGCAGGGGGATGCACGCAAGCACTCCCCCTGAAAATGCCCCTGTGGAAAACTCACGGGTGTTGTTCTTGCTTGGCGCAGTAGAAATGCCCGTCACCAACCAGGCCGACGGGCATTGCGTTTACTGCCTAGAGGTACGAGGAGAGTTTTCGCGCCTCAGCAAGAGCCTGCAACCGGTCTTCGGCTTCGGCCCGCAACAGGTCGACGATTGTGGAAAGGTGCACGAGTCCGTGGATTCGCGAGTCGCGAGATTCACTCAAGAGTGGGTCGTACGCCCATCCAGCTTGGTCATTCGGTATGTACGGATCAGCTTCGCACCAGGTACGAATTGCAAGTTGCCACTTGTCGTCGACCTTGTCGAAGCCGTATTGGAACCAACCAGGGCGCGGGTGCGGCTCCGCGTCTTCGTCGTCGCTGTCTTTGACATAGGGAGTACCAGAGGTATCGTAGACCTTGATTCCAAGATTCAACGCGGCCAGCTTCTCGCTAATCGTGCTGATAATCCGGTTCAGGTCGTCGGATTCATCGTTCAGTCTTGCGGCCAAAGGCTCTAGCGCCGAGATCTGGCGTTCGATGATGGTTGATTGGTTAATTGGAGTTTCCATTGTGAACTTCCGTTCCGGGCGTTCCGCCCTTGAGATTAGGCTCGATTTGCTTCCGCGCTTCGTGCCTGTCCAACCTCTACGCCCGGCCCTGCTTCCGGTCAAGCATGGGTAATGTCCTACCTATCCCGCAAGGCTATCGGCGCGTCCTGGGGCATTCTGACGCGATTTTTCAGTGGCCGCTACGATGACAATCGCAGTTGCAATCGCGCATTGAGCAGCTTGAGTGCTGGCCACGTTGACAGCGCACGCTGAGCGCAAGCGGCAACTGGGTGCGCGACTGATAGACTTGCCCGGCAACCGGCATCGTCGGAGGACGTTTCCGCGTTTCTTGAGACATCAGTTCACCTCTTTGTTTCCGTTGTAACCGATGAAAGCACCGCCCCAATCCATCTGCCGGAACTCGGCGCAGGTTTGCCACTCTGACGCTGTAATCACGAAAATCAATTGCCGGGCTTCGTCGGGGCTTAAAACCGCTTCGCGCCAGAGTCGGTGAATCTGTCCGGCGTACTTTCGGGGCTCCGCCAGGTAGCGCGGCATCATTGTCGCCGAGAGTTCAGGCCACAAGACGTGCGCTTCGGCGAAGTGAGTAAACCACGAGTGGCCGGTTGCGCCGTGCTCTTCGTCTCGGTCGCATTCGCCACAAATCCAACGGCGCACCAGGGCGAACTCTTCGGCTGACGGCTGTTCAACCTTCTTGCTGTAACGAGGACGGCGCGGCATCTACTTCCTCACCAGGGGCGGCATTCTTCGGGGCTCCGGTAATGGCTCGCCGTCCAGGTCAAGTTCGCGTATCAATCGGGCGAATGCAATACGCGAATCGCGTTCGACGCTGATTGCAGGATGGCATTTCAGAACGCCGGAAGGGTTCTCCACGTACGCACCATCAGTCGCGATGCGCTTGCGTGCCTCTACAAGTCTGTCCCATGCTTCAGCGGCCAGCGTCAACAGCTTTAGGTGGTGCGGCTCAAGAACGTAATCCTTGACAACGCTTCTCCACCATTTGCGGGTAGGTTCGGCCAGGTGAGAGGGGGCGGAAGGAATGGGGTGCCGCTGTGGACGGGCGAAGGATGGCAGTGGTTGAACGGCCATTGGATTATCACTTCAACTGCGGATTTTACTCGATTCGGGGAACCGCGCACACGCAAAGCGGCAGCGCCGTGGTCGCGGACAGGTGAGTTCTAGAGATTTTCATACTCCTACCCCCGCCTAGCCATAACCTACACACGCCCGCCGGTGTCGGCAAGAGATTGATGATGCCCCCTTGGCAGTTCCCGTACAGGTGAGCGACCGTACCCAATCACCAAACCGCTCGACGACCGTGATTTTGACCGCTCTTGTGTCTAAATTTCGTCGCTCCTTGTCCAACGGCGGCGCACACAGGGGGTCCTCCCACGAGGCATCAGATGTTCGGAAGCAAATCGAAGTATTCCTCATCCTCATTCGAGCTACCCTCGCCTTCGCCAACCAGAATGGCGCTCCTGTTTTCCCGCATGAACGACGTGTTGAACTCGCAAAGGACACATACAAACCACGGGATGAAACTGCATCAGCAGTTCAGCGTGGGTCGGCTAGCAATAATCGCCATCTGACAGGTGTGAATGGTTAACCGACCGGGGTGTTGTAGTGGCAAGCGCATTCACCAGCGAATCGAGCAATTCTGCATGATAAAAAGAGGGAGCGGTTGTCGCTACTCCAACAAGATCTTTAACCTAAAATGCGGCGCAACAAGGTCTGGCTGTATAGATGATTATCCAACGCCTCTCGACCGCGAAACGATCCGAGTCTCTTTGGAATCTTGGAGGTCTTACTCTGTCGCAACTGGGCCGTCGCGTATTCGATGAGATCATCGCGAATAATGTTTTCGGACATGCTGCCGAGCTCGCGTTCTTTTTCTTATTCGCTCTCTTCCCCCTGATTCTGATCGTGGTTACGTCGTTTGGATTGTTCGCAGCAAATCGAATTGAATTGCAAAACGATTTACTCTTCTATTTCGCAAATCTACTTCCGCCGACTGCGTTTCAGCTCTTGCAAACAGTAGTCGGCGAGTTGGCTGCACACGCCAGCAGCGGGAAACTGACATTTGGTATCGTTTCGGCCCTTTGGGCTGTGTCTGGCGGCATCAGTTCAATGATTTCCTCTCTGAATTTGGCCCATCACATCCGCGAAACTCGGTCCTGGTTCAAAGTTCGCGCCATAGCAATTGGATTAAGTCTCCTGATTTCCATTCTGATCCTCGTAGCTTTGTTTATGGTGTTGATCGGAAGCCGTTTTGTTAGCTGGTTGGGGGTGGCGCTGGGATTGCATCCCCTTCTCGTCCTCGCGTGGAAGGCAATTCAGTGGCCGGGAGTTATCTTCTTTGTTCTCCTATCGTGTGCGCTGATTTATCGCTTTGGTCCTAATTTGAACCAACAGCGTCGCTGGCACTGGGTCTCCCCGGGTGGAGCATTTGGTGTTTTTGTTTGGCTGGGCGCCTCGTACGGATTCCGCGTGTACCTGCATTTCTTCAATCATTACAGCGCCACGTACGGCTCGCTGGGTGCAGTCATGATTCTTATGCTTTGGCTCTATGTTTTCGGGCTAGCGTACCTGATCGGAGGTGAGATCAACGCGGTGATCGAGCACGCTGGAAAGCCAGCGGAGTTCTCGGCATGCAAATAAGAGAAAACGGTCGTTAGACAAACCACAATTGTCACTCAATTACTCATTTTTGCTCGCAGCAACCTGCAAGAGACCTCGGGAAATAAGTGTGGAAAAACGAAGTCCGGAGGAGGGAGCTGGTTTGACGCATGTGCGCATTGAACAACTGCGATTCGTCGTCTCTCTCTGTTAGCCAACACCAACCTCTCCCTGATCGGGCGCCGGCCTAGACCTATCTCACTTTGTTCGCTACTGTTTCGTCGACGCCTGAGCGTGCTTCAATTGTGCCCGCTCCGATTTGCGTTCGGTCATAAACTTCCAGCCGAGGTAGTACTTATAAATATTGCTGACATATTCGACTGTCTCAGCGCCAACGTTCTTTGCCACGGCGTACTCCACGTTTTGAAACCAGACGTTCGGATTCAGGCCCATGTCTGCCGCCAGCTGACGACACTGCTCCAGCCGCGCTGGTCCCGCGTTGTACGCTGCCAGCGTCATCAGTGTTTTGTTCAGAGGGTCCATTGGGTCGTTCTTAAAGTAATCATCGCGGATGTACTTAAGCAATTTCACTCCCGCGTGGATATTTGGCTCGAGTTTTGTGACGTTCGGAATGCTGACGGGTGGAGACGCCGCCGTCGCGGGCATCACCTGCATTACTCCGATTGCTCCCACCGAGCTTCTCGCCTCCTGATTTAGCCCGGACTCTTGATATGCTTCCGCAGCGATGAGCATCCATGGAAATTGGTATCGATTCGCATACTTTTGGAACAGCCTCTTCATCTGGTTAAACCGTTTCACGCTCTCCGTGTTCTGGTTGTTCTTGATAAAACGCGCGCTGTTCAGATAGGTATTCGCCAGCGTTGTGAAGTAAGCTGTACCTTCCCGGTGCGTGCTCGCAAACTCCTCCAGCAGTGCCCGCAGTCTCGGCGAGTCCTTGCGCACTGCCCAGCCCGAGTCCATCTTGTCGGTCACAGGAAAGTCCTCGTAAATCTTTAAACGGGGTAACACGTTCTTCCAAAGTTGCGCGATATGGGAGGGCGTCACCGTGTACTGCACCAGGCCTACATTGGCCATTTGAAGGAGGTCAGCGTGCTCCAGGTTTCCGTCCGCGCGTATCAGTCTGACCAGCGGCTTGTTTGCCGCTGAGAGTTTCTTGTTCAGATCGGTGAGTTCGTCCCAAGCCAGCGACTCCTTGAAGAGATAGACCTTCTTGCCGGAAAGATCCTCGAGGTTTGCCAGCGGTGCAGCGTCCGGCCCGGACACCACTACATCGTGCTGGCGGCTCGACGTCGGAACAAAATCCACAACCTTCCTCCGCGCTTCAGTGATGTAGACCGCTACGGCAACAATGTCTCCGTTACCGTTTAACAGGTCAGAAGCTGCTCTAGCTGTCGTCGTAGGCACCAGAATCACGTGGATTTCTTCCTTGCCATTCCGATGCAGTTTGCTATTCACAAACCTCTGAAAATCCATGAGCGCGTCGTAGCTCATCCCACGTGGACGACCGTTATCGAAGAAAAAGCCTATTTTGTTGAAGCTGACCAAAGCCCGCACCACGCCGTGCTTATCCATTTCGTCGATATCTCCCTTATGCGGTGCCAAACGAACCTCCAAAGTCTCGAGGTCCGCGGTCTGGTCCTGGCCTGAACCCTGCGCGGAAGGCTGCGCGCCTGCAAGAAGGGCGGAGATCAGCAGCAGGCCAATGGCAAAAGCCGATTTCTTGCTCATGAATGCCCATTCAGGCCGAAATGCTGAACAGGGGAACCCCTTTCGGGCGGCGCGAATGCTGGCGATGCCCGGCCGGCGGACGGCGACTAACGACGCCTGAACGATGCGCTTTTGGACTGCTCCCAGCCGGAGGGCTCGCGCCCAACCACGAAGAAGCATATTGCTGAGATCAGCCGACGCCATTACCGAGTTTCGTCTTCGTCGTTGCACCGGTACTTCCAACAGGCGCGTTTCCAAACTAGCGGCTGCCGATCTCGAAAATGAAAAATGCATCCTGCCATTGATGAGGGTCAACTGCACAAGGCGACCGTGCCGGAAGGTGTGAAAAAAATTAACCCGCCCTCGACCTGAGGAGATGAAAAAACTGGTTTCTGCGTACGCCACTGCCTCTGGACAAGCGCAATGGCACTGGGCGGTGATGACCAGTTTGTCGACCGGGCCGATGGTCGCCGGATTAGCTGACACAGTTCCCTCTTCAGCCGCGAGCCCGACGGCAGTGCGATCCGCGAAAGTTGGGGTACCCAGCCTATGGGACTTCGACGGCCCATGCAACAACCTTCCATTGGGCTTTTTCTCTTGTCCAAAGCAACAGCAGTGCCGGTGATTCCTCCTCGCCGTAATTAAGGCGGTTAGCGGAGAGGTAATAGGTTCCGTACTTTGCATCACTAGGTTTCAGTTCTCGCGTCTTTTCAGGGAGCTGGCGGCTTTGACAAAGGAAACTTTCCGCCATCTGGTCCGGCACCGCCATGATGGCAAACGCGTTCGAGTTTCTTTGTTCGACTGGACGTACGAGTTCGTTCGCCGGCTGAACACTCGACATCATCTCAGGCAGATTTGGCTGTAGCGGAACTCTCGCGAGGGCGTTCGTCAGCGCTTCCTGTATTCGATCCGCGGGCTTCATTCCCTTCTCGGCTCCCGACGGAGCGGCCAGGCATTGGTGCGAGCGTTCTGAGACGTAGCGTGCTGCTTCGGCAGGATTCCGTTTTCCAATCCAAGATTGATAGAACGACGTGATGTCCTTTACCGCCTCAGGATCGCCAGAAATACTTTTGGGCTCCGCTCCGGGAACTGGAGATGCGGCGGCGGCAATCTTTGGTGTAATTCCAGCATCGCTGCCGTCGTCGATGCGAATGGCGACAATTTTCCAGTACCTGCCTTCCTTCGTCCACAGCAGCGACATCACTTTATTGCGGCCATCGCCCAGCTTTCCGCGAACCGCCGCGCCGTAGAACTCCCCTTTTTCTTTCTTTGCGCTATCTCCTTGGACTTGAACGCACTCCTGATCCTGAGCCATATCCGCAGGCATCTCAACTAAACGGAACTCTGAGGGATAAGAGTTCTTCTCTTCTTTCAGATCCGGCTTCCAGTTCGTGGCGGCTTCAAACACGTCTGCCACGGAGGTGACATTACCTAGACTGGCATTGAATTGATTCATCGCCATCAAGGTGTTGAACCGCACCATGCCCGCCGGAATCGGTTTCTGTTTTTTTGCGGAAATCGTTTCCAGACACGGATAGCTGATCGGCGAAATATACGCGATCGCATTCTGTGGCTGGCTGTCTACTACCCAAGATTTCAGGAAGTCATGAACAGTTGCGTCAATGCCTTGATCTGCCCTCACGGCCGGGTTCACGGGAATGGGCGGGGCTCTCCCAGTAGCTGCATCCTTGGAAGACTTCGCACTGCTGCCGAGATAGAAGCCGAAGACTTGACGCCACCAGCCATTTAACCCTGCCCAGCGATTGTCGTGGGTATCCAGATTGCCTCCGGCACGTACGTCCGAGTTCCCCGCAGTCAGGTGACCGTTGAATAGGGCCTTGGGAAATGTTGACGAACGGTAATCCACGTCGATGTCGGACATGCGCTCGTCCCGCGTAATCGAAAACTGGATTGACGGTGGACCGTTCTTGAGGCGATAGTTGATGGGAAACCCTTTGTGATAGATCGTATTGTCCTTATCGTGGAAGAACTCGCGACTACTGCTCAGCACGTCGATCGCATTGGGCTTCAAGTAAACGTACATGCGGAACTGTCGGTCGCCCCCGGCCCCGGCTTCTTCTCCCAGCACCTGGTCAAGAGCTTCAACAAGGTCAATTGCAAGTCCAAGACTTTGGCCCTTTTCGTTTGTCAATTTGGTGGAAACGAGGGCATGGGTTATGGCATCGAATGTCGTTCGGACCGATACGCGCGCGCCATTGTAAGCCTGCTCCGGATTCAGTTTGCTGCCCGTTGTCTGGTTGTATCGCCGGACGAAATCGTCTAAGAGGCGTTTCTGTTCGGGCAGAAGCGTTGCATACGACTGCCCGAAAGCACGCGGAGTACTGGCTTTTGGTTGGGGTGTCGTCGCCTTCGCTGGCTTCTGTTCTTGTCCTGCTGAACCACCAACCAACCCAACAACTACTAAGGTCAGCGCGATCATCTGAGCGACAGAATTCATGATGCACCCTGTGATCTGTTGCTATTTCTGATGTTCCAGAACATCCTTGACGTACGCTAAGGACTTCTGAAGATTGGAGACTGAGCGGCTGATTGCTATCTTTCGTTCCATCGAGCCCGTAAAACCGCCTGTCAACAGCGCTTGTTCGCAGGCCATGGTCTTCACTAGATAAAAGCCGGCCTGCTTCGGATCGTCACTTCCACGAATCAAGAAAGTGAGATCGAGAGAGGTCTCCAAATAGTGGCTGGAATAGAGTTGTTTATCCGCAATTACATAAGCAGCCTCTCCAGGCTTTTCTCCGCGCAGGGTGAGAACCTGGATAATAAAAAGCGTTGGCTTAAGCCCAAAATTCACCCGTTCCCAGCGAAATGTGTTCTGTACGTTCGGCATTTTTGCGTTCGGATAATCGACGATGTACTTGTTGAAGGCGGGAAGGTCCCGGGGGAGGACCTGGTAATAACTGAGCGTGTATTTGAACTGATCGGCGACGGACACCTTCTGGCCTTTGTCGTTATAAACCTCTCCAAATGTGCGGCTACCGTCTTTCTGGTAATCTTGCAGGCGCGACAAAGCGAGTTTCTGGAGCAGTTGGTTTACCTGCTCATCAACGTTCGGAGCCGACCAGTTCACGGACTTTCGAAGTTCATCCATCGCGGTGCTTGCTGGAAGCTGGATCTCGCACTTTCCGGGCTTGCAGTCCCTGAGAGCTTTTATGTCATCGCTGTCGAGTCCGAAGCCCTGGAGATCCGAGAGCTGCGGGGGATTGCTGAAATTCTTGATAGCCAGGAATTGGGGAAAAGGAAGGTGGCGAAGATTGCTGGGATCACTGACGAACTTGACGTAGCTTTCCGGCGCCGCATTGACGTAAACCACGCCAATGACGAAAATTTCAGCCGGACTGCGCGGCTTCGCATTTTTGGCAACCGGCTGTCCGTGCTGAATGGACGTGATCTGATCCTGGCTTAATCCGAGTCTTTGGCTCAGGAAAGTCTTCAGTTCTGCGCTGGTTTGAGAAAAACCGGGCGACACTTGCGTCGCGAGCAGAAGGCCGAGTACTGCAATTTTTCGCATTGTTTGATTCATAACCCCAGCTCCCATTTTCATCATCGCCATCTTGCCCGTGGGAAACGCCGCAGCCAGTACCGCGAAGAACTCGGCGGCACATCGTTTGCTAAGGGACATGGAGAATCTCCTCAGAGCGTTTTTCAGCGGCCAGAACGGCGATCAATGCAGAGATGCATCGAAGGCGCGGGTTCCTCGTTATTCTCGGCAAAATGGCGCGTGAGATTGGTGATGGAACGGCGTGTGAAATCTGGTTAAGTTACAGCGATCAATTTCGCGAGATCGAAATTCGGACGTATTCTACACCCGCGCGATTGACTTACTGGTAATGGCATTCGGCGTTGCGTAGTGCTTCTGCTATTTGGTCGTCTGCGGTGGGTAGTTCTTCGTGAGGTTGGTTACGGCTTTATTCAGATTCTTTTGACGCTTCTTCGGGCTGGCGTTGGGATCCAGAGTCTTGCTTGCCACTCCTCTCCAGATCAATTTATGGCTCGCTGGATCGTACATGTCGACCGCAAGTTGCCCCTGATAGATCACCGATTTTTCTTCAGTGCCTGCAGACCAGCCGGGTCCCATAGTATAGCCGGAACTCAACTGCGCAAACCGGCGTTCTACACCCTCATTGGATTGGTACCCAATGAGCAGATCGGCAGAGCCGTCGCCTTCAACCTTCCGAAGCCCCTTCTGTGAGAATGCAGCGTCCAAAGTGGCCTTAATCTGCTCGTCCGTGAGCTTGTCAATCGGCGATTCGTTCTGGAGAGTGATCCACTTGTACGTCTTGAACTTCGAAAAGTCGGCCGTCTTATCGAAGCTGTAATCGACGTCTTGACTTAGGACGCTGCTCGCCATTAGCAGCAAGAACGTGCAGAGCAAGAGAAATTTGCTCATATACAGTCTCCGCCGACGAAGGCTTTCTTCGGGACGCTCCGCCACACTGACACGTGCTTGAAATCGGAGCGTCGCCGGGGACGAGCGGGATTCGTTCAACCCGAGAATGCCGCGAGGGTCAGTAGGAAATTTCCTTCCGGCCTCGGCGTGAACAATTCTACGCCTCTGTCGATTCAGTGCATCACTCTGGAAAAAACGATTTGTTCGAATTGACCAGCAAAGTGGCTGCCGCGTTGCTCAAATTAACTCGGCGGTTATCTGTCGAACGTGTCTCGTGCAAAACCGCTCTCTTGATGATCTCTTTAACATTTCATCACCGTTTTGGTTCTGCAGCCAACCCCTTGGGAGTGCAACCTCACGGTTGACAGTTATGTCATCCCGCAGGAGCAGGGCTACGCGAGTCCGACCGCTCCCCAGAGCGGCGTTATGAGAAACGTCAAGGTTGTGTTGGGCGGATCACGGACTAACGGGGCCGAGACCGCGGTTGACCTTGTAGGAACTTCCAACAAATCAGAATGGACGCGAGAGTTCAGGAATGCATGGTGACAATGCGAAATGGATCAAATCCCAAATTCCGTGCTGCTGCCAGTCTCGCAACCGTCGCCAGCAGGTCATGCCGAAACCGCAACCCAGTGCTTTTGGCAACAGTTTTTATGGGAGTTCCCGGTTCCGGTTCCGGCCGCTCGGCGAGCTGAACCGCACGGCCGCCACGTACAGGGTACGCCCGGCCGCGCTCGATCATATACTCCGCTCCATGGCACGAGATGAAATACGCGGGTTTGTCGGTTTCCACGTCAGCGCCGTGGGCATAGACAGAAATTCTGGACATTGTCACAACTGTAGCGCGGGGACTCCGACATCAGTCAAGCAATCTTGGTTGCTGGCCTCGACTGCCTCAAGTGCAGCCCAAATTTTGGCCCACATTGGGGCTCCGTCCGCATCCACGAATCGTGCTGGGTACGAACACCGCTTCACATCCACACGCAATACATAGCCATCCAGCAAATCGGCGGAAGCGTAGTCCATTGCAGCTCGCGCTTCAGCGATGTCGTGCTCTAAACAGTCAATATCGGCTTCGATCAGGAAGGCATCGTGAATTGAAGCACAAACCGTCACGCCGCGTTCCACCATATTGATTGCTGCACTACGCTGCATTTCCGCCCCGGTAGCTTGCGGCTTGAAATTCAAAACAGTTCGCGCGCCCACATCTTTGCCCTTGTGAAGCGCCCAACCGTAGAGCGTGGACAGTTTTCCAGTGCGATAGAAACGCTTTTCCTGCTCCAACCGCCAACGCAGGAACTTGGGGAATAAATTGGCATAATCATCAAATATCCGTTGAGCTGCTTCCTCCGATAGCTTCATGCGATTCGCAAACCCGTACACGCTTTGGCCGTAGCCTAGAGCCAAAGTCGCTTGCTTGTAGTTTCGCCGAATCAGCGAATGGGACTCTTTCGTAGCATCATGGGGAGCAGCATGGGCGGTACGCGCAAACCACAAGTAGGGATCGCGACTCTCATACGCCAGCCGCATGTTCTCATCACCAGAAAGCATCGCCGCGAGCCCGAATTCCTGGCCCGACCAATCCAAGTATGCAAGCGCTTTACCCGGCGCCGGCCGAATAAGAAATCGCGTCCACTTAGGGGTAGAAAAGATGAACCGCCCAACCCCATTCCGGCCACTAGGCGCGTTACGCGATGTCTTCGTGTTCAGTGGGCCCCACCCAACCCGGTTCCTGCCATCAAGGTCACACGCAATCGTCAAGCGCTGCAAGTCATGGATGGTTTTGTACAATTCGTGACATTCTGCAATATCGAGATGGCAGTTATACATCTCTTCCCAAAACTCTTTGTTGGTTGTGTACCTGGTGGATTTGGGCGTCCTGCGCCACTGCACACCCCAACGCTCCCGGATAAGCACACCGAATTTTTCATTGGAGAACCGGAGCGTGTCGTGATGGAAAATATCGAAGCGTGAAATTGCCGCGCCCGCCAAGTGTCGGCGTATCCCGTCCCAATTTGCTTGTAAGCGGCGCAGAACCGGCACGTCCAACGGCACGTGTCGGAATTGCGCCAAGGCCTTGATGTATTCCCCGCGAAGCAGGGCGCACTGCAGTGCGCGCGGCGCAGTTAAGACGGACATAGGTGATCCTCCAGGAACGGAAGCAGCGCCAGCACGCCTTGCACATCAGACATACAGTAGTCAATCAGCGCATCTCGCTCTTGAACGGAGTACTCGCAATTGCGCCTGTCCTCCAACGCGAGATCCCGGAAATACTCCTTGCGTTCCCGTTCCAGGTACGGAAGATTGAGGTACTTCAGACAATCCAGTAAACCGACTCGCGTTTTGACACGCCCACAAATTGCGGCTTTGAATTCAACGCCAGAGTCCAAGACATAAAGCGGAACCGGCCAGTGCAATGACACATGCGTAAGCAGCTCGGCGGCAGCATAGTGGGCAATGAACACCGTGTCCGAGTCTGTAGGGTACGGACACGGGACTGCGGCAGGATCCCACAGACGATGCTCCCTCTGGGAACGGAGTTCAACAGCGCAAACGCAACGGGGCTCCTGCAAACCGTTCCCCAGAGGACGGAATTCCGAATCGCAGACCACAACCTCTTGAAAATACTCAAGCAGCCGCGAAGTCATTGCCCGGCTTCCAAGTTGCGGTATTGTTGCCTCACAACTACGGGGTGATTTAGGGAGTCAATGATTCCGTCAGCCCCGAATGCCTGTAAGGCAAGTTCCCAGAAAATTTCCTCGGCCTCTTCCTTGTCGGCCGGGACTCGTACACCAAAGTCAGGCTGCGGGAGCGGGTGCGGGGCTGGCATCACATCCCACTTGCCAGCATCCTGATTACGTACAAGACACACCAGCGTTTCCATTGCAGCGATTGCACCCTGGCGAGCCGAAGCAGTGTACCCGTCATCAGAGTCCGCACGGATAGGCCACAAAAACCGCTTGCCTGTATCGTTGTCTCTGGCCAAGAAGACTGTATATAGCTGGAGACTTTGCACCTTTGAGCGCATGGCTCTCGCTACCAGGTATTTCCGGTCAGTGTGAGACTTATGGAGCCACACGTCCACATGAATATCCGGGTGAACTCGAAATTGCGCTTGATGCTTCGGTTTCCCAACAACGAGCCCCTCTGGCAGGTCAACGAACTCTGGTTCCTCGGTTGGTGCGGTACCGCGCACTTTATCCCGCAGTTGCTGCGCCGGAGTACGGGCAAAAGAGGTATCCCGCCCATTCGGTTTATCTGGATTGACGGCTTCCACTGATAGAGAGTCATTGTCATCAAACATGTCATCCTCCTGGTTAGGCAAAGAAAAAGAAAATAATTCTTATTCTTTTCTTAGTTCTTATTCTTATAGTTACCCACCCTTCAACCTTCCGACCACCCCCCTCCTATTCCATTACCGACCACCCCCTCCTACTCCCTTACCAACCCGTCGCTAGCTCGTACTCAGCCGCTCGCAGCAAAGCCGGGGCGTCAATGCCGAAGCATTCGGAAATCTGGCGGAGCGGCATTCCGTTCTCGTACAGTGCCCAAACTTCGAACACAAGATTGGTAGGTGGGCCGTCTGTGGGACAACGGCCCTTCGTTTTAGTTGTCACCGGGTTCCTCTAGGAAGCGCATCTCCGGGTCTGAATAGTCTGTGTCGTCCGGCTGAGGGAACATCTCAGACCAACCGCAGTTCACAAGCACAGTCGGCAGTAGCTCAAGAGCCTTGTCGCGAACGTGCTGCGGGTTCCGCCAGTCAGGGTTTTCTTCCATGCCTATGGCGACGCGGACATGGCGGCAGTATTTCTCCACACCTCAGCGTCAATCGTGATTTGCATTCGCGTGCGGCAGTACTTCTCCCACACGTCGTTTGGCTTTTGCGGCTCGGCGGGTCGTCCGATGAAAAGCGGCTCGCCCGTGAACGGCAATCGACGTTGAATTGGCTGCTTCTCCATTTACCCCACCTCATCGACAATCAGTTTCATTAGCTCGGATTCCCTGATTACGGTGCGTCCCCCTACTTTCGAGCGTTTTACTTCCCCTCGCCGCAGCTTTCCCCACATCGTCCACTCGGAAACCTTCACCTTAGCCGCGCCTTCCTTGACCGTGTAGACCGGCTCCCACTCTTTTCGCTTGGGCATTTCGTAAATCTCCTTACTCTGGAATTCATTTGCAAACCCTGTAAACCTGGTGGTATGTTGGGTCGCACACAAAACATACACGCGGCAGGGCACATCGCCGAGTGTTATTTGATGGTTACAACATGAAACAAACAACGCGTAAGTTACACGCTGGGAAAATGCGGGCGCTGAACGTCATCTGGAACGAAAACCTCCTAAAAATGCTCAACAACGAGCCGATTCCTGGTGTTGGCGCGGATGCCAGCAAGAGGGTTCAGCAACTTTTGCACAACCTGTTCCAGCTAGAAGAGAGCCGCGCCGTCATTCGCAAGCTGGCGCGCGGCAAGCGCTCCGATGCCGACAAGGTAGCCAAACTAAATGTGGAGTCAATGGAGTTGGCCGAACAAATCAATCGGCAGCTACGGCGCTACACCTGGTTTCCTGAAGTCCGGTTCACTTTGCCGGATGGATTAGTCACGTACCGCTTGCACTGGAAGACGCGGTCGGAAGGGCAGTCGTGCGAATATCAC
>Ga0126373_10002248_pt1 | contig 14191 bp, 7 predicted proteins | sample PanSoiMetPlot_11_FD_92545 | JGI IMG/M metagenome (GOLD analysis project Ga0126373, IMG submission 92545) | Tropical forest soil microbial communities from Panama - MetaG Plot_11 | ecosystem: Environmental > Terrestrial > Soil > Tropical forest > Bulk soil | place: Panama | collected 2016-02-17 | reverse complement strand
TCGAGCACCGTGAGTCCTTCTTCGAGCGATTGAAGACGCCGCGCAGGGTCCTTCTCCAACATCCGCTCGATCAGCTCGATAAGAGGTGTGGGACAATCCGGCACCATTTCGCCGAGCGGGCGCAGTTTCAATTTCGGATCGGAGTGCCATCGCATCCAAGCCAGTCCGGTTTGCGCCTGTTCCAGTTCGGCCAACTGCCGCCGCATTTCCTGCTTGCCGGCGAGCAATTCATAAAACAGGAACCCCAATACATAAATGTCACCGCGAACATGCGCGGTTTGGTCGGGGGTGCTGCGCGCCATGATCAGCTCCGGAGCCGCGTATCGCGCATCGGCGATCAAGAGCGTCGACTGACTGGACGGAGCAGACACTTTAGGGATGCTTTCGATGACAATCGATTCGCCTCGGACCCAGATTTTTTGGGGCGAGAGCTCGGCGTGGGTGCGGCCGGATTCATGCAGATCAATGAGGGCGCGAATTATGCGCGCGAACAATGACGCCATCGGCCCGGCGTCGGCGGCCGGCCCGGTCTGCAGCTCCTCTAGAGGTCGCGCGTTGGCCACTGAGTACGCCGAGTTGAAGACCTCACCGCTCGCTGCTCTGAGCGCCTCGATGTTCTGAAATCGCTTGGCGGGGTCCACATGCAAGCACGTTTCAATCAGGTGCGCCAAGCCCTTGGGACAACCGGCGATTTCCTCCTCCAGGAAAACGGCATCCTGGCGAGGACCGCCATGCGAATGAGGGTGCTTCCCGGTAAGCATTTCATAGGAAACGGCGCCGAGTGCGTAAGTGTCGACACAGAAGGAGGGCGACAGCCCGGAGATTTGTTCCGGGGCAGCGTACTTTGATTCCGGAGATCCACGCTTCCTCACATCGCGAGCGATTCCGAAGTCCATCAACTTCCAATCGCCCGCAGGCGTGATCATGATGTTCGCCGGATGAATATCGCGATGAATGACGCGCTGGGCGTGTAACCGAGCCAGCGCATCGCATATCGATTTGAAAAAGTGAGCGAATTGATGGATCGGAATCTTTCCCGTGCTCAGGAGATGATCGCGCAGAGTTGACCCGTCGACAAACTCCATCGCCAGGTACATTCGCCCGAGATATTCCCCAGTGTCGAGGATGCGTACCAGTGAGCGATGCTGCGCTTGACGCAGAAGATTGAGTTCCAAACGATACTGCGGGGCGGCTGCTTTGACGCGCTCGGTCAGGACTCCAACAATCTTCAGAGCCGTCGATTCATTCGTGAGTTGGTCCTGCGCCACGTAAACGGCGCTGTGGGGTCCCGACCCGATCAGCTTTTGTATCGTATACCGCTCGCCGAAAACACTTCCGGGGCGGAACTCCGCCTCTGCCTGTCCAGTTTTAGGATTCGAAGGCACTTGCTGCCTCCAACTGGTGTTGACGCAGCCCGCTAGCTGCGGCGGCGTGATCTGAGTCGATGAATTCGCGCCGCTGAGTTGTTCTATCTTGAACCCTTTGAGTAACTATCAAGAGAACAATGTTGCGCGGCTACTTGCCGAATGCGTACGAGAGCGCGACTAGCGGTGTAATGTTCTGTCGAAGGCCTTTATTGTCTAGGCGGAACAAGATGTTGGTAGTGAGCAGCAGATTGCCAAACAAGTTGAACTTTAAACCGGCTGATCCAGTGCTGAGGACAACAGTGTCCTTTCCGCCGCTTATGTTCGGGAGGCTCAGGGCACCGGTGCCGCCCGGGATATTCTGTGTGACGAAGGTCTCGCGGAATACACGGGGCGTATTGATGACCGCCTGCCCTAGGTAATCCACTGAGAATGTCACGTTCTTGCCAGCCGCAATCTCAGTGCCCAGCGTATAGAAGAGCAAGGAAGGAAGCCGGCGTTTGATGGCCGACCCATTTTGAATTACTTCAACTCCGGCGGAGTTTTCGGAAATCGCCGAACCGGTCACGTCGCCGGCCAGAATCGACGCTCCATTCCACTCGTATCCCAGGTTGATATGCGGCGCAAAGTGGTTGGTTGTACTCGAGAGTACGACAAACGGCTTGACTCCCACAGCGCCGGAGCCCAGCAGTTCCGTTGCACTGCCGGTCGGCGTGCGTAGGTCCAACCCGAACGACAAACCCATGCTCTCGTCGCGCCACACATTTCCTTTGACGCGGAAGGTAACGTCTCCAATGCCGGTCGCGCTGCCTTTGCTGAAATAGGTGTTGGTCAGACTGTTCCGGTCAGAGGTGAACTGATGTGGATTTGGGATCGTACCGACGCCGGGAATTGTGGTGGTCGGACCAGACACGCGAATGATCGCCGCATCGGATGCCACGCTCATTCTCACGGAAACGATCGGTATCGATACTGAGACGTCAACTCCATCCGTCAGGCCTATTGTGCCGTAAAGGGTCGTACTGTCCATGTTCAGGCTTATATTGTTCTTGGTCTGGATTACGTCCGCTTCGTAAAGTTCAGGCGAATTTCCTGGACCAGTGTCCGGCACATGCGAGAACACCGCCGGCACGTTGTGAAGATTGATACCATCGATGTCGCTGAATCGAAACCTCTGGTAACTGACGCCTGCGGAGAACTTTCCGCGGCCCACGGTTTCAGCGCGTTCGGCATAGATCGGGCCGAAATTGGTGGTGGTTCGAACAAATGAGCCAGATGGGCTGTCGTACTTGTAGGTGAACCCCGACGACGGGGAGATGATCGGCAGGATTGCCAGTTGCGTAGCAATCGCGGAACTCAGGGTTTGGTTGAGCGTTGTCTGAGCGGGCCCAATGAAGTGCGCGTAATGCGCGAACTGCGGAGTGGCAAACAGGCTGAGCCCCTGCGGCCCGAAGAGGTTCGGAAGAACGCACGCGGGCTGCGACTCCTTTCCTTGGCACTGGCCCGTTACGACTGTGCCCGGCACGAGCGGATCAGGATTCTGAGGGAAGCAAGCTGAGGCGCCGGCACAGACTAAAAGAATGCATAAACCGGCTCTTCCCAAAGAGCCGGTGGCTGGTCTGTTCATCGTTTTGATTGGCATTGTCCTGAATAAATCTGCGGAAAATGTCTCATTCTTTGTGCTCGACCGTTGTAAAAACTTTGTTCGCCAGCGTCCCGGCGAACAGCCGCCAAGAGATCCGATAGAGTTGTGTTCAATTCCCAGCGCGATTTACGCAGGTACAGTTAGCGGTGTGTGTGTGCCAGGAAGACAGCATAGGAAGAGTCGAGCGGCCGGCATCGGCGTGTGCACGCGTCCAAAGGCACATTGAGAAGGACGCGCTAGCAGTTTTCTCCGGCATGCACAATCACTGATTCGAGAAGTCATGGCGGAGCCTACTAGGTCGCGGCAAATCGGCAAGTATCAAATCCAGGCCGAGCTGGGTCGGGGCGGCTTCGGAAGCGTCTATCGCGCGTACGATCCCACCGTAGGTCGGCTGGTTGCCATCAAAGTTCTCACTACGGCCGGAGATCAGAACCTGCTGACGCGCTTCAAGAACGAAGCGGCGGCCGCGGGCAATTTGCGTCACAAAAATATCGTCACAATCTACGACTTCGGCGATCAAGAGGGATTGCCGTACATCGTGATGGAGTTTCTGGAGGGCGAGGATCTCCAACACATCATCAGCCGGAATAAGCCGCTCACGCTGCTCGAAAAAGTCAGCATCATGCTTCAGGTGGCCGACGGTTTGCACTGCGCCCACCGCTCCGGCATTGTCCATCGGGATGTGAAGCCGGGAAACATCCGACTATTACCCGACGGGACGGTCAAGATCATGGACTTTGGCATCGCGCGTCTCGTGGCGGAGGGATCTGGAGGAACTAGGCTCACGCGTCAGGGGTATGTGATCGGAACGCTTCCTTACATGGCGCCCGAGCAGTTGCACGGCAACGAGGTAGATTTCCTCTGTGACATTTTTGCCTACGGCGTCACTTACTACGAGCTGCTGTCAGGCAAACATCCGTTCCACGGCTCGGACCCGCGCGCTGTCTTTTATCGCATCACCAATGAAGATCCAGATCGCATCCGGAACCTCGTGCCCGAATGCCCGGAAGCGCTTGAAGCAATTTTGCATCGCACGCTTCACAAAGAGCGTGAGCTTCGCTACCAGAGTCTGCGCGAAGTGCAACTCGATACTGAACCGCTGCTGATCGAACTGCGCCAGGAGGAAGCACTCCAGCTCCTCAGCGAAGCAACCCGGCTTTACAGCGGAGGCCAACTGGACGGCGCTCTGGCTGTTTTGAATGAGGCATTCGACCTGGACCCTGGCAATCGGGAGGCTCGCCAACTGCGGGAGACCATCCAGGGCAAGCTGTTGCGCCGCGTGATCGAACCCAAGGTCGAAGCACTACTCAAGAAAGCCGATCGTCAAATCGCAGAGCGCCAATTCCAGGAGGCGATCGGAACTTTCGAAGCAGCTCTCCGCCTGGATCGCGAGAACGCCGAGGTGAAGCAGCAGCTCGATCGCGCCCGCGATCTGCTGAATGTCAGCCGGGAGTCGGCCCGCGGACTGGCGGAGGCCCGTCGCAAGTTCTCACGGAACAACCTGGAAGCCGCTCTGGAAGCGCTTCCCCCAGTGCTCGAACAGGACCCCGGCAACCCCGAAGCGAGGCAATTGCTAAAAGATGTCCAGCAAGAGCTCGATCGCCGTGAGCGCGAGCGGCGCTACGAACAAAAACTGCAGCGTGCCAGAGACCTGCTCGAAGCGAATCGTTTCGAAGAGGCGCTCGACGAGCTGAATATCATTCAGCAGATCGATGGCGTTCGAGAAGAAGCAAGCCGGTTCGCCGCCGAGATCAAGCAAAAGCAGCTAGCGTTCGTAGAACAACAGAAGTTTCGCGAGGAGTTGACGTCGGCACAGGAGCTTTTGGCTACCGACCAGTACGAGGCTGCCATTCCACGCCTTGAGCGTTTGATGAACCAGTATCCGGAAGAACCTGAGGCAACGAAACTGTTCATCGCCGTGCACAAAAAGCTGGCCGCCCAACGCAAAGGCGAAGCTCTCGAGAACTTGGGAATCGAACTTTCCCGTCTCCTGGAAGCGCGCGAATTCGACCGGGCGCGAGAGAAGGTAAACGACGCGCTACGCGAGTACCCGGCCGAGAAACATCTGCTGGAAGCAGCTCGAGGTATCGACGACGAACGGGAACGCTGGCGAAGAGAAGAAGCGGTTCGGGAGGCGCTGGATAAAGCCTACGCACATGTCGCGCAGGAGTCGCCGGAGTTAGCCGTGCAAGTGCTGGAAGCCGCCGCCGGACTATACCCCGACGAGGATCGCCTTCGGGCGGAGCTTTCCGCTGCGCGTACTCTTCAGGGACAAAAGCTTCGAGATGAGGCCATCGACGCCGTTTGCCGGGAAGCCCACTCCTCCGTGGAACTGCGGGAGTTCGATCGCGCGCTGTCAGCCATCGACCACGGACTTACTGTGGAAGGGCAGGACCAGCGGTTCTTAACCGCGCGCGACAGAGTCCTGGAAGCCAGATCCCAATGGCAGCGTGCTGAGGCAGTACGCTCAGCCCTTAAAGATGCACACCGCTGTTTGGCGAACGACGATCCGTTGCAAGCGGTCGAAACTCTCGACGCGGCACTGGCGCGATATCCATTGGAGGACGAGCTGATAAACGCCGTGAACCAGGCCCGTCAGGCATTATTGCGAAAACAGCGCGAGCAGGCAATTCAAACCGCTCTCCTACAAGCCGGTTCCGATTCAGATGATCGACAGTTCGACCGAGCGCTGGACCTGATCGATGAGACCCTCTTTGCGCACGGACCGGACGTGCTACTCAGCAATCTACGCGACTGCGTTGCTCAGGCCAAGTCGGACTGGGACCGTGAGCAAGACATCCTCGAGACGATTCGTGATGTCGAGCACAGTCTGCGCGATGGAGCGCCCCAAGATGCGCTCGATCTACTCGACAAGGCGCTCGAACGCTATCCGAATGAAGACCGGCTGTCGCTGGCATCGGCGTCCGCCCGCGAGGCCCTGGCGTCTGCACAGCGCGAATCTTCGGTTCAAGCGCTCTGCGGGGATGTGAGTGCCTGGCTGGAACGGCGCGAGTTCGACTGGGCGCTCGAGGGTCTCGAACACGGACTCCACACCCTCGGCGCTGACAATCGGCTGACTGCGCTCCGGGGGCGCGTAGTCTCTGAACGGGATGCCTGGATCCGGACCGAAACGATACGCGCCGCGTTGGAGTTGTCCAACCAGCAACTGTTAGAAGACGATCCTGAATCTGCGCTTCGAACGCTGGATGCCGCTAATGCAAGATGCTCGGGATATCCGCACCTTGAAACGGCGGTGGCAGCCGCAAGACGCGCTCTGGAACTCAAGCATCGAGAACGCGCAATCGGAGCCGCGCAAACCACGGCCGGTTCTCAACTCGACTCCGGAGAACTAGACAGTGCCCTTGCAGAGCTGGATCGGGCCATTGCAGACTACGGTCAAGATCCGCGGCTAACGGAGCTGCGCGACCGCGTCTTCGCGACCAAAGCCAAACGGCAGCAAGACCAGGCGATCCGGCAGGCAATCGCTGAATCGAATCGGCGCCTCTCGCTGGGAAATCCGGAAGGTGCGCTCGAGACCGCAAAGGCTGCGTTGGCTCAATACCCGGATGACCAAGCGATCGCCGCCTTAGCCGTATCGGTGCGACAAGCGCTGGAGACCAAGGGGCGATCTGCGGCAATCAAGAAGATTGCGGCGCGCGTCGGCCGGCTTCTGAAGACGCAGCAGTTTGCCCCGGCTTTGTTAGCGGTCGAAGAAGGACTCGACACCTATGAGAACGATTCACGCTTAATCGAGTTGCGCGACCGGGTTGTGGCAGCGACCGAAGATTGGAATCGGGAGCAAAACGTCCGGCAGTCCTTGGCGCGGGCCGCCGAACTGCAAGGGATGGACCAAGTCGTTGATGCACTCGAAGAACTTCGTCAGGCCCTCGAGAGGTATCCGGGGGACGTGCGGCTCGCCACGGCCTATCGAGAGATCAAAAGCAACTCGTCAAACCGCCCCAGGGAATTCGGGGACGGTGCAGAGGACGCTATCGCACCGTCTCCCGCGCCGGACCCCGAAAAGACTGAGATCCTATCCGTCGCAGCCCTCGATCCTTCCCACGGCAGCGAACTCGACAAAGCGATCGATGCTGTTTGTTCCCAGACCCAGGAGTTTCTGAATCGGTCCGAGTTCGCGTCCGCATTGAATAGCATTGAAAACGGGTTCCATGAACTTGGCGATGAGCCTCGGTTGATCGCCATGCGCGAGACCGTCCAGGCTTCAATGGCAGACTTCGAGCGGGCACAAGGAATGCGCCAGGTGGTTGAGGGTGCCGGACGCTGTACTGCTGAAGGGCAACCCAAGACTGCGACGGAAACGCTTGGGAAAGCGACGAAAGTCTTTGGTCCGGTCGACACACGCTCAGAGGCTTTGGCTGAGACGAAAGTTGCTGTTGAAGAGAAACAGCGGCGGGAAGAAGTCGAACGGCTATGCCGGCTGGCACAGGCCGAGCTGGATGCTCAACGACTCGACAATTGCGCACAACTGCTCGAAGATGCCGAGCGGTCGCTGGGGACCGCGCAGGAATTCAGCCTGCTTCGTCAGCGCGTCAATGCTGCCGTCGCCGAGCATCGCCGCGCGGAAGCGGTTAACCATGCTATTCGAGAGATCAACGCTCTGATAGCGCAAGGCGCTTACGATGACGCCGTGAACGCCGCTGATGCCGCAATTGCGCAGTTTGCAAACGGAAGCGAGTTGATAGCAATTCGGTCGCAAGCCGTTCAGGGGCGCGCAGCCAAGCAAAAAGACCAAGCTATCGAAAAACTCTGCAGTGAGATCCGCGCGATCGCAAACCGTGGCGATTCCAACACCGCGCTGAAGAAGATCAAGCAGGGCCAGAAGGCTCATGGCTTCGACCGTCGATTTGAACAACTGTGCGCTGAGATCACGACCCGCAAACCTGCGTCAGAACCGCGTCGCAGCGACGCGGCCGGCCCGGCACGGGCGCCCCTTTCGCCTCCGCCTGCAGCCAGGTACGCCCCGCCTGTTTCACCCACGCAAGGTGCGCGACGGCCTAGTAAGCTTTGGCTCATAGGCACCGAGATTGCAGTGGCGATAGCGGCCGCCATCGTGGTCTGGCTCGGCTATGGCAGACCGTCGAGAGCGGCCCGGCTTGAAGTCAATGCCTCGCCTCAAAGCGCTCTCGTGCAGGTGGAGGATCAAACCTGCACGAATGGTCATTGTAGTTTCGATTTGAAACCTGGCGTGCACCACGTTCGCATCGCAGCCAATGGTTATCAATCAAGGACAGAGGATATCCGGATCACACCGGGCGCAAAGCCCCCGCCAATCGACGTTGCCTTGAAGCCTTTCAGTCCGACCCTGCAAGTGGCCGCAAACGTCGCCCAGGGTCAGGTTTCACTCGATGGCCGTCCCGCCGGACGTCTGCTCGATGGGCAATTCTCACTCGACAGCGTGCAGCCCGGCAAACATGAACTTCGTATCCTTGGGAGCGACTATTCAGCACGCGTCACATTTCAGTCTGAATTTGCGAGCACGCCTGTGCTCCAAACCATCGCGGCCGAGGGTGTCGACGTTGTCGCGCTAGGAAATTTCGGCAATCAAGCTTCCGTTTTGTGCCCAAAGTGCTCTGGAAGTCTTACACTAGACGATTCGTCCCCGCACGAAGCCGGCAAAGGGATTTTCACAGTTCGTTCTTTGTCCGCCGGAACACACCGGCTCCACCTAACGACCGAATCCGGAGAAAGGAACATTGTGTTTAACGCAGGAGAGGAACCGGCTCTCACGCTCTCCCTCACCTCGAACCGTAACTATGGAACTCTTGTCATCGAAACCGGCGAGGACGGCGCCTCTGTTTTCATCGATGGCAAGCGGTATTCTCGCACCATTGCCCGTGGGCAGGTTCTTACGCAAGTGGAGGCTAAAGAGCACACCGTGCACGTCACCAAAGAGGGGTTCCGAGCCGAGCCGGCCGAATTCCGTGGTGAAGTGACCAAAGGAAGCCAGTTGCAGGCGCGTTTCCGTCTCACTCCGCTACCAGCTCGGCTCTTTGTAACGGGCGCCGTACCAGGTACGAGAATCAGCATCGATGGCAGCCTCGTTGGGACAGTTGCACAAGGAGGTGCCTTCTCAGCTCAGGTCAACCCAGGGAAGCACCAAATCGAATTCGCGCGCGACGGCTTCACGCCAGCTCAGGTGTCGCGCGACTTCGGCCCCGGCCGCGCTGTCCAACTGAGCCAAGGAGAAGTTCAGATGAACCCGCTGCCCCAAGCAGCGGCACAAGCCAAAGCGCCACCGAAAACGGTCCCGGACGAGACTGCGCGACCGGATCCGGCGGAGGTTGAACTCGCGGACTGGCAGCGGGTCGCACGCAATCCCACAGTCGCGGATGTCGAGGACTTCCTCCAAAAACACCGCAGAGGAGCCAACGTCACGGAAGCTCAAAGGCTGCTTGAACGGCTGGAATGGAACACCACCAACCGGAACAACAAGACCGATCTTCAGCAATTTCTTTCAAAGTTCCCGGACGGCGCTCATTCGCAAGAAGCTCGCGTCGCGCTGGCGTCAATTGAGAAAGCCGAGACCGATGAGATTGCTGCCGCCCAGTACGCAAGAGAACAGGTGGCACGATCAGAGAACGATTTGCAGAACCTCTCGCGCATCTTGAAAGCATTCGAAGATGCGTACAACAGAAGGGACCTTGCGGAACTCCAGCGAATCTGGAACCCAATGCCGCGGAACTTTGTGGAGAGCTACCGGAACCAGTTTCGAGAAGCGAAGACGCTGGCATTTCAAATCAGGCTCTCGGGCGCGCCTTCTTTCAACGGTGATTCCGCCACCGCCGTCTGCAATCGTACGTTGAGTTTTACGGCGCGGAACGGCGAGCGTCCCCCGGAAACCAGCGAACGGGTGCGTGTCGTCTTAGACCGCACTGGTTCCAGCTGGACGATCCGGTCAATCTCGCCGTTTTGATCGGAAGTAGCGAATTAGTTCGCCGGGGCGATCTTAAGGAGTTGCAACAAGGTCTGGCACGGGTCATCGTCGTTGAGCCCGTCTTCATTTGCCATCGCGCGCTGCTCATCCGCGAGTGTTTTCTTGGCCTTTGGCTTCTCACTCGCGGCCGTTGAAAACTTGCGGATCCCGAAGCGGACCTCGATTGTTGCGGACACCGTTGCTGTCTTTCCATTTCTTGTCCCGGGCTGGAAGCGCCATTGCGTCACAGCGGCGATCGCATTTCTGTCCAACCCAGGGTCGAGCGATTTGATGACTCGAATGTTATGGGCACTCCCGTCGCTGCTCACTTCTGCATACAGAGTAATTACCCCTTGGATTCCCATCGCCCGAGCCTCGGCGGTGTACTCGGGCTCGATGCGTTGCACCAGGACAGGAGCCATGGTCCCAGCGGAGGTTCTTTTCTCTTCGCCAGAGCTTGCGAGCCCGACCGGCGTCCAAACAAGAAGCAAGAGTAGATTTTTCATTGTCGTCCGGGTACTCATATCGAATGGTTCGTCCATCTTTTCGGACGTGAGGCGCTAAGGTTGCTCTTCAGAACGCGTTTTATAAGAGATTCATTTGGCGAGCGGTAACCATCACGCCGGGCGGGAGCAGCAAGTCAACAGCGCGCGGAGTACTGACGTTCGAAACAGCAGCGGACAGGTCAGGCAGTAGGCTGGCAACTCGGCAAAAAAGAAAGCGGGCCGGATTGGTGCCCGGCCCGCTGCAACATTGAGGAAGGATCGAGGAGGGTCGAAAGCAGTGGGTATTGGCAGGCTGATGGCTGGAATTATTCGCCCGCGGGAAGCACAGCAGATTTATTACGACGACGCCGCAAAGCGGCAATGCCCATCATCCCGAATACTCCGCCTCCGGCCAGGAACTGAAGAGACGGCTCGGGAGTGGCAGTGGTGCCGGTGCCGGTTCCACCATAGCTGAAATCGTCGATGGTGAAACCCTTGTCGCTGAGGCCGAGGATTTTAAGACGCCAATATCCGCCGTGGCATCGGAGATTCCAATGAACTCGCCGGGGTTGAGAGGATTCTGCGAGTCCAGAATTACTTCATTGGGGTCGTGGCTAAAGGCGAAGTTCGTCGTTTCGGCGAGGACTTCGACATTTCCGAGCGATGGATTCAACCAGAAACCGACCTTCGAAACGTCCTTCGGAAAGAACATTTCGATCTGCGCCCCTGAATCGAAGTCGGTGACCAGTTGCGAAGGATCATCCACGCTGGAGACCTCGGCTCCCAGTACGTTGGTGGCGGAGTGTGCGTCGCCGGCGATGCCGCCGGAGAGCTTGTATACCACAGCGCCGTTGACGCCCACCATTCCGCCCGCGGTCATTTCGACATCGGGTTGTTGTGAATTAGGAGGCAAAGTAAACAGCAGCGCTGAGCTGGATACCGGGGCGCCGGAGGTGTAGCTGGCGATCGTCTGAGGCGTGATCCCGGAAAGGTTTTCGAAATCCACAACCGTGAGCCCTTGTTGAAACTGAGCGGCCACGTTTGGATCCGTGGTTATAATGACGTCGGCATACATTGCACCGCTGAACAGCAGCGGCGCGAAACACATTGCAGTTCTAGACATAGTCCTCCTGATGGATTGCGGGTCGTTGAGGCCCAGAAGCCGGTTAAGCGACGCACTCCGCTTCCGGCAGAAAAACACGACAGGCGTAGACGCCCTTAACTAGAACTGCGGATTCCAGCGGCGAAACTGACAGTCGCGGCGAGCTACTGCATCTTGGAGACGGCAGCCAGTGCGCGGCCAGCGACGTCAGTGGGTAGCGGCGCATAGGATTTGGACGACGCCAAACGCTGTCCATCGCTCAGGACCCACGTCAGGAATCCTGCGATTGCATGCCGTTTGTTTGCGTCTTCGATCTTTTCGGGAACCAGCAACCAGGTGAAACTGGAGACCGGGTACGCGCCGTCCGCGCCCAGGTTAGTAATCGAAACGCGGAAGTCGCCCGGCAGCCGAGCGGCGGCCGCAGCCGCGGTAACAGTGCCACAGCTGGCTTTCACGAAGTTGCCGTGGGAATTCTGAACACTGCCAAACTGAAGGTGATTGTCGATCGCATACGTCGATTGAAGATAACCGAGCGCGTAGGGATGAGCCTCGATTTCCTTCACGATGCCTTCGTTGAAGTACGCACCATCGCCGACCGGGAAGGAGACGGAATCGCCCACGCCCACCCGATGCAGCCACTCGGTACTGACTTTCGAGAGAAAATCCGTCCAGACGAACGTTGTACCGCTGCTGTCGATCCGATATAACACCGAAATCGGGCGGTCCGGCAAATTGACTCCGGGATTCGCGCGCACCAGCGCGGGATCATTCCAGCGAGCGATGGTTCCCAGGTAAATTCCCGCGAGCACCTTCTGCGGGAACCGCAAATCCTCAGTGACGCCCGGAAGATTGTAGGCCGGCACCACTGCACCGAGCACCACGGGCACATGCAAGATGCGTTTGCCAGAGCGCTGAAGCTGTGCATCTGAAACCGGTCCGTCGGAAGCGCCAAAGTCCACAGATCCGTTCAAGGTCCTTGCGATTCCGCGGCCCGATCCAATCGGTTCGTAGGAGATTTTCACCTCGGGATGGATCTTTCGATACTCGCTCAACCATTTGCCCAGCATGGGATAAACGAACGTAGATCCCGCGCTAACGACGGTGACGTCGCCTGGACGGGCAAAGATCGCTCCGGAAAGAAACCAAAGCGCTGAAAATGAAAGAACACGTTGAATCATCTCTTGGGAACCTCCATCGATCACTTTTCGATTGGGCGCGTTTAGAGTTGCTGATCCGCTCGCGGACATGCGAACCGTAATTTTGCGGGTCAGACCACAGCGGTTCGCGCACGACGATCTCGGGCGCGAATGCATAGTGGGTATGCGGTAGGGGACCTGCACGAAAACGTCTGGTGCCGGTCCCTACAAGAGTAACTGCGAGAACGCACCACGAATTTGAAGGGGAGCGCCGGAGTTCGCCCGCGCAATGAAACGCGGCGCAGCGCCGCGGTCAAATCCGACCGTCGAAATTCTCCTCATCGAAGTCCAAAGCGGTACGACCAGTTTCAGTCCGAACCACTCCTCCTGCAATCGGACACAAGGAGCAACGGCACAAGCGGCAAAAAAACCTTCAAGGAGGCTATGAACCGGTGCTACGAACCGGTGCTACGAACCGGTGCTCCGATCGGCTATCGATGCGGCGATTAGTTACTGGAGTAAACCTGGATTTCGATGTAAATGGCGCGTCAGGCGGGCAAAGCCAACCGCGCCGCTGGCAAGAGTTGAATTTCTTAGCCCCGGTCTTCGGAAGGTGTTTCGGCTGCGAACAGTCCCGCCTCCGAAATCTGTCCGGCGATCTCTCTGCGCAGCCAAGCTTGCGCCAAGCGGAGCTCTCGTCGTACCGTGTGGACCGGAATCGACAACACCAACGAAGACTCCTCGGCGGTCATTCCGCCGAAGTACCGCAAGTCGATCACGCGAGCCTTTAGCGGCTCGATTCTCTCGAGCCTTCGGAGAGCGTCGTCGACCGCCAGCAGCGAGCGGTTTGGCTGCGGCGCGCGTTCGGGCATGTTCGCCAGAGCAACCTCCTGCCCCGGGCCGCGCTTCTCGGCACCCATGGCTCGGGCCGTGTCCACGAGAACCTGCCGCATCACACGCGAAGCGATTCCATAAAAATGTGTCCGATTTTCATAGGACGGATGCCGACCCCGTGCGAGCTTGAGAAAGGCTTCATGCACGAGAGCGGTAGTCTCAAGAGGCATGGATCTTGTTTGGCGCCGGAGATTCGCACTGGCGAGTTTTTTCAGCTCTTCATAGACCAGCGGCATGATCACTTGCATAGCCTCTTTGTCACCGTCCTGAAGACGCTGCAGCAGTTCGGTGAGCTCCATCCTTGTGCCCGGTTGTTTGTCTTGCATCTGATTCGAGGGTGGGGCAGCTCGCTTCACACTTGCCAGCGTGGGTAAAGCGCTCAATCCCAATTTTCGCAAAATCAATTTGTAACGGCTTCGACAGACGGCCACTTCCAAAGGTGCGCGCCAAAGACGTTACCCAGGTTCGGACGCGCCCGCCAGCGTTTCCACTCTAACCTGCGAGATTGCCCGGTCATATTTCACTCCTTGGTGAGTACTATTTTTTGCCGCCCGAACCAGCTGACGACTTCGAAGATACTAAACGCAAGTTCAAGTGGTTTTGTATTACGTTAGCCGGCAAGTCGTGCGTT
>Ga0126373_10002247_pt1 | contig 14193 bp, 12 predicted proteins | sample PanSoiMetPlot_11_FD_92545 | JGI IMG/M metagenome (GOLD analysis project Ga0126373, IMG submission 92545) | Tropical forest soil microbial communities from Panama - MetaG Plot_11 | ecosystem: Environmental > Terrestrial > Soil > Tropical forest > Bulk soil | place: Panama | collected 2016-02-17 | reverse complement strand
CGGCCTGCTGGCCGAGGCCGCGCTGGCGATCGAGGCTGGCGCGTTCTACGTCGCCACCAACGTCGATGCGACGCTGCCGACGCCGCGCGGAGCCCAGCCAGGCAACGGCTCGCTGGTGCAGGCCCTCATTCATGCGACTGGCAGCACGCCCGTCATCGCTGGTAAGCCCGAGCCGCCGCTGCACGCTGAATCGGTCGAGCGCGTCGGCGCGGCGCGGCCGCTGGTGGTCGGCGACAGACTCGATACCGACATCGAGGGGGCGGTCCGCGGTGGGGCTGACAGCCTCCTGGTGCTGACGGGGGTGACCCATCCTGCCGACGTGCTGCTGGCGCCCGCCCGGCGGCGTCCCGCGTATATCGCGGCAAACCTGACCGGGCTGAACACGGCTCATCCTGAGGTAGCTGTGCACGAGGGCGGCTTCCGCTGCGGAGGCTGGACGGTTACCGCCAGGTCGGCCGGTCGAGACGGCGGGGCGTGGCTTACCGCGCGAGGCTCCGGGAATTGGGTCGACGGGCTGCGGGCGCTGTGCGCGGCCGCCTGGACCGCGGGGCCGCCACCTGGCGACCCGGCGGCCCGGCGGCAGGCAGCGGACGCCGCCATCGCGACCATCGTGCGGGGTTAGCCGGGCTGGCCGGGTCCCCGGCCGCGATCTCTCGACAAGCAGGAAGTGCACTGACCGCACCCTGAATTAGGCCCTGAGTCACGCCGGAGAAGACCCTGACTTAACCCTGGAATCGCTCCGCCGGACTGCAAGATCCCCCTTCAGGCTGATTAGCATCAGACCCGCGACCGACGCGAACTATCGCGTCTGTCATCGACACTGGTCAGGTTGGTCCGGGAGATCGTCTCCCGGACTCTGCTGTCCGGCGGGCCCGACGACGCCGCCGGACCCGCCGTCCGGAAGGGGACACCAGACATGATCGAGGCACGGGGCCTCACCAAGCGATACGGGGACACGCTCGCAGTCGACAACTTGTCGTTCAGCGTCGCGCCTGGCAAAATCACCGGCTTCCTCGGGCCTAACGGGGCCGGCAAGACCACGACTATGCGGATGATCCTCGGCCTGGACCGGCCGACAGCCGGCGAGGTCACGGTGGACGGGAAGCCGTTCCCGCGACTAACGCACCCGATGCGCGAGGTCGGCGCGTTGCTGGACGCTAAGGCTCTGCACGGGGGCCGGAGCGCTTACAACCACCTGCTATGCCTCGCCCAATCCAACAACCTGCCGACGAAGCGAGTGAGCGAGGTCCTGGCTCTCGTCGGCCTGACCGACGTGGCCAAAAAGCGCTCGAAGGGATTCTCGCTTGGCATGGGGCAGCGACTCGGCATCGCCGCCGCCCTGCTCGGCGACCCGGAGGTGCTCATGTTCGACGAGCCGGTAAACGGGCTCGACCCCGAGGGGATCCTGTGGATCCGCAACCTCATGAAGGCGCTGGCTGCGGAGGGCCGGACCGTCTTCGTCTCCAGTCACCTGATGTCGGAGATGGAGAACACCGCCGATCACCTGCTGGTGATCGGCCGCGGCAGGCTCATCGCCGACTGCACGGTCGAGGAGTTCATCGCCACGAACTCGCAGCAGACCGTGCGCGTGCGTACGCCGCAGCACGACCAGCTGGCGAAGCTGGTGGCGACTGCGGGCGGCACGGTTCGCGAGAACGGCGACGGGTTGATGGTTGTGACGGGTCTGGACGTCGGTCAAGTCGGCGATCTGGCCTACGACAATTCGGTGCGGCTGCACGAGCTGTCGCCGCTGCACGCATCCCTGGAAGAGGCGTTCATGGAGCTGACCGCGTCGAGCGTGGAATTCCACGCTGGCGTGCCAGATCAGCCCGAGATGGCTGGAGAGGTGGCCTGACATGGCAACGACGGCAACACCGGCGCACGCTGCCAGCGCCCCGCGCATCTTGCCAGCCTCGGCTGGTCGCGCCACGTTTGGTGGCGCGCTGCGGTCAGAGTTCACCAAGATCCGCTCGGTGCGGTCCACGTACTGGACGCTCTTCGCGCTCGTGGTGGTCACTGTCGGATTCGGGGCCCTGGCTTGCTGGGGCGCGGCGACGCACGAGCATGGACCGTTCTTCGACGCGACGCAGCGGAGCCTGGGCGGGCTCTACATCAGCCAGCTCATCATGGGCGTGCTGGGAGTGCTCGTCATCAGCGCCGAATACTCCACGGGCATGATCCGCACCACGCTCTCCACCATGCCGCACCGCGGCACCATCGTCGCCGCCAAGGCGGTCGTATTTACGGTGGTGGCGTTCGTGACCGGACTCATTACGTGCTTCGCCTCGTTCTTCCTGGGTCAGGCGTTCCTGACGTCGCATCACCTCAATGCGACGCTGAGCCAGCCGAACGTGCTGCGGGCGATCATCGGCGGCGCCCTGTTCCTGACCGCGAGCGGGCTACTGGGCTTCGGCCTCGGGTTGCTGCTGCGGCACACGGCAGGCGCGATCAGCGCCGTGGTCGTGCTCCTGTTCGTCATCACGGTCCTGGTCGGCTTCCTGCCCCAGTCCTGGCAGAACGACATCGAGAAATGGATCCCGGCGTTCGCTGGGACGCAGATCTGGACGACGATCGCGGCGGGGCCGGGTTCGACGCCGATGTTCTCGCCGTGGACCGGGTTCGCCGTGTTCTGCGGCTACGCGGCGATCGCCGTGATCGCAGGCCTAGCGCTGTTCCGCAGGCGGGACGCCTAGGTCAGTTAGACGCAGTGGCCGCGCGTGGGGCAACGGCCACTGTCGGGGAAACGCTGGGGAGTCGGCCACCTGGCCCGGCTGGCTCCCCAGCGTTGCTATGTCGCCCGCGACGGCGTCGGGTCGCTCCTCCCGCCTGATGCTGGCGCGGTGCCGCCGCTTGACGCTCGCGCTCTCAGAGCGGCTGGCAGTTCGGGCACCAGACAGCGAGGCGTTCCTCGATCGCTGGCCCGAGGTTTTCCTTCCTGATGACCGTGCCGCACCGGCGGCACGGTCGCCCCGCCCGGCCGTACACCCACATCTCAGCACCGCGAGCGTTGACCCCGGTCGTGACTGTTCCCGGGCGCGCCTTGTTGGCGTCGAGCAAGCGCCTCGCCAGGTCGAGCAGCTCGGGCAGGTCGCTGATGTCGCCGACTTTCGCCCACGGGTTGACCCCGCGCAGGAACAGCGTCTCAGCCCGGTAGATCGTGCCAAGACCCGCCACGTTGCGCTGGTCAAGCAGCGCTTCGCCGATGGTCCGGCTGGGGTCGCTGGACAGCCTGCGAACTGCCTCGTCGACCGCCCAATCCGGTCCGAGCAGATCGGGACCGAGGTGGCCGACCGCCTTATCCTCGCGGCTGGTGCGGATGACCTCCACGATGCCAAGCAAGTACCCGACGGCCTCGAACTGCTCGTTGGCGAGTATGAGCCGGATCCGGTGGTCACGTAGCTGATACCCGGCCGCGGGGCTAACTCGCCAGTTGCCTTCCATCTTCAGGTGCGTGTGAACGGTGATGTCGCCGTCCACCCTGGTCAGCAAGTGCTTGCCACGCGAGACGGTCTCGATGACAGTGCGTCCGGTGAGATCGGTGGTGGCGTATCTCGGTACCCGGAAATCGCTGCGGGTCAGCACGCGGCTGGTGAGCGCATCGTCGAGGGCTCGGGCGGTTCGCCAGACCACGTCACCTTCTGGCATGACGCCAGCATGCCACTGCGCCTTGGCCGTACGTGGGCGCCGAACGCCGTGGTTGTGGATCTGCTGTATATACAGCTACTGCAGATCCACAACCACGCTGTAGGATCTTGTCGCTGCGCCTTCGCAAAGCGGGCATAGCCCCCAAACACCACTGTCACACGGCTGTCATTGGCGGCTGGCACTCTGCCGCTGTGGGACGTTTATCGCAATTCGACACGACTGCACTGGCGCGACTGATAGTCCGGCAGAGCGGAGTCGTCAGCCGGGTTCAGGCTGAAGCATGCGCCATGACCGAAGGGGCCATCAGGCACAGGATTCGCGCCCATGGGCCGTGGCAGACCCTGTTGCCGGGCGTGTACCTCACCAACAGCGGCGCGCCGTCGGTAAAGCAACGGGTCACCGCCGCCTACCTGTATGCGGGCAAGGCGATCGCGATCACTGGACCAGCCGCGCTTGCCTGGTATTCGCTGCCGTCGGTGCGTACCGATGAGGTTGACGTCCTCGTTCCGTTGGAGTGCGGCCGCAAGGACGTCAAGTTCGCTCGTTTACATCGGACCCGCATCGTGCCGCCTTGTGCGCGCGAGGGCGTTGTTCGCTACGCGTCCCCACAGCGCGCGGTCGCGGATACGGTCCGGCGGCTGAACAACTTCGCGGACATCCGGTCCGTAGTCGCGGGCGGCGTGCAGCGTCGGAAGATGACCGTGGCCGACCTAGCAGCCGAACTCGAGGCAGGTCCCACTCGCGGCTCCGCTCAACTGCGCGCGGCGCTGGCGGAGGTCGCCGACGGAGTGCGCTCGGCGGCCGAGGGGGACCTGCACTCGCTGGTCAAGCGCGAGTGGTTGCCCGAACCGATGTACAACGCTCGCCTCTACGTCGGTAATCAGCTCCTTGCCATACCAGACGCCTGGTGGCCGCAGGCGGGCCTCGCCGTTGAAGTTGACTCGCGAGAGTGGCACCTGTCGCCGGCGGATTGGGAGCACACGCTTGCCCGCGGCGCACGGATGACGGAGCACGGGATTCTGGTCATGCGATTTACGCCGCGCCAGATACGGACGACCGGACGCGAGATCGCGAGCAAGATCCGCTCGGTGCTGAGTTCGCCGGCGGCGCGGCCGCTGCCGCTGATCACTGTCCGGGCAGCGTGATTGGCGGGCGCGGCAGCCGTTCAGATGCAGGCGGGCGGCTACATGAGCTTGCGCAGGTGCAGCAGGTCGAACACACTGCCTTGAACCTTCAGCTTGCCCGACAGCCAGGCCCGCATGAAGCTACCTGGATCGCCAGCAATAGCGACAACGACATCGCTATTGGCCGTGAACCGCACCTGCGCAGCCGGAGCGCCGTTACCGGCCAGGCTGACTGGCTGCGCACCGTCAGGCCCGAGCCTGGTTACGAACGTGACGCCCAGATCGGGGACACGGCAGCTCAGGGAGCGGTCTGCCAGATGCTCTGCGCGTGCCTTGGCGTCCATCTCCGCGATACGGCCGATGAGGCTGTCCAGCGCCTTCTGGCATTCCTCGGCTGTCGCCATCCATCCCCTCGCTTTCATGGTCATTCTCTGCCCGAGCTATGGCACGCGGTTAGCGGGGGCACTCTGCGAGTCATGTGCGCCGTGCTGACAGCGTCGGGCGGTAGCGTTCATAGCAGGTGCAGGCATCGCGCGGCCAGGTTAGCCGCGCTGGAGAGTGGTGAAGCGGATGGAGCACCAGACCGGGCCGGACGGCCCGGATTTGACCGAGCATGCCGACCAGGGCGCCACGGTGCCTCCTGGCGGTCTGGAGCCCGCACGAGAGGCAGACGGTGCTTGGCCGGCGGCTGGCAAGCCAGTCCCGGGACCGGTCCGAGCACGTGAGCCGGAGTCGGACCCAGCGCGTGATCCAGCGTCGGCGCCCGCTACCGGTGAGCCGCGGGTCGACGCCGCGCTTCGGCTGCTCGAGCGGCTGCCAGACCTGCCCGTTAACGAGCATCCCGAACTCTTCGAGCAGGTGCACGCGCAGCTCAGCGACGTGCTGGGCGAGCTGGATTCCGGGCCAGCAGGTCCGGCCGGTGGCTGACCGGCTGAACGCTGATCGCCATGAGCAGGAGGCTGCGTCTTGATGCCGAACTCGTGCGGCGAGGCCTGGCTCGATCACGTGACCAGGCGGCCGACCTGATAGCGGCGGGGCGAGTAGCGGTCAGCGGTCACACAGCGCTCAAGGCCGCGTCTCAGGTCGCGACGGACGCCGCGATCACGGTCCAGCAGGCCGGCGACGAGCCTGACTACGTGTCGCGTGGCGGGCACAAGCTGGCGGGTGCGCTCGTGGCCTTCGACGGGCTGGTCGTGGCTGGCAGGCGCTGCCTGGACGCGGGGGCATCAACCGGTGGCTTCACCGATGTGCTGCTCCGCGCGGGGGCCGCGCATGTTGTCGCGGTCGACGTCGGCTACGGGCAGCTTGCGTGGTCGCTGCAGACAGACGAGCGCGTCACGGTCCTGGACCGGGTCAACATCCGTAACCTCACGCCTGAGCAAGTCGCTCCCGCGCCAGAACTGGTCGTGGCCGACTTGTCGTTCATCTCGCTGACGCTCGTACTGCCGGCCCTGATCGGCTGCGCTGCGCCGACGGCCGACTTTGTGCTGATGGTGAAGCCGCAGTTCGAGGTCGGCAAGGATCAGGTCGGAGGGGGCGTCGTGCGCGATCCTGCGCTGCGCGCCGCGGCGGTCAGATCGGTGGCCGCGGCTGCCGCGAGCCTTGGGCTCGGCGTCGCTGGCATCACCGCAAGCCCGTTGCCGGGACCGGCGGGCAACGTGGAGTACTTCGTGTGGCTGCGGCGCGGGGCGGAACCGCTCGACGAAGAGGAGCTTCGCATCGCGATTGAGGCCGGGCCGCAGTGACCGGGCCTGACGCCGGCCGGATCATGCTGCTGGTCGCGCACACCGGACGGCCAACAGCGATCCGCATCGCGCGCGTCTTGCTCGACAAGCTGATCGCCGCCGGGATCACGGTGCGAGTGCTGGAGTCCGAGGCAGCCGATCTCGATTGCGCGGCGGCGCAGGTGGTGCACGTTTCCCCCGCTGCGGCGGCGAGCGCCGAGATGGTCCTCGTCGTGGGCGGCGACGGCACACTGCTGCGGGCGGGAGAGCTTGCCCGGCCCGCCGGGGTTCCGCTGCTAGGCGTCAACCTCGGACACGTCGGATTCCTGGCCGAGGCCGAGCCGGAAGACTTGTCCGCGACCGTAGCTAGCGTTGTAGCTCGCGAGTACGCGGTCGAGCAGCGGATGACGATAGACATCGGCGTCCGGATCAACGGTTCGCTGATCAGCGAGACCTGGGCCCTGAACGAAGCGACCGTCGAGAAGGCTGCCAGGGAGCGCATGCTCGACCTGGTTATCGAGGTCGACGGGCGCCCGCTTTCGCGCTTCGGCTGCGATGGCGTGGTATTCGCGACGCCGACCGGCTCGACGGCTTACGCCTTCTCCGCGGGCGGTCCGGTCGTCTGGCCCGATGTTGAGGCGGTCCTGATGGTCCCGATCTCGGCGCACGCCCTGTTCGCCAAGCCGATGGTGGTCTCGCCGAACTCCGTGCTCGCAACTGAGGTCATCGGCGCCGCGCTCGTACGCGCCGACGGGAGCCAAACTGAGACGGCAGGTGCGGTTCTGTGGTGCGATGGGCGTCGTATGGTCGAGCTTCCGCCAGGGTCGCGTGTCGAGGTGCGGCGCGGTGCCCGCCCAGTCCGGCTCGCCAGGCTGCCCGCGGGGACGGGCGCCGAGGCTCGTATCGGCGCTTCGTTCACTGACCGTCTGGTCGTCAAGTTCGGCCTGCCTGTCGCAGGCTGGCGTGGCCAGGCCGGCCGGGCGCCAGCGGCGACCGACACGACCGCCCAAGCGGCAACCGATGGGCCAGCCGACGCGGCGGAAGCAGAGGCGATGGCACACGCGCCAGACGAGGAGCCAGGCGGCGATGCTTGAGGAAGTGCGGATCACAGGCCTCGGGGTGATCGACGAGGCGGTGCTAGAGCTGTCGGCCGGATTTAACGTCGTCACAGGCGAAACTGGTGCCGGCAAGACCATGGTCGTATCGGGCCTTGGCCTGCTGTTCGGGGGCCGGGCCGACCCGTCGCGGGTTCGCCCGGGCGCCGACCGCGCGGTGGTCGAGGGGCGGCTCCAAGTCGACCCGGGCGGTACGGTCGCGCGTCAGGTCAACGACTCCGGCGGTGACCTCGACGACGACGGCAGCACGCTGATCCTGGTTCGCTCGGTGAGCGCCGAAGGCCGATCGCGGGCTACCGCAGGCGGCCGCTCGGTGCCGGTGTCGCTGCTGACGTATCTCGCCGATGACCTGGTTGCTGTGCATGGCCAGGCCGATCAGCAGCAGCTATTGCGCCCTGGTCGGCAGCGTCAGGCGCTCGATCAATTCGCTGGCCCGGAGTTCGCGGAACTTCTGTCCGCATATCAGCGGGTGTACCACCGGCACGCTCAGGTCAAGGCGGAGCTCGACGAGCTCACGACAACGGCGCGCGAGCGCACCCGCGAGGCAGAGGACCTCCGGCACGGCGTGGCCGAGATTGAGCGGTCCGAACCGGTCGAAGGCGAGGACATCGAGCTCGTAGCCGAAGAAGAACGGCTGGCGAACGCGGACGCGCTGCACGCAGCGGCGACTGCTGCGCACGAGGCGCTCGTCGGTGACCCTGCCAGCGGCAGCTACGACACCGTGGACGTGACTGCACTGCTGGCTGCGGCCAGGTCGTCCCTCGACTCGGCTGCACAGCACGACTCGCGCCTCGGCGCGCTGGCGGCCAGGATCGGCGAGGCGGCGTATCTGCTCGCTGATGTCGCCGCCGAGCTGGCCTCCTATGTTCAGTCAGTCGAGGCTGATCCGGTGCGGCTCGCCGCGGTACAGGACCGGCGCGCGGACCTCACCAGGCTGATCCGCGCCTACGGAGCCCGGCCCGTGGACGGATCGCCGGGCGGTGACCTGGCGGCGGTGCTGGCGTGGGCGAAGTGGGCGTCGGCGCGGCTTGCCGACCTGGACACCGACGAGGACAGGATCGGCTCCCTCGCCGCGCAGGAGGCCGAGCTGGCGGCCTCGGTAGCGGACCTGGCGGGCCAGCTCACCGCTGCGCGCACCGCGGCCGGGGGCCGGTTCGCTCACGCCGTAACCGACGAGCTGACCGCCCTGGCCATGCCGCACGCCAAGATCTCGGTGGCGATCACGCCAGCCCAGGCCTTCGGTCCGCACGGCGCCGACGACGTCGAGATCCGCCTGGCGGCGCACCCGGGCGCCCCTTCGCTGCCGCTGCATAAGGGCGCCTCGGGCGGCGAGCTGTCTCGGGTCATGCTGGCCATCGAGGTTGTCTTCGCCGGCGCGGATCCGGTGCCGACCTTCGTTTTTGACGAGGTCGACGCTGGCGTCGGGGGCAAGGCGGCCGTTGAGATCGGCCGTCGCCTGGCGAGGCTGGCTCGCCTTGCGCAGGTGATTGTCGTCACCCACCTGCCGCAGGTAGCGGCATTCGCCGATACCCACCTGATGGTGGAGAAGGCCGGCGACGGCTCCGTGGTGCGCAGCGGCATCTGCAGGCTCGATGAGCCAGGCCGGGTCCGCGAGCTATCGCGCATGCTGGCGGGCCTCGAGAATTCGGAATTTGGCCGTGCGCATGCCGGGGAGCTGCTGGCTGCTGCGGCGGCCGAGCGCGCCCAACTGGCCGACCAAGCGGAGCTCGCTGGGCGCGGCTAGCCGGCCCCGAAGCCGCCGTCGGCCTGAAGTACCGGGCTGATCTGGCAAAATGGCTATCCAATGAAGGCGCCGAACCTAGGCTTCCCCGCGATACGCCGGACCAGGTCGAGGGACCTGCCCGGTGTGTTGGCGACGGCTCGCCTTGATCGGCGCACCAAGAACCTGACCAAGCGCCTCAAGGCCGGTGACATTGCGATCATCGATCACGTCGATCTTGATCGCGTAGCGGCAGATGCACTGGTGCGTAGTCAGGTTGCGGCCGTGATCAACGTGGCGCCCAGCATCAGCGGCCGATACCCGAACCAGGGCCCGCAGGTGCTGATTGACGCTGGGGTTCCGCTGGTCGACGACGTCGGGCCGGATGTATTCGACTTGGTGAAAGAAGGCCAGCTCGTCCGGCTCGAGAACGAGACCCTCTACCTGGGTGAGAGCGTCGTCGCTAAGGGCACCCGGCAGACACCGGAGTCGGTGGCGCTGGATATGACGACCGCCAAGGAAGGCCTGGCCGCGCAGCTCAAGGCGTTCGTCGCCAACACGTTCGAGTACATCAACCGGGACTCCGAACTCCTGGCCGAGGGCATCCGGATGCCCAAGCTGCGGACGACGCTCGCGGGGCGCCACGCCCTGGTCGTGGCTCGCGGCTATCGGTACCACGAGGACCTCAAGGCCCTGCGCTCCTACATCAGGGAGTTCAAGCCCGTCATCATTGGCGTCGATGGCGGCGCCAACGCGCTGATCGAGGCCGGGTACTGGCCTCACATGATCGTCGGCGACATGGACTCGGTGTCGGACAAGGCGCTGAACTCGGGCGCCGAGCTCGTCGTCGTCGCCTACATGAACGGCCACGCGCCCGGCCTGCCGAGAGTGCAGGATCTGGGCCTGGAATCGGTGACCTGCCCCGCGCCTGGCACCAGCGAAGACGTCGCCGTTCTGCTCGCCGACGAGGCGGGGGCAAGCCTGATTGTCACCGTTGGGATGCGGTACGGGCTGGTAGAGTTCCTCGACAAAGGCCGGTCAGGCATGGCGAGCGCCGTGCTGACCCGGATCCGGGTGGGCGACAAGATCGTTGACGCTAAGGGCGTCAGCCGGCTCTACCAGAGCCGGATCTCTGGCAAGTCGCTCGGTCTACTCGCTGTCGCGGCGCTGGTACCGATCATCGCGCTCGCGTGGACCCCGGTCGGCAAGATCTATGTGGGATACCTCGGCCTGGCACTCCGCCAGCTGTGGTACTGGCTAACTGGACTGCTGTAGTGATCGATTTCCGGTATCACCTCGTCTCCATCATCGCCGTGTTCCTCGCCCTGGCCATCGGCCTGGCGGTTGGCTCCACGGCGCTGAGCGGCAAGGCCGTCGAGTTTCTGAATGCGCAGGAGCGCAGGGCCGTCGCGAGCAACGCGTCGCTCACGAAGCACAACCAGGCGCTGACCAACCAGGTCGCTGCCGATCAGGCATTCGCGCAGGCCGCGTCGCTGCGCCTCGTCGGCGGCCTGCTGGCGCACGAGAAGGTAGTGCTCGTTGTCGCCCCGGGTGCCGATAACGCGGTGACCGCTGGCGTGATCAACATCCTGCGCCAGGCGGGCGCGACCGTGACCGGACAGGTCGGCCTCACGCCGTCGTTCCTGACGACCACCGGCAACGCCGAGGCTGCGCTGACGCAGCTCGCGCAGAATCTTGCCGCCAAGCACGGCCTGGCCCCGCCGGCGCCGTCGGAGAACCCGGTCGCCGGCCAGCAGGCGGCGGCGCAACTGCTCGCTGCGAGCCTGCTGGACAGCCCGTCGGGCGGTACCACGCTGTCGGTGAAGGCGAGCGCGGACATCTTGTCCGGCCTCGAGCAGACCGGGTATGTGACCGCCAGCCCGCAGACGCCAGCACCGGCCACCGCAGCGGTTCTGGTCGCGCCGGGCGGCCTGGCGCCGCAGACGGGCAGCGAGGTGCTTGGCGCTGTGGCAGCACAGCTGAAGGAGGCCTCCGGCAGCGCCACCGTCATGGCTGGAGCGACCGAGTCAGTCGGGCAAGACAGCGTCATCAGTAACGAGAAGAACAGCCCGGATCCCGTGTCGACGGTGGACAATGCCGATACCGAGAGCGGTCAGATCATGGTGGCGCAGGCACTCAGGTACTTGCTCGAGGGCAAGGCCCCGGCTGCGTACGGGATCGACTCGGGCAATGCGCCCAGCCCTGCGCCCACCCCGAGCGTGACATCGACCGCAGGGGGGCATCCATGACAAGTCATGGCGCGCGGTCTGCACTCATCGGGGCCGCGGCGGCGCGGCTGTCATACGCGGCGCTGCGGAAAAAGGCGCCCGGCGGGTCCGCGACCTGGAGCCGCACCAATCATCGCGGGGAGGAGGTCACTCTCCTCGAGGGGCCGGCCGTCGCGATTGGTGCCATCGCCGGCGCGCTCGCGGCCGGCGGCAGCACGCGTGACCGGCTTGCGCTGACCGTCGCGGGCGCAGGCGCCGCCGCGTTCGGCGGCTACGACGACCTTGCCGGGAACGGGATTAGCAAGGGCTTCCGTGGGCATCTAGGCGCGCTGTCAAGGGGCGAACTGACGACGGGAGCCGTGAAAATCGCGGGCATCGGGACTACGGGCCTGGCCGCCGCCCTCATTGCGGGCGCGCCAGTGGACCCCCGTCGTCCTCACGGCGCCGCGTCCGGGCCGCTCGCGGTGGCCGACGCGCTGATCAACGCCGGGCTCGTGGCGGGCGGCGCCAACCTGGTGAACCTGTTTGACCTGCGCCCTGGCCGGGCCGTCAAGGTTGCGCTGCTGACAGGCGGATTGCTCGCTTCTTCGCGCCGCGGCCGCGCTGCCGTGGCAGGTCCGGTGGCTGCTGCCGCCGCGCTCTTGCCCGAGGACCTCGACGAGCGCTCGATGCTCGGCGACGGCGGCGCGAACGCGCTCGGCGCCATGCTCGGGGCCGCCGCGGCGATAACGCTGCCGCGAACCGCGCGGCTCGGTGTGCTCGCGGTGATCGTCGGACTGACGGCCGCCAGCGAGAAGGTCAGCTTCACCAAGGTCATCGAGCGCACCGGCCCGCTGCGCCGTCTCGACATGCTGGGCCGCCGGCCCGTCGCCCACACGACGACTCCGCCGACTGGGCCTGGGTCGGCAAGCCAAGCGCCTCCAGGCGCAGCGCCAGCCGCGAACGGCACGCCGATCGGCCCGGACCAGGTCGACAGCACGCTCGCGACGCGAGACCAGCGCTCGGCCGAGGCGCGGTGACCCGCCCGGCTGCCCCGGTCACGCAGGACGGTCAGGATCCGGGCGCCGGCAGCCTCGTCGGAACAGGCATCGGACGCGCCGCTGCGCTGATCGCGGGACTGACGATTCTGGCCAGGCTCCTTGGCCTGGTCCGGACCGTCGTCTTCGCCAAGACGGTGGGCGCCACCTGCCTCGGCACCGCGTACGTCACCGCCAACGCGCTGCCGAACATCATCTACGACATCGTGCTGGGCGGCGCGCTTACGAGCATCATGGTCCCTGTCCTCGCGCGGCCCGCCCGGCAGGCGCCAGCCGACGCTACCGCCGCCGCCGAGGTCAGGCAGACCTCGTCGGCGCTGCTGACCTGGACGATCCTGATCCTGACGCCGGTATGCGTGCTGATCGCATTGGCGGCCGGACCGCTCGCCACCGTCCTGAATCCGGTGAACAGCACGGCCCACTGCTCGCAAGTCCCGCTGGTGACAGTGACCGGCCGCATGCTAGTTGTGTTCGCGCCCCAGGTCCTGCTGTACGGACTGGCCGTCGTGCTGTACGGCATTCTCCAGGCACACCGCAGGTTCGCGGCCCCCGCCCTGGCACCCGTGATCTCCAGCCTGGTGCTGATCGCCGTCTACGTTGCGTTCGTGCCGCTGGGCGCTACGCACGTGAACACCCTGGGCAGGCTGTCCATGACGGCTGACCTCACGTTGTCCGTCGGCACCACAGTCGGTGTCGCCGCGCTGGTCCTCACCGCGCTGATTCCGGCGTGGCGACTGCGGATCGGGCTCCGCCCCGCCCTGCGGTTCCCGGCCGGTGTCGGCCGCCAAGTCAGCGGGCTCGCTGTTTTCGGGATCGTGGCGTTGTTCGCGCAGGACCTGGCGCAGCTCGTAGTGATCCTGCTCGCGAACGGGCGCGGCCCGCATGCGGCGTTCGTGCTCTACCAGTACGGCTGGCAGGTGTTCGAGGCCGCGTACGCGGTGCTCGCGATCTCCATCGCCGTGAGCGCGTTTCCCGTGCTGTCAGCCCGTGACGGAGAGGACTTCGACCAGACAGCAGCCGGATCGGCCCGAGCCGTGCTGCTCATGTCGTTCCTCGGCACCGCGCTGATGTTTGCCATCGCGATTCCCGCCGCGCACTTCCTTGCCGCGAGATACGGCCAGGTTGCGGAGCTTACGGCGGGCCTCGCGCTGTTCGCGCCGGGCCTGGCAGGCTACGGCCTCGTCGCCTGCTTGTCCCGGGTGCTGCTCGCGGCGCGACGCACCAGGGTGGCCGCCGTGGCGGTAGGCGCCGGCTGGCTGATCGTAGTCGTGGCGGACATCGTGCTGGTCGGGGTTGCACCGGGGCGCTGGGCCGTCGGAATGCTGGCTCTCGGCAGCACCATCGGCCTGACGGTCGCGGGCGTCGCGCTCGTCGCGGCCGTGCGCCGGCAGCTCGGTCCCGCAGCACTGGCCGGCACCGGCCGCGCCGCGGCGTCCGGGTCGGCGGCCGCTGTGGCTGGCGGCGGGGCCGGCGCCGCAGTGGCAGCGGCCCTGCCGATTACCAGCCCGGTCGCGGCGGCGCTAGTCGCGGCCTTCGCTGCGGGATGCGCGGTCGCTGGATTCGCGCTCGTGGCGTATGTCCTTGACGGCGGCGAGCTGCG
>Ga0126373_10002246_pt1 | contig 14197 bp, 18 predicted proteins | sample PanSoiMetPlot_11_FD_92545 | JGI IMG/M metagenome (GOLD analysis project Ga0126373, IMG submission 92545) | Tropical forest soil microbial communities from Panama - MetaG Plot_11 | ecosystem: Environmental > Terrestrial > Soil > Tropical forest > Bulk soil | place: Panama | collected 2016-02-17 | reverse complement strand
TTGTTGAACCGCGTTCAGACCACTCGCGCCCAGACCTTCGATGGTGGTGATTTGCGCATCGGCCACCGAACCCACCATAACGCTGCAACTCCTCGCGGCTTGCCCGTTCACATGCACGGTGCAGGCGCCGCAAGCGGCGATCCCGCAACCGAACTTGGTGCCGGTCAACCCTAATTCATCACGAATGACCCATAGCAGCGGGGCGTTGGATTCGACGTCGACCTCATGGATCACGCCGTTGACTTTTAATCGGATCCCCATGACTCGGCCTCCTGATTGCGGAGTGGATGGTGGAGCGGCCGTTATCCGGTTTGGATGCGGCGAGAGTTTCTTCCGGTTGCGGGGGTCGATCACGCATCGAAAGGCGTGGATCAACGCTACGGACGGGACTCCATTTGGCCAATCGGGTGCACACAAGTCCGGCCCGGAAGGTCGTTCCATAACCAAGATGTCCGATAACCCCTGCCGGCTTCACCGCAACAGACTGCCACCATAACGGTCCAATACGCCTAGGCCACAGGCCGGGTTTGCGGCTCCTCCGGGTGACCTAAGTGTTGCGGTAGCCCTCTCCGCGCAACTAGGGTGAAGGTTCATCTTCGGAGAACGACAGCCAGCGTGCTCGAGGTGTCCTCATCGTTGCTTCTCCGCTGCCTCGCCGATCGTGAGTTCGCGATCGGGGCCGTGCGCGATCACGGTCTGACCCGATTCAAGGCGGAGTTGGGTGCCGTCGAGCTGTACTGAGACGATGTCCGGTTCGAACGACACCATGCCGGAGATACGTCCAACTTCAGGAAAGGCCTCGCGATACGACCATGCCGCTAGTCGCGCGTCACCGATATCGTAGTAGCTGCAGATGCCCTTGTACGGGCAGAAGGTTCGATGTTCCACGGAGGTCAGCCAGGATTCATCGATGTCCGAGCGCGGAACGTACCAGCGCGGGGCGAAGCCGGACTCGTAGAGAACTACTGGCCGCTTCGTGTCGGTGATGATGCGATCGCTACGGCGGACCACAAGGTTACGGGATGTTTGACGGATGTCGATGCGGTGATAGCTGTCGGCGGCATGCCCCAAGATCCGTTCGTCTTCTTCGTAGAATGCGTCCATGGCCGGCCACGCGAACGCGATCCGGCGCTGCAGTTCGCTCGCATAACTGGGCAACTCGACGTGCTGCCATGCTCCTCGCGCCGCAGTCCGTCCTCCTGCCCGCACAGTGTACCAAGCCGCTGGTCCGAGTTCGTGATGCCGGGTGGTATGGTCAGAACGCTCTAAGGTGTCGGGTGAGACGTCGGACTCAGGGAAGTAGGCCACCGGATAGCGGTCCGGCTCGAAGAGTACAAGTACGTGCTCGCTATCGGCGATCCAGGTGCCGCCAAAGCGTACCCGCATGCGCCGACGCAACGGCTCAACATACAACAAACGACTGGGCAGCGGTTCGGCCACGAGGAACCGCCCGATAGCCCCCGGCGAGAGCGGACCTTGTTGCCAGGATAGTCCCATTGCTTGTCCCCTCCTATACGTCTGACCAGCACGACCGGACGCTATGACGTTGTCGGACCCTAAGTAGTCTCTATACGCTCCTGCTGAGGAGTCCCGAGCCGCCCCCCACAGCCGAGGACCTCAGCAGAGCAGCGGTAAGAGACCGAGTGGAGGCACTAAAGCGGGTCGCTGTTCCCGCGCCCAGATAGCCGCACCGACGGAAAGCGCCAGATCCTGAAGGGCGATCCCGCGTCGTTCGTGAGGGACTGAAGCCCCGGCATGTGGCGGCAGTGCCGCATGACTTGAACCCACAAGAGCTGCGCCGTCACTTCGTAATCCCCCAACAGACAGCCGCGTTCTCAATCGCAACGCCATAACTCGGATTCTCCGTCGCGATCTGGAAGGAAAAGGCCTCGCTGTGCCACGGGCACCAGAAGAACATCAAACTCAGGCGCCTCGGCGATACTAAATTCGGGTGTCAGAATCAGCCCCTGAATATCGCGGACCGGGGACTTTGTTTTCGCGATCACATGGATGGTTGAGTTTGGGATTCGCGACAGCACTTCGAACGGTCCGGTAAAGTCTATTTGGTCCATCCGGGGAAAAATTAGAGCACCGGTGGTCAAATGGCTCGTTTGGCGTGCGGGCTTAACTCTTTTTGAAATCATGATTGGTATGTCCATATAGTAGCTACTCCTATCTGACCTTCTTCAATGGTTGAGCAATCTTTTGATCGGTTCCTCCTTAGAATGGGCAGAGGGCGCTAGCGCTCCCCCTCCAGCAGGTCATTCATAATGTGCCGAATCATCGACTCACAAGACAAGCGAGAACGTAGCAAGCCAGTCCCGGAAGTGAAAAAAGAGTGCGGACAATGTGAAATCGAACCCAACGGGCGCGAATGGGCGCCCAGTCATCGGGCGGGCTCTCGACTGACCAACGCGCGATCTGCTTGTTGATCCGGACGTCCGTGGCCAAGGCAATCGCGAGGACTGCGGCATAGCAGACAGAACCGGCGATCGCCAATTCGCCGGAGAGCGAAAGAATCCCTTGAGAAAGAATCGCGAGCACAATACCACCCAACAATGCACCCACAACCACGATCGGCATGTAGGGGTTGAATGTGTGATTGGTGGCTTGATGGAATTCGACATAGGCCGAGACCGAGAGGCGAGACATTGCGCGCCCAAGGCCGATCCAGTTGACCATCAGGCCACCGGTGGCTAACGCCGCGAAGAAGACAACGGCCAGTTGCAATGCTTGTTCCATATCCTTCGACTATCCTTTCCACACCGCCAAGCTCCATTTTTCGAAAATCGTGAGCATGCGTCGCTCTCGCTACTCCTATTTTCTTTCGGGTTCGAACGGAAACATGCACTCGATCCGCAATTCTTGTGCGGTGGTTTTGATTCGTGTTCTGAAGCCCGTCAAGGGCTCAGAGCTCAGCCCTAATGTTTCGCAAACGCAGGCTCGTGCAAAAGAAGCGGCAGCCATCGCTAGGCTCTCTTGTTTGCGCTTTGTCGGGCAACCTGTTCGGCTTCTCTGAGCCAACCGGTCCTGAGCCGATCGGGCGAAATGCTTGAGAGGTACGGTTTGATGTCGAGAATCGGCGTTTGATCCAGCATGTCGATGCCGCGAACGTGGAGTTTCGGCCCGAATCGGCCAAGAAGTTCGACAACCGTCAACCCAATCGGATTCGGACGTCGGGGCGATCTCGTTGCAAAGACGCCATGTTGCCGATTGTCGCTAGGCGGGGTTCCAAGCAGTTCAAAACCCTCAGATCGATCGAAGATCCAGAGCACAAACAGGTGCGAGAAGCCTTCGATGTCGGTCAGACCCGGTTCGAGGTCTGGATTGACTTCGAGAAAGCCCTCTGCGTCATGCTTTGCTCCCAGTCCCTTGGGAATCTGCGCCGATTGTTTATACGGACTGGAGACGAACCCGATCGGAATCATCTCAAAACTAACCGCCGCCATAGATGCCGCCCTCCTTTGGCTGAATTCTGCTCCTGCTCCTGATTTTGGCCAAGGCACGGACACAAAATCTATGCCGTTAAATCTTGAAAGTGTCCGGATACCTTTGATCCCGTACTCCGACGAGTCGCTGCCAGCCGTCGAACTTCATGGCCTCCACGCCCGCGATGTGGTCGTGTCGGGTCATGTTAAGAAAAACATTCGCGCGAACGGGCGAATCGAGATCGAGCGGCTTAGGCAACTATTGCGGGCTTTCTGATTTCATAAATAACGTTTTCGATGATGGTTTCGTCTCGAATTGTCTCTACCCGCCGAGCTGTCAGTACGGCACCGATTTTTTCTAAGGCCCGCCGAGACCGGAGATTCGCTACCCCGACTCGGAAAATAACAGCATCGACAAACTTGAAGGCGTGATCGAGCATCAGCCGTTTCATTTCTCCGTTGTAGGCTCCGCCCCAGTGAGAGCGGGCCAAAAAAGTCCAGCCGATCTCAAGTTCGCTCTTCTCCGGTCCGTATTGCGAGAAACGCGATGAACCTATGATTTTGCGGGTCTTCCTGTCTACGACGACTAGGGCTCCGCCTGATTCCAACCCTTCCCGGAAGAACACCTTGAAGATTTCTTCCTTGTAGCGATCGCGGATCGGATGCTGCTCCCAAATCAATGGGTCTGACGCTACACCGAACAGGGGTTGCCAGTCGTCGGGCTGCAGGGGCCGCAGTTCAACAAGATCGCCAATCAGGTGAGGCTGTAGGTCAAAGCTGGCGAGTTGCATAGGGCACCCCGGCGAGTGTACGGCCACCTTCCGAAATGACGGGTCCTGATTCATTTCCCCTTGCTTTAGATTTCTCTGAAGACGGTTCTACGCCTTTCCAATGTGACTTGCGGGGTGTACCATTCCCCGGGCTCGTCGTTTGGCGTAGATAGATGCTCTCAATAAGAGGCCCCCAACACCAATACTGTCGACCCCAAGAACATGAACACATACCCACTCGAGATGACGTTGGCCGGAGCAAACATTATCCTGGAGATAAAGGATTCCGCAAAATGGGCTCCGGCAGGCTCACGGATCGCATTTACTGCCCAGCCGGGCAATTTTCCGAGATACCACGTAACAATCCAGGATCCCTTCCTGGAGCTTCACGCGGAAGGGCAGAATCACGTGGTTGCGAGTGTGAGCGCATCGATAAAGACTTCGTCGGATCAACTGATCCTGGAGGTCATCAACGATGGAACTATTTCGGTGTCGTCTCCAGTCGATGATTTTATAGATCAAGTTGCGGGCAAACATGTACGAACTCTGAAACTAAAGCGAGGAACGCGAACTAGGCGGAAAAAGTCTCGTGAGCGGTAGTTTCGGGGAAATTGGAAATGGTTTCCTGAAGCGATCGTTAAAGGCTAAGTAGGTTGCGTACTGCTGTTCTTCGCGTTTGAGAAACAGACGTTTTCTTCTCATCCTGAACACGACCGGCTCCACAATCAACACACGACCTATGGTCCGGAGGAACCTTCGTCAAGCGAGGACGCAACGAGATTTTCGGTTGATTCTTGGGATCTGGGCTTCGCCGGAGGGATCAAGAAACGGCGCGGAGAACGCAGGAAGCTCAAGACGGTGAACCGCAGCAATCGAATTTGGTCACGCCTTGGCACTCCATAGGCTCTCATGGCTACAGAAGCGGCAATCGAAAAACTCACGCCCAGATTAAACACAAACGTCGTTGCGATGCCAACTAGCGTGTAAAAGAACCAGCCCCGGTACAACCAATCCCTTCCGAAGCTGGATGCGGCCAAGGCCAAACTTCCCGCGGCAAGCGTTACGTGTCGCACATCGAGCGGGATTCCGAAGAATTTCCCCATCGCTGGGACAAACGCCAGAAGGTAGCCGAGAACGATGCTTGTAGTCCAACCGGAGAGATTGGCATCCACGGCGGCAGCGAGCTTTTCCATTCGCTCGCGCCCAAATTTTCGCCCCAGTGGGTGCTGGGCGATCGCTTCCGGAAGGCGATTGTAGATCGCAAAGTTTTCAAACCAGCCTCCGGCCAGCGCCGAAATCCACAAAATGACTCCCGTCAGCGCGGCGAAGATCATCGTTCCCGAAGCGAATGGATCCAGCGTCTTGTAGACATACTCGGCGCTCGATACGGTCAAATAGGGGCGGGAGAAAACAAAAGCCCACAGCCGGGCAAACAAAACACATCCCGCGCAGACCGCCAGCAGGTTTCCCGCGGCGGATGCCAGTTGGCTGCGAGTGATGCGGCTGATGAAATCCGCGAGTTTCTCCATTCGCGTCTTCCCGCGCGTGGTACGCACGATGCCGGCAAATTTCGCGGCGGTCACCGACGGCTGCTTCGTAGCGAGCGCGAGATGATAGTGCTGGAGAATGAGAAAGCTGACTGCATAGTTTGTCCCGGCGGCAATTCCTTCCACAAAGGGAGCGAAGTGCGCTTCGCCGATGCGCAACTTGATCGCAGCCGTCAACACCGTCAGCAGGCCGCCGCCCAACGACGCCTTCCATATTCTTCGGTACTCGCTCTGCGAGTTGGCGATGTAATTTCCTCCGGACTTTCCGCTCCTCTCCACCACCTTCCGCGCCAAGAGCTCGGAATTCTCTTCAAATAGCGCGCGCAGGCTCATGTCATCGCGGCGCGCGTTCATCACGTCGTTAAGAAGCCGCTTGACAGAGGCAATCGACTGGCGAGGCCCGGCAACGAATAAGACCTCTCCAATGCTTTCCATCCGCGTCATCGCGCGCTCAATGGTGCCCAGATCAAACACTAAGGAGGTGCTGACTCCTGTGTCCTCCATCCGCCGGTGGAGGTACTCAAGTTCTTCCCGGCAGCGTTCGAGATTCTTGCGCCAATTCTTGAGAGCGGCGGGGTCATCACTTTGCCGCGCAAGTTCTGCGCACGACGTTTGAAGCCGATAGAAGGGAGAATCTTCAATGGTCCCTGAGTGGCTGCGGGCCCGCAGTTCCGGTGAAAGTCCGATCCCTGCGATGTGTACCCCGAGCAGACGAAAAGCCTGCGTCAGGTCTTCCCGCTGATTTCGCCATGCGGTGGAATCGCTGGCAGGGGAAAGCAGTCGCGCCATCCGCTCGAAAGTCTCATCAGGCAGAGTAATGACTTGCTGAATCGCCTTCTTTGTGGGGTAGAGTCGGAAGGCAAATTTTGATAGATCGGTATCCGACCGAGCAGAGGGCAGGAGTTCCTCCATCAACCGGCGGGCTGCCTCGGACCACAAACCCTCATGCGGATGTAACCCAGCCTCCGCGAAGAGGTCGACGGATCGAACTTCAGTAATGATTTTCCGTATCCCGTCTTGGAACCGCCCACGGAGTTCGGCGTTTGACTCCATGAGCGCAAGAACGGTATCCATCCGTGTCATGCCATCGCCGGCAGGTGAGGACGCAGGCCCTCTAACCCACTCTTTCAGTTCCACAAACGCGTCGAGTCGTGTCTCCAAGTCAGGGCACCTATGAAATTCTGAAGGAGTAACGCGAGGGATCGCACGCTTTGCTTACGGCGCTTCTCAGGTGGAAAGAAGTTCTGGTCTAGAGTTGGCATGGCTGGGCTTCCCACTTCGCTTCTCCTATCCCAGGAGCCGCGAGCATTGCACACCGCGCTACAAATAGACCTCGTACCCTGCCCCATGCGAGGGCACGTAACGTTATGTTCGCTACTAGCTTACGCCCTTCGATTTTTTCTTACGAATTTATGCTCGCATCCTGCGGGACGACGCTACCCAAAAGACATGATTCGCGCGATCCTGTCAGGCCCTGGGTATCGAGTTTGTGAGTCTGAGCGAGCAAGTGGACACAAGTACTCCCACAGGCAAGATGGTGTTTACAGTTCTCGGTGCTGTGGCCGAATTGGAACGCTCGCTGATATGTGAGAGAGTGCGCGCCGGTTTGCGGAACGCCCGCGCGAAGGGGAAGCGGCTTGGCCGACCCCCGAAGAATCTCGACACGGAAGTGATCGCTGCCCTGCGGCGCAAGGGGCTCGGCTGGCGCGCCATTGCCAAGCAGCTAGGGGTTGGGGTCGGAACGTTGTATCGCGCTGCCCCAGAGTGTTCCAAAATCTAGCAAAAGGTTTTTGGAACGCGGTAAAGCTTCCGGCAGGCCCTCCGACCTAATCCATTCTGTCTGGGCGAAGGGCAAGTCTTCCGATTACCCCGTCACTCAGGTCCGATCCCGGTCACCGCACCGCATCAGCGCGCGGGATTTGCATTTAAGGAGCGGCAGAAGAGAAGATTGATCTACCTAGTCAGTCGCGACATTCTTGGGCGAGAATGCACCCAGTTGGACCACGGCAAGAGCGCCTTATCACCGGTAACAAGCCATGCATGTGGAGACACTCCAGAGAGGCCAACCTCCGGGACTCGCGAGGGGGCTCGGCTTGTGGGCCGCGACGGCCATTGTCGTCGGAACCATGATCGGTCAAGCGGTTTTTCTGGTCGCCAGCGACGTCTCCAGCGACGTTGATTCGGTGTGGAAGGCCGTAGGCGTCTGGATGGTTGGCGGAGTGATCGTCCTGTTCGGTGTTCTCTGCTACGCCGAACTGGGTGCTGCAATGCCGGAGGCAGGAGGTGAATACCTCTATCTGGGTCGCGGGCTTGGGCCACTGTGGGGATTCCTGTTTGGTTGGACGAGCAGCATGATCATGACGCCGGGGTCGAGCGCCATCGTCGCAGCCGGGCTCCTGCGATTCGTGGGATTCGTCAGGCCCTCCGTTACTACTCCGATTTTCGTTTGGAGTCTCCACCTGCCGTTCGGAGCTCAGCTGTACTCGTTTACATTCACGACCGCGCAGCCGCTCGCCGTTGGAACGGTCGTGTTGGTTACAGCTCTGAATTATCTGGGCGTTCGAACAGTGGGCTACCTTCAGATACTCCTAACTGCTGTGAAAGTTCTGATCATGGTCGCCATTGTGATCCTCGGAGTAGTTGCGACCGGGTCCCCTGCTGCAGGCTCCGCGCCAGGAACGGCTTTTATCCCATCTTCTTCCCACGGGGCGATTGCAGCTTTCCTGATGGCCCTCGTGCCGGTAATGGCAGCGTATAACGGGTTTCAAGGTCTCGGAAGGGTCGGTGGGGAGCTTCTAAATCCGGGGCAAAATCTTCCAAGAGCCGCGATCATGGGAACTTCACTAGTGATCGCTCTCTATGTTGCGATCAATTGTGTCTATTTTCGCGTACTCGGCTTCACTCAAGTGGCGAAGTCGCAGCACGTTGCCTCCGACGCAGTGGTGCGGCTGCTGGGGCATACAGGGGCGCTGGCTTTTACCATCGCCATGATCGTTTCAGCATTCGGCGCGATTCACGCGGGATTTCTCACTGGGCCTAGAGTGCCGTACGCTATGGCGCGTGACGGAAATTTCTTTGGCTTCGCCAAGCGAATCCAGCCCAAATTCCGTACTCCGAGTGGCGCGCTGTTATTTCAGGGCTGCATGACGAGTACGCTGGTTCTGACGGGAACCTACCAGGAGCTGTATTCCTACGTGATCTTCGCGGTCTGGATTTTCTTTGGATTGGGCGCCATTGCGCTCATACGGCTACGCGCCACTGAACCTGAGTTACCTCGCCCGTTTCGCGTTTGGGGGCACCCCTGGACGACAATCGTTTTCGGAGTTGCGGCATTCGCCATCTCTGCAAATCTGTGGCTGGTGCGACCGCTCCGATCATCCGTCGGATTGGCGATTATGCTCTTGGGCGTGCCGTTCTTCTATCGCTGGCGCCGTCGAAGTGTGAGGTGATCCAGTCGGCCAAAGCCGTAACATCAGACTGGTTCCTAAAGATAACGATTCTGAGTGGTGAAAAACTAGGGATTCGCCGACTGGAACACTACGACCTTCACGGTCGGGTCCGTTTCGAGTTCGGTGATTAGCGCTCCCAATTCGACGATCGTTGTGGGAACAACCCGCAGATATCCTTGCCCACAAAAACCTGCAACTATTATGACGTTATAACATCTTATTACCGACGCTTAGCTCTTGGTTCTTCTTTCAAGGCAGCGCCGTAGCGACACGTACAACTCAGGAGTATTTAAATTGACGAATCTTTGGCAGCAGTTAAGGCGGACATACCGGAACCTAGGTGCGTTTCTCCACAACCCTTCCATAGCGCGTTGGTTTGCCATACCGCTGCGTCTCATTGTCGGTTATGGCTTTATGGAGCACGGTTTTGCCAAGTTGTCGAAAGGACCCGACGCTTTCGGCCTCATTTTGCAGGGAATGGGCGTGCCGGCGCCTCATTTCACGGCATGGTTGACTATTCTCGTTGAGCTGTTTGGCGGGCTGGCGATTCTGCTCGGAGCTTTCGTCCCGCTCGTGAGCGTGCCGATGTCGGCCGTCCTGCTCGTCGCGATGTTTAGCGTGCACCTTCCGTACGGTTTTAGCTCTATTAAGCTTCTAAGTGTGACCGCTGGCCAAGCCAAGTTTGGCCCCCCAGGCTACGAGATCGATCTGCTGTATCTCGCCTGCCTGGCTGCACTCGTCATTGGTGGGGCTGGTCCGATGTCTGTAGACGACTACGCTTGGCGAAGAGTTAAAGATGGCGGCTCGAAGACACACGTCGAAGCATGACCGCCAGCAGTTCAGGATATCTCCTCGCATGAACATCACTGGTCTTGTCGGAACCTTAGTCCCTGTCTTCTTCGTGCTCGCGCTTGGCTATTTTGCCGGCAAGCGGAACAGCTTTGACGCGGGCCAAGTGGCCGGTCTTAGCAAGCTGGGGACGTCTTTTGCTTTGCCAGCAGCGTTGTTTGTCGGAATGACGAATATCCGGCGCGACCTCCTGCTGCAGCAAGAACGTCTCTTTCTGGCATTGATTCTTGCCCACGCCGGGCTCTTCGTCGTTGCATGGGTCGCGCTGAGAAAAATAGAGTCTCTGCGCGGAACTCCTTCTATCATTTACAGCCTCATACTGGCGACATCGGGCACTCCTGTATTTGGGCTTGCTGTCCTCGAACCGATCCTCGGAGCAACCAGCGCCGGGGCCGTAGGGCTTGTAGCCTTGGCAATCTTTCTGACGGTTGGCCTTGCGGTTGTGTTCCTGGAAGTTGATGCGGCGGCGAAGACCCGGCAGGCCGGAACAGATCGTTCTCAGCCGAGCCCCGTAGTTACAGGACTCAAAAGCGCTCTGAAAACACCGCTCCTCTGGGGACCAGTCCTCGGAATGGCTGTCGTGCTTGCGCAAATACCTTTGCCCTCGGTGGTCGTCAACAGTTTAGAACTAATTGGCTCCGCGACCTCCGGCGTGGCCATCTTCAGTGTAGGTCTGGTCCTAGCGGCTCACCCGGTTCGCCTTTCGCCCGGAATTTTTGTTGGTTCGCTGGCCCGCGTTGCCGTGCAATCCGCGACGCTAAGCGTTCTGCTCCATTTGCTTTCGGTCAATAGCTCGCTTTCACGCGAAGCGTTGGTGGCCTGCAGCTTCCCCGTCGGACCCACGGTCTCGCTTTTTGCGGACCGATACCACTCTTTCCGCTCTGAGACCGCTGGGATGCTCTTACTATCGACCCTCGGGTTGGCGATCACGGTTCCAGTAATACTCTGGATCACGAGGTGAGCCAGCAGCCGTGCAGCTCCATTGCGTATATAGAAGATTTCGTGCCAATCTGTGCATCGCAGTTAATCTAACGCGACCGTTTTCGCGCCAACCGAGTAACAAAACGCACTAAGTCTCCGCGATAGTACAGCTTTTCGTAATCCACAGGAGAGCTTCCTGTCGTATATGAAGTGCGCTCGATCCGGAAGATGGGGCTGTCCTGCTTTATGCGCAAGGCTGCAGCAACCTCGCCGGAGGCAGCGGTGGCCTCTAGTTTGTATTCGGCTTCGACGAGCGGAATGCCGTATTTCCTCTCCAGCAAAGAAAATATCGGTTCAATCTTTAGATTATCTGCGAGGACCTTCTTGCCGATTTGGAGTGGAAGGTATGTCTCATCAAAAGACAGCGGAACGCCATCCGCCAAGCGCACCCGACGGATCCTGACAACACGCTCGCCCTTAGTTAGTCCTAGGTTGTCGGCCACGACCGCATCAGCGCCGACAACCTCTTTCCCGATCACTCGTGCAGTTGGGGTGCGCCCGAGGGCCTGCATGTCTTCCACAAAGCCAGTCAGTTCCGTGAGTTCCTGAGTAATTCTTGGAGCCGCGACGAATGTTCCTTTGCCGCGGCGAATCTCGACGAGGCCGCGGCTCACGAGATTTTGAATGGCCCTACGAACGGTAATGCGGCTGACTGCGAATCGCGAAATGAGACTGTCTTCGGTCGGCAACTGGTCGCCGGTCTTCAAGTTCCCATCAGCAATCTCGTCGGCCAGGACTCCTTCAACGCGTGCATAAAGGGGAGACTCCTCTACGCTTGACATGAATAGATTATAACGTCATGTCTTGCGCCAGGCCGGGATTCTTGGCTTGCCCAATCCTCGAGGCGTCCCTAAGAAACGGCTCACGGTCGCGGACAACTCTAGCTGCGGCGCGGCGGCAACGAGTATGTTGCGATGATCCATTTCCTTATGGCAGCGATGATATGCGGAACTCGATTTCAGAGTAGCTGACGATTCGCCCTTGAGCTTTGTCCTCCCCGCTAGAATGCCATTTGCTGGTGTCGAACTGAACGACCCATCAGGGACACATACTTGTCTCAAGGAAAATCTGCAACCATCATGACGTTATAACATCATATAAGTGACGTTTCGGTGTGGGGTCTTCTTTCAAGGCGGCGTCGCAGCACGGCGACGAGGGGGAGGACAGTCGTTATCCCGTGTCGCCAGAACAATAGAACTCCTTTTTGCAATGGGGGCATGTCAAAGATGGTTGATGTGCGACAGAACAGAAATCTCGCGCTCCAAATCGGTTTGTACCGCATTGCGTTGATCGTGAACGCAGTCCTTAATGAGATGAAAACCCAGCCGGCTTTCGCGACTCTTTTCAATGTCAGCCAAAGCCATGGCGACGAAAAAGCTTGCCTCACGTACTTTTGGTGGATAGCCCTCGGCGGCAACAAATTAAGCGACCTCGATTCGGAAGTGATTCGAGGATGTGAACGGATGGGCATCAGCTCCAGCCTGCTCAGAAAGTGGCTCGCACTGTTTCGCCAATCAGCCCTTCCTATCATTGGTGCAGAGTTGACGGATGCATGGAAGCGTAGAGCAGTGACGCTCACCGAAGAGTCCCCAGTGACTGGCGACGATAATGCGGTTCCATGGGCGCTGTGCAGCTAGGAGCATCAGCGAAATCCAAAATACAAGACGCTTGACCTTCGGCCCAAGCACGCTAGCAGCCGAAGACAAATTCGACAAGGCAAAACTGGAGGATGCCGAGGGAAGCGTTCGCGTGCTTCGTCAGCCGGCCCACGGACGTCCTCGAGATGTGATGTTTCTCGGCCACTTGCCGCAGTGACTGCCAGAACGGGCGTGCTTCTGTTCCGAAAAGTAGCAGCTCGTAAATACTCTTCGCTTATACTAGTGCGCATTCCAGCAGGCGGTGGACCTATGGCCATCCAGTCCGGCACCCACTTGGGCCCACCGCCGAACTCGCATGCAGAAGAGCAATATTCTCCCGCTCCGTTTCCTCTGACACCTCTTCAGGTTTGTTGTGCAACGTGAATCGGTCAGGCTCCGGGAACGCCAGCCAACGTGATCTAAGAGCCGCGCGGCGGCCCAAGCGCCACAGGCATTCCGCATTCCTTCGAGAATTGGGATCTGTGTAGCAAAGCGTTAGACCAGCCGTGCTCCACAATCGATGTGAATCGTCTCACCCGTCATCGCCTCGTTCTGCATAAGAAGTATTACAGCCTGGGCAGCTTCATCTGCGGTCACCGGTCGGGGAATTGGGTATTTCTTTGTGGCGTCGATGAGTGCTTGCGCGCGATTCCCAGGGAAGATATGGTCCCACATCGGGGTATCGGTATAACCGGGGGCTATGGCATTGAAGCGAATGGGCGCAAGCTCTAGAGCGAGAACGCGCGCCAATTGTTCAGCCGCCATTGTCGCGATGCCGTTCACCCAGGCTCCACTCACAGGGCGGTCGGAAGAAACGCCGCCGGTGAAGGTAAATGAACCACCGGGACGCATGAGACGATGAGCGGCGCGAACCACGTCAATCGAACCCCAGAGGCGTTCGTCGAATTTATGGCGAAATTCGCTGAGCGGGTCATCAAGCGGACCTCCTGCTTTTGAGCTGCCGGCCGCAATGTAGACATGATCAACGGCGGACAGCTCAGAAAAAAGCTCTTCAATCGATGCGGTGTTGTTAATGTCAGCTACGCGAATTTCTAAACCACTCACCGCGTCTCGTGCGGCCTCAAGTTTTTCTTTCGTTCTTGAGACGGCGAGAACCCGAGCTCCGAGGGTTCGTGCTGCCTTCGCGACCGCGAATCCAATCCCTTCGGAGCCACCGATTATTACGATCTGCTGTTCAGTCATGATCAGATACTCCTGAGGCAAGACTTAGAAGGTCAGAATATCGTTTGATACGAAGTACAGATTCCAGAACACTGCCTCTTCCATCCTCCGGACAATACGGCCAGAATCCGTGGTCAGTCCGAGGAGAAAGAGCAACATGCCATGCCACATAAGTTGACGCTTTTGCGTTTTCATTTGGGTTTCGTGTTCAGTTTTGTAATCGATTCAGAAGGTTGTCCAACGTGAATCGGTCAGGCTCCCAGAACGCCAGTAAGAATGCTGCAGCGGCCGCCGAGAAGACCGAATAGTCGAGTGGCTTCTTGATGCCAAGACCTGTGACCATGCCCATAGCAA
>Ga0126373_10002245_pt1 | contig 14197 bp, 13 predicted proteins | sample PanSoiMetPlot_11_FD_92545 | JGI IMG/M metagenome (GOLD analysis project Ga0126373, IMG submission 92545) | Tropical forest soil microbial communities from Panama - MetaG Plot_11 | ecosystem: Environmental > Terrestrial > Soil > Tropical forest > Bulk soil | place: Panama | collected 2016-02-17 | reverse complement strand
GGCTTGCTCATAACGCCCATAGCGCCCTCCCCCGAAATCGCCTTAGTCCCGACCTTACGCGGCACGACGAGCCCGCCCCTCGCCGTATCCGAGCAGGGCCGCGTGAAGGACGGTGGCCACAGTTATGGAGATCCTGTGGACGTGCTGAGTGAGCAAGATGCGCCGGTCAGCCTATTGGGCAGCCGGGCTTTGCCCGCGCCTCCCCTGAGTTAATGCTGACCATCAGGCACGACTCGTCCACGGCCTCGAAAGCGCTGGCCGGAATCCGCTTCAGCAGGGACACGAGGGCGTCCGGCCACTGAGGATACGCGCTGCCCTGGAAGTACCAATTACTACCATTATCGGCAAGAATCAGGCCGTAATCCTGCATCCCGGTGAGCACGGCCCGGGCATCCGCGCAGAACGGCTGCGAGCTACTGCAGAACGTGGCGACGTCGAAGCTGGCCTTGAGCCGGAACCTGGCGCCCATAGGCGGCAGTGTCGACGTCGACCCTGACCCTGCCTCGTGCCTGGCCGGCCACAGATAGGCGGCTGCGGTCCTGTCGGCGGTGAACCGGATCGCATGCGTGATCGGCCGACCTTGGGCTACCGCAGCCTGAATCTGGGCGTAGTCAAGCAGGCCAGGCAGGATCGGCAGTCCGGCGGCATCGGCTGAGGTCCATCCGGCCGGCCGAAGCGCATTGGATGTCAGCTGCCACGTTGCGCCGGAGCCTGCCGTCGGGTCGCTGGTGCTGTATCGGGCGTTATACAGCTCGTACAGCCTGCAGGTGGATGAGTTCACCATGATCGCGTGCCGGTCGCCGTCCGCGCTCGCGCCGCCCTCGATGGGAGTGTCGGGCCCGAACGGATAGCCACCCGTATCACTCTCTGTCGCGTACTCAAAACTGACCGCAACTGACGGATGCGCACTCGTCACTACCGTGAACGGGATGCCGTACGGATAGCCGCCAGGATCTGGCCCGAAGTCCGGGTGCAGGTACGTTGACGATGAGTCCATGCTCTGCATCCAGGCGGCACTCTGCGAGTCCACCGGCAGCTTGGAGATGTTGGTATTCCACACGTTGTCGGCAGGGAACATCGGGCAGTTGGTCGCGCCCGGCACCGTGGTCCCTGTGAGGGCGCCGACGGCGGGCGGAGCGGACGCGGACGGAGCGGACGCGGACGGAGCGGACGATGTGGCGGTCGCGCTTGGCTGCGCGGAGTGCACGGCCGAGGTGACCCGCGGGGCGGAGCAGCTGGCGCTCGCGGCAGTGATCGCAATCAGCGCGGCGGCCGTGCCCAGTCGCCAAGCCCGCATTGTCGGGCGCGGCGGCTTCGAGATCACCGTCGCATCCTGGCACGGACCCGCCGAGAGGACCGGCGATCCAGGCAGAACGGATGTGCGCTACCGAAGGGCGTCGAAGTCGAGCCCGGCGACGACCCATTCAGCGATCTTCGACGTTCACGCCCGGATCGCCCAGGCGCCGGTAAACGGCGGGCAGACGACGCAGCCGTCGCATTCAAGGACCTCGGCCAGCAGCCGGCCCGCCAGCGTCGGCGGGTCGACGTCGGCCCGGGTGGCTACGCTCAGTTTCTCCATCAGCGGCACCAGGGCCGACACGATGTTGGCCCAGCCCCAGGCCGGGGCATCGGGCCCGCCCTCGGCGAGCCCCTCGACCAGCAGCCGCGGCCCAGACAAGCCTGCCTGGCGGTACAGGCTGAACAGTGCCGGACCCAGCCTGGCCTCGATTCCCGCCTTCTCGGCTGTCTCCAGGAGCCACGCGCGGACCTGCCCCCACAGCGGCGGCTGAGGGCTGGCCCACAGGTAGCCCAGGTCGCACTCGTGCATGATGACAAGCCCGCCGGGGCGTACCCGCACGGCGGCTTCGCGCAGCGCGCCCGCCGGGTCTGGCAGGTGCAGCAGGATCAGCCGCCCCGTCACGGCGTCGAAGCCGTCCTCGATCCCGTCCAGGGTCTGCGCGTCGGCCACCCGGAACTCCACGTTCGGGGCGTTCGTGTGCCGCCGCGCGAACTCCACCGCCTCCGCGTCCTTCTCGATGCCGACCACGGCGCCCGTTGGGCCGACCAGTTCGGCGGCCAGCCTGGCCACATTGCCCGCGCCGCTGCCCAGATCGAGCACCCGCATCCCGGGCGCCAGCCCGACCGCCTCCAGCAGACGCCTAGTGAGCGGATCGAACAGCCTGCTCTGCGCCAGCAGCCGTTCGTCCTCTGCGGCGCGGTCCGCGTTGAAGTAGTCCATCTGCAGTCCTCCTGCGACAAGTGTCGGCGGGAGGGATCCGGGTGTCGTTCGGCTAGAGCGCGAACTCCTTAACAATGCGTGCAGACCTGCTGACGTCGCACTTACCCTCGTTCACGGAACAGGGGACGGTTTGGCCAGGTATAACAAAACGTGTCCGACCAGTCGGGTGCGACCAGTCCTGACCGAAGCGGAAGGGAGATACTCGGCGTGAGACCCGTCCTCCCCCGGCTCTTGGCGAGCGCTTTCGCGAGGAGCACGCTCGCGGTTCTCTGCGCGAGCGTGCTCGTCGCCTGCTCCGGCATCGGCACCAGGTCGCCGAGCGGCCACACCTCGCCCAGCAGTGCCACGGGCCCGATCACCATCGGTGCGTCGTTGTCACTGACCGGCCCCTTCTCCGATGACGGCCAAGCGTTCAGGAAGGGGTACGAGCTATGGGCTAGCGACGTCAACGGACGCGGCGGGATCGATGGTCGGCCCGTCAAGCTGACCATCATCGATGACGCGAGCTCGCCGAACCAGGTGGTCACGAACTACCAGACGCTGTTCGGCGCGGACCACGTGGACCTGGCTTTCGGGCCGTTCTCATCACTGCTGACCGCTCCGGCGTCAGCGGTGGCGGCGCGATACGGAATGGCGTTCGTAGAAGGAGCGGGCGGCGCGCCGTCGGTCTTCGACACCCCGTCCAATCAGGCTGACCACAACGTATTCGACGTGAGCCTGCCGGTCGCGGACGAGATGGTCCCCTTCGTTGACTGGATCGCCTCGCTGCCGCCTAGCCAGCGGCCGACGACGGCGGCGTACCCGATGGCTCAGGACCCGTTCGCTGACCCGCCGGTGCAGCTAGCCCAGACGCTGCTACAGAAGCTTGGGCTCCAGACGGTGTACTCGAACGTATTTCCCTCGGTGCTGTCCGCTTATAAGGACCCGGCCGACCAGGTGGCCGCGAGCGGTGCGCAGGTCGTGGTGCTCGGATCCACCGACGTGCCGACCGTCAGTGCCTTCATGAAGGAGTTCGAGCTGCAGCGGTACACGCCCAAGCTGTTCATTGCGGCGGCGGGGCCGGACCAGGGCGGGGCATTCACTTCTGAAGTCGGTTCTGGTAACGCCAACGGGATGATGGTGCCCAACGGCTGGTTCCCTGGGTATCGCAACGCGACAAGCCAGCAGATGGTGCGAGAGTACGTCGCGCGGTACCACGGGACGGCTTCCGGCGTGAACGCCGACGTGGCTGAGGCATACTCGGTGGGCCAGGTAATGGAGCAAGCGGTCGCCGCCACTGGCGGCACCGACAACGCCAAGATCATCAGTTTTCTGCATAGCGGCGTCACGCTCACCAGCGTGCAGGGCCCGGTGAAATTCGACGCGCTGGGTGAGAACGGGGCTGCAGCGGCCTTCATTTTCCAGTGGCAAAAGGGCTCCTTCAATCAGGTCCTGCCGACACGTACAGCAGGCTCGGTGCAGATCACCTCCACCAAGCCGCCGTGGACGAGCTGAGTTTCTACCGATGGAGCCATCCCGGCCTGACCGCTCTTTTGTTTACGGCTTGGCCGCGACATCACGATTTGGGCCGTTAAAGTGACGTGCCATAGTCGTGCAGCCGAGCTGTCGGTTTTCGGCGCTTGCCGGGTCGGCAGGGACAGCTGCCTGACAAGAGCGTGTGACCAGCAAGGACACCAGAAGTGAGAACCCAAAAAGCTGCGAGCGCCACTAAGTCCGCCCGGCGCGCTCAGGACAGGGCGGGCTCGCGCAACCTGAGTCCGCGCCGGTCGAGGTTGCGGGATTGGCCAGTCTCCCAGCGGCTGATTTCGGTGATCGTGCTGGCACTCGTGATGGGTCTGGTCTTTGGCGGGTTGCGAGTCGCGGATGCGGCCGACAGCGCGGCCCAGTTCGGCCGCGTGGCGCAGCTCGCCAACCTCGGACAGCAGGTCACCGGCCTGGTGCAGGCCCTACAGGACGAACGCGACCAGACGACCGGGCTACTCCCCCTCACCAGTCCTAAGGACCTTCAGCACTCGTATAACGCGACGAACGCCGTAGCCGCCAAGGTGCTGGCGCTGACCGCTGGGATCGGCGGCTCCTACCCGGCAAACATCCGGTCCAGAGTGGCCGCGGTGGTCTCGGTGATCAGGAATCTCAAGGCGCTGCGCAGCACAGCCCTGGCCAGCCAGTCCGCGCTTGCCGTGATCGCTGACTATGCACCTCCCATCGGCGACATGATTCTCCTGACCGACCTGATCGCGCAGGGTACGTCCGACTCCGGTCTCGCCAATGACGTCCAGGCGCTCAACGCCCTGGCCCTGGCGAAGGATCAGGCCGCTCAGCAGCGTGCCCTCTTGTTCAGCGCGCTGAACCAGCAGCTATTTGCCAACGGCGTGCAGCAGGCGGTGAACACTGCCCAATCCGAGGAGCTCAACGATCTGACTGCGTTCGACACGACCGCTACGGCTGCCGAGCAAACCACCTTCAACAACACCGTGGCCGGCCCGCTGGTGAACAAGGCTCAGGACATTGAGCTCTACATCCTGTCTGTCGGCAGTCTGGATATCGGTGCGGGCGCCCTGGGGATTAGCCCGACCGCAGCGCCTGGGCAGTGGTACTCGGCGATGTCACGCAAGGTCGACGACATGCAGCAGGTCGAGCGCGGGATGACTGGATCCATCGTTGCGCGCGCCCAGTCGCTGCAGCGGAGGGCGGAACTGTCCGCGCTGATCAACGCCGTCCTGACGGCCATGATCCTGCTCCTCGTGCTGATCGCCACTCTCGCGGTAGCCAGGTCCCTTGTCGGGCCGCTGCGCAGGCTTAAGGAAGGCGCGCTCAACGTCGCGATGGTTCAGCTGCCCGAGCGGGTCCGGCGGCTAGGCGAGGCCACCGATTCGACGCCTGTCCTGGAGGTGGAGCCGATCGACGTGGCGTCCGCCGATGAGATCGGTCAGGTCGCCCGCGCATTCGACCAGGTGCATTCGGAGGCAGTGCGGCTGGCCGGCAACGAGGCAATGCTGCGCAACAGCTTCAATGCGATGTTCGTCAGCCTGTCCCGGCGCAGCCAGTCACTGATCGAGCGGCTGGCGCACTTGATCGACTCGCTCGAGCAGGACGAGGCCGATCCCGATCGGCTGTCCAACCTCTTCTCGATGGACCACCTGGTCACCAGAATGCGCAGGAACTCGGAGAACCTGCTCCTGCTCGCCGGGCACGAAGGCGCGCGCAAGTGGAGCGAACCGGTTTCCCTCACCGACGTCGCTCGCGCCGCGACGTCGGAGATCGAGCAGTACAGCAGGGTGACGCTCACGATTCAGCCTGGGATCGCCATCTCCGGGTCGGCGGTGTCCGACATCGTGCACCTGCTGGCCGAGATCATTGAGAACGCCACGGTCTTCTCCGCCAAGCACACGCCGGTACACGTCTCAGCCCGGGTACTAGCAACGGCCGGGGTGCTGATCGAGGTCAGCGACAGCGGCGTCGGCATCCCTCCGTCCCGCCTGTCCGACATCAACTCGCGGCTGGAGAATCCGCCTGTCATCGATGTCTCGGTCTCTCGTCACATGGGCCTGTTCGCCGCGAGCCGCCTGGCCGAACGCCACGGGGTGCGGGTGCAGCTGCAGGGCCGGTCGCCGCAAGGTCTGACCGCCGTGATCTGGCTGCCAGAGAGCATCACCGAGCGACAAGTACGGCCCGCTGGCAGGTTGCCCGAGGGCCAGTACGGATCGCGCACGGCCGTCACCGCCGGACCCGTATCCGGTGATCAGGGCACCATCGAGCGATCGGCTGCGGCACGCCTGTCCCCGGACGATGCCGTGATGCCTGCGCACACCACGGCCGCAGGACCCGAGGCCAGGACGGCCGATACCTCAGTGTCGGACTGGTTCCACCGCGACCCGACTCTGCGTACTACTGGCGGCAGCGGCAGCAACGTGCCCGGAGCTGCTTCGCAGGAGGGCAGCGGCTCGCGGTCCGGAACATATACGTCGTGGGCTGACAGCAGGCATGCCGCTCAGATCGTTGCCGACCCGGTCCGCGGCGACAACACCTCCGCCGGGCTGCCTCGGCGCATCCCGCTGGCTAATCTCCTGCCCGGATCCGCGGGCGGCGGCCGGCACGCAGCGGGTGCGGTAGCGACCCGCGCGGCGGACGGTCCCTACACGCAGGCGCCCGCGGCCGCACGACCGCGGCGATCGCCTGAGATGGCCCGCAAGCGCCTGAGCGGGTTCCAGAGCGGAGATCGTCGTGCGAAGGGTCAGACTCCTCCCGAGGAAGGCGGATCCGGTTCTTGAATTACGCGTACCGCCAGGACCTGAACTGGCTCGTTACCGACTTCACGGCGCGAGTGGTGCACGTCGCTCACGCGATCGTGGTGTCCTCGGATGGCGTACCGATGGCGCTTTCTGACAATATCCCCGGAGGCTTCGCCGATCAGCTTGCGGCCATCACCTGTGGGCTGGTCGGGCTGATACAGGGCGCCTCGAGGTTCCTCGAGGCAGGCCCGGCAACACGGGTGCTCGTGGATATGGAGGGCGGGCTGATGTTGGTCATGGCGATGAGCGACGGCTCCAGCCTGGCCGTGCTGGCCGCCCCGGAGTGCGACACCGAGCTGGTTTCCTACGAGATGACGAAGCTGGTCGGGGCGGTCGGCGACGTGCTGACGCCTACCGTCCTCGGTCATTGACCGGTCCTCCCGAACAGGATCGGCAGCCCAGGCGGTGCGGGCTCCCGCTGGACTTGTCTCACTGATCTTCTGGCATCGTGGCAGGCGCGGTGTCGATTCAGCGGGGGCCACCTCGTAGCGGTAGGTGAGGGCCGGCCACAGACCGGCTCGGACGGCAAACGGGAGTGATCGCCATGACGCAGTACCTGCTCGCGCTCTACAAGGCCGATGATGAGGTCATTCCCCCGGAAAGGAGCCGGCAGGTGTGGGCCGGCGTGGGCGCGCTGGGCGACAAGATGACGGAGGCCGGCGCGTTCGTCTTCAAGGGCGGCCTGCGAGGCGGCGCCGAGTCGGCGACCGTGGTGCGCCAGTCCGGGGGCGACTTCCTGATGACCGACGGGCCGTACACCGAGACCAAGGAGCTCCTCGCCGGGTTCTGGATCATCAACGCCGCCGACCTGGACGAGGCCCTGGAGTGGGCCAAGCTCGCCGCGGTCGCGGAACTGCGGCCAATCGAGGTCCGCCCGCTCTTTGAGGGGGACCTCGACGACGCGATACGGGCTAACGCGTCCGGCGCGCAATGACCGTATCCGTGCCGGGACCGTGAACTCGGGCGCGGTGACTGTCGAGGCTGTCTTCCGCCGGGAGTACGGTCGCTGCGTCGCCACCCTGATCCGCTTCCTCGGCGATATCGACGTCGCTGAGGAAGCGGTCCAGGACGCGTTCACCGTGGCGGTGGCCAGGTGGCCGTCGCATGGTCTGCCCCCCAATCCCGGTGCGTGGATCGTCACGACTGCCCGCAACCGGGCCATCGACAGGCTGCGCCGCGAGTCGGTTCGTGACGAGCGGCACGCGCAAGCGCATCACCTGTATGGCGCCGACGCGGCAGACGACATTCCGCGTCAGGAGGAGACCGTGCCTGATGACCGGCTCCGGCTGATCTTCACCTGCTGTCATCCAGCGCTGAACCGGGCCGCGCAGGTCGCGCTGACCCTCCGGCTGCTCGGGGGGCTCGAGACGCCGGAGATAGCGCGCGCGTTCCTCGTGCCCGAAGCGACCATGGCCCAGCGGATCGTCCGGGCTAAGCGCAAGATCCGCAACGCACGTATCCCCTACCGGGTACCCGCTGAAGCCGAGCTTCCCGGTCGCCTCACGCCAGTCCTCGCGGTCGTCTACCTGATCTTCAATGAGGGCTACGCGGCGACCGTCGGCTCGCTGCTGCGGCTCGACCTGTGCGGGGAGGCGATCCGGCTCGCCCGCCTGCTCGCTGAGCTGATGCCCGGCGAGCCGGAGGCGCGGGGACTGCTGGCGCTGTTCTTGTTGCTGCACTCCCGCAGCGCCGCCCGCGTTCGCGCCGACGGATCGCTGATCCGCCTCGCCGACCAGGACCGGCGGCTCTGGGACCGCGACCTGATCGCCGAGGGTCAGGCCATCGTCCGTGAGAGCGTTCGGCGGGGACGCCCCGGCCCCTATCAGATCCAGGCCGCCATCAACGCCGTCCATTCCGTCGCGCCGAGCTTCGACAGCACCGACTGGCAAGCCATCCTGACGCTTTATGACCAGCTCTACGCCCTCACGCCGACGCCTGTGATCGCACTCAACCGGGCCGTCGCGCTCGCCGAGGTCCGCGGCCCCGCGGCCGGCCTGGCCGCGGTGGACGACCTGCGTCGCGCGGAGTTGGACACCTACTACTTGTTCCACGCGGCGCGGGCCGACCTGCTGCGCCGTCTCGGCCGCGATGCCGAAGCCGCGGCGGCATACGATACCGCGCGCTCTCTCACCGCCAACGCGGTCGAACAGGCCTTCCTCGACACCCAGCGCGCGACGCTCAGCCGACCGGATCCCGCATGAGAATGAGCTTGACTCTGCCCTTGGGGCCGGCTGGATGGTCAGCGTGTCATGATTGCCGACCGCATGGAGACGACAGATGGATGTACTAGTGCGCGACGTGCCCGAGCAGATCGTCATCGCCGAACAGCGGATGGTGGACCAGGCTGCCCTGGAGAGCTGGCTGCCGGGAGCAATGACCAGGGTGCACAAGGCCGCAGGCGATGCGGCGTCCGGGACGCTCGACCAGCCGCATCTGCGGCGCGACCACGCGCCTGACGAGCCGGTATTCATCGTGATCTACGAGGGGAACCCGAACGAGGGCGAGACCGCGGTCGAGTGCTGCACCCCCTTGCGGGCAGACAGGCGCGCGTCGGCTGAGGCGGCCAGCAGGACCATCCCCGCTCACCGCGAGGCGTACGTCAGGGTAACGAAGAACACGGTTCAATCAGGTCTCATCGGCGACGTCTACCTGGCGGTTGAACAATGGGCCAGCGACAACGGACTGGACATCGCTGCTGCGCCAAGAGAGAGCTACTGGACCGACTTTTACGCGGCCGACGGGGATGATGAGGTTTTGGACGTCGCCTACCCGGTGCGGTAGACAACGGGCATGAACTCCCAGCCTGGGCGGTTGACGACAGGCGAGTTCTCGCGCCGGTCGCAGCTGTCACTCAAGGCGCTCCGCCTCTACGACCGCCTGGGCTTGCTGCGGCCGGCGACTGTCGACGGGCATAACGGTTACCGCAGGTACGACGAGAGTCAGCTGTTCACTGCGCGCCTGATCGTCTTGCTCCGAAGTCTGGACATGCCGCTGACTGACGTCGCCCGCGTGGTGAATGCCGACCGGGCCGAAGCCGCGGAGCTGATCGACTCCTACTGGGCCTCGCAGGAACGGCGGTTTGCCGCCCAGCGGCAGATCGCGGCGACCGTGAGGCCAGGCGTGGCCACCTCAGATCCGCCGAGCGACCAGCTCCCCGTGCACGAGCGCTACGTGCCAGAACAGCTCGTGCTGACTGAGCAGCGTCACGTCTCTCTCGGCCAGCTGATCTGGACGCAGGAAGCCACCGGTCGCCTCGTCGCCCACGCCGGCCGATGCGGCGGCGGCGCCGGCCCGCGCTTCGTCATCTTCCACGGCCTGGTCTCCGCTGATAGCGACGGACCCGTCGAGGTATGCGTGCCGGTCACTCATCTGCCCGACGACCCCGCAGAACTCGCCTGGCGGGTCGAGCCCGCGCACCACGAGGCATTCATCCAGGTCACCAAGGTTCATTTTGAAGTCCCGGCTATCTTGTCCGTCTACGACCAGCTGGCACAGTGGGCCTCAGCCTCGGGCCGGAAGCAGACCGCATCGCCCAGAGAGGTCTACGCTCCCGGCGTCGAACCGCTGTTCGCGGCTGCCGATGAGCACATCTGCGATATTGCCCTACCTATTTCCCAGGGCCGCGCTGACAGGACGCTCACCGGAACTACTCGCTAACTGGAGGTCAGGCATGGACCTGGGGCTCGCCGACTACCGGGCCTTCATCACTGGCGGCAGCCGTGGCATCGGCCTCGCGATCGCGCAGGCCCTCACCGCCGAGGGCGCCGAGGTCGTGATCTGCGGCCGGGATCCTGCCAGCCTTGCCGCGTCCGGCCTGCGTTCGGTCCAGGCTGACGTCACCGTGCCGGAAGACCTCGGCCGTGCTGTCGATGCGGCGGCACAACAGCTTGGCGGACTTGACCTGCTTGTGGCGAACGCGGGCGGCGTTGCGGGGGGCGGTCTGCTGGCGTCGACGGCAGACGACTGGATGAAGACCTTCGCCATCAACGCGCTGCACGCGGCGCACGCGATCCGCTGCGCCGTGCCGCACTTCGAGCGGGCCGGCGGCGGCAGCGTGCTGATCATCGCGTCGATAACGGGATGGAAGCCAGGCCCGAGGTCTTCCTACGCAGCGGCAAAAGCGGCCGAGATCCATCTGGCCGCGGCCCTCGCCCAGGAACTGGGGCCGCGCAACGTCCGCGTCAATGCGCTGAGCCCGGGGTCGGTATTGTTCCCGGGCGGCGGCTGGGATGAGTACCGTCAGGCTCATCCCGATGATTTTGCCGCGTTCGCAGCCAACGACTTTCCTCGTGGCCGTCTTGTCGAGTTGCGGGAAGTCGCCGACGCCGCGTGTTTCGTGTTGTCCCCGCGCGCGAGCGGCATGAGCGGCGCAAATATCTGCGTTGACGCGGGGCAAGATCACCCCAGTGCCGGCCGCTTCTTCCCGTGATTGCAGGTCGCGAGCAGGCGCTGGTTCGATCAGGATTCCTGGCGCCGGACGAGCCACACCGTTGCAGCCCCGATCAGCAGCGTTACCAGGAGCAATCCGGCGCTCTCGATCGCCTGGAGTTGCCAGAACTGACTGGCAGGCTGGTAGGTCAGGATGCTGGTCGCGTGGTACCGCGTGAGGGCCGGTCCGATGCCGCCCCAGCCGGTCGGGTTGTCAACATTCACGAGCAGTTGATGGCGAATCGCGCCCGGCAGAGCGTGCACGTTGGTGATGCTCCAGTTGATGATGAGCGAGCCCGCCGGGGCGGGCCTGTTGACCGCTACCGCCGTCGGCAGGTAGTGGCTTCGCAGGAATTCGGCATTCGCATAAGCGGCGACCAGCACGCCGAAAAAGCAGGTAACGGCCGCGCCGATCCGGCTGCGCAGCAGCACGCCGAGAAAGGCCGCCACTACCAGCGTCACCGCCATCCAGCCCGCATACACCGGCGCGTACAACGCGAACCAGGGATCGGAGAGTCGGTCAGCGAGGTAGGCCTGATCCCACCATTGAAAGACGAGCCCAGCCGCGATGGCTGCCACGACGAGCACGCACCCCACCGCGGCCATCTTTCCGACAACCCAGCGGGCTCTGGTCACGCCCTGCGCCCAGGCGAATCCGATAGTTCCGTGCTCGAGGTCTGGACCGGTCAGCGATCCGCCGAGAATGGCGCCGACGACGAATGGCAGCAGCAAGGGCAACGTGTAATTCGCATCGGAGCCGCCCGATGCGAATGAACCCGTCAGATTCACATACTGGGGCCGCAGGCCGGCAGGTTCAGCGCGAATGTGAAGGCCCGTCATGACCAGAGTCGCCACGTAGATGCCCAGCAGGGTCAGCGCGACCAGCAGGCCGATCCAGTGCTGGCGCCACGCAACGCGCGGCACAGCCATGAGCCGCGTGCCGTCTAGCTGGCGGGCGAGCACCTGCGCATTCGAATCGACCCGCCGCGGCAGGGCACGGAGGAGCCTGGGCACTCCATGTTTCGCGCGGGCGCCCTGCATGAGAACGATCGCGCCCCAGGCGAGTAGTGCCGAGATTGCCAGCAGAATCGCGAGCTGGCCGAACTGCAGCCACCAGAACTCGCTGGGCGGCGTGCGCGGCGAGCCCACGATGGCGAAGTGGTGCAGCACAAACCAGCCCGCGAGCGTCAGCACCATGGCGCGGCCCGCGCGCCGGGTGAGTGCCGCCGCAGCCGTGCCCATCGTGAGGCCGGCGATAGTCCAGCCCGCCAGCGCGGCCGGGTACAAGGCGAAGGCGTGCACGGAGAAGTAGCCGGTCAAGGGCGCGTAGAGCCGAAACCACCAAGCGAAGACCAGCCCAAGCCCGACCGCCATGGGCAGCAGCACTGCAGCGGCAGCCGCGAGCTTGCCCAGCACCCACCTCGCCTTGCTGTAACCCTGGGTCCATGCGAAGTAATCGGTGCCATCCTCGAGTTCCCGCGCGATGAGATGGACACCAACGAATAGTGCCCCCACGAGCGGGATTGCCTGCACGGCCAGGTCTACGTAGTTCGGGCCGTAGCCCTGCCAGACGTACCGCCATTCCTGAGCCGGGATGCTGCGCTCAAATAGCCCGCTGATGACCAGCGCTGTGACAGCGACCACGGACAAGGTCAGCAGCACGAGCAGGGCCACCCAGTGTTGCCGCCAGGTGAGCCGCATCATGGGAAAGCGCGGCCTGCGTGGCCTGGCCAGCTGACGAGCTATCCGGCGGCGCGATGCCGCGCCGACACGTGCCGCCAGCGATGATGTCATCGGGTCGGTCCGAAGGACGAGGCGGGCTCCGGGCCCGGCAGCGCCGTTGCATACGGCTCACTGAGGTAAGCGAGCACCAGCTCCTCGAGCACGGCCGGCTGGACCACAAACCCGGCCGGTATCGGTTCTCGCCCGTTACGGGTGCGCACCAGCAGATGAGCCTGAGCGTCAGACTGCGCAATTCGGATCGGAGCCATCGTCGCGGGCAAGCTCGTCACCCGATCTGAGGGACCTGTCAGTACCTGGTGCCCGGCCAGCACCGCATCGACGGGACCCGCAAGCTGCACCCGCCCGCGACTGAGCAGCACGAGGTGGTCGCAGATGCGCTCCAGCTCGGCGAGCACGTGTGAGGAGAAGATCACCGACATGCCGTCTGCCGCCACGGCCGCCATCAGCACGCCCAGGAACTCATGCCTCGCCAGGGGATCGAGACCCGCGAGCGGCTCGTCCAGGAGCAGCAGCCGTGGTCGCTTCGCCAGCGCGATCGTGAGCGCCAGCTGAGCCTGGTGCCCACCGGGCAGTGCGCCCACCATGGCGTTCAGCGGGATGCCCAGCTGGTCGATCCGGCCGACCGCGTAGGCCCCATCCCAGACAGGGTTGAGATTCCTGGCCACATGAAGCATGCCGGCGACCGACAGCTTCCGGTACAGCGGAGCCTCCTGGGCAACGAATCCGACTCCCCGCAACGCACCTGGCGATCCGGGAACGAGGCCATCGAGCACCCGGATACTGCCAGCTGTCGGCCGCCGCAGTCCCACCGCGAGATGGAGCAGGGTGGTCTTGCCGGCGCCGTTCGGTCCTACCAGCGCCGTAACACTCCCGGGCGGGATCATCAGGCTGCAATCGCTCAGCGCACAGATGGAGTGATACCGCTTGCTGAGAGCGCATGCTTCCAGCGCGGTCACGCCGAAACTCCGTCCTGGTACTCATGCCGGGCTCGGAGCACCGCATCGAACATCGCCGTGATGCTGAGGTCATCCAGGCCGGTGGCCGCAGCGTCGCGCATCCACGCCGCCAGCCGCTGGGCCAGCGCGGCCTGCTGGGCGTCACTGACACGCTGCAACTTGGCTTTGATGAACGTGCCCTGCCCCGGCCGGCCGGCTGCCAGCCCGCGATGCTCGAGCTCCCGGTACGCCTTCATCACCGTATTCGGGTTGATGGCCAGCGACTCGACCATCTCTTTCACAGTCGGCAGCTGGTCACCCGGTCCGAGCAGCCCCAGTCGCAGCGCGTGCTCGACCTGCTGGACCAGCTGCAGGTAGGTCGGCAGGCCCGAACCGTGGTCTAGCCGGAAGGCTACAGGACCTGACGCTGCCTGCCGTTTATCTATCACCATAGTATAAGTGTATTATCGGCAGGCGTCTCCCGCCAGGGCTGGTCGGTGAAGCCAGCGCAGCATGTCTGCCGGCGCGAGGCTGGCCGCCCTCGCGTAGTAGTGCGCCAG
>Ga0126373_10002244_pt1 | contig 14198 bp, 13 predicted proteins | sample PanSoiMetPlot_11_FD_92545 | JGI IMG/M metagenome (GOLD analysis project Ga0126373, IMG submission 92545) | Tropical forest soil microbial communities from Panama - MetaG Plot_11 | ecosystem: Environmental > Terrestrial > Soil > Tropical forest > Bulk soil | place: Panama | collected 2016-02-17 | reverse complement strand
CGCGCCCGGCCGTGTCGACGATCTTCTGCTTGCCCGTGTAGAACGGATGGCAGCTCGAGCACACTTCCACCTGCAGGTCGTGTCCGAGCGTGGAGCTCGTCTTGAACGTGTTGCCGCAGGAGCAGGTGACCGTAATCTCTTTGTACGCAGGATGAATATCGGGCTTCATGGCAGGTCTCGGGCGTGTGGCGTTCCGTCCGTAGATGGGGTCGGGCGGCTTCAGTTCAAAGGGCCGGCGAGTGTAGCCGTCGAGCCCGGCCGCGACAAGCTCCTCGAGGGCCGCAGCCAGGCTTCGGATCGCGCCGCTCGCCGCGCAGCGGATTTGCGGCCCAGCCCGAGGTCCCCTTATCCACAGAAGCTGTGGATAACTCTGTGAGTGAGCCTCACTGCCAAGGTAAAATTTCCCGGCTATATTGCATATTCATTGCAATGGCGAAAAAATGACCAGGCATTTTTGCCCTGCTTTATCAAAGACTTGCGACCACATCATTGACCTACATGGTCGGTTTGACTGCTAATTTGCTCATTTTACGTTCCCACCCCCCACACCTGTGAATAAAGCGCGCCCGGCCAGCGCTGGCGGAGGCGGCGGAGCGGTTGACAATTCCGATTGACCGGCGGTTCTCGCAATTTCCGGCACGAAACGTAACAGAAGGTCATTGAGGAATCGCAGGCCGAGGGGGCTCGCGCGATAGCACGTTCCCGAGGCGACGATCAAGCCTTCGCCAACGAGATCCGCCATGGTTTGAGCGACCGCTTCCCAGGGGAGTCCCGTCCGCGCGGTGACGTTCGCAACTTCGAATCCCTCTACCAGCCGCAGCGCGTTCAACATGAACTCGAACGGCAGCTCGTCGGCAGGAACCGGCGAGCGCGTGAACGTCCCGCGCCCGGCCAATGACAGGTAGCGGCGCGGCTCGCGCACCTGAGTGGTGCGCACCACCTGGCCGGCAGCCGGCAGACTGAGCTTGCCGTGCGCCCCGGCGCCGACCCCGAGATAGTCGCCAAAGGACCAGTAGTTGAGATTGTGCCGGCAGCGCCGGTTCGCTGCGGCGTAGGCGGAGACCTCGTACTGGCCAAACCCCGTCTGTTCGAGACGCTCTCGACACTCAGCCAGCATCGCGTCCGCCGTATCGTCATCGGGCAGTACAGGCGGGCGGCCGGCGAAGACCGTGCCCGCCTCGATCGTCAGCTGGTAATGGGAGAGATGGCTCGGGCGCAGCGCGAGGGCCTCCTCGATGTCGCGTCGCGCCGCTCGGGCGTCCTGGCCGGGCAGGCCATACATCAGATCGATGTTGAAATTGTCGAGGCCGGCGGCGTGCAGCTCCGCGGCGGCGCGTCGTGTCTCTTCCGCACAATGAATGCGCCCCAGCGCCACCAGGCGTTCGTCGTCGAAAGACTGCGCGCCAAGCGAGACCCGGTTGACGCCCGCCGCGCGGTATTCGGCGAATCGGCCGCGCTCGATGGTGCCGGGATTCGCCTCCAGGGTCACCTCGAGGTCGGCAGCGAGCGCGAGGTGTCGCCCGGCGGACTCGAGGAAACGCCCGACGGCGCCCGGTGAAAACAGGCTCGGCGTACCGCCGCCGAGGAAGACGCTGATCACCTCGCGTCCGGCGGTCTCCGGCGCCTGCGCCGCGAGATCACGCTGCAGCGCCTCGATGTAGCGCTGCTCTTCGAGCTCGCCGTGCAGGGTGTACGAGTTGAAATCGCAATACGGGCATTTGCGCACGCACCAGGGAAAATGCACGTAGAGCGCAAGCGGTGGGGTTTGCAGCACGTTAATATTCTACCCGCCGGTAGGCTGGGCGGCGCAATTGCGTCTTGATTCGGAGCGCGGACCGTGTAAACCTTCCGCTTCTCCCCCGCTGGCGCCGACGGCCCTTAACGCAAAGCGTCCACCCGAATGACAGAGAAGACATTCGAGCTCGTCGAGCGAGCCACCGACCGCAAGGTCACCCTGCCGGTGCGACCCGGCACCATCGGACCCTCCGTCGTCGACGTTGCGGCGCTCAACAAAGACCTGGGAGTCTTCACCTACGATCCCGGATTCGGCGTCACCGCCGCCTGCGAGAGCCGGATTACCTACATCGACGGCGATGCCGGCGTGCTGCTCTATCGCGGTTATCCCGTGGAGCAGCTGGCGGAGAAGAGCTCGTTCATGGAGGTGGCTTACCTGCTGCTGCATGGCAATCTCCCGGCCCGCAAGCAGCTCGAGGAGTTCGAAGGCAGCATCCGTCATCACACGATGATCAACGAGTCGTTGCTGCGCTTCTTCCACGGCTTCCATTACGACGCGCATCCGATGGCGATGGTTTCCGCGGTCGTGGCGTCGATGTCCGCGTTCTATCACGACACGATGGACATCTATAACCCGCGGCAGCGGGAGATTTTCGCGCACCGGATCATCGCCAAGATCCCGACCATCGCCGCCGCTGCCCACAAGCACGCGCTCGGGCAGCCGTATGTCTATCCGCGCAACGATCTCGACTACTGCAGCAACCTGCTGCACATGCTCTACGCAGTGCCGTGCGAGCCATACCAAGTCGACCCGGTCGCCGCGCAGGCGCTCGACCTGCTCTTCATCCTCCACGCCGATCACGAGCAGAACGCCAGCACCTCCACGGTGCGGCTCGCCGGCAGCACCGGCGCCAATCCCTATGCCGCGATCTCGGCTGGCGTGTCCGCGCTCTGGGGCCCCGCGCACGGCGGCGCCAACGAGGCGGTGCTCGCGATGCTGGAGCAGATCGGCACCGCCGATCACATCCCGAAGTTCCTCGCGATGGCGAAGGACAAGTCGAGTCATTTCCGACTCATGGGCTTCGGCCATCGTGTCTACAAGAACTTCGATCCGCGCGCCAAGATCATCCGCGAGATGTGTCACAAGGTGCTGGCACGCCTCGGCCGCTCCGACAATCCGCTGTTCGAGCTGGCGCTGCGCCTGGAGGAGATCGCCCTCAAGGACGACTACTTCGTCGAGCGTAAGCTCTACCCGAACGTTGATTTCTACTCCGGCATCATCTACAGCGCCATCGGCATTCCGCGCTCGATGTTCACCGTCATGTTCGCAATTGCGCGCACGGTGGGCTGGGTCGCCCACTGGCAGGAGATGATCGCCGACCCGGCGATGCGCATCGGCCGCCCGCGGCAGCTCTATACGGGGCCGACGCGGCGCGACTACGTCGAGATCGGGAAGCGCAAGTAGAGACCGCGTCACCGCACTCCGCGGCTTATTCGCAGAACACCCGGACCTTCGCGCGCTCGTTGTCGACATCCACGGTGAGGTCCTGGAGCTGCGCGACGACCTCCTCCAGGTTCTCTGGCGTGAGCTTGTTGATATCGATCGCGATGCCCTCCTTGCGTAGCGCATCATTGACCTGATCGCGAGCGACTGCGGGGATGAAGCCGGTGAGACGGACGCCAGCCCGCAGCAGCTGCAACGGTACGCGCACATTCACCTTCGTCGGACCATCGAGCGCGTCCTGCGCATCGACGAGGACGCGGATGTAACGCGGCGCTGCACCCGTTTCATGCCGGGCGGGACCTTCCCCCCGCTCCAGCGCCGCGATCAGGCGCTCGGCCTCATCGGCCGTGACCTTCCCCTGAGACAACAGGTCGAGAATCTGGCGTCGGTCGGCATTCATGGTCGGGTCCTCGAGATCAGTGCAGATGAATGAACACGCGCATGTCGCGGCGACTCATCTCGACGCAAGTGCCGCGAAGCGCCGCGAGTACACCGCCCACTGCACGCAGCGAGTGCCACAGGCGAACGCGCAGGATCAGGGCGGCGACCGCAAGCAGCGGCAACGCCAGAAGCACGAGCGGCAACACGATGAGCCACAACAGGAACAGTGGCAGCCAGAGCTTCAGCGCGCTGCGCCAGCCGGCAGGCTGCACGTGCACGACCGCGCAGAGCGGCGGCAGCAGCGCGACGCTCATCGCCCCTCCAGTTGACGAATGGCTTCTCCGGCGGTGATCTCGCCCTTTTCCAGCCGATCCAGGATCTCGTTCCGCGTCGGTGCGGGGTCGGTTTCGACGAATTCGAGCTGGGAGGCGACCCGGTTCAGACGCGCCTTCACCGTTGGATAGGAAACGCCGAACACCCGCTCCATCTCTTTGATCGATCCGTGGCTGCGCAGAAAGGCCGCGACGAACACCTGGTCATCGGGCGTCAGCCGGGCGAGCTGGGGAAGGACGAAGCACCCCTCCACCACGATGTCGCGATCCGCCAGCCGGACGCGCTCCACGATGAGCGGGGAGTCCTGGGTGAGGCGGAGCAGGTCGTGCCAGTCGGAAGGGGTAGTCATGGCTTAAAATCCATAATATCAGCCATTATAATTAATAAAATTAATTTGTAAAGCCAATTAGATTTATTTTATCAACTCGCAGCGGCCACCACCGCGTGTCCCCCGGTCGCGGCGGCGTTCAAGGCAAAGAGTAGACTGCTCCTCGGCGGCGAGGGCATATCCCGCCAGGCAGTTCAATCGGCTTCGCGCGGGTGGACGTGCGGCTGGAGCGGGATACGGTGTGGCTGACGCAGCGGTGCCCAAACGCTATTCGGCGTTCTGCACCTGTTCGCGCATCTGCTCGATGATGACCTTCATGTCCACCGCACTGCGGGTGGTGTCGAGGTCCTGAGACTTCGATGACAGGGTGTTCGCCTCGCGGTTGAGCTCCTGCATCAGAAAGTCGAGCCGCCGGCCGGCGGGCTCGTTGGCGGCGAGGACCCGGCGGATTTCCTGGATGTGGCCGGCAAGGCGATCGAGCTCCTCGTCGACATCCAGCCGCTGCAGCAGCAGCGCGAGCTCCTGCTCCAGGCGCTCCTGATCGACGCTCGCAGTCAGCTCCTTCAGCCGCTCATCGAGCCGCGCCCGCAACCGGGTCTGCACCTCGGGCAAGCGCTCACGCACCTGTCGCACCTGATCCTCCAGGCTGGTACAGCGCAGCTCGAGGATCTCCTTCAGCCGCAGCCCCTCACGCGCCCGCGCCGCCACCAGGTCCTCGAGCGTGCTGCCGAAGAGCGCCTTGGCGGCCACCATCAGCTCCTCGCCGGCGGAGCTGTCCTCCTTGAGTACACCGGGCCAGCGCAGCACATCGACCAGATTCACGGTGTGCGCCGGGAAGGAGCGGCCGAGGTCCTTCAGGCGCGCGAGCAGGCGATCGAGCGCCAGGCCGTCGACCTCGAGCCCAGCCTCGGACGCTTGCGCGCGGCGGTAGGTGAGCACGCAGTCGACCTTACCGCGACGCACCTCGCGAGTGAGATGCTGGCGCAGCTCGCCCTCGGCGGAGCGCAGCTCATCCGGCAGGCGAAAGCCAGCCTCGAGAAAGCGATGATTGACGCTGCGCAGCTCGCAGACGAGCGTTCCCCAGGGACCGGAGATCTCCCGCCGCGCGAAACCCGTCATGCTGGCGATCATTGTTAAACGTTGCGCCTCCGGCGCTGCCGGGTGCTATAAAGGGGAATCCAAAGTCTAACAGATGCAGGGATTTCTTCTTGCGGGTTGAGTACGCCGACGTCAGCCTCCTGGGGGGACGCGAGGAGAACCAGGACCGGGTCGCCGCCGCGGTGGCGGAGAGTGCGGCGTTGCTCGTCATCGCCGACGGCATGGGCGGCCACGCCAATGGCGCGCGCGCCGCGGAGATCACTCGCGAAATCGTGCTCGAAGCCTTCGGGCACGCCACGCAACCGCTGTTCGATCCGCTCGGCTTCCTCCACCTGGTCCTCGGCCGCGCGCACGAGGAGGTCGTCAAGCTCGGGGCACCGCTGCCGCTCGAGCAGCGGCCGCGCGCAACCTGTGCGCTCTGCCTCGTGCAGCAGGGCGCCTCCTGGTGGGCGCACGTCGGCGACAGCCGTATCTATCATCTGCGCGGCGGCGCCCTGGTCGGCCGCAGCCGCGATCACAGCCACGTCGAGGTGCTGCTGCGCGAGGGCCTGATCACCGCGGAGCAGGCGCTGACCCATCCCCATCGCAACTTCGTCGAATGCTGTCTCGGCGGCGATCCCATCGTTCCTGACATGTCGATCGCGCGGCGGCGCCCGCTGGAGTCCGGCGACGTGTTGCTGGTGTGCACGGACGGTTTGTGGAGCGGCCTGAAGGACGCGGAACTCGCCGCCGAGCTCACCCCCGCCGGCCCGGGCGGCGGCCACAGCGTACCGTTGCGGGAGAAGCTGCTCGAGCTGAGCCAGAGAGCCGTGACGCGCAACGGCACGGCGAGTGACAACACTTCCGCGGCCGCGTTGCGCTGGCTCTCATGACACGCCCGAGCGGACGCGCCCCCGATGAGATGCGGCCGGTCGGCTTCACGCGCCGGTTCGCCAAACATGCCGAAGGCGCCGTGTTGATCGAGGTCGGCGATACCCAGGTGTTGTGTACCGCCAGTGTCGAGGACATCGTGCCGGCCTTCCTGCGCGGCAAGGAGCAGGGCTGGGTCACGGCCGAATACGGGATGCTGCCGCGTTCCACGCACACGCGCTCGCAGCGCGAAGCGGCACGCGGCAAGCAGAGCGGCCGCACGCAGGAGATCCAACGCCTCATCGGCCGGTCGCTGCGCGCGGTGATCGATCTCAAGGCACTGGGTCCGCGCACCGTCACCGTCGATTGCGATGTGCTGCAGGCCGATGGCGGGACACGCACCGCATCGATCACCGGCGGTTATGTGGCGCTCGCGCAGGCCTGCGAGAGACTGGTCGCGCAGCGCACTATTGCCGCCAGCCCGCTGCACGGGCAGGTCGCTGCCGTCTCCGTCGGTATCGTCGGCGGTCGACCCGTGTTGGATCTGGACTACCGCGAGGACTCGCAGGCCGAGACCGACATGAACGTCGTGATGCGCAGCGGCGGCGCGTTCATCGAGCTGCAGGGCACCGCGGAAGGACACGCTTTCCGGCGGCACGAGCTCGACGCCATGCTCGCGCTCGCGGCCGGCGGCATCGAGCGGCTGTTCGCGCTGCAGACGCAGGCCCTCGCGGACCGCGGCCAATGAAAAAGACCGTGCTCGCGAGCGGCAACGCCGGCAAGCTGCGGGAGCTCGCGGCCATCCTGGCGCCGCTCGGCCTCGAGTTGCTCGGGCAAAGCGCACTCGGCATCGACTCGCCGCCGGAAACCGGTGGCACCTTTCTCGAGAACGCGCTCATCAAGGCTCGTCACGCGGCACAACACTCGGGCCTGCCGGCGCTGGCCGACGACTCCGGCATCGAAGTCGACGCACTCGACGGCCGGCCGGGCGTACGCTCGGCGCGGTTCGCGGGCGAGGGTGCGAGTGATGCCGACAATCTCGGGAAGCTCCTCGCTGAGCTGCACGATGTCCCGATGGAGTTCCGCCAGGCGCGTTATCACTGCGTGATCGCGTTCGTGCGCCGGCACGATGACAGCCAACCGATCGTCGCCCACGGCACCTGGGAGGGTCGCATCGCGCTCGCGCCGCGGGGCAGCGGCGGCTTCGGCTACGACCCGATTTTCCTGCCGGCCGATGCGCACGGCACCGCGGCGGAGCTCGACCCGGCCGTGAAGAACGAAGTCAGTCATCGCGCCAAGGCGTTACGTACGTGGATCGCCGCCGCGCGCGAAGAGCTCGAGGCGGCCGCGACGACGCCCACCACACGCGGCACGCTGTTCGTGCTGGCCGCACCCTCCGGTGCCGGCAAGACCTCGCTCGTCAAAGCGCTGCTCGAGCGCATGCCCGCGCTGCGGATGTCGGTCTCCCACACCACCCGGCGGCGGCGTCAGACCGAGGAACACGGACGGGAGTACTACTTCGTCGCGGTGCCGGAGTTCGAACGGCTGGTAGCCGAAGGCCAGTTCCTCGAGCACGCGCGCGTGTTCGACAACCTCTACGGCACCGGACGCGCGCCCGTCGAAACGCGCCTGGCGCAGGGCGGCGACATCGTGCTGGAGATCGACTGGCAGGGCGCCCGGCAGGTGCGCGCAGCCATGCCCGACTGCGTCACGATATTCATCCTGCCCCCCTCCCGCGAAGCGCTGGAGAAGCGCCTCCGAAGCCGGGCGACTGATGCTCCAGAGGTGATCGCCCGGCGCCTGCGCGACGCTGTGGGCGACATGTCGCACTGGCGGGAGTTCGACTACGTCGTGGTGAACGATGACTTCGAGACGGCGGTGGCGGACCTCATGGCAATCGTCGCAGCTCACGGCGAGCGCATTGATCCGGGCTCGGGCACGCGCACCCGCGGGGGCGCTGCTCAGAAGCTGGCCGGCACCCGCCCCGAGCTGGTACCCCTCCTGGATCGCCTGCTGGCCTGAGCACCGCGATTGGGGATATAGTATGCAATCCTCCGCGCCAGCCGGCGCGCATCTTCATCCTTTGTACCTGTACTATGGCCCGAATCACCGTCGAAGACTGTCTGCAGAACGTCGATAACCTCTTCCAGCTCGTCATCCTGGCAGCCCAGCGCGCGCGCCGGCTCGCCAACGGTGCCGAGCCGACCGTCGGCTGGGAAAACGACAAGCCGACCGTGGTCGCGCTGCGAGAGATTGCCGCGGGCAATGTCACGCTCGAAATGCTGCGTGAGCCCGAACCCCCGGCCGAGCCCGCGATCCCCGAGCTCGAGGCTCAATCCACCTTCCGTGCGCCGCAGTTCGGGTTGGGGGATTGAACCTCCCCCGCCTTTCTTATGGACTATGCGTCTTCGCTCCTGGGACTGCTTCCCGGCGGAAGGCGCACTCCGGGACTCAAGGAGCTTCTGGCCGCAGTCGGTAAATATCTGCCGCCGGAGCAGGTAACGCGCATCGAGGAGGCGGCCGAGTTCGGCGCCTCCGCCCACAAAGGACAGAAGCGGCTCTCCGGCGAGCCCTTCATCGCTCATCCGGTGGCTGCGGCCGCCATCCTCGCCGACCTGCACCTCGATGCTGATACGCTGATCGCGGCGATTCTGCACGACGTCATCGAGGACACCCCGACGCCGAAGGACCAGCTGGCCGCGCGCTTCGGCGCCGACGTCGCGGAGCTCGTCGATGGCGTGACGAAGCTGGATGCGATTCAGTTCAAGAGCCGCGAAGAAGCGCAGGCGGAGTCCTTTCGCAAGATGCTTCTGGCGATGGTGCGTGACCTGAGGGTCATCCTGGTCAAGCTCGCGGACCGCACCCATAACATGCGCACCATTCAGGCCATGCCGCTGCCGAGGCGCCGTGCCGTCGCGCGCGAGACGCTGGAAATCTATGCGCCGATCGCCGAGCGGCTCGGCCTCTACAACATGAAGCTCGAGCTCGAGGACCTCGGCTTCGAGGCACTCTATCCACACCGCTATGAAGTGCTCGAGCGCGCGCTGCGCAAGGCGCGCGGCAACCAGAAGGAGTTCCTGAAGAAGATCGAGCAGCAGCTGACCGCCGCGCTGCTCAAGAACGAGATTCACGCGCGGGTGGAGACCCGCGAGAAGCACCTCTACAGCATCTACAAGAAGATGCTGCGCAAGCGCGCCTCGCTCGCGGAGATCGTGGACGTTTACGGCCTGCGCCTCATCAGCGACAAGCCCGACACGTGCTATCGCGCGCTCGGCGCCGTGCACTCAGCGTTCAAGCCCATGCCCGGGCGCTTCAAGGACTACATCGCCATCCCGCGGGTCAACGGCTACCAATCGCTGCACACGACGCTCTTCGGTCCCAACGGCGTGCCCATCGAGGCGCAGATCCGCACCGAGGACATGCACCGCGTCGCCGAGTCCGGCATCGCGGCACACTGGAAGTACAAATCCGGTGGCGACGCGGACTCCATGCAGCAGCAGCGCACGCGCGAGTGGCTGTCGAGCCTCGTCGAGCTGCAGGAGGACGGCACCTCGGAGGAGTTCCTCGAGAGCGTCAAGGTCGACATGTTCCCGGACAAGGTGTACGTCTTCACGCCGAAGGGGACGATCCTGCGCCTGCCGAGCGGTGCGACCGTGGTCGACTTCGCCTACGCAGTGCACACCGACATCGGCAACCGCTGCGTCGCCGCCAAAGTGGACCGGCGGTTGACGCCGCTGCGCACCGTGCTGCGCAACGGCCAGACGGTGGAGATCATCACCGCCAAGGGCGCGATGCCGAATCCCTCCTGGGTCAATTTCGTCGTGACCGCCAAGGCGCGCAACGCCATCCGTCATTACCTGAAGAGCCTGCGCCGCACCGAGGCCATCGCGCTCGGCCAGCGGCTTCTCAACCAGGCGCTCGGCGAATTCCGCCTGGCGCTCGAGGACGTCAGCCCCGAGGTACAGCAGGCCGTGCTCGGGGAGTTCGGCATGAAGGACCTCGACGATCTCTACGAGAAGATCGGCCTCGGCGAGCGCCTGGCGCCCCTCGTGGCGCGGCGCCTTCTGCCGGCGCCGCCGACGCACGGTGGCCCACCCTCGCCGGCGCCGCTCGCGATCGCAGGTACGGAAGGACTCCTCGTCTCCTACGCACGCTGCTGCTTTCCGTTGCCGCACGACCCGGTGTTCGCATTCCTCTCGGCAGGCCGTGGTGTAGTCATCCACCGCGAGCGTTGTGTCAACGTCGAGGACTACCGCAAGCACCCGGAGAAGTGGCTGCCGGTGAGTTGGCGGCCCGCGCCTGACCGGCTCTTCAACTCGGAGGTCCGCATCTACGTGGTCAACCGCACCGGCGTGCTCGCGGCTGTCGCCGCCGCCATAGCCAGCACGGAGACCAACATCCACCACGTCTCGATCGAGGAGCAGGAGGGCGACGCCTCCATTCTCACATTCGAGCTGAAAGTGCGCGACCGCAAGCATCTGGCGCGCGTGATGCGGGTCACCCGCCGCATGCCGGACGTGACGCGTGTCAGCCGGACGATTGCGGCCCACGCGCGCAGCGGTCCTGCGGATGGAGACATCATCGAAACCGTGGACGAGAGCGACGATCCGGATCCCAATCCTGACAGTGAGTGAGCACATGAGCCGTAAAGCAATTCATACCGAGCGGGCGCCGCAGGCGATCGGCACCTACTCCCAGGCGGTGCGCGCCGGCGATACCGTCTATCTCTCCGGCCAGATTCCCTTCGATCCGGCCACGAAGGAGCTGATCGCGGGCGACATCGAGGCGGAGATCCGCCGCGTGTTCGAGAACCTGCAGGCGGTGGCCGAGGCAGCGGGAGGAACCCTCGCGCAGGCGGTGAAGGTCAACATCTATCTCACCGACCTCACGCACTTCGCCAAGGTCAACGAGATCATGGCGCAATACTTCCCGCAGCCGTACCCGGCCCGCGCGGCCGTCGGCGTGGCGCAGCTGCCCCGCGGAGCGCGCGTCGAGGCTGAGTGCGTCCTCTATCTTGGCTAAACGTGACACGGCAACTCAGGCACAGGGAAGTGCCCGGCCGCCGCAGGTGGCTTCACGTGAGCAACGGCCTATCACGGCGCTGCGCGGCGTCGGGGAAGCGCTCGCTCAACGCCTCGGCCGGCTCGGCGTGGCACAGGTGCAGGACCTGCTCTTCGTGCTGCCGCTGCGTTACGAGGATCGGACGAGCGTCGTCAGGATCGGCGCTCTGCTCCCAGGAATGCGGTCGGTCGTGGAGGGCGAGATTCAGCTGACGCAGCTCGCTTACCGCAGGCGCCGGCAGCTGCAGTGCAGTCTCTCGGACGGCTCGGGGTTCCTGACGCTCCGCTTCTTCCATTTCTCCACATCCCAACAGGAGGGCCTTGCTCGCGGTACACGGCTGCGTTGTTTCGGCGAGGTGCGCCGCGGTCCGCAGGGCCTGGAGATGGTCCATCCGGAGTACCGTCGCGTGAGTGGCGGCGAGGCGCCGCCGGAAGAGACTCTGACGCCCATCTATCCGCTGACGGAAGGTATTCCGCAAGGGCGGCTGCGCGCGCTCATCGCGCAAGCGCTGGGCGAGCTCGCCACGGCAGCAGTTCGCGATTGGGTTCCGCCGCAGGTGCTCGAGTCCCTTGACCTGCCGCCGCTGCGGGATGCGCTGCAGTACATGCACCGTCCCCCGCGGGAAGCGCAGCTCGACGAGCTCGCGGCCGGCCGCCACCCGGCGCAGCGGCGGCTCGCGTTCGAGGAGTTGCTCGCGCACCAGGCGAGCCTGCGGCTGGTGAAGCGGGCGGCCAAGACCGACCCCGCCTGGCCGCTCGATGATCCCGAGAATCTGGCGCCGCGGCTCGCGGCGTCGTTGTCTTTTTCGCTGACCCGCGCGCAGGCGCGCGCGCTCGCGGAAGTCGAAGCGGACCTGCATTCCAACGTGCCGATGGTCCGGCTGATCCAAGGCGACGTCGGGTGCGGCAAGACCGTCGTCGCCGCCCTAGCGGCCGCTCGGGCTGCCGGCAGCGGTTTGCAGGCTGCTCTGATGGCGCCGACCGAGCTCCTCGCGGAGCAACACTGGCGGAGCTTCAGCGAGTGGCTGCGGCCGCTGGGGTTGCCGGTCGCACTGCTCACCAGCGGTCAACCGGCACGCGCCCGCCGCAGCGCGCTGGAGGCGGTCGCCTCCGGTGAAGTGCGGGTCGTGGTCGGGACGCACGCGCTCTTCCAGGAAGGCATCGAGTTCGCGCGGCTGGCGCTCGTCGTCGTCGATGAGCAGCATCGCTTCGGGGTCCAGCAGCGGCTGCGCCTCAGGGAGAAGGGCAGCAGGCACGGGCGCTTTCCGCACCAGCTCATCATGACCGCGACTCCGATCCCGCGCACACTGGCGATGACGGCCTATGCGGACCTCGACATCTCCGTCATCGACGAATTGCCGCCGGGCCGCACCCCGATACGGACTGTCGTGGTACCGGAAGAGCGCCGCGAGGAAGTGGTGGCGCGCATAGTCCAGGTCTGCCGCGGCGGGCGTCAGGTCTACTGGGTCTGCCCGCTCATCGACGAGTCGGATGAGCTGCGCTCGCAGGCCGCCGAGGAAACCGCCGCCGCGCTCGCGGAGGCTTTGCCCGACCTGCAGGTGGGGCTGGTGCACGGGCGGATGCCGTCGTCCAGGAAGGACGCGGCGATGCTCGCCTTCAAGGCGGGTCGCATTCAACTGTTGGTCGCGACCACCGTGATCGAGGTCGGTGTCGATGTCCCGAACGCCACGCTGATGGTCATCGAGAACGCCGAGCGCATGGGCCTGGCACAGCTGCACCAGCTGCGGGGCCGGGTCGGCCGCGGGGCTGAAGCCAGCACATGCGTGCTCCTCTACCGCAGTCCGCTCTCACCGTTGGCGCGCCAGCGCCTGAAGGTGATCCGCGAGACCAATGACGGCTTCGAGATCGCACGCCGCGATCTCGAGCTGCGGGGCCCCGGCGAGCTCCTTGGCACCCGGCAGACCGGGCTGGCGCAGCTTCGCGTGGCGGACCTGACGCGAGATGCCGACCTGCTGCCGCGTGTACAGGAAGCCGCGGAGCTGCTGATCGCGAACTACCCGGATAATATTGCGGCACTCGCGGCCCGGTGGATCGGCGCGGGAGAGCAGTATGCGCGCGTTGGGTGAGGGCGCCGCCAAGGATGGCAGATGCGACGAGCCTTCCTGGACCAAATGTGAAAGCAGATGAACAGCACCGCAGCCCAACTCGACCTGGACCTCACTTCGAAGCTCAAGGAGGCGCCTCTCTACTACCGCCTCGCCCGGCGCCTGCAGGAATACGGCCGCCTTGCGCGCTTCGACCGTCCCATCGGGACCTGGCTGCTGCTGTGGCCGGCGCTCTGGGCGCTCTGGGTCGCGGGGGTCGGCAGGCCGGATCAAAAGGTATTGATCGTCTTCGTGCTGGGCGTGGTCGTCATGCGCGCCGCCGGCTGCGTCATCAATGACTTCGCCGACCGCAACATCGATCCGCACGTCAAGCGCACTCGCGAGCGGCCGCTGGCCGCGCGCCGCGTGTCGCCGATCGAGGCGCTGGTGTTGTTCGTCGTGCTGGGCGCGGCCGCACTGTGGCTGGTCACGCGACTCAACATCTTCACGGTGAAGCTGGCGCTCATCGGCGCCGTACTCACCGTATCGTATCCCCTGGTGAAGCGCTTCTTTCCGCTGCCGCAGCTCTATCTCGGCATCTCCTTCGGCGGCTGGAGCGTGCCGATGGCCTTTGCGGCCCAGCGCGACTCGCTGCCGCGCATCGCCTGGGTTCTCTACATCGCCGCGGCCATCTGGACGGTGGCTTACGACACCATCTACGCGATGGTCGATCGGGAGGATGACCTCACGATCGGCGTCAAGTCGAGCGCCATCCTGTTCGCTGACATGGACCGGCTGTTGATCGGCGTCCTGCAGGCGATGATGGTCTTCGCGCTGTTGCTCGCCGGACGTGACATGAACTTCGG
>Ga0126373_10002240_pt1 | contig 14204 bp, 10 predicted proteins | sample PanSoiMetPlot_11_FD_92545 | JGI IMG/M metagenome (GOLD analysis project Ga0126373, IMG submission 92545) | Tropical forest soil microbial communities from Panama - MetaG Plot_11 | ecosystem: Environmental > Terrestrial > Soil > Tropical forest > Bulk soil | place: Panama | collected 2016-02-17 | reverse complement strand
GTCCCCAGAATCTCCTCCCCCAGGTTGTGCTCTTCCAACCGGTGCCGGAACTTGCACACCGTCGTTTCATCCGGCACCGGCTCCGCGCCCAGGTCAATCCTTGCAAACTGGCGCAACGTCGCCGAGTCATACAACGCCTCTTCCACCGCCGGGTCCGCCAGATTGAACCATTGCTGCAAAAAATAAATCCGCAGCATCTTCTCCAGTTCTTTGGGCCGCCGCCCATTGCCCGCTTTGGGATAATGTGGCTCGATCAAGGCACTCAACTTTGCCCACGGCACCACCTGCTCCATCTCTTCCAAAAACATCGCCCGTCGCGTCTTCTTCGTGTACCGTTCGAATCCCGTCATCATCGCCAGTGTCCTCTGCTGATTGCTCGAGTTCATGCTGGCAAGACTTTATCTACATTCGCTGTGGAAAGGGAGCTCTTAATCAGAGTCTCCTTAGGACGTTTTGGGTTAGATGGAGGAGCGTTCGAGGCTTTCCTGAACTTGCCACAGACCGGACAATAACCACTAGCGTAGAGCGCTTCGCCACATATTGAACAATACGGAGGCCACCCCTTGGCTGATGTTAAAACTTCTGCAAATCGGCAAATCTACCTTTCCACTCGACTCGAAGACTGTAGCGGAAATTGTAGCGACTACCGGTTTAGATGGGGTTGGATGGAGTGGGAGAAGCAGGAGCAGACTTCAAGGATTTCCAACTGCTTACGCCTCATGCCTTAAAAGGAGTTCTACGGCAACTTGCAGGCCAGGGGTCCACTGCACATATGGTGAGCGCGGCAGGATTCGAACCTGCGACCCAACATCGCGGGAGCATTCTACGGTGTGAACCTTGCCAAGCCCTCGGACTGTGATCATTGATCCACTCCGCTGGGGAGTGACTCGGGAAACAAAGTCTGTATGAAAGCACAACCGGCATCCAGTCTCGGCGCTTGTGACTGTTATTACTCCGGGCACATTACTCATGTAAAGAACACCTCCTTAGGTCGCGAGCTGAAGTATTGATGCGCAGCTTCACCCGAGCGATTCAGAGGCCCCTGCTGAGCGTCTCGCATGCGCTGCCACAAGAGCCCTCATTATTGCTTCATCAGCGGCCCTAGCCAAATCGTGCCCGCTGTAAGATCGTAGACCTCCGACGCCGCGCGCAACTGAGCCGGAGCCGACCTAGAACTGAACCCGAAGGGAGAATTGCAGCTGTCGTTGTAACGCATTCGGAGCCAGCGACGTGATTTGCCCACCTGAAGAGGAATCCACAGTAGTCTGTGGATTTGCCAAGTTGACACTGTTGAACGCGTTAAAGGCATCGACTCGGAAGCGCAGTGACACTCCTTCCGTGACGTGCACTTCCTTGGCGATCGCCAGGTCAGCCTGAAAGAAGCCGGGCCCGCGCAAGGAATTTCGGCCGGCATTACCGATCTGCCCCGCCCCGGGTCGCTGCCACGGACCGATCGTCTCCCCGAGGATAGGTGCGCCCGTCTCAGGGTCGAATCCTTGCTCAGGAGGTGGGCACATTGGTCTTGACGGCGCGCAGCGAACGGCGAGTGTTTCCCCCCTCGTTGTGGTGAAGTATTGCGAGCGACTACCTGTAATGTGCACTGGCCCCACTAGATTTGGACGGCAAGGCCGGTATTGCCGAATGCCTCCCACGTCGACTGCGCAGCCTGAATAGGTTGGAGTGAAAGGAAATCCGCTGGACCACAGGGTGATAGCTGCCAGCGACCATCCGCCTACAAATTTGTCGAGCTTCGGGCCGGCATCTCCCCAAAAGGTTCGGCCTCGACCAATCGGGACTGACCATGTGTTCGTCATGACAAAGCTGTGCGTGCGATCGAAGTCTCCTACTCCGTAGCCGATCTTGGGATCAATATTGTAATAGCCGTTACTGTAATTAAGGACCCTCGACCAGGTGTAGGCGGCGAGCATACCGAACCCACCGCTAAATTGCCGTCGAACTTTAACCTGTAAAGAGTTGTAGTGACTCGAGGCATCATTGCCGAAATAGCGGACATCCGCTGTCCAGGGCCGAAAGGCTTGACGGGATACATCGGTCGTCTTGCAAAATTTGTCCCTCATCTTTTGGCTGACCTTAAGATTGGTGCAGTTGGGGGATAGCGGAGCGATGAAGCCGACCAAGGTGGGCTGGTTGAGGTTGTAGTAAGGTACCTGATTGGTGATGCTGTCGCTAAGGACATGGGTTCCCTTGCTCCCAATGTAGGAGATTTCGAAATACGTCCGGCGATCGAGAGCATGCTGCAGAGCGACGTTCCAAGCGTCGACGGTCGGCAACCGTAAACGACGTGGCAACGCGTAGAGGTTCGCGTCTTGTTGGCCGTGAGGCAACAGGGGATTAGGACTCGGAAAAATGTTTGACGTATTGAGCTGACGGACTGTAAAAGGAGTCGTAGAGATCGTAAACGCAGGGACGTTGCAAGCTCCGTTGGAACAAATATTGATTGGAGCCGTGGTCTGCGGGTTTTCCGTTGAGTTCACCGCGAAGCCCTTTTGGATAGTCACGATCACGCTAACAGGTGGCGATTGTGTGGCCGCGATGCCGAAGATGGAGCCCGCGTATCCAGCATCGAAGGTGCGCCCGTAGCCAGCACGAACCGCGGTCGTGGAGTTCACCAGATAAGCCAGACCCAAGCGTGGCCCAATATTTAGCCAGTTCGTCTGCACGTTCCCTTGCAAGTTGGTTCCGTTCTTACCCGCCACCAAGAATTGATCATCGCCAGCAACAGCTCCACTACCCAATTCGAGCCAACCTCCAGTTCCACTTGCAGTCACGGATTGTGGGCGGTAGATTTCCCAGCGAAGTCCATAATTAAAAGTCAGCCTCGAATTAATGCGCCAATTGTCTTCTCCATAGAAGAACAGGCGACTCTGCCGCTCCGCAGCATTTGTTATATCGGGATTGTAGGTGCGTTCGAAAAACGAGACCGTGCCCAGCAAGAAATCCCCTAGAGAGAAGCCTGTGGTCGCTGTGCTGAATTGCAGATGGCCGCTGCGTCGAGTCTCGCTGCTAAGGCGGTAATTCTGTAAGTAGCGGATATCGGCTCCCCATCGAATCCCGTGCTTGCCCACTAACTTGGTCCAGTTGTTAACAAATTGGAATTGCTGCTCCCGCTCTCGCAGGGGGCAATTGCAGCCATTTGCCGCCGGGGAGTAGCCAAGTCGCAAGAAGTCAATGTCACCGGCAATCGGCAAACCTGCCGTGCCCGGATTGGTGAGTTGCAAGTCGGGCATCCCCGATGAGAAAACGTCGCCTGGCAAATTCAGACCGTTAATGCCAGCTTGCGTTGCTGGCACGGTTCCTACATCCAGCGAGTCCATCGCCAAGTTGTAGCGGACGAATCCGAAGCGAAAGTCGGTCAGCAGACTTAGCGTGAGACCATAGGAAAAACCCGCTGAGATACCCTGATTGCGATCCCTAAGTACGCCAGCAAACGTATTCGGGTTGGTACCCAGTCCTCCGGCGGCGCCAAACGCCGGCGATCCGCTCTCTTTGAAGTTGGCAAAGCTGTAGCTACCGAACACCTTAAACTTTTCCGTTACGACGTAATCGAGCCGGATATTGAAATTGTCGTTCCTAAAAGAGTACTCACCAGACGCGGTAAAGTTGTTGGTGACCCCGTCTCCATGGTTTGGTAACGGCGTCATCTTAAGGAAGGGTAGCATTTGCGGCGAAAGGCTGTTATTAGGCAACATGCCGTCGGAATATGGCTTGGTGAATAGGTTAGTCCCTGGCGAGGCGGCCGCCACGGCCGCAGCGTATTCCCTGAGATCACAAAAAGTCGCGGGTGAGGCTGGCCCGAGGCAAGTTTGATGTACGATTTCGGTCGGCACTGTGAGCAATACCGTACCGTCAGCGGTTCTCCTCAGACCGCGATAGTCCCCAAAGACAAAAAATCGATTCCTTTTTAACGGACCACCCAATGCACCGCCGAAGTCACGCAACTTTTGGCTGGAGCTGGTGAGCAAAGAGGAGGAACCGAAATCGGGCACTCCGGCCTCCCCAAAGTCGGATTGTGTGAAACCAAACGCTGCCCCGTGGGGAGTATTGGTCCCGGACTTGGTTTGCACGCTCACCACTCCTGCGGTTGCCGGCCCAACGTCCGCGCTGAAATTCTGCGTAGTCACCTTTATTTCCGAGACTGACTCAAGGGGGGGATTCAAGACCACAATGCCCTCGAGCGGATCCCGGTTGGTAGTGCCATCAAGCAGAAATGACGTGCCGCTAAAGTGCTGCCCGCTCATGCTGACGTATAGTCCATCCTGAGGGTTTTCTGCGGGAGATAGGATCGGCGGGGTCGGCACAGCTCCGGGGACCAGCAACTCGTACCGAGAAATGTTTTGCCTAAAGATTGGGAGATTATCGATCTCCGCCCGAGTAAACGATGTCGAAACTTCGGTGCGATCGACCTTAAGAATCGAAACCGCGGATCCGTCGCCGACGTCTTTCTCCGTGGGGTTGCCTTGCGTAAGTCTGACATTCACCTCGGAGGTCGCGTCAGCAGACACAGGAATGACGGGCTCTTCATGAGTCTTGTAGCCATTCTTTTGAATCCTCATGGTGTAAATGCCAGGAGGGACGCTGCTAAAGATGTAGGATCCGGAGGCATCTGTCTGAGCGGAAAACTTAAGCTCCCCACCCTTATCAAGCGCAGTGACCAGCACCGATGCCTGTCTGATCGGCAGCCCCGTGCTGAGCGTCAGGGCCCCTCTTATCGTCCCGTAAACTGACTGCCCGAAGCCCGCCCCTGATAAGAACAAACCGCAAAGTAGGAGGAATATCCGACGCAACCTTGAGAGGCTCATTTGGATCCCTCCACAGACCGCACCAGATTGGGAGGAGTCGATCGAGGTCGATACTGTAAGGCGGATGTACGCTTATACGTCTGCAGTTATCTCAAGTCAAGGTCTTGTCTTTGCGTCTGTGGAGCTCAGGGATCGAGCTCTGGCACGATGAGCCTTGTGTCATGACTCTGCGAACCGCGAAGGATAAGGCAGGAGCAGGCCGCCGCGAATTTTGCAGCACCTGAGCCTGAATTTGTGTCATAATCTGCGACCAAAATCCGACCGGGGTGTACCGCGGAGTTCTGATTCCCCCACCGCGCGAATTTCATGGCTACGCGCGCAAACACGCAAGAATCGTTGCAGATGGCCCATGTCCTCTTTCTGGACATAGTCGGCTACTCACTTTTGCCCATGGACCGAGCAAAGGTGCTGGTAGCGAAAGTCCAGCAGACAGTGAGGAATAGCCTTGAGTACTTGCGAAATCAAAGCCGGGGCGACGTCACGTCGATTACAACCGGCGATGGCCTCGCCCTTGTTTTCTTTGGTAGCCCCGAGGCTCCGGTGCGATCCGCAATCGAATTGAGCAAAAAGTTCCGTAGCGACCCCGAAATCAAGGTCCGCATGGGTGTGCACACAGGACCCGTGTACCGAGTCCAAGGCCCGTTCAACAAGGATGTATTGGGTGGGGGCATCAACATGGCTCAGCGTGTCATGGACTGTGGCGATGCAGGGCACATCTTGCTGTCGGGTGCTATAGCGGATGTTCTATGCCAGCTGGGCAGCTGGTCCGGCTTTCTCCATGATCTCGGTGAAGCCCAAGTTAAGCACGGTGTAAGGGTACGCCTTTTTAACCTGTTTGGTGAGGACATTGGGAATCCAGAGTGGCCGCTCCGAGTTCGTGCACGAAAGGAAAAGGAAGACCAGAAGTCGTCGGATCCGATGATCGGCAGACTGGTGGAACGCTATCTCATCAGTCGAAGGCTGGGCAGCGGGGGGATGGGGGTGGTATACCAAGCCGAAGACAAAGTGCTTCCCCGCCAAGTGGCGCTGAAGTTCCTTCCAGACGAATTGTCACGCGTCCAGCGACATATGGACAGGTTTCAGCTCGAAGCGCAAGTGGCGTCGTCGCTGAATCACCCGAACATCTGCACGATTCATGATCTCGGTTGTTTTGAGGGGAAGTCCTACATCGTTATGGAGTTCCTTGAGGGCCGGACCCTCAAGCAAATGATTCAAGAGAAAGCACTCACTCCGAAACATCTCATACAGCTGGCGATTGAAGTCGCGGATGCGCTGGACGCGGCTCATACGTGTGGGATCGTTCATCGCGATATCAAACCTGGCAATATCTTTGTAACCAGCCGAGGCCATGCCAAGATTCTCGACTTCGGGTTGGCGAAAGTGAGCGTTGCTCGAACTCATTCGCATAGCGCCGCGACGGACTCAACCCAGGACCACTTGACGGCAACGGGTCAGTTCGTAGGCACGATTGCTTACGTATCGCCGGAGCAGGCGAGGGGAGAAGTTGTCGATCTGCGATCGGACCTGTTTTCCTTCGGGGTAGTTCTGTACGAAGCCGCCAGCGGCCTCCTGCCGTTCCGCGGCGATACCTCAGCTGTTCTTTTCGACGCGATTATGAATCGGCCGCCAGTCCCTTGCAAGTTCGTCAATCCCGATATGCCGAAAGGGCTTGAGCGGATTATTACAAGGTCCCTAGAGAAGGACAGAGGCAGTCGGTACGCGTCCGCTGCCGAGATGCGCGCCGAGTTGGAAACGCTGCTGCTTGGGCCAGGTGCTCCTCCGCAGCATGCGTCCTCCCCACGTCCGGAGGTTCTGCAGACGGTCTTGCTTTACAAGCGCAACGTGCAACCGGACGAACAGTTGCTAACCGTATTGGAATCAAAACTTCTGCACGATGGCTACAAAGTTTTCGTCGACCGACACCTGCAGGTCGGAATGCATTGGGCACGGGAGATCGAACAACGAATAGCTAAGGCCGATGTCGTGATCGCCTTGCTTTCACCGCCATCAATACAAAGTGAGATGCTAGCGCATGAACTCCAGTTGGCACACCAGTCCGCGCAGAAGGGGACTGGGAAGCCACGGATTCTGCCCATACGCATCAATCTTGAAGGCGAACTGCCGGATCATATTGCGGGGATTCTAGACGGCATTCAGTATGCCACTTGGAACGGGCCAGGGGACAATGAGCGTCTGCTGGCTCTACTTGGGACTTCGCTGCAGAATCCAGGGCAGTCCTTACCAGACCCACCCAAGCTTGAGTCGGTCGGGGGTGCCGTACCCCTAGACTCAAGGTTCTATGTTGTTCGGTCCACCGACCATGACTTTCTCTCCGCCATCTGCCGGAACGACAGCATCGTTCTTATCAAGGGTGCGCGTCAGATGGGGAAGACTTCTCTTATGGCGCGAGGCCTTCAACTGGCTCGACAAAGTGGCGACCGAGTTATTCTCACCGATTTCCAGAAGCTCAATGCCAAGCATTTGGAATCGACCGAGAGTCTTTTTCGCGTTCTGACCGAATCGATTGCAGATCAACTCGAAATCGATCTGGACTTGGATAAACTCTGGAATCCGAAGCGCGGACCTAGCGCGAACTTCGAACGCTTTCTGCGTCGTGACGTCCTCACGAAGGTTGCACAACGGCTGGTATGGGGGATGGACGAAGTGGACCGGCTGTTTTCGTGTAGCTTTGGCAGCGAGATTTTCGGTCTGTTCCGTTCCTGGCACAATGAACGTTCTCTCGATCCCGGCGGCCCGTGGCAAAAGTTAACAATGGCGATCGCATACGCGACCGAGGCCCATATGTTCATTACTGACATGAACCAATCGCCATTCAACGTAGGCACCAGACTGTGCTTGGAAGACTTCAGCCTCGAGCAGGTCACTGAACTTAACGAACGGTACGGCTGCCCATTGAAAGGGTCGGCTGACGTTGGCGCCTATTTTAAGCTCCTCGGTGGCCAGCCTTATCTGACAAGGCGAGGCTTAAACGAGATGGCGTCTCACGGAATCGACTTTCATTCGTTCGAGAACCAGGCAAGCCGGGACGAGGGGCCCTTCGGCGATCATCTACGACGCATCTTATTCTCACTCGTTCAAGACTCCACTCTTTGCAGCACGGTGCGTAGTGTTTTAGGGGGACGCCACTCGGTGCCCAACGAACAATTCTATCGTTTGCGGAGCGCAGGCATTATGTCAGGGGAGTCGGCTCGGGAGATCCGTCCACGCTGTTTACTGTATGAGAGGTACCTCAGTCGGCATTTGATGTGAGTGCGCCGGAAACCATTCGACGACCGGAGTTCTACGTCATCGGAGGGACGCTCCGCCGGGATGCTCCCTCCTATGTCGTTCGGGAAGCAGACCAGAGACTCTACGCCGCACTTTGCCAAGGGCAGGTTTGCTATGCACTCACGCCGCGTCAAATGGGTAAGTCGTCTCTAATGGTCCGCACCGCCGCACGCCTGCGTGAAGCACAAACCAGTGTTGCTATCCTTGATTTAACAGCATTAGGCCAAAACTTAACGGCAGACCAGTGGTACAACGGCTTGTTGGGACGTGTGGGACAGCAACTAGACCTGGAGGATCATCTTGAGAATTATTGGAATGATCACATGCATCTCGGTCCGCTACAGCGGTGGACCGGGGCTATTCGAGAGGTCTTGCTCGAATCTTGCTCGGGCCGGGTAGTCATCTTCATCGACGAGATTGACGCAGTTCGTAGCCTACCATTTTCAACGGACGAGTTCTTCGCCGGAATCCGAGAAGCCTTCAACCGCCGGACCCAGGACACTGAACTTAATCGTCTTACCTTTTGCCTGCTTGGCGTGGCGACCCCTTCAGACTTGATTCGTGACACCCGTACAACTCCGTTCAACATTGGACTGCGAATTGAACTGTCGGATTTTACCGTTGAAGAGGCGGCTCCTTTGGCTCAGGGCTTAAGCGGCGATTGCGAGAAAGGGCAGCAAATATTGCGACGAGTCTTGTACTGGACCGGGGGACATCCTTATCTCACGCAGCGCCTCTGTCAGGCCGTTTCCGAAGATCAGGTGAGCACTATGGCGGCGGTTGATCAGGTATGCGGCGAATTGTTCCTTTCGAACCGTGCGCGTGAGCGTGATGACAACCTACTCTTCGTTCGGGAACGCATGCTACGGAACGAGACCGATGTAGCTGGGTTGCTTCTTCTTTATGGCAGGGTCCGAGACGGAGGTAAGGTTCGTGACGAGGAAACCAACCCGTTAGTGACTGTGCTTCGATTATCTGGGATCGTATGCGTGCAGGGCGGCTACCTGACTGTGCGAAATCGTATCTATGCGGAGGTATTCGATAAGGCTTGGGTAACCGCAAACCTACCAGGAGCAGAACTGCGCCGCCAACGTATTGCCTATGTTCGCGGGCTCACGATCGCCGCTGGCGTGTTTGTGCCGTTGCTCTTACTCGCCGCTTCGTACGGCATTTACAAAGAATTCCGAGTTGTCGCGCCGAGGGGGATCGATCAGCCAGTCAAACCGCCGGTTTTTTGGGCTTCGTTTACAAGTCAGACTCTGCCAACGAGCAACATCGGTGCGCTTTTGCTCTCAGCCGGGGATGCCGGCATCTCAGTTTTCGTAAACGGAGAGCAATTTGGTCGGACTGAGAAAGATGGATCCCTTCAGATCCCATACTTACCAGCGCGAGACTATGAGATCCGGTTAGAAAAGGCTGGATATCAAACTGTTTCACAGCGCGTGGACATCGTGCCCCAACGGGAGACCCGATTGACGTTCAAGTTATCACCCGTCACCTTCACTAGTTACATGCTGGTGATCGGTCAAGCACCGCCTGGCACTGACATGAAAATCGACGGTACGCCAAGTGGCACGACAGGTGCAGACGGTACTCTGGCAGTAAAAATAACCCCGGGCGAACACACGATTGAGCTGAAACGTGAGGGGTATGAGACCAGGAGTTTCCGGCAGACGCTGCGGCCAGGTGAAAACCGGATTGACGGCCACCTGGAAATAGACCAAGCATTCGCGGACTGGACACGAGCTTCGAATGCCCGGGATCCTCGTGCAATCGCAGCCTTCTTAACGCGGTATCCAAACAGCCGTTTCGAGGGAGAGGCACGGGAGCGAATGGAACAGCTGGATTGGGCGAAGTACCAAGACTGTAATGACCCACTCTTGCTTCAAGAGTTCATTGACAAGTATCCGCATGGGCAGCACAGTGTGCAAGCGCGCGATTTGGCCACTCGCCTTCAGCAGGAAGATCTCGAATGGCGCGAGGCGAAGACTCCTACTGCGCTGAAAGCCTTTTTGGAGAAGTACCCACGTAGTCGGCATGCTAACGATGCCCAGACTGCGATCGGCATTTTTAAGGATCAGGGTGACATCCTGGAGCTTCTGAAGGCGTATCAAGAGGCGTACAACCGCCAAGACTTAAAGCAGCTCGTCCAGCTGTGGCCTCGCTGCCCAGCGGACCTGCAAGCCGCGCTGAACGCCGGTTTCAAGGAAAAGCGGTCTGGCACACTGGTGTTGTTGGCAAACGGCGACCCGAAAGTAACGGGTGACATCGCCACCCTTCAAGTTTCCCGAACCCGACAAACCGACGCTGCCAGCACAACTGGGAATGTCCCGTTTAAGTTCCGCAAGCAAAACGACCGCTGGTTTATTGAGAATGGCTCGTTCTGATTAAAGGTATTCCCTGTGCTGTGCAAATATTCGATCACGAATTGAAAATCTTAAAGAATTTCCCCAACACTCTGCGATCTTCCCCTCACTAGTTCCTCAAAGGTCGCGGTCAGCCAAGAATCGGCCGTAGTCATTGGTTTCGAGCCAGTGATAGAGATGCACTTGATAGAGGTAGGAAGCCACGAGTTCTTCTCCCAGAGCTTCATTGTCAGCACATATGAAGGGTATGCTGAGACCCGCGAGAAGAGCAATGGCGGATTGGAAGATGTGGTTGGGATTGGCGGCGCTGTAGGGATAGCCTGTCTTCACCTGGCTCAGTGTTGCCGTGATGACCAGCAGGCGATGTGGGTAGTTGCATATCCGTTTTAAGCGATTAATGAAGATGGGCCGCTCTAGAGTCAACGAATGCACAAGGTCGGGCAAGGCCTTGCGCTCGACCACACACCGATCCTCCAGGCCGGCAACGGAATAGTCGCCCAGCTTCAGCGCCTTTTTCTCAATCCCAGCGAACCAGCCTTCAAATCGTGAAAAATCAAACAGGGTTTGCTCGCGGGTGTCGACCAGGATCGTCCCGCGTGGAGCCTTCAATTGCGTGCCACCCCGCTCCGCCAGCACCGGAATTGCAGGCGGCGCAACCGGCGCGTCGCCCATGTGCCACGCCAGCGGCGATTGGATCAATGTGGGGGATCGTCTCCTCATTTCCCGCTCCGGTTATGCCGCTACTTTCCCGCATACTCGTGGTGCAGTCCACCGAGTATAGAACGGGAGACCACCGCTGTGCTTGCTTCGATGGATCTCACCTTTGTGCTGGGTCGCACATCGCCTTTCTGTGTTTCATCCGGAATCCCGGGTCCCAGGCTGCTGTGAGGGCGCCCGCAGTTGTAATGCTGAACCCACTCACGAAGAATGCGCCGCAAATGACTCTGGTGGAGTGGAATCATGAAATCCAAGCAGTCGCGCCGTATGGTTCCCACCAATCGCTCGCAGTAGGCGTTACCCTTCGGCGACTGTGGCGGAGGGATCAAGATCCTTAAGCCGAATCCTTGTCTCAACTCTTGATCCAGCCCCGCCGAGAAGATCGAATCGCGATCATGGATCACAAATCGATAACGCTTATCTTCCGAGAGGCCGTCCCGAAACTGCTGCAAAGTCCATTCGGCGGTGGGATGCGCCGTGACGTTGCAGTGCAGAATCCGTCGCGAGCCGAGTTCGAGAATTAGAAACACGTACAGGATCTGGAACCTCGTCGTTACGGCGACCAGGAAGTCGCAGGCAACGATCGCATCGGCGTGATTGCGCACGAATGTCGCCCAGCGCTGGGACGAGACTCGTCTCCCTCCTCGGTCCCTGGGTTCCCATGGCCAGTACTTGCGGACCGTTCTGGGGGACACCAGAATGCCGAGTTTCAGATATAGTTCCGCTGCCACTCGCATCTGTCCCCAGGTCGGATTCTCTCCTGCCATGCGCACGATCAATGCGCGAATCTCAGGATGAGGCGGCGGTCGGCCCGGCCGGGACTTCCATCGCCAGAAGAGCCGGAAGCCCTTGCGATGCCAGCCGATCAGAGTGTCCGGCTTGACGATCACCAGAGCATTTTTCCAGTCGAACATCCGAGACCAGACAACGAGAGTGTAGCGAGCCGCGTCCGTCAGACGTTGCGGCCGCATTTTGTGTTCCGTATAAAAAGCCAACTGCTTTCGCAGAAACAAGTTCTCGGCTGCCAACGAGGTGCGAGACCGAACCATCGCTTTCAGGAAGTTGCCGAGGTCGGAAGTGACTGCGAGTGCGACCGCAACCATGGATCTCAAACACGGCATGGCGACGGGATTCTACCGAATGAGCCAGGGAATAGGAATCAGAAATAGAGCCGCAGCCAGCAAGAGGAACTCGCGGGGAAGGAACCGTGTCTTCTGAACCGCGTGAGTGGCTGACGATATTTCTGCGTACCACAGGGGTTTCTCCCAGTCACGCCGATGTGCGGTGTACGTAAGATGTGAAAGACGGTGTCCAAACGTGTAATTCTGAGAACGTGATACACAAAACTAGTAGGATTTCTCAGTTCCATCTTCCTGCTTGCACATTGAAATCGTTTGTGCAGATCAACGAGAGCACCTAGGCCGGCGGCATCAATTAGATTGACTCTCGATAAATCCAACATCACTTCAGAGTTGGTCTGGGAGAATGTCGCAACCTTCAAGAGATTGAGACGGCCCCCCAAGACGATTCGACCCCTACACCAAACAGTTGTGACTTCGCCTAAATTCTGAATTGCCAACTGCAGCATGGAAGTTCTCCCCGGCCCGCCTGTTCAAGCTTCCGCCACGGATTGAATACGACTTAAATGGGCCAGCGTTTGGATGGAGAAATTCGGTAGCGAAAAATCGCCTTCACCAAAGACCGCTAACGGTCAGTCGAATTTGCCATCCCTAATCTTCACGTCGGCTCACGTGCATGCAATCCGCGCAGCACGGTCACTCTTTCTTCAGTCTCTTCGCCGCCGAATTGAGTCGCTCTTCTCCTCAAGATCACGCAATAAGGACAAAAGATTGATCGCATAATTCAATCGTTGCCGTTCGTGGCTTGTCTCTGGTATTTCCCGCGATCGTTCCAGCATGGCCTTCTGAGCTTCATCAATCCGGATTGCCAACAAACTGCGATTAGTCTCCGAAAGGGCCGCACTGTACTTCTCTGGCCAGTCTTGTTTCGTCATAGCCTGTTCCTCCGTGGCGACGCTGCCTCGGCGCTCGCTTTGCTCTCTGTGCCGCACTGACCAGCGGCCATCTTGAATTTGGGTGTGGGTCCTCATCGCCTCTAAACCAAAAGAGAGAGGACTACTAGCTAGAAATTCAGCGACTGAAGAAATACCGGGGCTCTAGCACAGACGAACGCAGACGAGAGCGAGCAAGCGCGGGGTACTCGAATGAAGGGTGCGGATCAGGGGGTTGAATGATTGGAACGTAGCCTGTGCAAAAGGACGTAGCTGTGCGTAAGGCGCAGCCAAGAGCTTGTGCCCTTTGACCGAATGATGCTGGTGCAGGATTCCATTGATGTCATCGCCAGGATCGGGTGTGATCAAAACGGTCGCACACGACAAAATCACGACAACAGCCAGCCCGATTGTCAGCACACGCATCATCACCGGAAGTGTACACCCCCCAGGCTTTCATTTGTCAAGAGTGCTAATCTCGAGTGCTAATCTCGGGTGCAAATCTCAAAGAAATTACGAGAGTGTCCGGGGAACGCCATCTGATCGCGTCCCGACCTCGATTTGCACAAGCTTATGCTCCGATGTGTGCGGGCCGGTCCAACGAGGACGCGTACGGTACTCACTGCGCTGTTTCCCGAGCACTGAGCCCAATTTACTCGGGATTAAAATCTACTCCACCACCCATGAGCAAAGTTCGACCAGGCAGCGAAGGCGATTAGGCTGCGATGGGCTGCTGGATTTCGCACCGCAATGAGCAGGAAAATACCGAGGGCGAAATAGATGCCCATCATCATCGTATCGCCCGTGTCCGAATGTGCCGGATCCAATATGCCACCGATGCCAGGGTAAATGGCCCAAGCCTACGATGGAACGATCTGCTTACCCGTTGGCGCATACGGTCCTGAAGGCTGAGTCCTTTTACGTTGACAAGGTAATCCCACCGGCATATCGTCTGAGGTAACTTGGGGTTCTTTCCGTGAAGTACCTGCGTGGGACGATCGT
>Ga0126373_10002239_pt1 | contig 14205 bp, 11 predicted proteins | sample PanSoiMetPlot_11_FD_92545 | JGI IMG/M metagenome (GOLD analysis project Ga0126373, IMG submission 92545) | Tropical forest soil microbial communities from Panama - MetaG Plot_11 | ecosystem: Environmental > Terrestrial > Soil > Tropical forest > Bulk soil | place: Panama | collected 2016-02-17 | reverse complement strand
TGGGGCCGGCGTGAGCACAGCTTTGGGCCTGCGTTATCGGGACCGCATCATCGGCATTCACCTGAACTACCTCCCCGGCTCATACCAGCCCTATCTGCCCTCGCAGGCGAAGCTCGCCACCACAGAGCAAGAATTCCTTAGAGAGAGGACCCGCTGGTTTGAGCAGAATGGTGCATACGCTCATATTCAGCGAACGCACCCACAAACAGCCGCTTACGGTCTCAATGATTCCCCGGCGGCATTGGCGGCATGGATTCTCGAGAAATTCCGCGACTGGTCAGATTGCAACCACGACTTGTGGAGCAGGTTTACGCGTGACGAACTGCTTGCTAACGTCACACTCTACTGGATGACTCAGACCATCCACTCCTCATTCCGGCTGTATTGGGAAGGCGCGCGAGCACCAATGCAATTCGAACAGGGCGACTTCGTTTCGGTCCCCTGTGCAATCGCTCGCTTCCCAAAAGAGGCGCCATTCCCGCCGCGCGAGTACGTCGAACGCGGGTACGACGTCAAACGCTGGACAGAAATGCCGCGAGGCGGACATTTCGCAGCGGCTGAAGAACCGCAGCTTTTAGCGGAGGATATTCGGAGTTTCTTCCGCGGGTTGCGCTAACCTAAAAGAGCCGTTGCGCCCGAAGCTGTTGGCGAATCGCGAGGCCCCGGGCGACTCCGATAAGTTATTCTGATTGTTGGGGTTGAAGGACTGACCCCTGTTCAGTCGTAACCGGAAAAGAGCTTGCTTGAGTTGGCCGTGAATTGCGCCCGTTAGAGGGCCTAAGGCGATTACCCTATTTTGCCAGACTCCAACCGCCGTCAGGATGTGAGCCACCGTGGGTTTAGGGCCCCCAGCCAGACCTAGGAGGAGAATCCCCATGCAGAAGGGCGATCAAGATCTGGGTGAATGGCTCAACGGAGGGAGGGATGAGCCCGTTTCTGAGCCGCACTCCGGCTCGTCTTTTCTGGTCGCGGTGGTCGCGCTCGTTCTAGTTGCCGGAGGCGTTACGGCAGGTTACGCGTTTCACGAGCAGTCTGCCGCAAAGCACATGGCCGCCCAGAATGCCGACATGATGGCCAGGGTAGCAGAACTGCGCAACCAACTCGATGCCGTGACGGCAAAGCTCAACGAACTATCCGCGGCTCAGACCTTACCCGTGCGGCCGGCAAAGTCATTTGCGCCAAGGCCCCAGCGGCCGACTCATTCAGGATCGGACAAACGGTACAAGCAGCTCCAAGCTCGCTTGGATGCGCAGCAAAAGGAATTAAAGGATACGCAGGACTCGGTCAGCAAAACCCGCGCGGACCTGGAGAGCAGTTTGAGTTCAGCCAAGGGCTCCATTGCCAGGAATCACGACGAGCTGGTCTCCCTCGAAAAGCGCGGCGAGCGCAACTACTTCGAATTTGACATTACCAAGAGCAAGCAGTTTCAACGCACAGGACCGGTTTCGATTTCACTGCGTCACACCGATACCAAGCACATGAATTATGACGCGGTCGTGCTAGTGGACGACAATCAACTCGCAAAGAAGCATGTCGATCTCTTCGAGCCGATTTGGTTCGACCGAGCAGATGATCCGCAGCCGCTCGAATTAGTGGTTAATAAGGTGGACAAGAACCACGTGCACGGTTATGTGAGCACGCCGAGATATCGAAACTCAGAGCTGGCCGCGAACAACGGCTCTGGCGCGCTGCGTGCCACTAGTGCAGCAAACGGTGATGCGCAATCGGCGGCAACGCAACAGGACCACAATCGGAATGCGCCGCTCGATGAGCCGCAGTGAAAACACCTGATCGGTGCTGGCGAGGTGAAGCGGTGCCGACAAGGTAGCTTATGTGCACCCATTTCCCCCAGCCGGGAGGTTCGTCATGCATTTTCTTCCTTCCTATCTGTACCTCTCGCGCGAAGCGTGGATCGGCGCCGGCGTCGGATTTGTTGTTGCCCTGACCGTGATGTGGCTGTTGGTATGGGCCGGCAGGCGACGTTATGTGATCGTTGGCAATTCGCCGACGGTCGATCTGATCGCATACCATCTTGGACGCATCGCCGACACTCTCGATCACGTTTCCATCCAGAGTGCGCCGCCGCTGCGCGGCTTTCAGCGAGCGCGGCAGAGCGTTGAGGCCGAACGCGAAATGGACACCGCGCGTGACTCACAGGAAGCTTCACCCGCTCAGGAACACGCCAGAGCGGAACGCCGGATACCTGCCGGCAGAATCAGTATGTCCATCTTCGGCCGCTAGCCGGCGATCGCGCAGTCCTCGGGCTTGCTGGCAAGGGTGGGTGTTTCTCGCCGTTTCTTTCAAGGCCCTCCGGCCACGTCGATTGCGTCCTTGGTCGAGCGTTCAGCGGATGATCATCCAAAGTTGCCGGGCCATGGTAACCTTCTGGCGCATAGGTGCGATTTAGTCTCTCGGGGGACTCATGCCGGAGGAACTGAAGATACGCGTCAACGAGCAGTTGCACAGCGTAACAGCTGACCCGCATACACCGCTTCTTTACGTGCTGATGAACGAGCTCGAATTGCAAGGGCCGCGGTTCGGCTGCGGGCTTGCGCAGTGCGGCTCTTGTTCAGTGCTGCTGAACGGCAGCGAGATTCGTTCCTGCGTCACCCCGGTTTCGGCGGTTGTGGGGAAATCGGTAACCACGCTCGAAGGACTCCCAGCCTGGTACGCGAAGCAAAACAAGCTTACCAACGCGCCCGCGCTTCACCCCGTGCAGCAAGCCATGATCGATGAACAGGCGGTGCAGTGCGGCTATTGCTTCAACGGCATGATCATGCAGGCCGCCGAGCTGCTCTCGAAAACGGCGCAACCGAGCGAGTCTCAAATTCGCTCTGCCATGAACGGCCATTTGTGCCGCTGCGGAAGCTATCCTCGAGTTATCCACGCCATCCAGCGAGCCTCTCACCTGATGAGCGCCGAACTCGAGAATCCATCGAACGAAGGCACGCGCCAGACACCTCCCGCGGAGGTGTCGTGATGAGCGGGATGAGTGCAGCTTCGCTGCTTCCGCGCCGTAATTTTCTAAAGGCGGGTGGGGCCTTGCTCATCGGCTTCAGCGTGCGTGGAGTGCCGGCGAATACGCTGGATGCACAAGGCGCCGGGGCATCTCTGGCCCGCGGGGCGGCTGGTGCGCCCGATCCAAAGCAGATTGATACCTGGCTTGCGATTCATGCCGACAATACGGCGACGGTTTACATCGGCTACGTCGAACTCGGACAGGGCTCGACGACCTCGCTTTTGCAGGTTTCAGCCGAGGAACTCGATCTCGACATGAGTCAGGTCCGAACCGTTCGCCTGGACACGAACATCACGCCAAACCAGGGCGGCACGTACTCAAGCTCGTCCATCGCGCGCGGCAGCCCGGCGATCCGCAGCGCAGCCGCTGAGGCCCGTCAGGCGCTGCTTGAGATGGCCTCGAAAAAATTGGGTGCGCCGATTGAGCGCCTCCTTGTTTCCAGAGGAGTCGTAACGGTCGGCGGAATGGGCGGCGAATCGCAGTCGGTCAGTTACGGAGAGCTGATCGGCGATAAATCGTTCCATCTCGCTTTTACGGGCAAAGCTCCTGTAAAACCCGTTTCCGAATACAAGCTCGTCGGGACGCGCCCGCCGCGCAATGACATTCCAGAAAAGACGAGCGGCCAATACGTCTACCTGCAGCATGTCCGCCTTCCGGGCATGTGGCATGGCCGAATCGTTCGTCCGCGCGGGCAGACCGCGTACAGTTCAGGGGCAAGAGTTGCCAGCCTTGATGAACAGTCGATTGCGCATATTCCCGGCGCGCGAGTCCTGCGCAAAGGCGACTTCGTGGGGGTGCTTGCCGAGCGCGAATGGGATGCTGTTCGCGCGGCACGAGACTTGAAAATTAGCTGGGATATTCCAGCGGTATTGCCCAGCAGCGATCACCTGCACGAAGCCATGCGCGCCGAGACGACCTCCGATCGGGTCGTGCTCGAGCGCGGCGACGTCGATGATGCGCTAAAGGGCGCGGCTCATGTCGCTGCGGGGCAGTATCGTGCGCCGTATCAGGCCCATGCACCGTTCGGACCCAACGCTGCGCTGGCGGATGCTAAACCGGATTCCGCGCTGGTGATTTGCTCGACGCAAGATGTATACGCCACGCGCAACACGCTCGCCGGCATTCTGGGACTGCCGGCAGAAAAAGTGCGCGTGCAGTACTACGAAGGATCAGGCACCTACGGCCACAGTTGCTACGACGATGCCGCGCAGGCCGCGGCGATCCTTTCTCAGCTCGCTGGGAAACCGGTTCGGCTACAGTTCATGCGCTGGGACGAGCATGGCTGGGATCTCTACGGTCCGGCGCACATCGGCGAAGTACGCGCAGCCGCCGACCTGAACGACAAGATCATCGCGTATCAATATGACGGCTGGCAGCACAATTGGAGCGCTGTTGAAACTTCCGCACAGCTCGCAATTGGAACGAAGCCTGCGGAATGGCGTGATGGCGCAGCGCAAATGGTGAATCCCGCCGATTGCGGCGGGATGTACGACATTCCCAACGTGCGACTGATAAATCATCACGTGCCGGGCATGAATTATCTGCGTGGCGCGTGGCTGCGTTCGCCGCTCGATCTTTCTTTTTCGTTCGCATCCGAGCAGACCATTGATGAACTGGCCCGGCAAGCAGGCCGCGACGCGTACGAATTTCGCAAGCGCAATATCACCAACGATCGCTGGATGGGAGTGCTTGAGGCGGTCGCCAAGGCGTCTCGCTGGAACCAAACGCCGCGGCCGCCTGCCTCCAGGCTTTCTGAGGGGAAAATGGTCGCTGGCCGTGGTATCGGCCTCGGTACGCATCTCACTTCCTACGGCGGTGCCGTCGCTGAAATCGAAGTGAACAAGGAAACCGGCAAGGTACGCGTGAAACGGATGTATGGTGCGATTGACGCTGGACTGGCCGTGAATCCCGCGTTCATCGAAAACCAAATCAGTGGCCAACTGGTGCAAGCGGCCAGTCGAATGCTCCTTGAAGAAGTGACCTTCAGCAAAACGAACGTCACCAGCCTGGATTGGAACAGTTACCCGATTTTGCGTTTTGAGGAGTGCCCGGAAGTCGTGCCCATCGTCGTGCAAAGACTCGATCAAAAGTCGACCGGCGCTGGTGAAGAAGTGATGGCCGCCGCCGCGGGCGCCCTGGCATGCGCATTTTTCGATGCAACTGGCGTGCACATGCGCGAATTTCCTATGACGCCGAACCGCGTCCTGGCCGCGCTCAAACACGCGTAATCCCCTATCAAACGATGGGGGGCCATCAGGCTCGCCTCGACGCGGGCGAAAACAACGCTCATGACAATCTGCGGGTGACTCTACATGAGCCGATGATACGGTGTTAACCATGGCCCACAACCCGTCGATGGGGCCACTTGGGGTCATACTCTTCGGTTGACTTGTTCAAGGGGAGCACGGGCATGAAGGTGAAGGCCGCCGTCGCGCGCGAAGGCTGCGGACAGTTCTCGATTGAGGAGCTCGAACTCGGCGAGCCTGGGCCGCATGACATTCTCGTGCGCCTGGCCGGGGTTGGGCTTTGCCACACGGATGTGAAGGTGCTCGCTGGACGCATGGAGGTCCCCAAGCCGATCGTGCTCGGCCACGAGGGCGCCGGAATCGTCGAGCGCACTGGCTCGCGCGTCCAGACCGCAAAACCGGGCGATCACGTCGTGCTCACCTATGACTCCTGCGGCGCATGCCATGCATGCGCCAGCGGCAATCCAGCCTATTGCGAGCAAACAAACGCGCTCAATTTTCAGGACGCACGCGCCAACGAGCCGGGCTTCTTCTCTAAAGGAGCGGACAGAATTCACGGCCACTTCTTTGGCCAGTCGTCGTTTTGCACCTACGCGATCACGCGAGAGCGAAATACGATTGCGGTGCGCACGGACGCGCCGCTTGAAATTCTCGGACCACTCGGATGCAGCATTCAGACCGGTGCCGGGGCGATCATGAATTCGCTCGCTGTCGAGCAGGGAGAGCGCGTGGCGATCTTCGGTGTCGGATCTGTGGGACTGAGCGCGGTCATGGCGGCGGCTGTTTGCGGCTGCTCAGAGATCGTAGCCATCGACACCCTCGAATCGCGCCTGGTAATGGCGAGACAGCTCGGCGCGACAAAATGTATTCTGGCCGCGTCCAACCGGCAGACCGCGGATGAGGTCCGCCGCCTGCTACCCGGAGGCGTGAATTGTGCGCTCGATACGACGGGTCGCGGAGACAGCTATCAGCAGGCCGTAGCGTCTCTCGGGGCCAAAGGGCGCTTTGGGTTTGTGACCCTGCCGGCCGGCGGCTTTGAGCCGAATCTTGCCACCATGATGCTCCATGGCCTCGGCGTGCGGGGCATTGTGCAAGGCGACAGCGTTCCCCTCACGTTCATTGCACATCTGATCGATCTCTATATGGACGGACGCTTCCCATTCGACGCGCTGGTAACCAGCTATCCGCTGGAGGAAATCAATCAAGCGGTCGCGGACCAAGCTAGCGGAAAAGTTGTGAAGCCGATACTCACCCCGACATTCGATGCCGCGCTCACCTCAGATCGCTAGGGGCCTGGAGAAGATCTCGAAAGCACAACAGGTTGCTTGCCGACGTGATCTTCAGTGCGCGGCTCATGTGCGCGGACGGGTCACAGTTCCCGCACTCTGCTTCCATCCAGTTTTTGACAGTCGAGCCAAGAGAGCTGGCTAGTGCCTGCCATTCGTCACCGTCGGGGGCTGTGGCGAAAGGCGCGGCTGATTTAGCGCATCCATTACATCTGGCGGAAGCCTGTCGGCCCTGGCAAGCAGGGCGGCGACTTGCCATATCTGATCGTCCGTGAGCACGGCACTGAAACTGGGCATTCCCGTCATTCGGATTCCGTTTTTGATCTTCCAAAATGTTACGCCGACGGGATCATCCGTCACGTATCCGTCGGGCGTAAAGAGTTGCGGGGGAGGCGGAAACATTTTTCCCGCCCAAGGAGTGCGCTCACCAGGCAACCCATGGCAACCGCATCCTCGCCGATATGTTTCTGCACCGGCCATCAAATCGCTGGCCTTAAAGTTCGAGGGTTGCCCCTTGGGCGCTCTGCGAGCAACTCCCCTTTCGAGCGCGGCTCCGGTGATATACGACTCCAATGGAAACGAGTGATCACGCACGGCAATGGGCGCAGATCCGCTCAGCAAATAAACGATTGCCAGCAGCGGTGCCAGAATGAGACCCATGACCAATCCCACCAAGAACCGGAACATCACGCCTCCTTGCCTTCCGCTTCTGGCCGCCCCTGTTTAAAAGACAACCTATCACACGTGGCCAACCGAAACGTGAGCGCTCCCGGATTCGGACTCCGCTGCTATGTGCCGCTCAGGTTTTACGGTATAACCTCGGTTCGCTTAACTGTTCTCCTTGAGGAAGCCGATTATGGACCTGAAATTGTCTGGCAAGCTTGCACTGATCACCGGGGCTTCGAAAGGCATCGGCCGCGCGACAGCACTGGTGCTGGCCAAGGAAGGCTGCCAGGTCGTATTAATCGCGCGCGACCACTCGGGGCTTGACAGCGCAGCTGCTGAGATACGCAGTCAAGCGCCCGCATCGGTTCGCAGCGTATCGGCCGATCTCTCCCGGCAGGGCGAAATCGAGCAAGTGGCCGCACAATTCTCGGAATTAGACATCCTGGTGAACAATGCGGGAGCGATCCCACCCGGAACTCTCCTCACCATCGGCAATGAGGCCTGGCGCGCGGCATGGGATTTGAAGCTTTTCGGCTACATCAGCATGTGTCGGGCGCTGTATCCCGCTTTGAAAAAGCGCAGCGGCGTGATCATCAACATTATCGGCGCCGCAGGGGAGCGTTTGGATCCTGATTACATCGCGGGCAGTACGGGGAATGCAGCCTTGATGGCCTTCACAAGGTCGCTCGCCAAGGGCGCCGTGAAGGACGGCATGCGCGTGGTGGGAATCAATCCGGGTCCCGTCGCAACGGATCGTTTGGAAGTGATGATGCGCAATCGTGCCCGAACACAATTGGGCGACGCGTCGCGCTGGAAGGAACTGCTGAGCGGCATGTCATTCGGTCGCGCAGCGAGCCCTGAAGAAATCGGCAGAGCAGTGGCCTTTCTCGCCTCTCCTCTCTCTGCCTACACGACCGGCACGATTCTCACAGTTGATGGCGCGCCGAGCTAGGGCTCGCTCCGAGCTGGCCAGAATTCCCTCGATTCTCGGCGATAAACGTTGCGCGAATTCATGTCGGCGCGTCGACAGAATTTTCTTCGGCTGCTGAACCACAAATTCATTGTCCGAACAAAGTGAGCGTAAGCGGCACAAATCCAAACTCTTCGAGGGAGACATGAGGATCGTATTACGCAATAGCCATCGATCAGCGGTTGACATACGCTTTCTCGATCGATACGATGCGCGTTCCACAGTGATTCGCAGTAGTGAAGAAATCCTGCGTCGATCCGCGTGGAACCAAACAAACGACACATGAGTTGCCGTGAGGCGTAATGGAAAGAGAAAAGGTAAAAGTCTCCCCCAAGTTTCAGATCGTTATCCCCAAGTCGCTCCGTGAAGAATTGAAGATCGAGCCGGGCCAGGAACTGCTCATCTATTCCGTCGACGAGTCGCTCCGCTTGGTGCCCCACCGCCCAATCAAGGAGCTTCGCGGCATTGCCAAAGGCATGAGGTGGAAAGAGGACTTGCGTGACCCCGCGGAGCGGTTCTGATCTTTTTGTCGTAGATTCCTCGGGCTGGCTCGAGTACATGACCGACGACTCGAAAGCCGCCGCCTTCGCCCAGTACCTCGAAAAAGAAGACGGAGTGGTCGTGCCCTCGCTCGTAATCTACGAGGTTTACAAACAACTAGCCAAGAACAGAGGACGTGCGCTGGCAGATCGCTTCATGTCACAAGCACTGCACAACCGGATTGTGCCGATGGATGAGACCATCGCCCTCGCGGCCGCGAATGCCAGCCTCGATCACCGCCTCAACGGCCCCGATGCAATTGTCTACGCAACCGCGCGCGTCTGCCAGGCTGAGCTGGTCACCTGCAATACGCATTTCCGCGGCCTGCCCGGGGTGATCATTCCCTAATTGGTCAGACCTCCCCTGCTAAGGTGCCGACAGAGAATTGGCCGGCCCTGCGCGGAGCGTCTTGCCCGCCGAACCTTGGGAAACTGGTCCCATTGCGGGGCCGCCCTAAAGCAGTAATAATTTAAGTCTCTGGCGCGGTGAATTTCTCGAATTCGATATTCAACTGGGGGACATCTATGGTCTCGGCTGGTGGGCGTCGTTTGAGCTTGGCCGTCTTCCTTTGCCTGGCCGCTCGTTTGGCATTTGTCTTTGGGGCGGATGCTCAAGGACAGACCAGGGCCAAGCCTCCGATGGCCAGGGTGAAACCAGTCGTTGATGACTACTTCGGGAGCAAAATCACCGATCCGTACCGCTGGATGGAGGCGGGTTCCTCCGATCCTGAATTTCTCGCCTATCTCAAGGCTCAAAACGATTACACCCGCTCGGTGATGGGTCCGCTATCTGCCCAGCGGGGCAAACTGCTAAGCCGCTTGCGGGAACTAGATAACGCCGTGGCTTCCGTCAGCAGCCCGGCCCGCGCAGGCAACTACGTCTTCTTCCTGGAGACGAACCCCGGCAGGCGAACTGCCTCGCTCATGGTGCGCGACTCGGCCGGCTCGGTGCGCACCTTGTTTGATCCCGAGAGTTTTGCGGCAAACGACGTCCACGCTGCCATCGACTATTTCACTCCCTCCGATGACGGCTCGCTCGTCATCGTGGGCGAGTCGCTTGGTGGATCGGAAAACAGCACTCTCCGCGTTGTCGAAACCAAAAGCGGCCGCCTGTTGCCAGACACGATTAGCCGAACCCAGTACGCCCAGCCCGCCTGGCGCGAGGACGGCAAGTCCTTCTATTACGCACGCCTCCAGGCCTTGGCGCGCGATGCTCCCGCTACGGCGGTCTACGAGAACGAACGGACCTTTCTCCACGTGCTGGGGACTGACCCGGAACGCGACGCTGCGGTCTTTGGCCCAGGGGTCTCGGCGAAAGTGCCGATTCCCCTGGCCGGTTTTACTGGCGTGACAACCACGCCGAAGTCTCCTTATGTGATTGCCTTTCACAGCGTAGGGACGACCGATCCCGGCGATCTCTATCTGGCCCAAGTCAACCGAGCCGCCGATGCGACAACGCCGTGGCAGAAAATCATCACTCCCGCCGATGGCGTAGCCCCGACGGACTATCCCACGGCCGTGCACGGCTCGACACTTTATCTCTTGATCCAGAAAGACCACCCGAACCGCTCGATCGTTGCAGTCGACATGAGCCAACCCTACGATTCCAAGCGGCGCATCGTTCTAGCGGAAAGCAGCAGAGTCCTCGAGAACATTTACGCCGCCCAAGACGCGCTCTATATCGTCGAGCGGGTTGGCGGCGGATTCGCGCTGGCCCGTTTGAGCTACGACAAGCCGGGCGCGCCCAAGGAAGTCGCCCTGCCCTACCAAGGAGCGATTCTGAGCGTCGACGCGAGCGTTCTCAATCCGGGCGTAGTGGTTGTCCTGGGCGCCTGGACAAGATCTCAAAACGCATTTGTGTACGATCCTCAATTGAATCAGATGACCGACCTGGCGATCATGCCCAAAAACCCGGCGGAATCGCCTGCCATCGAAGCGCGCGAGGTCTTGGCTCCGAGCACCGACGGCGCGCAGGTACCCCTGTCGGTGATCTGCCGCAAGGACATCATCCTTGACGGCTCCCATCCCACCCTGTTTGAAGGCTATGGCGCCTATGGCACCTCGATAGATCCGTCATTCGATCCGAGAAGGCTCGCGTGGGTCGAACGCGGTGGCGTTTTCGCCTACGCCCACCTGCGCGGCGGAGGCGAATTCGGGGAGACCTGGCATCTCGCCGGTGAGAAGCAAACCAAGCAGCACACCGTCGATGACATGATCGCCGCCGCTCGCTATCTCATCGCCAAAGGCTATACCTCGCCCGAGCACCTAGCCGTGCGCGGGACAAGCGCAGGGGGAATCGCCGTGGGTGGTGCGATCACGCAGCACCCCGAACTCTTCGCCGCCGCCATCGACAATGTCGGCGTGACCGATACGCTCCGCTTTCAAAACAGTCCGGGTGGCGCAGCGAATGTCCCCGAGTTTGGCGACGTCACCAAGAAGGACGAATACCCGTGGCTGTTGGCCATGAGCGCCTACCACCACATCGTCCGGGGGACGAAATATCCCGCCGTTATGGGTACCACCGGCGTCAACGATCCGCGCGTCCCTACCTGGATGGTCGCGAAATTCATCACCGCTCTTCAGACCGCCACTACCGCTGACCGTCCGGTTCTGCTCCGCGTCGATTTCGATGCGGGCCACGGGCTAGGCTCGAGCCGCACTCAACGCGAAGAGCAATTCGCCGATGAATGGACGTTCTTGCTCTGGCAGACCGGCGACCTTGAGTTTCAGCCGACCGAGTGAAGGAACTTGCTCGCTTGAACAACATCGTGAAATCGGGCGAGGATCGTGCTACGTTAAGTTTCGTTTGCATAAAGGATGAGAAGCAAAGCGCAAAATTGGCGAACAGGGGACGACCGCAGTCGCTGGGGCGCTCGGCTGTCCCGCGCGGTTCTATCGACAAGGCTGTCGATAAGGAGTTGCCTGTAACTCGATGAAAATACAGGCGCACTAGGTCAAATCCACCCCGACGCACGGCGAGCCGCTAGGCGACGAGCCACCTAAAAAATGGACACCGTTCACATCACGCTGCCAGACGGCGCCATTCGCGACGTTCCCCGCGGAACCACTGCGGCGCAAGTCGCCGAGAAAATCTCGCCGCGTCTGGCCAAAGAGGCGCTGGTCGCGCGCATCGATGGCGAACTGATTGATCTCTCGCGCCCGCTTTATTCCGACGTCGAGCTGCGCATCCTCACCGCCCAAGATCCCCAGGCGGTCGAGGTATTTCGTCATTCCGCAGCGCATCTGCTTGCTGCCGCGGTCCTCGAGCTCTACCCGGGCGTTAAGCTGGGCATCGGGCCGCCAATCGAGAACGGCTTCTTTTACGAATTCGTTCGCGACCAACCGTTTACTCCCGAGGACCTGGCGAAAATCGAGGCTAAGATGCACGAGCTCGCCGCCCTGGACATTCCCAATGAGCGCAAGCTTATCCCCAAGGCCGAAGCGCTCGATCTCTATCGCCGTCTGAATCAGCAATTCAAGTGCGAGCTGGTAGAGGAAAAAGCGACCGAACCGATGGTCTCCTTCTACACCACGGGTAAGTTTATCGATTTTTGTCGGGGGCCGCACATCCCTTCGACTGGCCGCATCCAGGCCTTCAAGCTGATGAACGTCGCCGGCGCCTATTGGAAAGGCGATGAAAAAAATCCCCAGATGCAGCGGATATACGGCGCGTGTTTCGTCGCCCAAAAAGAGCTAGACGATTACCTCCACAAGCTCGAAGAGGCTAAGCGGCGCGATCACCGCCGCCTCGGCACCGAACTTGATCTCTTCAGCATCCAGGAGGATGCCGGCCCTGGGCTCATCTTCTGGCATCCCAAAGGCGGCATTATCCGCCGACAGATGGAAGACTGGCTTCGAGGGGAACTGGTTCGCCGCGGTTACGAGCTTGTCTACACGCCCCACATCATGCGTCTCGATCTTTGGAAGACCAGCGGGCACGCGAACTTTTACCGCGACAACATGTTTGGCCCCGTGGAGGTTGAAAAGGCCGATTACCAGCTCAAGCCGATGAATTGCCCGGGCCATATTTTGATATTCAAATCACACCTGCGCAGCTATCGCGAACTGCCGGTTCGCCTGGCCGAACTCGGTACGGTCTATCGCTACGAGCGCTCGGGTGTGCTTCACGGCTTGATGCGCGTCCGCGGATTCACGCAAGATGATGCGCACATCTTCTGCAGGCCCGATCAGATTGAACGGGAAATTCAGGATTGCATCGAGTTCGCTTGGGAAATGCTGCACGTCTTCGGTTTTGACGATTACATCGTCGAACTCTCCGCTCGCGACCCTTCGCGCCCGGGCGATTACGCTGGAACAGTCGAGGAGTGGGAAAGCGCCGAGGGCGCTTTAATCAGCACACTGAAGCGCCTGAACGTGCCGCACAAATACATGCCGGGCGAGGCCGTCTTTTATGGGCCAAAAATCGACGTGAAAATGGTCGACGCGATCGGCCGCCCTTGGCAGCTCACCACCGTGCAGTTCGATTTCAATCTGCCGCGGCGCTTTGAGCTTGATTACGTTGGCGAAGATGGGTTGCGCCATCAACCGCTGATGGTGCACCGTGCCTTGTGGGGTTCAGTTGAGCGCTTCTTCGGCGTGCTGATTGAGCATTATGCGGGGGCGTTCCCTGCATGGCTCGCGCCGGTACAGGCCTCGGTACTGCCGGTTAGCGGGAAGTTTGAAGACTACGCGAGAAAAGTAACTCAACAGCTCAAGGATGCTGGTTTCCGCGTACACCTGGATGATCGCAACGAAAAGCTACAGGCGAAGATCCGGGATGGGCAGCTGCAAAAAGTCCCCTACATGCTGATCGTGGGCGGCCAAGAGGCCGAAGCTGGAACCGTTTCGGTTCGCCACCGCTCGCAAGGCGATCTCGGCCCGCGACCGCTCGACCAATTTGTCTCCGATCTGCGCCAGGAGATAGACGCGCGCGCACGACAGTAACGTGTGAAGTCCAAAACGAAAGATGAAATTTTCAATGGCAAGATTGGCGGCGACGTGCGTGGCGGCAGTTCTAGCCTGCTCGCCAGGCAAGCCACAAACGGAAAGCACTCCCCACCGAGACTGGACCAAGGACCACTTCCTCACCGCCTTTGAAGATTTCTTTCCCATCCGCCTGGCCGAGGGCGACTTCATCGCCGTCCGCGCGCATCAAAACGGCAGCAATGAAGCACCGGAATTTTCATTCATCATCGAGAATACCCAGGATCCGAGAGCAATCCGCGCGGTTCTTCACCAGGCGCAGGTGATGTCGCTGTACCAACAGCTTGCGGCGCTTCACGCGAAGGATCCATCAGAATCCTACGCGCATCTCAAGGGGCAATTAAAAGTTCAAACCTGGAGTTTCACTGTGGCGCAATGTCGGGCGGCAAAGGTTCAGTACGACGCCTTCGAAAACATCCAATTTGTTCGGCCGCGCGATGAGGACGAACCAGATGAAAATCCTATCATCTATGAAATGAACGAAACGGTGGCGGGC
>Ga0126373_10002238_pt1 | contig 14205 bp, 7 predicted proteins | sample PanSoiMetPlot_11_FD_92545 | JGI IMG/M metagenome (GOLD analysis project Ga0126373, IMG submission 92545) | Tropical forest soil microbial communities from Panama - MetaG Plot_11 | ecosystem: Environmental > Terrestrial > Soil > Tropical forest > Bulk soil | place: Panama | collected 2016-02-17 | reverse complement strand
GAAATCCTTGCCCCACGCGCTCTGCGGGCGCGGCTCGCTGATCATGGGCCAGGCGGAGTCGTCGAAGCCCTGCTGCGCCCAGATCCCGCGGCCTGCGATGCGGCCACGGTCGTCCGTGCCGTGCCGCTCATACCAGGACACTTTTCGCCTCACGTACGCGGCGTAAACCGCTTCGTTCTGTGGCGTGGCGCGCGCGAGATCCGCGAGGGCGCCGCGGAACTCCGCAAACGGGAGCAGCGAGTCTCTGCTCATCCAGGCCTCGGCCGCAGTGCCACCCGCGCTGGCATCGATCAGCCCGATCGGTACCCGATAACGCTCGTGCAACTCGCGCCCGAAAAAATAGGCTACGGCCGAGAAAGCCGCGACCGTCTCGGGAGTGACCGCTCGCCAGCCGCCCGCTTCCTCAGCGACTTCCTCCTGCGGCAGGGGCGTCGCCCGCAGCGCCACGTGAAACAACCTGATTCCCGGAAAGTACGCGCGCGCGATTTCGAGATCGGCGTTCTTCACCCCGGTCCTCCAGTCGCCCATCGCCCGCAATGGAAAGGCCATATTCGACTGGCCGGACGCGAGCCACACATCGCCGATCAGAATGTCATGAACCGTAAGCCGGTTCTTGCCACGCACAGTCATCTCGAAGGGCCCCCCTGCCGCAAGGGGACCCAATACCGCCGACCAGCGGCCGTTGCGATCGGCGTCGGTCGCAATCCACGCATCATGTAACTCGACGGTGACGTGCTCGCCGGGATCCGCCCAGCCCCAAATTCGCAACGGGGCATCTCGCTGCAAGACCATGTGGTCGGCAATGACGCGCGGCAAACGAACGTCTGCCCGAGCGAGAGTGAACGCGAGCAGGCAGACCGCAGCGACCGACGCCGCCCGCCAAATATGTGCGCGGTGTGAGCTTGACATTTTGGTTCCGGCTATTTTACCTTTGAACGCAGTTCGGTCATAGGGGGTATAAAGTGAACCACATTCACACGACTGCCGGCCACTTTGACGGCTCAAACCAAGTCCCGAGCGCTCGAATTCAAGCCACGAGGACGAAAGCCAGCGCCGGGAGCGTGCATAAATTACGGCTTTGCATCGCGGCGCTGCTGGCGACCGCCGCGTGCGGCGGATGGTCGTCCGTATGGGCTAGCGGAGCTGGCAGCACGGCACGCGATACGACTGCGGACCCCCAGAGCGATTCGCAGGCCACTCCGGATGACGGATCGTCTCATCGCCGGTCGAAGGCCAGAGCGGCCTCCAATGAGGCCTCCATGCTGCAGGAAGTGGTGGTGACCGGCTACGCCGCCAGCCTGGAGAAGGCCATTCAGGACAAGTTCAAGGCAGTGAACATCATCGACGGCATCTCGTCTGAAGGCATCGGGCAATTCCCGGAGCAGAACCTCGCGGAGTCGCTGCAACGAGTCACGGGAGTGCAGATCACCCGAAATCAGGGTGAGGGCCAGTTCATCAGCGTGCGCGGACTCGACCCCAAATTCACCGACACCCTGTACAACGGGCGGCAGCTGCCATCAGGCTCGGGATCCCGGGCATTTGACTTCCAGGTTCTCAGTGGAGACTTTGCGCAGAAAGTGGACGTCTACAAGTCGCCCACCGCCGATCTGCCCGAAAGCGGGCTGGCAGCCACCGTCAACGTACAGTCGATCCGTCCCCTGGATTACGGGCGGCAGCGCATCGTCGCAACCGCCGATGGCATGTACGACCAGCAAGCCGGGTCGAATGTGACGCCACATCTGGCGGCGCTCTATACCAATACCTTTTTCGACCATCACCTCGGGTGGCTCGTGGCCTTCGATCTGAATGAGAGAAATGTCGACGACCAGAGCAGCATCACCGATGGCGTCCTGGCCGATTCGACTTATCCGGGGCCCGGCACGGCCTATCGACTGTTCGGCATGGTCCTGAACGATCAGGTGGGCTTCGACAGGCGCGCAAGCATCATGAGCATGCTGCAGCTGCGGGTCAGCGACGCCCTCGAACTGCGGCTGGACACGCTCGACTCGGAATTCCAGCAGACCTACAACTGGTTTCAGGGTGACGCCTACTATCCCGACGCGTTCGCCCTCGGCCCGGAAACGACCCTCAGCGAGACTCTCGATGCGAACAACGTCGAGACCAAATGGTCGGGCACCCACGTCTTCGATGAAACATCGGGCAACCGCTTCGAGTACAAGCAACGATTGACGTCGAATGCCCTCGTGGCCACTCTCAACCTGGCGAACTGGACGATCAACACCGAGGCCTCCTTTGGCGAGGCCCGGGAGGAGACGACCACTATATACACGAACTTCGTGTCGAACTATCCGGGCTCGACCTTCTCCTACGACGCAACCCAGGACCCCAGCGGCCCGGTCGGCTTCACTGTCTCGGGGTTTGATCCGACAAGTCCAGCCAATTACACCTTTGCCGGCGAGCTGGGCACGTACCAGGCGCCGACGACCGACAGAATATGGAACTTCAAAGCCGATGCAACCGAGCACCTCGATTACGGCTGGCTCAAGGGCTTCCAGACCGGGGCGGACTATGAGGATCGAACGCTCGCCAACACCTCGAACGGGATCAACCCCACCAGTGCCGGCTTCACGAACATGAACCAATTCCTGGTCATGCACAACAACCCCGACTGGCTGGACGGATATGGGGGTCCCGCGCAGTTCCCCAGAACCTGGCTGACGGTGAATCTGAACAAGTTCTTTTCCGCCTACCCCTTGGCCACCTTCATCGCCGCGCATCCGCCGACCATCAATTTGACGCAGACCACGGTCGTCGAGGAAAAATCCGGTGCAGCATATGCGCAGATCGACCTCGCGAGCCCGGGTGGCCGGCTGACGGGCAATGCCGGCGTCCGCCTGGTGCACACCAAGGAGCTGTCCTCGGGTTATGTGCCTGCGCCGGGCGCTCTGTTGGTTTATGCCTACGCAGGATCGAATAACATCACGTACACCTCCCAGGGATTGTTCGCACAGGAGAACTCATACAACGACGTATTGCCGGATTTGAATCTGACCTACAGACTCACGGACGACCTGTTGGCGCGCTTTGCGGCGGCGCAGGTCATGCAGCGGCCCGATATGAACCTGCTCGCTCAGTCCAGCAGCCCGAACGCGGCCTCGGCACCGCCGCCGCCCCCCGCCCAGTGGACCGGCATCCTCTCGGAGGGTAATCCGAATCTGAAGCCCTACCGCGCAGACCAGTTCGACCTGTCTCTCGAGTGGTACTTCGGGCCGAGAAGCCTCCTGGCGGCGGATGTCTTCGCCAAGAGGGTGAAGAACCTCGTTCTCACCAATTACTTCAAACAGGATGCCAACGTAGCACTCGGCTCCGTCACCGGCCCGGTTCAGCAAATCGTCTTCTCGGTGGCGCAACCCGAGAACGCGCAAATCACGACTCTCAAGGGGGTGGAGTTTGCGTGGCAGCAGCCGTTCGGTTTCCTGCCGGGCTTTCTCAGCGCTTTTGGAGCCCAGGCGAATTATACTCACATCTGGACACATCCCGTGGTGCTGAACCAGGGCCAGCCCGCGCTGCCGGTGACCGGCGTGTCGACCAACACATATAACGCGGGCATCTACTACGACACCGGAAAATTCGGCGTGCACGCCAACTACAACTACCGCAGTCAATGGGTAGCCGATCCACTGAGCTACTTCGGCGACGGCGACTTCGTCAAAGCGTACGGCCAGCTCGACGTATCCGGGAACTATAACGTGACCCGCTGGCTCGCCATCAACGCCTCGGTGATCAATGTCACCGACGCGGCGGCGGTCCAGATCGATCGCTATGGAATCAATCGGTACTACGAGCTCAGCGGCCGGCGCTTCGAAGTAGGCTTGCATGCGAGCTTCTGAGGCCGTCAGCCTGCGGGTGGCGGCGGACTGAGCCATGTCACACGGATTGAACGGTACGTTGCTGCGGAGCGTGACCGTCGCCGCCCTCGGCGGCTCGCTCCTCGGGTTCGACACCGCGGTGATCTCCGGCGCCACCCATTCCCTCACCCACACCTTTGCGCTTACGCCGGGTGAGCTGGGGATCACCGTCTCCGCAGCGCTCTGGGGCACCGTGGTAGGCGCAATCGGTGCCGGTCCGTTCGGCCGCAAGCTCGGCGCGCGCACGGGCCTGCTGATCCTCGCGGCCTGCTATATGGTGTCCGCCCTTGGATGCGCCGTTTCGCCCTCCTGGGCGCCGCTCCTTCTTTTCCGCTTCATTGGCGGTCTCGGCATGGGCGGCTCATCGGTGATCGCGCCGGTCTTCATCGCGGAAGTCGCGCCCTCCGCCTGGCGCGGACGTCTGGTCGGTGCGTTCCAGATCAACATCATCGTCGGAATCCTGCTCGCCTACTTCTCGAATTACCTCATCGGGCTCTTCTCCCTGGGAACGCTCGAGTGGCGCTGGCAGCTCGGCATCGCCGCAATCCCCGCCGCGATCTTCCTGATCACGCTCTTCGGGAATCCGCCGAGCGCCCGTTGGCTCGCAGTGCAGGGGCGACGGCAGGAAGCGCTCGAGGCCTTGCGAAAGCTCGGATCGCCCGATCCGCAGGCGGAGCTGGCGCTGATCCTCGCCGCGCTCGCTGAGCCTCGCCAGGCGGGAGGGGACCGACTCTTTCAGTGGCGGCATCGCCGCCCGATAGCGCTCGCGATCCTGCTCGCCATGTTCAACCAGCTGATCGGCATCAATGCCGTTCTCTACTATCTCAACGACATCTTCGCCATGGCGGGTTTCAGCCGTACCTCCCAGAACCTGCAGGCCGTCGCAGTCGGCGGAGTCATGCTGGTCGCCACGCTGCTCGCCCTGTCCCTGATCGATCGCTTCGGCCGCCGCACCCTGCTCCTCGTAGGATCCGTGGGTCTTGCCGTCTGCCTTGCGGGCATCGCAGCCATCTTCTATGTGCGCGCCTACGAGCAGGTGCTGCTGCTCTTCGTCATCGGCTATGTGGGCTTCTTCGCCTTTTCCCAAGGCTCCGTCATCTTCGTGTACCTGAGCGAGATCTTTCCGGGCCGCGTGCGTGCGCAGGGGCAGAGCCTGGGCTGCTCGACGCATTGGATCATGAATGCGCTGATCTCCGCCGCATTTCCGGTGCTCGCAGCCCGGTCGGCCTCCGGCCCCTTCGTCGTGTTCTTCGTCATGGTCGTGCTGCAGTTCTTCGCGGTGTTGCTGTTCTTTCCCGAGACGAGCGGCATCACGCTCGAGGAGATGCAGGAGCGGCTGGCCGGTGAAGGCGCTCAGAGTCCGAGTCCCCGTTCGAGGCCCGTGCCGCTCCCCTGAAGCAGTAGACACGCGGAGATCCCCCGCCATGCACGTCTCACGCCGGAACTTCCTCGGTCGCGCAGGCCTGTCCGCCGCCGCGTGCCTCGCGCCGCCGCGCCTGCTCCTCGGCAAGGGCGACGCCGGCCCTCAGGGACAAAGCGCGGGCGTCGGCCCCCAGATAGCGATCCCCTATCTCGAGACCATGCCGAACATCCCATCGCCATTCCGTATTCGCGATTGGACGCGCGTAGCGACTGAGTTGGACGGTTACCTGTTCGACCTCAACGCAAAGGGGCCCTACCTGCCGCTCATCTGGATGGACAAAAGCCATGTGAACTTCGATGCCGATACATTCGGCCTCGATATCGCCGTGGGACACCCCCTCTGCGGCCCGCGCTCGCACCACGGTGAGACTCACATGGCCATCTGCGACATGCCGGCGGTCATAGGAGCGAGTCTCGTCGGAATCGACAAGAGCAGCCAGGGTGGTCGCGACTGGGTGAGCATGGAGAAGGCGTTCTTCAACAGACGGAACGGCAACGACGTGTTCATGGGGGATACTCATTCGGACAAAGCGCACGACTTTTGGATGGATACGCTGCCGAGCATGTTTTGCGCCCAGTTGGTCTCTCTGTACCCGCGGGAGACTGAGCTCGTTGCGCTGCTGAGGCGCTGCGCCGATCAGTTCCATGACGCCGTACCGGTGCTCGCCAAATCAGCACGACGGTTCCATCACCAGAGCTTCGACTTCGCCCGGATGAGGCCATACGACGGACCGAAGTCGCAGCACTGGGTCGAGCCGGAGTCCTCGGCCGCCTTCGCCTGGCTCGAGTACATGGCCCACGTGAAGTTCGGCGATCCGAAGTACTTCCACGCAGCGATCATGGCTATGGATGCGCTGAATGCCGAAACCCTCGATCCCCTTTATGAAACCATGCTTCCTTATGGGGCCTACCTCGCCGCGCGCCTCAATGCGGAGCACGGGCGGAATTACGACACCGCGAAGCTGCTGGCCTGGTGCTTCTCCGGCGGGCGCATCGCCGCTGACGGCGTGACCGCGGTGCGCACCGGACAGTATGACATCACCGGGCTCTGGGCAATGCACGGCCGTGCCTACCTCTTCGAGTCGTTTCAATTGGCCTCCAGCCTGGTGCCTCTCGTCCGCTACGACCAGCGGTTCGCGCGGGCCGTGGGCAAATGGCTGCTCAACGCCGCCAACAGCGCGCGTCTCTTCTACCCAGGAGAGATCCCGGATTCGTATCAGGCGATTCCGCAGCTGAAGTCGATATCGCGGAATCTCATTGCCTACGAAGTAGTGCTTCGCAAGGATACTCAGTACCTGCTCCCTTGGGAGAAGCCGATTTTCGCGGAAGAGCCCGTCAAGCCGTTCTTTGCCACGCGGGATCGTTGGGAGCAGGGACAAAAGAGTTATCCGCCGTTTCCGCCGGTGACGCATTTCAGCATCTACAGCTCGACGTCCGTGGGCGTGTTCGGCGGAATCATCTCGAGGACAAACGACGACAAGATCCTCTCGCTGGACTGCCTCAAGACCGACTACTTCCACGGTCCGGCATGTCCGACTCACCTATATTTCAACCCGCACCCGCAAGACAAGCAGGTCGTCGTTGATGTCGGCGACCAGCCGATCAACCTGTACGACACCGTCTCAAAGCGATGGGTAGCAGCCGCGGTGCGGGGACGGACCGCGGTGCGGCTCGCGGGCGATTCCGCGGCCGTTCTCGTGAGCGTGCCCGCAGGCGCGTCCCTCAAGCGCTTTAACGGAAAGCTTTATGCCAACGGCATAGTCGTTGACTTCAGAGTCTAGCGAGCCGTACCAATCATTTGTGAACTGACGCGGCCCACGGAACGGCAGTCAGGACGTTGTGTTCATGGATCTGCTGAATCAGACCTAACGTTAATAACAGATGGCAGTGGAGGAATTTGCGATGAACAAGCCTGCTCTCTCGGTGCGCCTACGTGCGATGATCGCTGGTACTCGCCGCATTTCATTGTGTGCGATCCTCGGCGTGGCGATGGTGTCGCTCCTGGGCAGTCCCGGGATCGCTCACTCTCAGGTCCTAGGGGTAAGTGGTGGAGGAACGGGCGCAAGCACCCTCTCCGGCTACCTATACGGAAATGGTACCAGCCCGATAACGGGCTCGTCGACTATTCCGGCGTCGGCATCCTCATTTACCCAGGTCGGGACAGGCGCACTGACCCGGAATCTGGATGCCAAGACGAAGGAGAACGCGCTCAGCCTGCTTGATTTCTGCTCGGACAACACCGGTGGCACCGACTGCTCCGCGGCTATCGCGGACTGGCTTGCGGAGGGCATCGCCTTGAACAAGGCCCTCTACATTCCCGCCGGCGTCTACAAAGTCTCTTCCCAGCTGGTGTGGAATCTTCAGTCGGTCGCCGCCACGGGAATAAACGTCTTTGGTGACGGACGCCTCGCCTCGATCATAAAGTTCGATGCCGGCGTCACCTCTCCGAACTGGGATATCGTCGGCAACGACACTCCCGGTGAAGCCGGGATCGCTTATGCGCGTTTCGAGGATTTCGGGGTTCAGGGCAACACGTCCGGCGAGCTGATGACATTCGGTCGCGACGACTACAATGACGCGATGAACGAGTTTCAGCTCAATAACATCTACGTCCAGAACTTCAACACGGCGAACACCGCGGTCGCCCTCAAATTGAACTACTTCCTCAATGGACTGGTCAACGTCGCCGCAAATGGGGGAGGGTTTAACGTCGCGACCAATACGGGTTCCGGGTTCGCCGCTCTCCTCTGCAATCAATGCGTAATGAACACGATCATGGGCACATTCGGTGATGACGGAAACGGGATCGTGCTGGCAAATGGCTATAGTTACACCAATACGTTCCTGAACACGGATACGGAGGGCAACACCATCGATATCAACATTTCCAGCTCCCACGCGTCCGACAATACGTGGGTCGGCGGTCAGATTGCGACGGCGACATACGGAATATACGGATCGGCCGGCAGCAGCAATATATTCATCAACGTCAATGATGCCATCTCGGGGGCGGGAACGTCCTTCCTGCCGAGCGCCACCGGAGTCTGGCTGGAAACCCCCAATTACAATAACGTCTCTACGCCCGGGATGCCGGCGAGCGGAACGGCATACACGAACACCACCGGCCAGAGGGTGGAGGTGGCGATCAACTCAGGCACGGTGAGCTCCGTCAAGCGTAACGGCGCTCAGTTGTTCACGACCACGAACGTGACCGTGATCCTCGAGCCGGGGGACTCGATCACCCTCACTTACAGTACTGCACCGAGCTGGAATTGGAGCGCGCTCAGATAAGTTCGGTGATCCGGCGCGCCGCAGCGAGGCGGGGCGCCGGATCACGTATCGGCCAGACCGGCTCTTCAGAGCCTCCTCAGTGGACGTCGTTGAGATGCCGGCGGCGGATCAGCCGCTCCGCGAGGAACGAGAGCACTCCGAGGCGCAGCACCGCATGGCGCAGCCACCCCTGGTTGGCCGGCGTCTGTGTCCGCGGCCCGACGTGGATGACTCCGATTCCAACTGGCGCACGCGGTTCGCTGTGGGCGGGATGGATCGTGAGCACCGCGCGCGGCATCTCGAAACGGTAGCGATCCAGGGGCTTGGAACACTGCGGATACCCCGGGTGCAGCGCGCCGATCTGCTCCCGCCACCAACGCGAATCTTCCGGATCACCTTCGAGCGGGGCGATCGCCGGCGGCCCGCCGGGGTAGGCGCCGTAGCCGAATTCATCGGCGTATCCGCCCGCGAGGTAGGAGTTGCGATCGGACTCGTGCTGCGGGTCCGGCCCGAGGGGTCTATCCGCCCATTCCGGAAAGTAGCGGTGAAGCTCGCTCACTGAGTCAACATCAGCCGCGTCGCCGAACATGTGCCACCTCCCGAAAATGGGACCGGGTTCGCTATCTCGTTCCGCACCTCCCCGCTGCGCACGGCGATTCCCTATCATCGGCGTCAATTCATGCGACTTACTCCCCGCATTATGTCTCTACGCGCGGCGATGACCTTCGTTCCCTGGCCGGACGGTGCACGCGACGCTGAAGAACGCGCCGAACGTGACGCATATCGCATTCGGCGGGTGAGCGGTGACTTAAGTCCGTCCCCCGCTCCGTCGATAAACCGATGATTGCGAGAGTCGCCCCGGTGCAGGCAGGGCGGCACGGGGTTGCCAGTACCATGTCGAGCAACGAGCTGCAGAGCATCGATTCCGTGCTGATCGTCGACGATAGCGGCGTGCAGCGCGGCATCGGCGTCGCGCTCTGCCGCGAGCTCAGGATTCCCAAGGTGCACGAGGCCGGCAACGGCCTCGAGGCGCTGGCGCTGCTCGACAAGCTCCCGGCCCCGCCCGCGCTCCTCATCGTCGACCTCGAGATGCCGGCCATGGACGGCTCCGAGCTCCTCTCGGCGCTCGGCGGCCGCGCAATGCGCTCGCCGATCATCCTCGCCTCCTCGCGCGAGCGCGCCCTCATGAACTCCGTGCAGGACATGGGCACGGCGCTCGGATTGCGCATCCTCGGCGCCCTGCAAAAGCCGCTCACGCTCGCCAGCCTGGGCGCGCTGCTCGAGAACAAGTTCAACGCCGCAATCGAGAGGAAGGGCGGGCCCACACAACGCCAGTCCGTCGACCCCGACTCGCTGCGCGCCGCCCTCACCCGCGGCGACATCACGGTCCACTACCATCCTCAGGTGGAGATCGATACCGGGCTGATCCGCGGCGTCGAGGCGCTCGCCCGCTGGCATGACGCGGAGCAGGGTTGGATCGCGCCCGATGCCTTCATTCCGGTGGCCGAGCAACACGGTCTCATCCGCGAGCTCACGCTGCACGTGATGGATGCGGCCATGCGCCAGACGGCGCTGTGGAACCGTCATGGACTCGATCTCTCCATCGCCATCAATCTCTCGCCGATCCTCCTCGAGCGGGGCGAGCTGGTGCAGGAGATCTCCGAGCTGCAGCAGCAGCACGGACTGCGGGCCGAGCAGATCGTGCTCGAGGTGACCGAGAGCTCCCTGCTGCGCGATCTCGCGATCGCTCTCGGTGTGTTGACACGGCTGCGCCTGCGCGGCTTTCGCCTGTCGCTCGATGATTACGGCACGGGCTTTTCCTCCATGCAGCAGCTCGCGCGCATTCCCTTCACGGAGCTCAAGATCGATCGGACCTTCGTCCACGGCGCCCACGAGCGCGACAGCCTGCAGGTCATCCTGCGCTCCGCCCTGGAGATGGCGAGTCAGCTCGGCATCGAGACGGTGGCCGAAGGCGTGGAGTGCCTGCAGGACTGGCGGCTGCTGCGCCAGTACGGCTGCAAGCTCGCGCAAGGCTGGCTGCTCGCCAAGGCCATGCCCGGCGCGGAGCTCGAGGGCTGGCTGCCGAGTCTGCAACGCCGCAGGCCGGAGCTGCAGGGCTGATCGCAATCGCGCTGGACCGGGCAGGAGCCCGGATCCAGCGCTTCAAACTAGCGCGACCGGCCCGTCAGGCCGCGCACCAGCAGCCACCCCGCCGCCAGTACGCCCGCCGCGGCCGCCGCTGTGCCGATCGGGAACGTGCGAATGCTCGTGGCGGCGACCTCCCCGGCATGCGGTCGCACCAACTCGATGCGCCGCTGTATCATGAGGCGCCCGAGATGCCCGAGCTCATCGGGCATGAGCTCCTCCGCGAGCGGCAGCAATACCGTCTCTTCGTCCGCGATGTGGTGCAACACCGTGCGGATCAGCGTCCTGAAGGTCTCACCGTATGTGGGATCGGGCGGCCCCATGCCGCGCAGCGAGCGAATCAGCGTGCGCATCTCCTCGTGCTCGGGCTCGCTCTTGTCGAGTATCTCGCCCGCGGCGGCGATCCTGCGCATCGCTGGATAGAAGATCTCCTCCTCGAGCTGCGCATGCACGTCGAGCACCAGACAGGCGTTCTCGACCAAGGCCCGCTTGCGCGTCTCGGACAGACGGGAGCGGAAGCGCCGGAACGCCGCCAGCGCGTGGCTATGATCCAGCCGGATCAGGGTCGTGATGTTCGGCGTCATGCTGTCGAGCGCCGCCGACACTTTGCGTCGCACCGACAGCCGTGACTGCGGCTCCCCCAGGGTACGGTCGACTTCCTGCCGGGTCGCGTCGATGTGCCTCTCGATGTGCGCGGGGTCTTCCCGCCTGAGCGTTTCGCTGCCGCCGGTCTGGATCATGACTGCCTCCGGGTGAGGACGTTCTCTCCAAGGGAAAAGCGTCCAACGGGAAAGCGCGCTACGGGTTCCGTCGCGCGCCGCGCCAGTGCAGATAGAGTGCCGGAATGAGATTCGTGCTGCGCACTGCACTCCAGGTGAGGCCGCCCAGGATGACCACGGCGAGTCCCTGCTCCGGCGCGGCGCCCTGACCGAAGCCGATCGCCGTCGGCAACATGCCGAGTGCCGCGGTGAGCGCGGTGAGGACGATCGGCCGAAAGCGTACGCGGATCGCCTCCTGCACCGCTTCCTCCACCGGCATCCCTGCCGCCTCATTCTGCCGCACCCGGTCGAAGAGGACGATGCTGTGCCTGAGACCGATACCGATGAGTGTCAGAAACCCGATGACCCCGGTCGCATTGAGCCCCACGCCGCTGAGGATGAGTGCAATGGTGCCACCCGTCAGCGCGAGCGGAATCTCGAGCAGCAGCAGGCCCGGCACCAGCAGCCCGTCGAACTGCAGGATGAGCATCCCCACCATCAGGACGAAGGCGGCCACGGCCGCGACCGCGATGCCGAGCGCCGCGCGCTGCAGCTCGGCATACAGCCCCCCGAAACTGACGCGGTACCCCGCGGGCAGCTTCAGATCCTCCAGCGCCCGGCGCGCCGCCGCCACCGTGCCGCCCAACGTTCCGTTCGGAGTGGCGAGAATGTCCAGGGCGCGCGCCCCGGCTTCGTGGCGGATCTGATTCGGAGTCTCCACGAGCTGCAGGTTCGCGAGCTCGCCCAGCGGCGTCCAACCCACGGTCCGGATAGGCAGTTTGGCCAGGTCCTGCAGCGATGCCTGCGGCGCATACGCCAGTCGCAGGTAGAGAGCGAGCGGCACGTTGCCCTCGGGCACTTGCGCGACCACTTCGCCGTTCAAGAGCGGCCCGAGCTGCGCATCGAGCCCTGCCGGAGTCAGGTGGTAGGCGGCGAGCGCACTCATCCGCGGCTCGATGTCGAGCTCGCTGACCGGATAGCCGTCATCATTGAAGATGTCCGAGAGCGCCGGGATGGGCCGCAGCCGCGCCGTGATCGCGACCGAGAGCCGGCGCAGCTCCGCGAGGTCGCCGCCGAACACGCTGATCACGAACGGCTGCGAGAGTCCGGAGAGGCTCTCTCCCACCCGCTCGAATGTCGGCGTGTCGACCGAAAGCTGCACTCCGGGCAGCCGCGACTCGCTTTCGATCCGCTGCGCGAGCCGATCGAGCGCGTTGACACTGACGCCCGGCCGGAGGGCAATCTGCAGTTCGCCGGAGTTGGCGGGCTCGGTGTACTCGGTGCTCTCGGGCGAGCCGATGCGCGCGAAAACATGGGCCACCACGCGATCTCCCAGCAGCCGTTGGGTCATGCGGGCCACCGCCTCGCGGGTGTCGAGGAGCGAGCTGCCCGGCGGCAGGGTGAACGATTCGAGGAGCACACCCTCGTTGGGCAGCGGCAGGAAATCGACCGGCACCAGCTCGAGGCCGACGAGGCTCAGCACCAGCACCGCGAAAGTGACGCCCAAACTGAGCCGCGGAGCCCGCGATACCAGGCGGAACAGCCGCTCGTTCCAATGCCGGGCGCGCTCGAGCGCTCGCTGGCCGCCGCTCGTTCCCCGACCGAGTCCGGCGCCCAGGAATCCCAGGCCGAGAGGAATGAGAGTCAGCGACACCACGAGCGACGCGAGCAGCGCGTAAGTCATCGCGACCGCGAAGGGAATGAAGAAGAGCCCCGCGAGACCTCCGACGAAGAGGAGTGGGACATATATGGCCACATTGGTGAGCGTACCGGTCAGGTCAGGAACCGCGATGCTCCTCACGCCGCGCCAGATACCGGGCCAATGCTCATCTCCTGACTCCCAGCAGTGGTAAATGCTCTCCAGGACGATGATCGCATCGTCCGCCAGCAATCCGACGGCAACCGTGAGGGCGCCGAGGGTCATGAGATTCAGATCCTGGCCCGAGAGATAGAGGCACGCCACTGCAAGCGCGAGAGAGAGCGGGATACTGAACACGAGCACCCAGATACCGCGCCCCGCACCGAGCACCCAAAAAAGCAGCGCCACCGCGAGTGCCATGCCGATGAGGAGATTGCGGCCGAGATCGCTGCCCACGAGATGGACGATGTGACCCTGATCGTAAGTGCGAACCCATCTGACCCCGGGAGGGAGCAGACCGACTGACCCATCGAGCGCTCTTTGCACGGCCTGCGTTACGGGCACGGTCGCAGCGCCGGGTTGTTTGAAGACAGTCAGCGCGACGCTGGGCGTCCCGTCGAGCGCGACTGCGTTGTGCGTAGGTACCGCCGAGCGGACCACGCGCGCGAGATCGCGTAGCGGGATCGGTCCTCCCGCTGTCGGAATCGGCATAGCCTCGAGCTGGCTCGCCCGGACCGGCAGGTTGCGCGCCTCGATGAGGACATCGTTATGACCTTGCGTCACGAAACCGGCAGGCTGCAGCAGCACCTGCTCCTGGATCGCATTGCCGAGGTCCGTAATCGAAACCCCGTAGCGACGCAGCGCCGCGAGATCCGGTTGAATCCACAGCGCCTCATCCCCCCCACCATAGACGGTGACGCGCTGCACGCCGGGAAGGGCCCGCAGCTCCGGTACCACGTTGGCAAGAAGGGCCCGCTGCACCTCGGCCGGCGCGACATTGGGCGGAATCTCCGCCGTATAGTCGGTCACCTCGTTGATGGAGTTACCGATGATCTCCGCGAGCGGAGTCACCGCGGACGGCAGCTGCCCGCGCACCCGGTCT
>Ga0126373_10002237_pt1 | contig 14206 bp, 12 predicted proteins | sample PanSoiMetPlot_11_FD_92545 | JGI IMG/M metagenome (GOLD analysis project Ga0126373, IMG submission 92545) | Tropical forest soil microbial communities from Panama - MetaG Plot_11 | ecosystem: Environmental > Terrestrial > Soil > Tropical forest > Bulk soil | place: Panama | collected 2016-02-17 | reverse complement strand
CCGGCTGCGGCCTCGGTTGCGTAGCTGCCTTTCTGGATCGCGAACGTCACGCCGATCAGCAGCACCCAGCCGGCGAACAGGGAGACCAGGATGGACATCACAATCCCCCGCGGGCCCGCAGTTGCGGCCTTGTGGGTCTCCTCGGTCATGTGCGCGGAGGCGTCGTAGCCGGTGAAGGTGTACTGCGCCATCAGCAGCCCGACCGGCAGGATGTACCACCAGCCGATCTTGAAGCCGGAGAGGTTCTCCAGGTCGGTGAACACGTACTTGACCGACTCGTGATGAGCGCCGGACTTCAGCCCGAACACCATGGCTCCGACGATGATGAGCACGCCCAGTATGTGCCACCAGACGCTGACGTCGTTTAGGAGCGCGACCAGCCGGATACCGAACTGGTTCAGCATGCCGTGCACGAACAGCACGATCGCGTAGATCAGGACCGTGTGCCACGAGTGCGCGAGATCAAAGCCGAACCAGAGATCCAGCAGGAAGTTGATGAAGAAGGCGGCGCCGAAGTCGATGCCCGCGGTGACAGCGACCTGGCCCAGGAAGTTGAACCAGCCCGTGAACCAGGACCAGGCGGGCCCGTTGTTTCTGGCCAGCTTGGCCGACCAGTAGTACAGGCCGCCGGCGGTCGGGAAGCTGGAACAGACCTCGGCCATGGACAGCCCGACGAGCAGGGTCATGATGCCGACGATCGGCCAGCTCCAGACGATGATCGCGGGGCCGCCCTCGTCCATGCCGAAGTAGAACAGTGTGAGACAGCCGGACAGGATCGAGATGATCGTGAATGAGACGGCGAAGTTCGAGAAGCCCGACATTCGCCGACGCAGTTCTTGTGCGTATCCGAGCCGATGAAGGGTTTCCTCATCGCTGGTGATCGCCGTTTCGTTGACTGTCACCTAGTGCTCCTTCAGGACTCCAAATCTCGGGGGTGGCGGAGGCAAAAATTAATGGTCTAATATCAGACCAATGATGAGCGTGTCTGAGGCGTTGTCAAGAGCATCAGGCAAATTCGTCACTCGCGCCCCTGCAGTATCGGCACGCGGGTGAGGGGGGGACCCGCGTGCCGGGGGCGTCGCGCATCCATCGATCGATTTTGCCTGCGAGCGCGGAGGTTTGCTTGACGTGATAGGCCAAGTACAGCGCTGCGGCCGGCGCTGCCGGTGACGACATCGCAGACGACTTCGGAGACGACGCCCGCGCATGAGCTCACGGGCATGCTACGGCCCGTCCGGGCTGGTAACGCGTTCGAGGAAACCGTCGAACGCTTGCTGACAGTCATCAAACTCGGCATGGTCGCACATGGCGACAAGCTGCCAGCTGAGCGGGAGCTTGCCGCCCAGCTGGGAATCAGTCGGCTGACATTGCGGGAGGCCATCCGCGAGCTGCATGGCGCTGGCTATGTGTCCTCGCGGCGCGGCCGCTTTGGCGGCACGTTCGTGACCTACACCAGGCCGGCGCCAGACCGTTCTGCGCTGAAGCGGCTGGCCGCGCAGGACGGTGACAAGCTGACCGATGCCCTCACCTTCCGGCTGGCGGTAGAGACGGGCGCGGCCGATGTGCTCGCAACCCAGTTCGCCCAGTCGGCGGATCCGCGAGTACGAGAGACCCTGCGGTCCAGACTCGAGGACGTCAACCACGCCAGCCCAAAAGACTACAGGCGGCTCGACACGCTGTTCCATCTGTCGATTGCTGAGCTGACTGGATCCAGCCTGCTCGCCGCTGCATGCGCCGACGCCCGGATGAGACTCAACGACCTGCTGAACGCGATCCCGGTTCTGCGCCGGAACATCGATCACACGGCTGGACAGCACACGGCGATCGTGACCGCGATCCTGGCAGGGGACGCTGTCGGCGCCAGGACGGCGGTGGCGGAGCACCTCGAAGGCACCGCGGCGCTGCTACGCGGGTTCCTCGGCTAGCCGACGGAGTCAGGCTGGCTTTATCCGCGCGAAATCCACGACGAGGCGCTCCGGGCCGCGCAGATTCAAGTTTGGCTTGTATGCCAGTCCGCCAGCGCTCAACGTCGGCGCCTTGACGCGCTGGGCGAACTGTTCCACGGCGATGGTCGCCTCGAGTCGGGCGAGCGGCGCTCCGAGGCAGAAGTGCGGCCCGGCAGCGAACGCTAGGTGACTGGTGGAGCTGCGCTGGATGTCAAATCTGTCTGGCTCGTCGAAGACTGCGGGATCACGCCCGGCTGCGGCAAGCAGAATGAGGACGAGCGCGCCGTCCGGCACGCAGATATTGCCGACTTGCATGCCGCCTCGTGCCACCCGCCCGGTCAACTGCACCGGCGCGTCGTAGCGCAGCGTCTCCTCGACTGCGGCGGCTGCCAGCCCGGGCGCGGCTTGCAGCACGGCAAGCTGAGTGGGGTGGCGCAGGACCGCCAAGATCGCATTTGAGATCAGGCCAACCGTGGTTTCGTGACCTGCCACGAGCAGCAGGATGCACGTGGCGATTAGCTCGTTCTCGGTGAGGGTGTCACCGCTGTCTTCGGCCCTGATCAGATCTGTCAGCAGGTCGGCGGCCGGCTCGGCGCGCCGACGGGCTATGAGCTCACTGAAGTACTCGCCGAATTCATCGCTGGCTACCTGTGCTGCCTCAGCCCTGGCCAGCGCCTCTTCCGGCCGGAGTCCGAAGGCGGGCTGCAGTGAGTGCGCCAGCCTTGCAGACCAGCCCGCGAACCGCGGATGGTCCTCAGCCGGAACCCCGAGCATTTCGGAGATGATACGCACCGGCAGCGGATAGGCGAGCTGGCTTACCACCTCCAGCTGGTTGGCATGGGCAGCAGCATCGAGCAGTTCAGCGGTGATAGCCCGGATGCGCGGCTCGAGCCTCGCAACGACGCGCGGGGTGAAGGCCTTGGACACAAGCCTCCGGAGCCTTGTGTGGTCTGGCGGATCCAATGACAGGAATGAGGGCCGCCTGGTGCGGCGGGTTGCATCAGGCCCTGCTATCAGCGACCTGTTCCGGTCGCTGCTCGCGTTCGGGTCCCGCAACGCGGCCGAGCAGTCTGCGTGTTTCGCGACCACCACCAGGGCGCCGTCCAGTTCAGCGAACGGCGAAGCTTGGCGCAGCCCAGCCAGTATCGGATATGGATCCGGCAGAGTCTTAGGGTCGGCTAGTTCTGCTAGCGCGGGACGATGGCTGGTGCTCATGAGACTGGGGCTGGCACGCCGACTGGGTTCGGGAACGGCAATGCTTTCGCGCATGCAACCGCTATCGGCCGGAGCATGCCGGCGAGTCCTGCTGTCTGCTGAGCGCCGAGTCTCGCCCACGGCCGGATGGCGGCCCGGTCAGTCGCGCTTTCGATGTCGCGATGCCAGGCGATCCCAGCCGCAGTTGCCACGCCATCGCCGTCAAGTAGTCCACGGTTGGCGAGGCGTTCAGCTGCCGCGTCCCACTCCTGGTCGGACCAGCCGCGCGCTGGTTGCATCTGTGCGCGGGACCAGCCAGCATCCGACAGCCCGCCGGCCGCCCGGCCACCAGCGGCGTCCACGCCCGCCCGCAGCGCGAGGGCCTCGCAAGCATCGAGATCTGCGGCGACTAGCGCGCCGAGATGACCGTCGCCGCGGTGCTCCCGCAGCAATGTCGCGGCGTGCCATAGCTTGGCGATAGGTTCCTCAGGCACGGGCAAGGCGATATTGGCTGCCGCCAGCGTGCGGCCCGCCATGTCCAGCTCGCTGGCTGCCGCGGCCAGCAGGTCCGCAGCCGCTGTGACTTCGGCTGGCACTGGTTCCCGCGACTCAGCCAGGCCAAGCAGCCTGCGTATTGCGCTGACAGCGCCGGCCTGCCGCGCGGCCAGCGCTTCCGCCGGCGTAGCCAGATCCCAGACCGCCGGAATCGCCCGGCTCACCATCGCTGGAGCGAACGAGAAGAAGGCTGCGATCACAGGCGCGGCGCCGGTAAGCCCAATCGGGGCCGCGCGCCCCGCGAAGTAGCCGCGCCAAAAGCCGCGCAAGCCCGCAGCCTCAAATGCCTCCCGCGCCTCTGGTGTGAAATAGCTGACCACGTGCACTGGCTCGTATAGCGACCACATTTGCCTGGCGGTTGCCGGCCCTTTGCTCATCAAGCCATCATCTCAGCACATCGGACAAATCACTACATCCTCATGCTGAGCTGGGCCGCGGCGGCGGGACTGAGTCGGCTACCGGGGCCGCGCTTACTCCAGCGTCAACGTCAGCAATTCCAAGGTCCACGCCGCTCCCACTGAGCGGATGGTGGCATGCAGCTAGATGACCGGCCATGCCGTGATTTACCAGCGGCGGTTCTTCGACCGTGCAGATGTCGGTTGCGTAGCGGCACCTGGGGTGGAACCGGCACCCAGAAGGCGGTGAGATCGGACTCGGCACGTCGCCCTCGAGCACGATCTGCTTCCGGGCCTCGGACAGATCTGGATCAGGCACCGGGACGGCCGAGAGCAGGGCCTCGGTATAGGGGTGTACCGGCCGCCTGTACAGGTCCTCCGCCGGCGAGATCTCGACGATCTTGCCCAGATACATCACTGCAATGCGATCGGAAACGTGCCGGACGACGCCAAGGTCATGCGCGATGAAAATGTAGGTGAGCTGGAGCTCGTCCTGGAGATCGTCGAGCAAGTTGATGACCTGGGCGCGGATCGACACGTCCAGCGCTGACACCGGCTCGTCGGCGATGACCAGCTTCGGCTTGAGCGCGAGGGCTCGCGCCACGCCAATCCGCTGTCGCTGTCCACCTGAGAACTCGTGCGGGAATCGGTTGATGTGCTCGGCCGACAGCCCGACCAGTTCGAGGAGTTCGACGACGCGGTGCCGGATTTGCTCTCGCGTGCCGACCCGGTGAACGCGCAGCGGATCAGACAAGATGGTACCGACCCGCTTACGCGGGTTGAGCGAAGCATACGGATCTTGGAAGACCATCTGCAGCTCGCGCCGTACCGGGCGAAGCCGGCGGCGCGAGTAGGTCGAGATGTCGTTACCTTCGAACATCAGTGTGCCGCTGGTCAGATCGTGCAAGCGGGCGATGCATCGAGCAAGCGTGGACTTGCCGCAGCCGGACTCGCCAACCAGTCCAAGTGTCTCGCCGGCGCGCAGCTCGAGACTGACATCGTCAACAGCATGCACGCGGCCTACTTCGTGCTGGAACAGCACACCGGCCTTGATCGGGAAGTACTTCTTCACGTGTTCTGCGCGCAACAGCAGCTCGCCGGGCGCGATTTCCGGGCCTTCCTCCAGCACCGGTATCTCGGTGCCCGGATCATCCGTCACGGCCGCTCCTCGATCAGCTCAGGATGGATTGTCGGCTGCCTGATCTCCTTCTTCTGGCTCGGGCTGAGATGGCAGGCATCCAGGTGTCCGTCGCCAAGCCGGTTCAGCAACTCCGGCCGCTCCTCGTCGCATCTGCTGAACCTATGCCCACACCTGTCGGCGAAGGCGCAACCCTGCGGCAGCCGCATCAGCGACGGCGGCTGGCCGGGTATAGCGGCAAGCCGGCGTGGCCGTGGCCGGTCCAGCCGTGCTATCGAGCCGAGTAGTCCCCAGGTGTAGGGGTGCTGCGGGTCGTAGAAGATCTCACGCTGAGTGCCCTGCTCCACAATGCGGCCCGCGTACATGACGGCGATGCGGTCGGCCATGTCGGCAACTACGCCCATGTCGTGCGTGATCAGGACGACCGCGGTCCCGAACTCCGTGCGGAGCTTTTTGATCAGGTTGAGAATCTGCGCCTGGATGGTGACGTCGAGCGCTGTTGTTGGCTCGTCCGCAATCAGAACATCGGGGTTGCAGGAGACCGCCATAGCAATCATGACTCGCTGCCGCATGCCGCCAGAGAACTCGTGCGGATAGGAGTCGATTCGTTCACTTGCGTTCGGGATCCCGACGTCCTTCAGCAGCTCGATGGCCCGAGCCCGGGCAGCCTGCTTGCTGACATTGTCGTGGGCCCGGATCTGCTCCTCGATTTGCCAGCCGACCTTGTAGACCGGATTCAGCGACGTCATCGGGTCCTGGAAGATCATGCTGATGCCGCCCCCGCGTATGGACCGGATCTGGTCCTGCGGCAGCTCCATAAGGTTGGTCCCCTTGTAGAAGACCTCGCCCTCGAACCGTGCGTTCGGATCGGTGATGAGCCGCATGACCGTCATCATGGTGACGCTCTTGCCAGAGCCGGACTCGCCGACGATTCCCAGCGTCTCGCCCTCGTTGAGGACGGCCGAGACGCCATCGACCGCCTGCACGAGACCGTCGTCTGTGCGGAATGACACTCTCAGGTCGCGTATCTCCAGCAGCGGGTCGGCCATCACGCTATCCGCACTCTCGGATCGAGCCACGCGTATGCCACGTCCACGAGCGCATTCGCAACTACGATGAAAAATGCGCCGTAGATGACGGTGGCCATGATCGTTGGCAGGTCAAGGTTCTGCAGCGCCTCGTAAGTGAGATAACCGACGCCGTGTATGCCGAACACGACCTCGATCAGAATCGTGCCGCCGCCGACCAACGCCCCGAAGTCCAGGCCGAACAGGCTCACGAAAGTGATCATGGAAGTCCGGATGATGTGGTGAGTTAGGACCCGAGACTCGGACAAGCCTTTCGCCCGGGCGGTGCGTACGTAGTCCTCGGTCTGGATCTCGAGCAGATTCGCCCGCAGCACTCGCGCGTAGAAGCCGATGTAGAGAATCGACAGCGTGATCCAGGGGAAGATGAGTCCCTCGAACCAGAGCACCGGATTGGCGAGCAGCGGGTTGTACCCGAGCGGCGGCACCCAGCTGAAGACCGAGTGATGCAGTGAACCCTGGGTGATCAGGTTGACGACCTGGCCCAGCCAGAACACCGGAGCGGAGATCCCGATCAGTGCCAGGACCATCAGGATCGGATCGAACACCGTGCCGCGCGACCTGGCCGCCGCCACGCCTGTCGCGATAGCCATCACGATCCAGATGACCGTCGCGCCGAAGACTACCGAGAGAGTCGCCGAGGTCGCGCCAAAGATCTCCGGCACGACCCGGATGCCTTGGTCGGAGTACGACACAAGGTCCCTGCTGATGAAGATCTTCTTCATCATCAGGCCGTACTGGACCCACAGCGGACGGTTCAGACCGAGCTGGGCGCGAACCTCGGCGAGGACTTGAGGGCTTGGGTTGCGGCCAGCGATCGCCCGGGCGGGGTCGACGCCGGGGGTCTTGAAGAAGATGAAGAACACGATGACTGTGATCACGAACATGCAGAGCACGGCCCACAGCGACCGGCGGACGATGAATGTCAGCACGGCGACCACACACGGACAGCTGGGGCGATCATGGCTCTACCCGCAGCTTTGCGCGTGGATCGAGCGCGTCGCGTACGCCGTCCCCGAGCACGTTGAGCGACAGCACGGTCAGCACGATCATGATTCCGGGCGCCAGCGATACCCACGGCCTGGTGTATAGCAGGTCCTGGCCGTCATTGATGATCGTGCCCCAGCTCACGTTGGGCGGCTGCACGCCGACGGTCAGGAACGACAGGGCCGCCTCGGTGAGCATGTTGGTGGCGATCATCAATGGGAACAAGACGATGACGGTCGACACCACGTTCGGCAGGATGTCGGAGAAGATGATCCGGACGTTAGATGCGCCCTGCGCGATCGCAGCCTCCACGAACTCCTTATTGACCACCGAGAGGACCTGGCCGCGGATCGGCCGGTAGACATACGGCACGTAGATCCCGGCGATGATGACCGTCGGAACCCACAAACTGGACGCCTGGATGCTGAACGGGCCGATCTTTAGTCCGCCGGAGTGGGTGAGCAACTCGGTGGCGATGCAGATCGCTAGCAGCAGCACCGGGAAGGCCCAGATGATGTCCATGATGCGGGACAGTGCGGCGTCGATCAGGCCGCCGTAGAAACCTGCGATCATGGCGACGATCGTCGCGATGATGCAGCAGAGCAACGCGGACACGATGCTGATCTGGAGGGAAGCGCGGCCGCCATACAGCAGCAAAGATGCGACATCCCTGCCAATCCCGTCCGCACCAAGGAAATAGTGGTGCACGTCCAAGGTCGGCCCGATCGGTGTCTCGCCGAGCTTCAGGACTCCGCCGCCCTGCTGCAGTACCGGCACGATCTTGCCGTTCACCACTGTCTTGCCGTTCAGGTTGGGCACGAACGGATTCACATGGGCGAGGTCGTGCGCGTACAGCGGTGCGGCGAGGCAGAGGACGACGATCAGCACGAACAGCCCCAGCGCGGCAAGCGCGATGCGGTTGCGACGGAGCCTGCGCCATGCCAAAGACCACGGGTTGCGGCCGGCCACAGCCGGCCGCAACTCCGCGGTCTTGACCTCAGCCGCTACCGCGGCCATAGAACAACTTTCGTCATGATTAGGCCGCTACTTCGATAGCCACAGCTGGTCGATCAGGATGTACCACTGCGGACTCCACATGTAGCCGTGCACATTCTTGGACAGGAAGTCGATCTGCTTCGGGTTGTACATGTCAACCCACGGTGCTTGCTGGGTCACCTCGTGGTCGACTGTTGTCCAGAGCGATGCTGCCTGGGTTGGATTAGTTGCCGCCACCGATTCGGCCTGATCCATCTGGGATTGAATGTGCTGGTTGCAGAACTCGGCAATGTTCGGGCTCGCGTCGCTGTTCTTGTGGATGCTCCCGCAACCAAGCAGCACGTTGAGGAAGTCCGACGGTGCCGGGTAGTCCTGGTACCACCCCGAGTAGGCCACGTTCCACTTGGTGTTGTTAGCGGAGTTCTGCACGAACGGGTACTGCACACTCCCGTTGAGCAGCTGGGTGCTGGCCTTGTACCCGATCGAGTTCAAGTCAGCGACCATCTGCTCTGCCAGCGCCTTCCCGACCTGGTCAGTCGTCGAGTTCACCACGACCTTCATGCCTGCGGTGTGGGATTGCTGCACTAGCTGCTTGGCCTTCGCGACGTTGGCGCCAGACCAGACTGTCTGCGAGCCGGACGTGTACGGGCAGAACGGCGTGTAGGACGGGAAGTTCGGCGGCAGGATCTGGCACGCAGGCACCGCAAGGGATGGACCGCCGTAGATCTTCACGTAGGCGGTCCGGTTGGCCGCATAGTTGATGGCCTCGCGAGCCAGCTGGTTGTTGAACGGCGGCCGCGCAGTGTTCAGCGCCATGTAGAAGTCCGCAGTGAGCGTGTTGACGTGCACCTGGCTCTGGTATTGCGGGCTGTTGAGCGTCGTCAGCTGGTCGGATGGAATCGAGTCGCCGTCGAATACCTCGTTCGCCGTGCCGTTCTCGACTGCCGTGACCTCGTTTGAGACCAGCTGCCCGTACTTCTCGACGATCTCGTTCGGGTAACCGGCCGGCTGGGCCGCCGCGCTCCAGACCTTGAAATACGGGTTGCGGACCAGCACCGCCTCGGTGTTCGGGTTGTAGGACTTCCACATATACGGCCCGGTCCCCGGCGGGACGTTGTTTCCGGTGATCTTCAGCGGCGTGCTCGCGGGCACCGCCATCGCGAACGGCAATGCAAGCTGGTCCATCAGCTCCGGGTCCGGCGCGGTCAAGTTGATGGTCAAGGTGTAGTTCGTATCGTTAGCTATGACGCCCTGGCTCAGGTCGCACCCCTTGGTGCTGCACTTGCTGGCGCCGACGATGCCGCTGTAGAAACTGGTCGGACCGGGGACGGTGAACTGCCGCTCGAAGGTCGTAACAAAGTCGCTGGGCTTGAGCACCTGGCCGTTTGAGAACTTGATGCCGCGGCGGATGTTGAAGACGTAGGTCTTGCCGCCGTTGGTGGGCACCGGGATGGACGTTGCCAGGTCCGGCACGATTTTGTTGCCCGCGACGCCGTTCGCCTTGGCGAAGCTGACCAGGCCATCGTGCGTGTCAATCAGCAGCTGCCACTCTTCGAGTGTGTAGTTCTGCGCGGGGTCGGCAACGCCGAACGCTGAGTTGGCCAAAATGGTGAAGGTGCCTCCTGCGTGGCCCGCGGCGGCATTGCTCGACTTACCCGGGGCTGAGCCGTTTCCGCAGCCGGCAGCCGCAAGGGCAAGCACCAGGACGGCCGCAGCACCGGCGAGTGGTACACGACGATTAGTTAGTTTTGGGGAAAGGTGTCTCATCTGATGCCTCCTTCTCGGCACTTATACCCGCTTCACGGAAGCATCGGAAGACCTCCGGAGATAACGCTTTGGCAAGTGTGATATGCGGATTCGCCTTACTAACCGGTCTGTCGCCCCACGATCATTCGAGGTCTACGTCGACCGATGCCGGCTAACCCGTACTGGCATCGGCGCCAATCGCGGCTTGTGACGCACGCCATGAGCCGGCCCGATTGCGGGCGCGGAACTATTTACGGCACAATGATGTTGTGAAAAACATGGGACTGGACAACGACGCCCTGAGCACCGCTGGTGCCGGGGTGAATGCTGCCCAGACCCAAGGCAGTCCAGCCCCTGACGTCCCTGCCCGTGTGTCAGAGTTGCGCACGGAACAGGGCACACGCGGGCGAATTGCCAGGCTTATTCTAGAAAATGGCCCAGTGACTGCTGCTGGGCTGTCTGCCAGGCTCGGGCTGACCCCAGCCGCCGTCCGCCGGCACCTGGACAACCTGCTGGCCGACGGGATGGTCGAAGCGCGAAACGCCCGGGCTTACGCCACCAGGGGACGCGGCCGACCGGCCAGGCTGTTCGCGATCACTGACGCCGGGCGCAGCGCGTTCGAGCACGCATACGACGACCTGGCGACCAGCGCTTTGCGCTTCCTGGCCGAGACGGCAGGACCTGACGCAGTCGCCCGGTTCGCCAGACAGCAGATCTCCGAGCTAGAGCGCAGGTACCGGCCAGCCGTCGAGGCGGCCGCGGCGGCGGACCGCGTTGAAGCACTTGCCGCGGCACTGTCAGCTGACGGTTACGCCGCGTCGGCTGGGGTAGCGCCAGCAGTAGGCGGGGGAGAGCAACTCTGCCAGCACCACTGCCCGGTGGCACATGTCGCCGCGGAGTACCCGCAGCTATGTGAGGCCGAGACTGAGGCCTTCAGCAGACTGCTTGGTACGCCGGTCCAGCGGCTGGCCACGATCGCGCACGGCGACGGTATCTGTACCACGCACGTCACAGCACCTTCTCTGGTGCATAACCGCACTACAACCGAGTCCGGAGGAATCTCCGCATGACCACAATTGCCCACCCGGAGCTTGAGGGCCTGGATCGCTATAAGTTCGGCTGGTCCGACCCGGACGCGGCTGGCGCTTCGGCGCGCCGCGGCTTGAGCGAGGATGTCGTTCGCGACATCTCGGCCAAGAAGAACGAGCCGGAGTGGATGCTTGAGCTGCGGCTGAAGGGCCTGAAGAACTTCCGGCGCAAGCCGCTGCCTACCTGGGGATCCGATCTTTCCGGCATCGACTTCGACCACATCAAGTACTTCGTGCGGTCGACCGAGAAGCAGGCGACAAGCTGGGATGAGCTGCCAGCGGACATCAAGAACACCTACGACAAGCTGGGCATCCCTGAGGCAGAAAAGCAGCGCCTGATCGCGGGCGTCGCGGCGCAATACGAGTCAGAGGTCGTGTATCACAAGATCCGCGACGACCTTGAGGAGAAGGGCGTCATCTTCCTCGACACTGACACTGCCCTCAAGGAGCACCCGGACCTGTTCCAGGAGTACTTCGCCACGGTGATCCCGGTCGGCGACAACAAGTTCGCGGCACTGAACACCGCGGTCTGGTCGGGCGGCTCGTTTATCTATGTGCCGAAGGGCGTGCACGTTGACATCCCGCTGCAGGCCTACTTCCGCATCAACACCGAAAACATGGGTCAGTTCGAGCGGACGCTGATCATCGTCGATGAGGACGCTTACGTGCACTACGTCGAGGGGTGTACCGCGCCGATTTACTCCTCGGATTCGCTGCACTCGGCGGTCGTCGAGATCATCGTGAAGAAGGGCGCTCGCTGCCGCTACACCACGATCCAGAACTGGTCGGCCAACGTCTACAACCTGGTCACCAAGCGCGCCGTCGCCCAGGAGGGCGCGACCATGGAGTGGATCGACGGCAACATAGGCTCCAAGGTCACGATGAAGTACCCGGCCGTCTACCTGATGGGCGAGCACGCCAAGGGTGAGACGCTGTCGGTCGCCTTTGCCGGCGAAGGCCAGCACCAGGATGCTGGCGCGAAGATGGTGCACTGCGCGCCCAACACGTCATCGACCATCGTGTCCAAGTCCGTGGCCCGGGCCGGCGGCCGGACCTCGTACCGCGGCCTCGTGCAGGTGCAAGAAGGCGCCGAGCACTCCAAGTCCACGGTCAAGTGCGACGCCCTCCTGATCGACACGGTTAGCCGGTCTGACACCTACCCGTATGTGGACGTGCGCGAAGACGACGTCGAGATGGGTCACGAGGCGACCGTCTCCAAGGTGTCAGAAGACCAGCTGTTCTACCTCATGAGCCGCGGCATGACTGAGGACGAGGCGATGGCCACGATCGTGCGTGGTTTCGTCGAGCCGATCGCGCGCGAGCTGCCGATGGAATACGCGCTGGAGCTGAACCGCCTGATCGAGCTTCAGATGGAAGGGGCTGTCGGCTAATGTCAGGCCTCCAGGGAGCCGTCGAGACGGCTCCCGTTTCCAGGCTGCACGAGCGGCAGTCGTTTGACCCCGCAGACTTCCCTGTGCCCACGGGACGGGAAGAGGAGTGGAGGTTCACTCCGCTACGTCGTCTTCGCGGTTTGCACACCGATGACCCCATCGGTGACGGCAAAGTCAGTGTCGTAGCCGATGCCGCGCCCGGTGTCGCCGTTGAGAAGACCGAGCACGGCGACCCCCGCCTCGGCATCGCCTACGTCCCAGCCGACCGGGTCAGTGCTCGGGCGTATGCCTTGTACCGCGAAGCGACGGTTGTCTCCGTTCCGGCAGAGACCGAGTCCGACACTCCGACGCATATAAACGTGCGCGGGGAGAGTGCCGAGGGGGCTGCTTTCGGGCACACGCTCATCCAGGTCGGTGCCAATGCACGCGCCGTTGTTGTGCTTGAGCACACCGGCAGCGCCACGTATGCGGACAATGTCGAGTTCGTAGTCGGGGATGGGGCTCAGCTGGCGGTTGTTTCAATGCAGAGCTGGGCCGATGATGCTGTGCACCTGTCGCACCATCACGCGCAGCTCGGGCGCGATTCGCGGCTGACGCACACGGTCGTGACACTAGGCGGGAGTGTTGTGCGGTTGGCGCCCTCCGTGCAGTATGCCGGCCCGGGTGGCGACGCCGAACTGCGCGGGCTGTACTTCGCCGACGCCGGGCAGCACCTAGAGCACCGGCTGTTCGTAGATCACGCCGAGCGCAATTGCCGCAGCCGGGTGAGCTACAAGGGTGCACTGCAGGGAAATGACGCGCATGCGGTCTGGATCGGCGACGTGATCATCCGAACGGCGGCCACGGGCACTGACACTTACGAGTACAACCGCAACCTCGTGCTAACCGACGACACCAGGGTCGACTCGGTGCCGAACCTGGAGATCCTGACCGGCGAGGTTGCCGGAGCTGGCCACGCCAGCGCGAGCGGACGGCTCGAAGACCAGCACTTGTTCTACCTCATGACCCGCGGCATCCCCTTCGAGGAGGCCAGGAAGCTCGTGATCCGCGGCTTCTTCGGTGAGCTGATCGGCCAGATCGAAGTGCCAGAGTTGCGCGAGCGGATCTCGGCCGCAGTTGAGGCTGAGCTGGCATGAGCGAGTTCCAGCGTGTGTGCGCGCTGTCGGACCTGCCAGACGAAGGCTCGATCGGCGTCGAGGTGGAAGGCGTGCCAGTTGCCGTTGTCCGCACGGGCAGCGAGGTCTTCGCCCTGCACGATGTTTGCTCGCACGAAGAGGTGCCGCTGTCTGAAGGCGATATCTACGACCACACGGTCGAGTGCTGGCTGCACGGATCATGCTTTGACCTGCGAACGGGCAAGCCGACAGGCCCGCCGGCGACCAAGCCCGTCGCAACTTATCTAGTGAAGATCGAAGGCGACGATGTCCTCGTCGCCGTTACCTGACCGAACCGGGAGAGTACATGTCCACCCTAGAGATCCGCGACCTGCACGTCAGCGTGACAGACGCGGCAGGGGAGAGCCTTGAGGTGCTGCGCGGAGCTGACCTGACGATTTCAGCTGGCCAGACGCACGCGATCATGGGCCCGAACGGGTCGGGCAAAACCACGCTGGCTTACGCCATCGCGGGCCACCCGAAGTACCACGTCACACAGGGCTCGATCACCCTGGACGGCCAGGACGTCCT
>Ga0126373_10002236_pt1 | contig 14206 bp, 16 predicted proteins | sample PanSoiMetPlot_11_FD_92545 | JGI IMG/M metagenome (GOLD analysis project Ga0126373, IMG submission 92545) | Tropical forest soil microbial communities from Panama - MetaG Plot_11 | ecosystem: Environmental > Terrestrial > Soil > Tropical forest > Bulk soil | place: Panama | collected 2016-02-17 | reverse complement strand
GCCCTGCGCTCCTAACCTCGCCGCGAGAGCTTCAACAGGCCGTATCCGGTCACAGCCCTCTCAACCAACCGACTCACGCACTCAGCAGCGCCGAGTACCCGCTCGGCGAGGCGCGAGCGCGCCGGCCGGCGGGCCGTCAAACCGCACAGTGAAAGGAACGCCATGACCGCCACACGCGTCAACAAGCTGCTCACCGGTGCCGCGGCCCGCGCCGTCCAATTTCGCGGGCGGGTGAACCGAAGACCGGATAGATCGCGGTCGATTCCTCGTCCGGTGATATTGGCCTCGGCGCTGTGCGTCGCGCTGGCCCTTGCGCCTGCGGCGGCGGCATCTGCGCAGTCGCCGTTCCAGGCCACCGTGTCCTCCACCCAAACCCTCCCCGGGGGACCCTGCTCGAACGGAGCGTACATCTGCGGCACGGCCGACCTCGCCGGTTACGGCGCCGCGACCTGGAACATGTACATCACCAATGCCGTCGCCGTCCCGACGGCGTGCGGCAGCAGCTACACCGCCACGACGCAGTTCACGCTCGCCAGCGACCCCGCCAGCACCCTCGTGCTGGACGAGGCCGGCAGCCTGTGCGGGCTCGGCAACGACGGGGCGGCCTACCGCGGCTACTTCAACGAGGCGTCACAGGCGTACGGCCACCCGTTCGCGATCGTCGGCACCTGGAGCGCCGACGCGGCCTCCACGGGCCAGTTCTTCGGGTTCGCCGGGTCGGGAACCGACCTCGTGAAGATCGCCGGCGCGCACTTCGGCGGCAGTTACGCCGGCACGCTCAGCTAGCCGGTGCTTTAGCCAGAGGGTGGACAAGGTCGGAGAATTACCACCGAAGCCGATTGGCGGGCCGCGACGCACTGGTCAGGTGCGCGCGGCCCGCGGCATGCAACGGAAAGTGCGTCCAATGGCCCTCTGAGACGACAAGTACAAGCCTTGGTCGCTGACAACATGAGCCGATAGCTTTCTTTCCGGTGGCTCTCGAAATTTATTCGAATCTGTAGATCCATTTGACGACGTCTTTGTGCTCGAAGTCGATCTTGACACCTTGACCCGACCGACCGCGACAGATCCAGACATCCGTCGTGTTCGTGACAGGATGGATGTGCGCCGCCGCGCTCAGGTTCCTGCGGATGACCGGTCACCCACGTGCAGTGCTCGGTGACGGAAGGCGCTCGTACATCGTGATGACTGAGCAAGGGCAAACCGGCACGGGCTACAGCATCAGAAGTGGATCACATGACAACACAGCCGGCTCGGACTGCCACCTCAGCCGTTGGAGACAAGCGACCTTCTCGGGCGCCCTGGTTTCCATTGATCGTCATCGTCCTAGCGCAACTTTCAGATGGCTACGAACATCAGCGTCTTGCCCGTGTCGCTCGGGCCGATCTCCGAGGACTTGGGTGCGCCGTCAACGGCTACAGCGACGGCGCTCCTCGTTTACTCGTTGTTTGTCGCCGCGTTCGTCATGCTGGGCGCGAAGATCGGCAAGCTGGTAGGCGAGCGCCGGGTGTTCCAAGCAAGCGCTGTCGCGCATGGCGCTGCGATGGTGTTGATGGCGCTCAGCACCGACGCGTGGTTAATGAACACTGCCCAGGCGATCGCGGGAGTTGCCGCCGGCGCGCTAGTTCCGACGTTGGTGGTGCTTATCGCCGCGAACTACCACGGCACTCATCCTGTTCGGGTTCAACAACCTCCAGACGTGGGGGCCGCTGGTGGCCAAGGCTGCGGCACCGTTCTCGCTGCTGCGGGTGTCGCCGGCACCGATCCTCATCCTCGTGGGGATCGTGCTGGGCCAAGCGTTTTTCGCGTGGTCGAACAGGCGCGTCGCAGCCAATAAGCAGCCGCTGCTTGCGATGGAGGTATTGGGGAGCAAGGAGGAGAAGAGTGCCGTCGTCGCGTTCCTCGTAGCGGGCAGCCTCAGTCTCGCAGTGGGCTTTCTCATCCCGCTCTACGTTCAGATCGGCCAAGGCCGCACGCCCCTGGCCTCGGCGGTCGCCATCCTCCCGTACGCGGTTGCCATCGCAGCCGCGGGCGTTCTTTCGGTGCGACTGTACGACCGCTTCTCGCCGCGCAGTCTCGGTGTCGCCTCGTTCATCCTGATCGCGATCGGTCTGGTGATAGTCGCCATCACAATCGGCAACGATTGGAGCACCGTCGCGGTCATCGTCGGCCTGCTGCTCGTCGGCATCAGTGAGGGCACGCTGCTCACGCTGCTGTTCAACGTGCTCGTGTCCGCGTCTCCCAAGCGACTGGCCGGCGACGTGGGCGCACTGCGCGGCGTGGCGAACAACGTCTCGAACGCGCTCGGCGCGGCGTTCGCCAGCGTGGTCGCAGTCGGGTTGTTGGGCGTGTTCCTCGCCTCGGCATACAGCCGCTCCGAGCTACCCCACGACGTCGAGACACGCGCCGTTTCCGGCACTGTCGACTTCATCTCCGACAACGAGCTAAGGAGTGCGCTCAGTGCGAGCACGGCGACGCCCGAGCAGGTGGACAAGGCGGTCGCGATCAACGAGGACGCCGGGCTCCGCGCGTTGCGGGCGTCGTTCCTGATCGTGGGCGCGATCTCGCTGTTGGCGATCTTCCCGGCGTCGAGACTGCCGAGCTATGTGCCCGGCGAGCTCTCGGCTGAGGACATCATCAGCGAGGCAGGGGCTGGAAAGAAGGACGCCTCAGCCGTGCCGCGGCGAGCGCGCCCCAATCGATGAATCGGTAAGGCGGTCTTGGGAATCTGCTGGCGTTCGGGGCAAACCCCGGCATAGCCTGCCCGCCGTGACCTGGATCGCGCCCGACGTCGAGCGTTCGGAGGACTATCCGGCGCGCCGCAACGCGTCCGAGCGGGAGATGCTCCGCGACTGGCTCGACTGGCACCGGGCGACCTTGCTCCGCAAGTGCGCGGGGCTGGACGCCGCGCGGCTGGCCAAGCGCGGCGTGCCGCCGTCGAACCTCTCCCTGCTCGGCCTGGTCCGGCACCTTAGCGACGCCGAACGCGGGTGGGTCAGGCAGACGTTCCGCGGCGAGCAGATACCCGACCTGTACTACCGCTCCGACGCCCCGAACGCGGACTTCGAAGAGGCAGACCCGGTCGGTGCCGAGGAGGACCTCGAGCGCTACCGCGCCGAGTGCCGGGCCGTCGATGTCGTCCTGGAGGGCGCGAAGCTGGACGACACATTCACGTTCCGCGAGAAGACCACCTCGGTGCGGTGGATGTGGCAGCACCTCGTGGAGGAGTACGCGCGCCACAACGGGCACGCCGACCTGCTCCGCGAATCCATCGACGGCTCCGCCGGCCTCTGAGCCGGTCCGCGGCAATCCCCCGGGGCCCTTGGCGTGAGCGATGCTGGACCGAGCGTGCTCCAACGGCCGGCCGCGGGTCGCTGAGCACAACACTCGTCCGCGGACGCACGTCAATGTGTGCGCAGGAGGTGCACAACGGTCGTCTCAGTGTCGGCCGGATCGGGCGTCGGATCTCCGTAGATCTCCCACACGTGCCCAGCGGACTCCCTCCTGTTCGCGACCATCCATCGCTCGATCGCCTCATACGCATCGTTGAGACGCTCGTAGGGCCCACGGTGTACGGCCACGACAGCTTCGCCTTCTGGCGTTTCGGTCGCGTACACCTCGCCCATCGTTTCAAATGTGCGTGTTACCTCGACACCGAACTCGCACAGCATCGGTGCACTCGGGTGCGCCGAGTGGTGGTAGACGAATATGTTGTGGCCATCAGTCCATAAACCCGGCCGGTTACGAATGGCGTCCCAGACTTTGCCCACTGCGGGCCCCCACACGGCGCCGACCTCACTTGCGAGGACCTCGCGCCGTACCGCGGCCAATTTTCGAGGACGCACAGTCTCGACGGAGACGGAGACGGACACCCCACCGATCGTAGTGATGCGCCTTCCGAGAACTGCGCGCGAGTTCCTTATCAACGCAACAGGAATCCTTGGGTCTTGACGCAGAAGGGAGCCAAATCCGGTTGTCTCTCACGACCCTGGACTGTTCAGTGCACACCGCCGAAGGTGCTGGCCATTGTCCCGGTGTAGGTGCAGCCGTCCTCGTTCTGCTTGTCTTGCCAGTCCTTGAAGTTCGTGAGCTGCTTCTGGTCGACCGGATGGCTGAACGACACCGACTCTGTCTGCCCGTAATCGACGCTGACGCCCTGCTTGGTCACAGCGATCGGCCGCTGACCCAGTTGCGGCCACGTCATGGTCACTGTGACGGTGATGCCGATGTTGCCGGTGTTCTTGACATCGGCGTGTCCGACCAGGTCCGCTGCGTGGGCCTGGCTGGCGTTGGACACACTCTCGTGCGAGCAACTGCCGCGGACGGTGCCGTAGGGCAAGGCGCCACTCGGCATGGGAGCAGTGATGTTGTTGCCGAGCGGCACGCCGCTGCGCTTGGTGTTGTGGTTACCAGTTGCCGCGTTCCAGAGCACGGCAGCAAGGATGGCAACTCCGAGGATTACGAGGAATGTGTTAAATGGGCGGCGGCGGGACTCAGTTGCCATAGAGGTCCCTCCTGTTCGCGCCGAGTGTGAGGCGCGGCGTTGGCCCCAGTGTCAGAATCGAAGGTCCTCTGGCCGGACCCTAGAACTGATCCTCTCGTAGCCAGCTCCTCATCGAGCCTTCCTGTCCGCTGCGTGAGCGGCAAGACTCTCACTCGATCGGGATCAACCACTTGGCGCCGAGCGGCGGAGCCGGCGAGCGGTGACGACTAGGGCGGCGTGTCGGGCGCAGGATCGGTGAGTAGCGGTCGAACGCGCTCACTGCGGCGCGCCGCGAGGTATGCCGAGACGCGCGGCCCGACGGCGAAGGCGACTGCCGAGAGGGCACAGGCGACGATCGTTGCCGTGACCGTCGCGGCGGCGCTCATTCGGCCATCGTCGTCTCGTCCGATCGCAAGGCCGACCAGGATCGCCGGGGCCAGCAGCAGACATGCGACGATCGGTACCAACACGAACGGGATGATCACCAGGGATGCCCAGCGGATTGTTCCGCGCCAGGGCTTGCGATGCGCCCAGCGCCAGCGAAGCGGGACTGGTCGGTAGGGGATGACGATGCCGAACCACGCCGCGATGCTCGATGCGCCGAACGGCAGTGCCAGGAGCACGCACGCGAGCAGGAATCCACGCAGATAGCTGCCGTCGTAGATCCCGATCAGGATCGAGACGACAGCACTGGGGATTCCCACCAGCAGCGACAGCGTGATGGACTTGGCTCGGAGCAGTTGCTGCAATCGCGGCGAATCGTCGAGGGCCGGCACCATCGTGTCCACGTCTTTGCCGATCATGTTCGTCGCGGGCACGTCGGCGAGCATCCATATCTCGAGGACGACAGCGAACGCGGCGGGCCCCTGCGGAACGAACAACCAGTCCTTCACCGCCTGCGGGAGCAGAAACCAGAGGCCCGTGACGAGGCCGGCGTTGACTGCGACCGCGATCAGGTCATCCCACGGGGAGCGGAAGGCGCGCCTGAATTCGTCGCGCAAGTCGTCACGAAACGAATGTTCCTGCCCATCGGCCGACACAGTGTTGCGCGCCGATCCCATGCCAGCTCCCCTCGATCGAAGGAGCGTACCGACGCTCGGGCACGACACTGCGCGCGCTGGAATTGACGACCGTTCCGGATGCGTCTACCCGAAGGTCGGTACGAACGGTGCGCCGTGGCCGGGGATGATCAGCGTTGGCTGTTGTGCCAGTACCCGGGCCCGGTTGGCGTGCAGGAGGTCTTGATCCTGTGCGAGCGGATCGTCCGGCGGGCCGTCGGCATGCCACCACAGGTGCGTGAGCACCACCAGGCCAGTGTCGGTGTCAGCCAGCGTGGAGATGTCCTGCATGGTGTGTCCGGGTGTGGCCATCAAGCGCACCGCAGGGCTGACCTGGAAGCCGTCTGCGTCCCTCTGGTCCCATCGATCGTCCTGATAGATGGCCCAGAAGTCGTGGAATCGCGCCGCAGGGAACAGCGCTGCGTTGAGCGTGTGATCTGGATGATGGTGGCTGAAGACCACGTCGGTAACGTCGCCGACCTGAACGCCGAGCGCCGCCAACGGGTCGAGAATCGCACCACGGCGGGCCACCATGCCGGGGTCGACCACGATCGCGGCGCTGCCGTCGCGGATCAACGTGACCGTGCTCGCGACCCGGTCGCCGGCGTATCCGTCGGTGAGAACGTCCACTTGTGCCGTCATCGCGTCAGACTCTCACAGCGCGGCTGCGGATGCGTGTGTTCGGTGGCCCCGGCTGTATCAGCAGCCGAGCGGCGCACCTCCCCATGGTCACGGGAATGTGAGGAGGCTTGAATGTCGCGCATCCTTTGGCATGTCCCGCGGCATTTCGCGCCGGATGACGCCGTAGCGGAGCGACGAGATGTGCGCGAATAATTTTTCTGCGTTACTGGCGCGCGCATGGGCCGGCCAAAAGACACCGGCCCTTAGGGGGGCTCACGTGGCTGGCACCGTAAACATCGCCCTTATGCCGGTGAGCGGGCGCTACGACTCCGACGACAATCGATGGCGTGAGCAGGTCGCCGACCTCGTGCGCGACCTGCGGGTCGAGACCGAGTCGCTCACTGTGCAGCGCACGCCCGTACCTGGCACGAAGGGCTCACTGCGCCGGAGTCAGGCGTGTTCCTGGCCGTGTTCGGCTTCCTGCTGATCGCCGTCGCAGGACGGTTCCGGCGTCCCAAGACCCGCTGGGGCCGCGCCAGGAGTCCTCGGGCTGGATGAGGCGCTAGCGAGGCCGCCTGCTCCGGGCGTCCTCTGGCTTATTGTTCGCTGAGGGAATGCGCGGGGACGCGGAGAACTGTCTGGTGGCGATGAGCATGAGCGGCGTGCAGATCAGCGAGGAGCAGATCGCGGCGATGTCCCACCAAGAACGCCGCGACCTGATGATGCGCCTGGCCCGTGCGAGTTCGACCATCGTCCCGGTACCGCAGGCACGTCGGATTCGGCGCAGCCGCCTGGCTCTCAACTTCACCGCGGTGTTCTTCCTACTGCCGTGGATCGTGTACCTCGGTCTGCGACTACCCGACCACTACGTCGCGCGAAACTGGGCCACGGCCTGGGTGGGATTTGACGTGTTTCTGCTGGTGATGTTCGCTCTCACCGCGATCCTCGGGCTGTTGCGCCGCGAGCTATTGGTGCTGGCAGCATTTGGCACCGGCGTGCTGCTCATCTGCGACGCGTGGTTCGACGTGATAACCGCATCCCCGGGCGATCGGTGGTTTTCGGCGGCCACCGCCCTGTTTGTCGAGTTGCCGTTAGCCGCGCTGATGGTTACCGGTGCCCTTCGGCTGATCAGGGTGTCCGCCATGCGGCAGTGGTTGCTCGAACCGGGCCAACACGTGTGGATCGTCCCGCTGTCCATCAACGACCTGTTCGCCAAGCCTCCTCTCCCGCCCGCTCGGCCCGGCGCGACCTGACAAACGCGCTCGTGCGCGAGACTGGCGGTCTGGCGGTCCACCGATGGAGGAGCCTGACCGCGTATGAGCGATGACAGCACCCGACTCGCTGTCCTGATCGATGCCGATAACACCTCCCCGAAGCTGATCAAGGAGATGTTCGAGGAGCTGGCCGGCTACGGGACCATCACCGTCAAGCGCGCCTACGGCGACTGGACGAGCCCGCATCTGAGCGGATGGCGTTCCATACTCCTGAGCAACGCGATCTCCCCGCAGCAGCAATTCGCGTACACCTACGGCAAGAACGCCACCGACTCGGCGTTGATAATCGACGCGATGGACCTGCTGTACTCCGGCAACGTCGAAGGATTCGCCATCGTCTCTAGCGATAGCGACTTCACACCGCTGGCCACCCGACTGCGTGCGTCGGGAATGCGGGTGATCGGCGTCGGGCGACGCACGACGCCGAAGCCCTTCGTCGAGGCGTGCGAGAGGTTCCTGTTCCTCGAGGTACTCGGCGGCGACGCCGAGGCAACCGAGCAGGCAACCGAACCGGCGAAAGACGACCAACTGCGGCCGATCCAGAGCGTGCTGGCCAAGGCGCTGAACAGGGTCGACACCGACGACGAGGACTGGGCCTCACTCAGCGCACTAGGCAACCATCTCAACCGCACCGATCCGTCCTTCGACGCGCGCAACTACGGGTTCGGCAAGCTCAGCGACCTGGTCAAAGCACAGCCGTTCATCGAGTCGAAAACAGTCACGGCTCCAGGCGGTCGCGGGCAGCTGTGGGTGCGGCTCAAGGGGCGTCGACCCATCGAGGACGCGTCGACCAGCAAGACCACGGTCAAGAGCGCCAAGAAGGTGGCGAAGACGCCGGCCAAGAAGACGGCCCGGCAGGCCGCGGCAAAGAATGCAGCACGCGGCTCGTAGCCCTGAGGCCTCGGCCTCGCGACCGCGCCACGTCGCCATCGACGCCATCCGCGCTGTCGCGGCCCGGATTTCGCTCCCTAGATGGCTCGAGCAGGGAGCCGGGTGTGATGCTGCGGGTATGGACGCAGCAGGTAACCGGGTCGCTCTTGTCTCGGGTAGTTCGCTCGGGCTGGGTCGAGCAATCGTGCGCCGGCTTGCCCGCGACGGCATGTCCGTCGCGGTTAACGGCAGGCGTGACGACGGGCAAGCGCGTGAGGTGGCCCGCGCCATCCGGGGCGACGGCGGCGTGGCCGACGCCTTCTACGCCGACGTCACCGACGAGCAACAGGTCACCAACCTGATCACTGCAGTGGCCGACCGGCTGGGTCCGGTCGATGTGCTGGTGCTTAACGCGACCGGCCCGCAGCCGGAAGCCCCGCTGATCGACGTGACGTGGGACGACCATCTCGCTCAGCTCGCCTTCTTCGTCAAGAGCCCGGTGCTGCTCGCCCGTGCGGTCGTCCCCGGAATGCAGGCCAGGCGCTTCGGTCGCATCATCCACATCGACTCGGAGGTCGCCCATCGGCCACCACCGGGCAGGTCGGCCTACGCCACGGCGAAGAGCGCGCAGATCGGCCTGGCCCGCAGCTGGGCCAGCGAGCTTGCCCCCTTCGGCATCACCGTGAACACCGTCGCGCCCGGCTTCGTCCCCGTCGAACGCCACGCCGACGTTTCCGCCGAGGTCAAAGGCGCCTATATCGCCTCCGTACCTGCCGGCCGCATGGGCGCGCCCGACGAGATCGCCCATGCCGTGAGCTTCCTGGCGTCCGAGCAGGCCGCCTTTATCACCGGACAACGCATCGTTGTCGACGGCGGCCGCGGCCTCGGCGTCTGAGCAAATATGCGCCCTCAAACGCGGTCGGGCGCTCAGGGAATCACGACCGCCGCTCCCGCAACCTGACCGGCAGTCACTGCGGCCAGTCCCGCGCCGGCCCCATTCAGGCCAGATCGTCGCGCGATTGTCACCGTCAGCTGACCGGAGCCGAGCAGCTGCGCGAGATGCTCGAGTCGTGCGGCGTCAGGTCGAACGTAGACGCTAGACACCTGGATGCCGCGCTGCGGCTGGGGTGGGTCGGAGGTGATCGTGGCGAGCCGGCCGTCGGTGGCGACCGTTGTCAGCGCCACCGCCGCACCACCGAGTGCGGCGTTGGCTGCAGCCGCGACGCCCACTCCTGCCGTGGCTCGGCGCACCTCATCTGGCCATGCCGGATCGCGGTAGTCGAAGACTTCGTCCGCACCGAGATCACGCACGCGGGCCGCGCTGGCCAGGCTAGATGTCGCGATCACCTTCGCGGCACGCGCAGCAGCGAGTTGGACCAGCAGGCCGCCCGTGACGCCTCCGGCACCGTGCACGAGCAGCGTCTCGCCGGCATTGAGCGAGAGCGCCTCGGTCAACACTTGATCGGCCGTGAGCGCAGGCACGGGGAGTGCACCCGCGGCCTCCCAGGTAGCTGCGGCGGGTTTGCGCGCGAGCGACGACGCGGGTGCGATGAGCAGCGGCGCCCAGGTGCCTTGGTGACGCAGCGGAAGTGGGTGGCACAGCACCTCATCGCCGGGCGCGAAGTGCTCGATGTCCGTGCCGATGTCGGTGATGACACCAGCGGCTTCGACGCCGAGCGCCATCGGAGGAGTGCGGCCCACGTCCCAGCCGCCGGTTCGCACGATCTCGTCCCAGTTGCCGATGCCCGCAGCCTTCACTGCGATCAACACCTCGTCAGCTTCGAGCGGTCGAGGGTCAGGCACCTGCAGCACGTCGACGAGCTGGCCCACCTTGCCGATTCCTGCTACCTGCATGTAGGCACCACCACTCTTACAAGGCCGTATCGTCGCGGTCACAGTCAAGCCGGTCGTGACTGTGGCTGGTGGTCGATCCCGCTTGGCCTCCCTTCTACCAGCAGACGACGGTGGTGATCCGAATTGAATCAACATGATCTGCCGCAGCTGGCGGGCAGGATCTTTCTCACTGACGGCGGCATCGAGACGACACTGATGTTCATCGACGGCTTCGAGCTGCAGCAGTTCGCCTGCTATCCGCTGCTGCGTAGTGAGCGTGGACGTGAGGCGCTGCAGCGCTACTACGACTCATATCTCGCAATCGCCGCTAGCGACGGAAGAGGGATCGTGCTGCAGGCGCCGACCTGGCGGGCCAGTTCCCACTGGGGCGACCTATTGGGGCACTCCGTCAGCGACCTCGCTGAGCTGAACCGCGACGGCGTGGCGATGGTGAGGATGGCGACGGCCAAGATACAGGACAAAGGCGCGCCAGCTGCGGTCGTATCCGGGTGTGTCGGTCCGGCTGGCGACGGCTACGTCGCCAGTGGGGCAATGACTTCCGATGCTGCGCGCCGATACCACGCTCCACAGATCGATGTCCTTGCCGACGAGGGTGTGGAGATGGTGTCCGCCCTCACCATGAACTACGTCGAGGAGGCGCTGGGCGTGGCGCTCGCAGCGCGGGACGCCGCGATACCAGTCGGCCTCTCATTCACCGTCGAGACCGATGGGCGCTTGCCCACTGGGATGCGGCTGCAGGACGCAATCGCCGCCGTCGATGAGCTCACCGAGGGTTACCCCACTTACTACGGGATCAACTGCGCCCACCCCTCACACTTCATCGATGAACTCGCCCCGGGAGAGGCGTGGCTGTCGCGAGTGGGCGAGATCCGGGCTAATGCCTCCGCGTTGAGCCACGCCGAACTCGACGAGGCGCCCGATCTCGACCGCGGTGACATTCCGGCACTCGCTGCCGACTATGTGCGGCTGTCGGGCGTGCTGCCCCGACTCGCGGTAGTCGGCGGCTGCTGCGGCACCGACGCCGAACACATTGCTGCGATCAGTACCGCGCTCTACTCGTCCAGCTGAGCTCCCTCCCGGGCATCCGCTCTGGCTGATCGAACTCGAGCTTTCGACGCTCCCCTTAGGCACTAGAGGAAAGCGACCGTTCGCCCGTTCCTGAACTGCGTGCTGGGAGCACCACGCGAGCAGCTATCCGCGCGTTTACCCAGCCGACCGATGTGGCTAGGTGGTGGGGCACGCTTCAGACGACGCAACCGGACGCGCTCGCGAGCTATGCGCGCAGCGGTAGCGGCGTTCCCTTCGCCGGTGTGTCGTATGACTCCCAAAGGCTGTTGAGCGCCACCTGGTAATAAAGCGAGTGCAGCCCGAATATGAAAGAAAGGATCAAGCCGATCCAGGGATTGCATCGATCGGACAAGTTAGCCGCCGTCTGCGCAAGCCGGATTCGATCACCCGTCTTCCAAATGGAAACATACGGCGGAAAAATGATGATGAAACCGGGGACGAGGGCGAGAACGGCCACACCCGGCGAGACATCAATGCGGTGGTCATAGTCGCGGACTTCCCGATTTATCTTGTACCACCACACAAGATGATAAACGCCGAGCGTAATCAGCGGCCAGACAAGCCAAACCAAGAATGGGTTTCGCCGTTTCCCGCACAGACCACTGCGCGTGGTCGCCGGCGGTGTCGGCATCTCAGGTGTTGGTTGGGCAGACATTCGTTTCCCCTGACTCCCTCGTTGACCCCGTCAAGGCGCCCCCGCGCATGCAGATGTCGGGACGAGCTACCCGACGAAGGTGGTCGCCGGATCGGCCGGTGGACCGACACACCACCCCATCCCGCGCGCCCGACGTCAAGCGGCGCCGCAGGTCCGCTCCACATAACCGACACAACATGATCGAACCGTGGCCACCCTCCGCGCTGCCCAGGACGCCACCTCCTCCCGCGCCAGGAGGCTAGATCTGATCTTGATACCCGGCATCACCCCCGGCGAGTGACGTTTGTAGTCAGCTCACACAGTCGGCAGGGCAGACCGGAACGCACTGATCTGCCGATTCGCGCGCTGTGGGCTGCCCTATACCGAAGAGCGGCCATTCCCAGGGTGGTGCTACACGGATGCAGGCGGGCCGTGCGGCGGAGCGTGACACCGGGCCACGTTGTGACGCTCGGTTGCAACAAGACGCCGTCGGGCGCGTCTCTTATGTGCAACCAGGAGGTGGCCGGTGATCGTTGGCGTGGAACGCGTCGGCGTCGACTTCGACGTTCTCTACAAGAACTACTGGTGGCCGATGTTGCGCCTGGCGCAGGGCCTCGTCGACGACGTCGCCGCGGCAGAGGACGTCGTGCAGGACGCCTTCGCGGCGCTCTACAGCCGGCGGGCATCGCTGCGCGAGCCGCGGGCGGCGGTCGGCTACCTGCGGGTGAGCGTCGTGAACGCCTCGCGGTCGGCACTGCGCCGGCGCCGCACCGCCCGCGCGCATCTGTCCCTCGCGCGTGAGGAACACGATGCTCCGGCCGATTACCCGACCTTGCTCAACGCTGAGCACCAACAAGTGCGGGCCGCGCTGGCGGCGTTATCGGACCGTCAGCGCGAAGTACTCACCCTTCGGTATCTGGCGGACCTGTCCGACGCCGAGATCGCCGAGGCGACCGGCCTGTCCCCCGGCGGCGTCCGCTCGGCGGCCAGCCGAGGTATCGCCGCCCTGCGTAACAGTCTGGGAGGCCAGCTGTGAACGACATCGAGACGCGCATCCGCGAGCTCGTCAACGCGACGGTCGACGCCGAGCTCGGTCCGCGTCGAGCGGCGCCGCCGTTCGCCCCCCGCCGGGTCACGAAGCCGCGCCGCTGGGCGCCCTGGGTCACTCCGCTGATCGCCGCCGCCAGCGTGGCCGCGGTCGCCGTGGGCACGGTCACCGTCGCGCACGTGGCTTCCGAGCACCGCCACGCGCCGCCGGCGACATCCGGGGCGCCGACACCGCACTCGCCGCCGCCGCGGCCGACGCACGCGTCGAGCCCGACATCCGTTGCGCCGACGCCGGACTCGCCGCCGCACGCCTCGAGCCCGGCCCATGCCTCCTCCGCGCCGCCGTCGTCGAGCCACGCTGGCCCTGCTGGCTCGACCGTGGTCGTGGATGGACTGCGGCTCGTACCGGGTCCCTACGGCTTTCTGGTGCCGGCGAGCTGGCAGGAGGCGTTCCCGCTGACTAACTGGGGTGGCTCAGCGAGTGACGCACTGTTCTCGGCAGGGCCGGTCCACGCGCCGTACCCCGGAATGCCGCAGACCATTGAGTACCGGCTCGACGGCGGCGAGAGCTCCGTCTATAACCGGAACGGCCAGCCAATCCTCTCCTCGCTGGCGAGGCTGTCGCTCTGTCCGGCCGTCTCCTGGCAGCCGATCTCGTCGCACGCGCTCACTTACACTTGCGCGCCAGTGAGGGGAATGGTGCCGACCGGCATTCTGCTCGCCGAGCCGCCCTATCAAGGCATCAAGCAGCTCCTCGTCACATTGCCGGCCAGCCAGCACGAAGCCGTGACCCGGATACTCGACAGCCTGCATTGACCGCTGCGCACGCCTCGGGCTCGGCGGCTGGCTAGGCAGCGGATTAGCGTGCTCGCCGCACGGGTTATCGCGGTTCGGAGACAGCTCGATCCGGAGTCGCAGTTTGGTCCGCTTGTGTCGAACCTCGGTCGCGGGCACCGACGAGAACCCGATCCGGGTCAGCCGCCAGGACCTGTCCGACGCGGGCCCGGCGCCGGAGCCAGCCGGCGCGAACCCATCGCACCTAGCGTGGCTGACGGCCGCTCTCTCTCGCGTTTCACGTTGTCTTGTCTGAGGGCGAAGCCGGGCCCTGTTCAAGGTGCTTGACCAGGCCGGAGAGCACGGGAAGCCAGGCGCTTTCGAGGTCCTCGGTGCTACCAACGGGCGGCCCGGGCTCGTCAACGTTGAGGCGGATTATCGTCCCGTCATCCGTGCGGCGTAGCTCCCAGGTGACGTACACCGATGGTGACCCGGGTGGATCGTCGAGCGTGTAGGACAGCCG
>Ga0126373_10002235_pt1 | contig 14209 bp, 5 predicted proteins | sample PanSoiMetPlot_11_FD_92545 | JGI IMG/M metagenome (GOLD analysis project Ga0126373, IMG submission 92545) | Tropical forest soil microbial communities from Panama - MetaG Plot_11 | ecosystem: Environmental > Terrestrial > Soil > Tropical forest > Bulk soil | place: Panama | collected 2016-02-17 | reverse complement strand
GCTGATGGCGTGGGAGACCGACAATCTGCTCTACGGGCGGACGAATAATCCCTGGGACCTGTCGCGCACTCCCGGCGGATCGAGCGGAGGCGAGGCTGCCGCCATCGCCGCCGGATGTTCCGCCGGAGGAGTGGGCAGCGACGGCGGAGGGTCGATTCGGGTTCCGGCCCACTTCAGCGGAATTTGCGGACTCAAGCCCACCCCGGGCCGCATTCCGGCCACGGGACATTTCCCTACCTCAGTAGGGCCGTTTGCCCTGATCGGCGTGGTCGGTCCCATGGCCCGCACGGCGGAAGACTTGAGGCTGCTCTTCGAGGTGATGCAGGGCCCGGATGAGGGCGACACCTTTTCGGCGCCCGTGCCGGTGCGCTGGCCGGGCGGGAGGGAAGTGAAGAAAATTCGTATCGGATACTTTGAAGATGACGGGCGTACACCGGTAACGGCGGAAACCAGCGCAACGGTGCGGACAGCCGCCGAGAGCTTGAAACGGGCTGGCTTCGAGGTGGTTCCGTTTCGCCCCCAGGGGCTCGAGCGAGCACGCCAGTTGTGGTGGAAGTTCTTCGGCATCGCCGGTGGCATGCTGCTGGGGCCGATGACGCGCGGACACGAGGAGGAACTCAGCCCGATACTTGGGGAATTCAGTTCCTGGGTGGCGGGAGAACCCGCGCATTCGGGAGAATCGCTTCTTGAAACCTGGATCGGCCGCGATGAACTGCGGGCACAGGTCTTCGCGCAGATGCGGGACATCCCGGTCCTTCTCTGTCCAGTGGCCGCCATTCCGGCGTTCCGTCATGGTGAACGCAGTTGGGCCATCGAGGGAAGAGCCGTGAAGTATCTCGACGCCTGGAGCTACACCCAGTGGTTCAACCTGCTGGGAATGCCGGCAGCGGCCGTTCCGGTCGGACAATCGCGAGAAGGCCTTCCCATCGGAGTGCAGGTCGTAGCGCGTCCCTGGCAGGAAGAGGTCGTGCTCGCCATCGCTGCCGAACTGGAACGCCTCCTCGGTGTCTTCCCTCACCCTCCAGGGCTGGAGTAGGACGCCCTGCCTTCGTCCGTCCAGCCTTCTGCGGTTCCCTCAATGGCAATTCGCAATCAAGTCGGTTGCAATCTTGGTCGCGCCGTCGAGGGCGTCGGCGATTTCATGTGGTGCATCAGCTACACAGTCGACCGTCGGAGGGGTCTTGGCGGTAATTGCATTTTTCCAGTCGAGGCCCTGCGGCACTGCGGCCGTGTTGTCCAGCCCGCCAAACACAAAGTGAATGTCCGTGGTCGGAAAGTTGAATGTTGCATCGGTCGAGTCCAGGCTGTCATGCAAGAACTGGCCCTCGTATGAAGAGTGATGCGTCATTTCCGCCTGCGAACACTTGCTGTTGTCGTACGACGGATCGATGAACATCTGAGCGTCTTTTCCGTAGCACTCCGAGATGTATCCCTGGCCGCAGGTGGTGTCTTCCTTTGGAAAGTTGCACAGGCAGCCCCGGTCAATGTGGGTCAGCGGCGGTCCGCTGGTCTCTTCAAGCATGGTGAACATCGGGCCCAGGCCATAGTCGGCGAGCGCATAGCCCGCTGCAGCCGAGCCAGCGCTGTTGCCGGTAGCACAGAAAGGCGTACTGGGCTGAGCGATGTTGGCATTAATCCACACCGCAACTGTTGCCCAGCGGCACGAGAGCGCCCGCGCACCTCCGGCACCGGTAAGCCAGCCAGCAAAGGTTTGACCTGGTTCAAACCCGCTCGGCTTAAACATGAAATTGGTCTGCACGGTGGTATAGCCGGCGGATTGCACCATCTCGATGGCGTTCGGTCCATAGGTGAAGTGCTGGTCGTACCATACCGTGTTTCCTCCGCCCACCGTGAACATGACGGTGCCGATCGCGGTGCCGGAAGGAGTGTTTACTTTGAGAGCCAGGGGTATGCTTTCGATCCCAGGGCAACTCACCTCGAGCTTGTAGCAGGTCCCGCCGGGAACGCCGCCGGTAGCATTGACGCTGGCACAGGAGACTACTCCGCCGGTTGCCGTGCCCAGAGGGTCGACGGCCGCCGCGTGTCGGCTCGAGGCCACGACAAAACCGCAGGTCAACAGGGCGAGCAGGACCCCCTGTCGAACACATCCAGCCAACGCTCGGCTGATTTCTGGACGAGAATTCGCCTTGGGCATACAAACATCCCTCCGATCCGCTACCTCCGGATCCTTACGGTTTAGAGTGTTGACGAAAGGCGCGCCGCTGGACAGTTCGACTTACATGCGCTCCCGGCGTAACCGGGTGTAAGGGTGGATGGGAGCCTGACTCGAAGCTTTCGATTCGTTTTCAGGCGCGTGCAGTCTATGCGATCTCAAGCCGAGAGTAAAGTAAAAAGATCGCGACAACCCGGTAGTGACGCGGCTTTTCGCGAATCGCGAGTCGGCATTTTCCTAACAAGGCCCGGCGGAAAAAATCCGAGAGTTGATAGGATCAACGCTGGGATCGAGCCCTTGCATCTTTGACGATTGGCCCCAGGCTCAGGCTGGGGACGCTCTAGTGCTTTTATACTATTCAGGAGCTCACTCAGTCCGAATAAGCTGGTGCGGCACTACTCTCCGCGGCTGGCCGGGGTGTGTTCCGTCCGGCCCGTCCGACACCTTGAATGTCAAAGCTTCCACCTACTCCGAGTTGGCTCGCAGGATTGTTTGCCTTCCTGTTGGTTTCCGCTGGATATTTATTCACATTTCCGCAAGCCAACGTTTTCTACGCGGTGATGGTCCTTCTGCACCTCATAGCGGGAGTGGCGGCATCGACCTGGCTGGCGATCTGGCTCTACCGATTGCTGAAGCAGAGCAGCACGGTTGCCAAGGCGGGATGGGTTTGCCTGGCGACCGGTGCGGTTTTGGGTTTGGTGTTGATCAAAACCGGCACGCTCCGCTCCGATTGGAACTGGCTCTACGCGCACATCGTCCTGTCGCTGGCGGGGGTGGGTATTCTCTTCGCCGAGCGGACGAGGAGGAGTTCGGGGCTGTTGCCGTCTCTGGCCCGTGTCGCGGTTGTGTTGGCGGTCATGGCAGGTGCGAGCGCCGGCGCCTGGTATCTGCGCAACGCGCGCTGGCAGAATCGCGCACGCATCGAAAATCCCTTGATGCCGCCCGCGTCGATGGACGGGGAAGGTGATGGACCGAAAGGTGCATTTTTCCCCAGCTCGGCGCAGGTATACGGCGGCCAGAAGATTCCCAGCAAGTTCTTCATGGAGTCGGTCTCCTGCCAACGCTGCCACCAGGACATCTACAGCCAGTGGTTCAGTTCGGCGCATCACTTTTCTTCGTTCAACAACCAGTGGTACCGCAAGTCGATCGAGTACATGCAAGACACGATCGGAACGCAGCCGTCGAAGTGGTGCGGAGGATGCCACGATCCGGCGGTGCTTTACAGCGGACTGATGGACACCCCGATCAAGCAGATCGTGCATCGCCCGGAATCGCAGGCTGGGCTCGGGTGCATGATGTGTCACTCGATTGCCGCCATAAAAAGCACGATGGGCCAAGCGGACTTCTACCTGGAATATCCCAAGCTCCACCAACTTGCGGCGACGGAAAACCCGGTGGTGCGCACGCTGCACGATTTTCTGGTGAAGATGAATCCCGAACCGCACCGGCGTGTTTTCCTCAAACCCTTCATGCGGAACCAGACCGCAGAGTTCTGCGCCAGTTGCCACAAGGTTCATCTGGATGTACCGGTGAACCACTATCGCTGGGTGCGCGGCTTTAACGAGTACGACAACTGGCAGGCGAGCGGAGTTTCCGGACAAGGAGCGCGCTCGTTCTATTATCCGGCCAAGCCTTCACAGTGCGCCGATTGTCACATGCCGCTGATCAAGTCCGCGGACATGGGCAACATCGACGGCATGGTGCACTCGCACCGCTTTCCGGCTGCCAACACGGCTTTGCCGACTGCCAATGAAGACGCGACTCAGCTGAAAACCACGGAAGACTTCCTGAAGAATGGCATCCTGAGCGTGGATATTTTTGCGCTTTCGCCGGAATCTGCCGTGAAGCAGGCCGTGGCCCCCCAGAATGAGCTTTCCACCACCTTCGCCGTGGGCGAAGAGGCGGAGTCGAAGATCATGCCCGCCGGTCCCTCGCAGATTCAACCTGTTACAGCTCCACTGAATCGCGTGCAACCGCTGGTGCGCCGCGGAGACACCGTGCGCGTGGATGTTGTGGTGCGCACGAAAAAAATCGGCCATTTCTTCCCCGCGGGCACCGTCGATGCCTACGACACCTGGCTTGAACTGAAGGCCACCGATGACAAGGGGCAGACGATCTTCTGGAGCGGCATGGTCGAGGACAACGGCAAGGGCCCGGTGGAGAAGGGCGCGCACTTCTATCGCTCCTTGCAGATTGATGCACACGGAAATCCCATCAACAAGCGCAACGCTTGGGCCACGCGGTCGGTGGTTTATGTGCACTTGATTCCCCCCGGCGCTGCCGATACCGTTCACTACCGGCTGCTGGTCCCGGAAACTGCCGGCGACCGGATCACGCTCCACGCCCGGTTGTGCTACCGCAAATTCTCCTGGTGGGGGACGCAATTCTCTTTTGCCGGAAAGCCGGAAGCCGGGGATGTAACTGCCGACTATGATGACCGCACGTTTTCCTTCACCGAGGGCCTGAAGGGAGTTTCTGCCAAGCGGGAGCAAATCCCCGACCTGCCCATCGTCGCGCTCGCGGAAGACCAGGTAACGCTCCAGGTTGTGCCGCATTCCGCGGGGGTGCCCCTGCCCAAGACCGATCTTCAAGCCGGCGACTGGCAGCGCTGGAACGACTACGGGATCGGCCTGCTTCTCGAGGGCGATCTGAAAGGCGCGCAGGCGGCCTTTGCGAAGGTCACCGAAACTGACCCCAGTAATCCTGACGGCTGGGTCAATATGGGGCGAGCAGCGGTGCAGGAAGGCGATATGGACCGTGCGCGCGCGGTCCTCGAGAAAGCCCTGGCGTTGAGCCCCGATCTCGCGCGTGCCCATTTCTTCTACGCTTCCGTGCTGCGTTCCGACGGCAAGTATGACGAGGCTGCCGGTCATTTGCGCAAGGTACTCGCGCAATATCCGCGGGACCGTGTGGCGTTGAATAACCTGGGACGCATCCTGTTTCTCGAGCGCAAGTACGCGGAGGCGGTGAAGATTCTGCAGTCGGTTCTGGAAGTCGATCCCGAAGACCTGCAGGCGCACTACAACCTGATGCTCTGCTACAACGGCCTGGGCGATGAAAAGCTGGCCCGCGAACATCAGCTCCGCTATTTGCGTTTCAAGGCCGATGAAGCTGCGCAGGCCATTACCGGACCATATCGCCAGCTCAATCCTGAGGACAACAATGAGCGGCAGGCGATTCACGAACATGTTTCGGTGCCCCTACCAGGAATCGGCAAAGCCGCGATCAGGACTTCTGCGCTCGGCCGTCCAGCTGCTCGAGGCCTGGCGACGCTTCGTGAACCTTCGAAATGATGAAAGACCCCTTGAAATCGTTCCTCCGAGAGACACAGAGGCACAGGGAGGACCATGGTTTTTATCGCTTCCTCGGTGTCTCCGTCGCTCTGTGGCTCCTGTTTTGTTCGAACTTGTCCGCAGCTCAGAAAATCACTTTTCACGACGTCACCGCCCAGGCGGGCATTCAGTTCAAACACAACAACGGAGCTTTCGGGAGGAAATATTTGCCGGAGACCATGGGGCCGGGATGCGCCTTCCTCGACTACGACAACGACGGCTGGACCGACATCCTGCTGGTGAACGGTGAAAATTGGCCCGGGCGCGCAGGTTCAGCCTCGACCATGAAGCTGTACCACAACAATCACGACGGGACGTTCACCGACGTGACGCGCAGAGCAGGACTCGCGGTTTCGATGTTTGGCATGGGAGTCGCCGTCGGCGACTACGACAATGACGGCTTCGAAGATGTTTTCATCACCGCAGCAGGCCAGAGCCACTTATTCCATAACAACGGCAACGGCACGTTCACGGATGTGACCAAGGCCGCGGGCCTCTGGGGGCCGAACGAGTTCTCGACCAGCGCGGCCTGGGTCGACTACGACCGCGACGGAAAACTGGATCTCGTAGTCGGCAATTACGTGCGGTGGTCGGAAACAAGTGACCTCTATTGCACGATCGATGGCGTACACAAGTCGTACTGCACGCCCGAATCGTACAAAGGAGCCTCTGCCCGGCTGTGGCATAACCTGGGTGGGGGGAAATTTGAAGACGTTTCGCAAAAGGCCAACTTCCACGATCCCACCTCCAAGACCCTGGGTGTTGCCATCCTCGACTACAACAACGATGGGTGGCCGGACATTCTGCTGGCCAACGATACCCAGCCGAACAAGCTTTATCTCAATAAGCAGAATGGAACGTTCGAAGAGAAGGGCGTTTCCGCGGGGATCGGGTTCAGCGAAGACGGCGTGGCTCGCGCGGGTATGGGCGTGGATGCCGCCGACTACGACCGCTCGGGCCATGCCAGCATCATCATCACCAACTTTGCCAACCAGATGCTTTCCCTCTATCACAACGAAGGCAGAGGCCTGTTCGTGGACGAAGCGCCGCGATCAGAGGTGGGCCGTGCCACCCTGGTTACGCTGGGCTTCGGATGCTTCTTCTTCGATTACGACAACGATGGCTGGCCAGATATCTTCGTTGCCGATGGGCACATCGAAGACGCCATCGAGAGCGTGCAGAAGCGCGTGCACTATGCCGAGCCCCCGCATCTATTCCGCAATCTGGGTGCAGGAAAGTTCGAGGAAGTCACACAATCCCTCGGAGCCGCCTTCTCCAGCCCGAAAGTGGCGCGGGGCGCGGCCTATGCGGACATCAATAACGACGGCGCACTCGATGTTCTCGTGACCACCAACGGCGGACGGGCTTACCTGTTTCGCAGTGAAGGCGGAACCAATCGCAGCCTGCGTGTGAAACTGGTTGGCGTGAAATCCAATCGCGACGGTATCGGCGCCGTGGTGCGGGTGGCTTCCGGCAAAGATCAACAGTGGCAGATGGTGCACTCGGGATCGAGCTACCTGTCCCAGAGCGAACTGGTGCTGACGTTTGGGCTGGGCACCGCAACCCGAGCCGATTCGGTGGAGGTCGAGTGGCCGAGCGGACAGCGAGACAAACTGGCCAATCTCGCCGCGGGTGCGACGGTCACGGTTCAGGAAGGCAAGGGCGTGATCGCGACCACCCCCTATCATCATTGAGCTGGGTGGTTTGCCTGTGCATTCACGTGCGCATTATGGTTAACTTTTCTACGCAATGATTCCCCGGATCGGCGTCCTCCTGCTGTTCATCGCTTCTCTGGTGCTGTCGGCGGACAAGTCGGCGGCAAACCCCGCCGAAGCGGCACGCCTGAACAATCTCGGCCTGGCTTACATGAACCAGCAGATTTTCGACAGGGGGCTGAAGGAATTCCAGGAGGCCGCAGCGCTCGATCCCGCGCTGAAAGTGGCACGTCTGAACCAGGGCATTGCGCTGCTGAATCTCGGCAAGGTGGAAGCGGCCAGGCCGATTCTTGAAGACGCGGTCAGAAACGATGCCCGGGATCCGCATGCCTGGTACAACCTGGGTTTGCTCGACAAGAATTCCGACAACCCGCAACAGGCGGTCGACGCCTTTCGCCGCGTGACCGAGATCGATCCCGGCGATGCCGATGCCTGGTATTTCCTGGGCGCGGCGTATTCCCAGGCAAAGCAGTTCCCCCAGGCGATTGATGCCTTCGAGCACGCTCTGAAGCTGAACCCCCTGCACGCCTCGGCGCAGTTCGGCCTCTCCCGCGCCTATCAGCAGTCGGGCGACCTCGCGAGCGCGCGGGAACACCTGGTGCGCTTCCAGTACATAACGCAAAACAAGCTGGGCGCGGCGATCAGCCTTGCCTATGGGGAGCAAGGGAAGTACTCGCTGGCAGAGGAGGCGCAGGGGGCACGGGCAAGAGTGCCGGACGCGATCAAGGTAAGGTTTATAGACGTGACCGAAAAAGCGGGGCTGAAATCGAAGATCACGTCGGCGGACGCGATCGTCACAGGCGCCCTCCTTGGCCCGGGAGCCTGTTTCCTCGACTACGATGGTGACGGGAACCCCGACATCTTTCTGGCCGACCATGGACCGTACGGCGGCCTTGCCTTGTACCACAACCTTGGCAATGGCAAATTCGAAGACGTTACCGAGAAGGCTGGACTGCGCCGAGAATTGCATGGCGTAGGCTGCACCGCGGGAGACTACGACAACGATGGCGCCCCTGACCTGGCCGTCACGGTTGACGGCCGCATCCAGCTCTTGCACAACCAAAAAAACGGCAAATTCCTCGACACCACCGAGTCATCAGGACTCCCGACGGGTTCTTTTAATCCTTTAGACAATAGCGCCGCGGACCTGTCTGTAACGTTGGTTGACTACGACCACGATGGCGACCTTGATCTGTACGTAACCCGCTTTGAAATGAAACCAGCCCGGTCGAGCGAGGCCTTGCCGGAACAAACCCTCAAAACTTACAGTCAGATGTGGCGAAACAACGGGAACGGGACGTTCACCGAGGTGACGGCTGCGCTCGGCTTTTCCCGGCCCACCAGCAGCGTGGCGGCTGTCGGAACGGACTACAACAATGATCGGGCTGTGGACGTCGTGGTCACGGGTAACCCACCTGTAATATTCGAAAATCCGCGAGAAGGAGAATTTCGCCCCCGGGAATTTTCCGGTGATTTGTCCGCTGCTGCGGGAGTTGCGGTTCTCGATTTCGACCACGATGGCTGGATGGATCTCGGGTTCACACAGAGTGACGCGCCCGTCCTCACCCTCCTCCACAACAACCAGGGCAAAACCTTCGATCAAGTTCCTCTACCCGCCACCGGCTGGGCCCGCGCGTACGGCGTTGCTGCTTTCGACTACGACAACGACGGCTGGGTCGATCTCGTCGCCGTCGGAGAAACCAAAGAAGGCAAAGGCGAGATTCGACTTTTCCGTAATCTGGGTGCTGACGGATTCAAAGATGTCACCGCCGATGTCGGTCTCGACAACGTTCCGCTCAAAGAGCCACGGGCTCTGGTCACCGGTGACTACGACAATGATGGCGCCACCGACCTGCTCGTCACCCAGCATCATGGTCCGGCTGTTTTGCTTCGCAACGAAGGCGGAAACCAGAATCACTGGCTGCGTTTGAATCTCAGGGGGCTGAACGACAACAAGAGCGCCATCGGAACCAAAATCGAAGTCTTGGCCGGCGCCAACCGGCAGAAGTTTGAACTCGCGGGATCGTCGGGATATCTGGGGCAGAACTCGCTGGCGATCAACGTTGGCCTTGGCAAGGAAAAGCAGGCCGATGTAGTGCGCATGCTCTGGCCGACCGGCGTGCTGCAGGACGAAATCGAGGTTCCCGCCGACCAGGAGAAGAAATACACGGAGATTGACCGCCGTGGCAGTTCGTGCCCCACGTTGTTTGTATGGAACGGCAAGCACTACGAACTGGTGGACGACATGCTCGGAGCGGGAGTGGTCGGCCACTGGGTAGGACCGAACGAGCGCAACATTCCGCGTCCGGTGGAATACATCAAGGTGGATCGCGAGGCGATCCGCCCGAAAGATGGCAGGCTGAGCTTCCGTTTCATGGAACCGCTCGAAGAGGCCGTCTATCTGGACCAGGCGCGATTGCTGGCTGTCGATCACCCGGCGGCATTCGATGTTTTTCCCAACGAATACTTCGCCGGCAATCCGCCGTATCCGCCGTTCAAGGTGGTGGTCAGCGAGAACGCCCGTCCTCCGCTGGCGGCGCACGATGAGCACGGGCATGACGTGCTCCCCGACCTGCTGGCGCATCGCTACTTCGGCGATTTTGAAGTGCTGCCCTTTCTCGGCTTCGCCAAGATGCATTCGCTGGAGCTCGATCTCGGCGAGCCTTATCGCGGCGGGCCGCTGTGGCTGCTCATGCACGGCGAGGTGGAATATTTCTCCGCCAACAGCATGTACGCAGCGGACCAGGCGGGACTGCATCCCGTTTCTCCTTACGTCGAGTCCATGGGTGGCGATGGCAAGTGGACTCGCGTGGTGGATGATATGGGTTTCCCGGCAGGGGGAGCCCGAACGATTACCGCTAACCTAACCGGAAAACTGCCTGCGGGAACCGAGCGCATCCGCATCACCACCAATCTGCAGATTTATTGGGACAGCATTCTCGTCGATCACGCCCTGCAGGATCAGAATCTGCGGATTACTTCTGTTCCGCTCGCCAAAGCGGAGCTGCGCTTTCATGGATTCCCTCTGAAGATCGAGAACCAACCCCCGGGCAACGTCGAGTACGTCTATGAGAAGGCAAGCCCGACGGGGCCTTACACCCGGCCCGCGGGCAGTTACACGCGGTACGGAGACGTGTTGCCGCTGATTGCGGCATTCGACGATCGCCTGGCGGTGTTCGGGTCGGGAGATGAAGTAGCGCTCGAGTTCGACCCCGTAAAATTGCGGGCGCTTCCCGGAGGATGGGTGCGCGACTATTTCTTCGTAGCCAACGGCTACGAGAAAGACATGGACTTTTACGCCTATCACGGCGATCAGGTGGATCCGCTGCCCTTCCGCGCCATGGGAACCTATCCCTATCCCGTCGGGAAATCCTATCCGCTCTCCGACACTCATCTGAACGACATGCTGAACTACAACACGCGGCACGTGTCGGGGAACGAGGCGCGGGGGTATGCGTTTGATTACGGGGACGACAAGAAAAAGCCTTGATCCGCCAAGGCCGCAAAGATCCCTAAGTGAATCGTTTTAATTGTTGACAACCATGGCCCGCGCATAATCCAATACGCGGAAATGGCTACCCCCACCACCGGAACCTCGCCGAGCTCGTCGGCGCCTCGCTTGCGCCGCTCCCTGACGCTTTGGGATCTGATCCTCTACGGGGTCATCGTGATTCAGCCGGTGGCGCCGATGTCGGTGTTCGGCGTGCTGAGCAATCGCGGACGCGGTCACGTGGTGACGACCATTCTCATTGCCATGGTGGCCATGCTGTTCACGGCCATCAGCTATGGCCGCATGGCGCGAGCGTATCCGAGCGCCGGTTCCGCGTTCACCTTTGTCGGCCGCGAAATAAATCCCGCGCTGGGCTACGTCACGGGGTGGAGCATGGTGATGGATTACATGCTCAACCCTATGATCTGCATCATCTGGATCAGCCAGCAGGCGCACGTGTTTGCTCCCGGAATTCCGTATTGGGCATGGGCGATTTTTTTTGCCGCTGTTTTTACCGGGCTGAACATTCAGGGCGTGAAGACCTCGGCGCGGCTGAACTCCGCGCTGGCGGCAGGGATGGGAATCGTGATCGCAATTTTCTTTGTCGCCGCGGCACGCTACATCTTTGGACATCCCCACGATGAGCCGGGATTTTTTACCCGGCCGTTCTATGACCCGCAACTTTTTGACGCGAGAGCGGTGCTGGGCGGGACCTCGATCGCGGTTCTGACTTATATCGGGTTTGATGGCATTTCGACGTTGTCGGAAGAGGCGGAAAATCCGCGGCGCAACATTTTGCTGGCCACGGTTCTGACTTGTCTGGTCATCGGCATCCTTTCCGCCGTGGAAGTCTACGCGGCGCAGTTGCTCTGGCCCGCTTCCGAACCGTTTCCCAATATAGATACCGCGTTCACCTACGTCGCCGGGCGGGCCTGGCCGCCGCTGTTCGCCATTATAGGATTCACTCTGCTGGTAGCGAATTTCGGCTCCGGCATGGGAGCGCAACTGGGAGCGGCGCGACTTCTCTATGGCATGGGGCGCAGCAGCGCGCTGCCCAAGTCGTTTTTCGGCGCGGTCGATGCCAGGCGGCACGTGCCGCGCAACAACGTGGTCTTCGTCGGTGCGCTGGCGTTAGCTGGGGCCTTCTTCTTGCCGTGGGTGGCAGCGATTCCGTCGGTGTTAGTTCGATTTTTCGGTCGAGGATTCGGAACGCTTTTCGGAACCGCAGCGACTGGATATGATCTTGGTGCGAATTTGCTGAATTTTGGTGCTTTGATCGCGTTTATGGGAGTGAACGTCGCGGCGTTCGTCCATTACTACCTGCGTGCGGAAGAAAGGAAACTGCGCAATCTATTGCCACCAGTTCTCGGTTTCGTCATCTGCCTACTCCTTTGGATCGGCCTTAGCCCACTGGCATGGGTGTTCGGGGTGGCATGGATGAGTGTCGGCATCGCTTTCGGCTACTGGAAAACGCGCGGCTTCCGGGGAAGCCTGATCGACTTCGAGTTGCCGCCAGAAGAAGAGTAGAGAAGTCCTGCCATCGGGTGATCGGCGAATTTTGTAATTTGCGATCCGGCTTTAGATGCCCAAATTTCCCGACTGCCAAGTCACAAAATTCGCTTCACTCCACGTTCGATCCGCTCACCTCGACCGCCGGCTTCGCGGTTCCTAATTCCGCCGCGCGGTAGGTTGCCGTCAGCTCCCGCTTCTCGCCCGGCAACAGGGAGACATAGTTGTCCTGCCAGATTACGGGCAGGATTTCGTCTCCGCCCGGGCCTCTGTTTACTTTCAAGCGGACAAAGAATGCCAGCGCCTGGCTGGGATTTTCCACGGTCACGTGCGTGACGGCATCGCGGCCCTTTTGTTCGGTGGTGCTGGCGACATTGAGCTTGACCTTGGGCAACTGCGAAAGCGCGGTGTAATCGGCGTAGGAAGCGGTCGGGGTGGTCCACCAGGTTGACTTGCCCCAGTCGAGTGTCTCTGGTTTGGACGACAGCCAGTAGAAGTTCGAGCCGACCGTTTTGCCGCCCGCGTCCTCTAAACGCAGCACCAGAAAATAAGTCGCGCTCAGATCGGCGATGTCCGGAAGTTCAAGGACTTTGTTGGTGCTGTCCGCCGCTGCGTCCACGTTCACTTCCCGGGAGAACTTTTCTGTCATATCGAGGTTCAACACTCTCACCGTCAGCTTCAGCTTGGCGGCATCTTCGTATTGGCTGCTCACGACCCACACGGAATGATCATCGTACCCGTAAACCGGGTGCAGCGGTTCCATCGCCTTCTTTGCGCCGAAGTAAGTTCCTCCGGGGCGCAGATAGAAGTCGTAAAGATGCCAGATCATGGAAGGCCAGGCGTTGTTGAGCATCCATTGCACTACGCCCGTGGCGGTGTACTTGTTCCGGCTGTAAGCTTCAAACATGGCGCGAATGCCTTCGTAGCCCTGCATCTGCGCTTTGACGGCGAATTCTTCCACGTTTGCCGACGGGCCGTAGCGGGCATTGAGCGAATCGGCGAAGACGTGAATGTCCTTGAACTGTCCGCCGCCGGCGTGGAAGTTCCAGACCTCGTCAATCGGCCACCAGTGATCTTTCGGCAACATGGTGCGGATGCTCTCGACTGGAGGCACCGCCGGGCCGGGGCTGGTTTCCGAGTTGAATCCGTAAGCGCCACCGCAGCCGCCAGGATTGCAGTCATGCTTGTCACCGGGAAGGTCCTTGAGCCAGTAGGAAGGCGCGACGTATTCATAGGGACCGGTCATTTTCACGCCGCTGTCGCCGGTGACGGCTGCCACCTTGGCGGTCGCGGATGACACGACGGGGTTGGGCCAGAGCATCTGTTTCTCGATGTCCAGGTACATCTGCTCGACGTCGGGCGGAGGCGGGTTGTCGCTGCCGTTCAGCCACATCACCAAGCTGGGATGGCTGCGCAGGCGGTACATCTGATCGCGCATGGAAGCTTTCGCGATCTCGAAATCCGCGGGTCTCCACTTGCCCCAATGCTCCCAGTGATCGCAGCAGCACCAGCCGGCGATGACCAGGAGTCCCTTGCGATCCGCAAGGTCGAAGAACTCTCGGGATTCGAGCTTGCCCTCAAGGCGGACCGTGTTCAATCCCATGTCCTGGGCGTAGCGCAGCTCGTCCTCGAGACGCTGCGAGTTCTGCCGGAGCATCATGTCGGGTGACCAGCCGCCGCCGCGAATCAGGATCTTCTTCCCGTTGATGGTGACCAGGCGGCGGTCGGGCGCGGTCAACTGCGATACGACCTCGCGGATGCCAAATGAACTCTGACCGCGATCGGAAGTCTCTCCCCCGGTGTCGAACTGAAGGTGCAATTCGTAGAGCTCGGGCTTGCCCATCTGGGCGGGCCACCAGAGACGGGGATTCTTCAGGTTGAGCTGGGGGAATTTCTCGGGATCGAAGATGACGTCTTTCGCCTCGCCGGGAGCAAGTTCAACCTCCTGGGAGAATTCGATTTTCTCGATCCGTCCCTTCAACGTCCCCCT